>Ga0214472_10001054_pt1 | contig 31979 bp, 31 predicted proteins | sample RVTome_6_FD_207662 | JGI IMG/M metagenome (GOLD analysis project Ga0214472, IMG submission 207662) | Soil microbial communities from uranium-contaminated site in the Upper Colorado River Basin, Wyoming, United States - RVT140D175 | ecosystem: Environmental > Terrestrial > Soil > Contaminated >...
ACCTGATAAGGGACAAGGACCTGCTACCAAGGCTCAAAAAGCTGGGCCTTTACATGATATCGATGGGCGTCGAGACCCCGTCCGAGGCCGCGCTCAAAAACTACAGGAAGAAGCAGACCGCGTCCACGTCCATAGAAGCGATGAAGCTCATCAAAGAGAACGGGCTCCTTCTCATCACTAACATAATGTTCGGTGACATAGACGACACCGAGGAGTCGCTCCAGCAGACGATAGACTTCGCAAAGCCATACTCCGACCACTTCGCCATCTGCCTGACCACGCCGCTCCCCGGCACGGACTACTACAAGCGCGCCAGGGAGCAGGGCAGGATAAAGGTCTGGGACTACTCCAAGTACGACATGCTGAACCCGGTAATGGACACCAGGACGCTCTCGGTGGAGAAGCTCGCTGTGATCCACCCCAAGGCCATAGAGAAGTTCTATTCGCGGTTCCGCGTGTTCTGGGACGCGTTCTTCTCGGCCAACCCGTACCTCCGCAAGAACAACCGTTTCTTCGTCAAGGTCGCGTGGGAGGTCATAACGCACAAACCGTGGGTACAGAAAAACTACGTCCCGTTCGAGAAGTACATGGAGGAGAAGACCGGCAGGCCGTTTACGCGGGTGCACTTCTGATCCGGGAATAGATTTTTAGGAGGCATTACCCTCGGGCCAAAACAGTCGCCAGACGTGTCCAGGGGGCAAACCTCCCCGTGCTTAATAGGCGAGGTGATGATGGCCCTGGACGGCTCCGGGTTTTGGACCACTCGGATAACGCCTCCGGGTTATTGGAAAAGCAAAAACGTAAACAAGGTGTGGATTTTAAATATCCCGCCCCTTCTGCCCTGCGGATTTTCGGAAGGCAAGTCCACAAATCCCGGCGAAGCGGAGAGTCCGCACCGGAACATGTCTGAGCGAAGCGAGTTTTCCGGTGCAGCGCAGCAAGCCCTGGATTTGTACGAAGCCTTCCGCATGAAGCAGGCAGGAGGGGCTAAAAATAACAAACACGACTGACACTACGCCACCCGCTAAAATAACATGCGGCATAAAATGACACAAACACGGTTTAATAAGCTGTTTGACGCACTAAGGGCTTTCAGGGGCGAGGGCGCGTTCAACCAGTACGCCGAGACCGACCCTGAACTCGACTTGCCCGGCGCGGACAGGATAAGGCTCGCGAACCTGGCCCTCTACCTTGATGCTTTCAGGGACGCGAAAAACGTATTGGTCGGGGAGGCCCCGTCCTTCAACGGCTGCCGGTTCTCCGGCATACCGTTCACCAGCGAGGAACTCCTGATGGGCCGCTCGCCGCTACCCTGGGCGGACGGGTTGCCGTTCAAGAGGACGAGCATGCGCGACCGGTTGATGGTGGAGCACAGCGCGTCAATCGTCTGGGAGCTTATCTCCGGGCGAAAGGACATTGTGCTCTGGAACGCTTTCCCGTGGCACCCTTACAAACCGGGCGTTAAGGACAGGAACAGGAAACCCGCCATAGGCGAGATAGAAGCCGCTTCCGGCGCGCTCCGGATATTCACCGGCCTGTATCCGGACGCAAGTGTATACGCTGTAGGACGGACCGCCGAGCACGCGCTGGCTGAGATCGGCATCCATGCCGAGTACATACGCCACCCGGCGCGGGGCGGCAAACCGCTTTTCACCGAAGGCGTGTCGCGCATTGGGACGGTATAGTCCATGCGCCGCGTTCCGTTTTTATTGGCATTATCCATTGGATACAAGTAGAATACCGGTATGGCTGACGGAGTAATAAAACAGATAGGCGTCATCCTCGAGATGATTAAGTTCCCGCACACGGTGTTCGCGCTCCCGTTCGCGTTCACCGGCGCTGTGCTCGCTGCGGACGGCATGCCCTCTCTCGGCAAAATTCTCTGGATAACGCTCGCGATGGTGGGGGCGCGTTCCGGCGCGATGGGGATGAACAGGCTCCTGGACGCGGAGATAGACGCCAGGAACCCCCGTACCAAGACACGCGCAATCCCTGCCGGGCTCCTCACGAAGGCGCAGGCCGGGCTCTTCAGCCTGGCGTCGTTCGCGCTCCTCGTGTTCTCGGCGTACATGCTGAACCCGCTCTGCCTTATTCTCTCCCCGGCCGCGATATTCGTCGTCAGTTTCTACTCGCTCACCAAGCGGTTCACGTGGGCGGCGCACCTCGTGCTAGGCGTATCGCTCGCGCTCGCACCAATCGGGGCATGGGCGGCCATCCGGGGCAGCATAGACCCGCCCGCGGTAGTGCTTGGCGGCGCGGTGCTCACATGGGTCGCCGGGTTCGACATACTCTACGCGCTCCAGGACATGGAGTTCGACCGCAGGGAGGGTCTGCACTCGATACCAGGCAGGCTTGGGCTGACAGGTTCGCTCTGGGTGTCCCGTCTGCTCCACATCCTGACGGTCGCCGGGCTCCTGTTCATCGCAGGCCCGCTCGGCCTGAACTTCGTGTATATTATAGGCGTGGGGGTGGCGGCCGGGATGCTCCTGTACGAGCACATGCTTCTGCGCGGCGGGGACCTGACAAAACTGGACGCCGCGTTTTTCAACATGAACGGGTACATAAGCGTGACCGTTTTCGTGTTCACGGCGGTTTCTGTTTTTATGTAAAACCTTTTCACCGCAGAGACGCAGAGAAAATCTAAACAGAGGGCAGCTTTGGGTTTAAAGTCTTTCAACCTAATAAACATGTTTTAAAGCTAAGTTGTCGGGTTTAAGTCTTAAAACCCAAAAGACGATTTTCTCGGGTTCTTGGTTTTCTCCGCGTCTCTGCGGCTCTGCGGTAGATTTTAATGACTTTTATGGAAGGTTGTGATGGGTAAATATGTAGTGGCGATATCCGGCGCGTCCGGCAGCGCGTACGGCGTGACGATAATAAAAGCCTTGGCTGCGGCGGGCCATGAGGTCGCGGTAGCCGCGTCGCGGGAAGGGCTGTCCATACTGAAAGACGAGACAGGGCAGGACTGGCATGCGGATTCCGAGGCCGATACCTCGAAGCTTATCGAGGGCGGGCTGGGTCTGAAGCCCGGAACTGTCACGTTCTTTGCGGAGGACAACCTGTACGCTTCCATCTCCAGCGGGTCGTACAGGGCCGCCGGGATGTTCGTCGCGCCCTGCTCGATGAAGACTCTCGCGGGCATCGCGAACGGTTACGCGAACAACCTGATAGAGCGCGCCTCGGACGTCATGATAAAGGAGAAGCGTCCGCTTGTGCTCGTCCCGCGCGAGACGCCTCTTTCCGCGATACACCTTGAGAACATGCTGAAGCTCTCACGCATCGGAGTACACATACTGCCCGCGATGCCCGCGTTCTACAACCGCCCAAAGAATGTGCAGGACATGGTGGACTTCATAGCAGGCCGCGCGCTCGACCTTATGGGTGTGGAGCACTCACTCTTCAAACGCTGGGAGTAAACCCTTTTCACCGCGGAGACGCAGAGGAGCAGAGGAAGTCAAAATCAAAACACAGCTTCAGGTTTAAAATCTTTTCAACCCTAAATGCAGGTTTTAAGGTTTTGCTTGCCTCCGCGTCTCCGTGTCTCTGCGGTGAGAATGTTTTATGTGCTTCTGATTGTATTTTTTAAGTGGCTACCTGGAGATATATGAATAACAAGATTTTCAAATCCGGTTTTGTTACCATTATCGGCCGGCCCAACGTCGGCAAGTCCACCCTGATGAACAACCTGGTCGGCGAGAAGCTGGCAATCGTCTCGGACAAGCCGCAGACCACCAGAAACAGGATAACCGGCATAATGAACGCGCCCGGCGCGCAGGTTGTGTTCATAGACACCCCCGGCATCCACCGCCACAAGGGGTTACTGAACGAGTTCATGGTGAAGACCGCCAGGGATGCCTGCTCCGAGGTGGACCTGATCCTGTTCATGGTCGAGGCTGGCAAATCGCCATCCGAGGAGGATATAGACATACTCGAATTCCTGAAGGGGCTGGGGACGAAGGTATTCCTCGTGATAAACAAGGTTGATATAGTAAAGAAAGAGACGGTGCTGCCCCTCATCGGTCAGTACACCGCCATGCACGGCTTCGAAGAGATAATACCGGTATCCGCGCTCAAGAGCGAAAACGTCGAGAACCTCAAGGCGGCCATTGTGGGCTGCATGCCCGAAGGCCCGATGTACTACCCGGAAGACGAGCTTACCGACCAGCCGGAGCGGTTCATCGTGGCGGAGATAATCCGCGAGAAGATATTCCGGCTGACCCAGCACGAGGTCCCGTACTCAACGGCGGTAATGGTCGAGGAGATGAAGGACAAGGGCGACATCGTGTTCATCCGCGCGGTCGTGTATGTCGAAAAGGACTCGCAGAAGGGTATTATAATCGGCCAGGGCGGGCAGATGTTGAAGAAGCTCGGAACGCTATCGAGGCGCGACATAGAGAAGCTCCTCGGCATCAAGTCCTACCTCGACATATGGGTGAAGGTGAAGAAGGACTGGCGCGAGAAGCCCGGCGCGCTTGGTGAGATGGGATATAACTGATGCGTGTCCTGATCGTCAACCCCGGCTCGGACAACGCGTTTGCCAAGGTCGGCTTTGTCATGCCGCCGCTCGGTCCGGCATACGTGGCGGCATGCCTCCGTAAGGCGGGCCATGACGTCAGCATGCACGACTTCTCGGTAGACAGCGCCACCCCGGACTACGGCTCGTTCGAACTGGTGGGCATTTCCGGCGACACGTCGAGGCACAGCAAGGCGCTCGCGATAGCAAAGGCCGCGAAGGGCTCAGGGGCGCGTACCATAATCGGTGGCCCGCACGTCACGTTCATGGACGAGGATGCGCTAAGAGAGCCCTATGTAGATTTCGTGGTGCGCGGCGAGGGCGAGCTTACCACTGTCGAGCTTGCGGACGCCTTGGAGAGAGGCGGAGGCTTCGGCCACATTAAAGGGCTAAGCTACCTGGATGGCGGCGCGCTTGTCAGGAACCCGGACCGGGGGCCGGTAACGGACCTCGATTCCATGCCGCTACCCGCGCGCGACCTTTTGGACATGTCCCTCTACAGACGTGCGGAGATGGCGAGGCGCAAGCTCACGTCGGTCATATCATCGCGCGGCTGCCCGAGCGCGTGCAGCTTCTGCTCGTCGTCCAGGTTCTCCGGCCGCAGGTGGCGGCCCCGTTCCGTTGAAAGCCTCATTTCCGAGATAAAGCTGGTTACCGGCGAGTACGGTTTCGGCGGGGTTGCATTCCTGGACGACAACCTGACGCTCGACCCGGAGCGCGTCATAGAGCTGTCTAAGGCTATACTTGCGGAGGGGCTCGACATCCGGTGGTGGTGCTTTTCCAGGGTGGACTCCGTGGTCAAAAACCCGGAGATGGTGGACTGGATGGGCCGCTCCGGGTGCAGGTACGTTTTCATGGGGATAGAGTCGGCAAACCAGAATTCGCTCGACTCGTACTCGAAAAAATATTCCGCCGGCCAGGCCGAGAAGGCGGTCGGCATGCTGAAGGGAAGCGGCATAGAAACGCTTGGGGCATATATAATCGGCGCGCCGTACGAGACCCGGGAGATGGTCGAGGACACCATACGTTACGCAATAAACCTGGACACCGGCGGGGTGCAGTTCACGCTCCTTACCCCCTACCCCGGTACCGAGCTTTTCGAGCGCATGGAAGACCGCATAACCACCCGCGACTGGGACCTTTTCGACTGCACGCACCCGGTTATCCGCTCGGACCACCTGAGCCCGGAGGAGCTTAAAGCGCTTTTCGCCAAGTCGTACCGCTCTTTTTTCCTCCGGCCCAAGCGGGTGGCGGTAAGCCTGCTTTCCACCATAAGGGGGCGCGGCGTCAGACTGAAAGAGATAAAAGGACTTTTAAAGGAACTGGGGGCATGAAACACCACGAACACATCCACAGGGTGACGTACTCCGAGACCGACCAGATGGGGTTCGCGTACTACGCGAACTACCTGGTATGGTTCGAGATAGGCCGTACAGAGCTTATCCGCGAGTCCGGACTAACGTACAGGGAGCTTGAGGACAAGGGGTTCATGCTGCCGGTCATCGAGGCCTCGTGCAGGTACCTCAAGCCCGCCAGATACGACGACCTCGTGACCATCAGGGCTGCCGTCACCGAGCTGAAGGGCGTCCGGATGAGCTTCGGGTACGAGGTCCTACTGGACGGGGTCCTGCTCGCGGAGGGCATGACAAGGCACGCGTTCATGGACAAAAACGGCAGGCCGGTAAAGCCGCCCGCCGAAATCAAAAGCCGGATGGAGTAACCCCCGTCCGGCTTTATTTTACACTCTAACGATAACGTGAGAAATAAATCAAGATACCGCGCCACAGTCCCTTTTTCCCTATCCGTCAGTGGCAAGCAAAACAGCACCAGAATCAGTAACTCTGCCGCGGGGCCTCGCTGGGTCCGCAGCCTGCGCCAAGACCGGCTGCCCGCCGCACAATTAGGTGGTTTGTACGCACCCTACGGATGGGTAACTTAACGTTCACAAGCGTGAACTCGCGCGGTATCTCGAATTCTTGAGGATAAGGTAGTCTATGCTGCGCCTAAGTCTCACCTCCGTTTCAGGCCCAGCTTTTCCCCCATCCTCAATTTCCTTTCTCCGGTGTGCCGGTTGTGCCGGCGACAGTCACTGAGACTATCCTAACATTATGGGGGCGTAGCAGACGCTTCAGGCTTCCCGCCCCGAAAGGAGGCAAGAGGCAGGCATGCACACCACGTCTCGTCTGGCCCCCATGCCTTTAAAGTGTTCGTCAGTTTTTGTCAGGGCCATCCCGGGCACCCCAGAGAAATATCGTTATCAAAGAACGGTACTGCTTCCTTTTCCTAATTCTATTATACCACAACGGGCGCCAAAGTCAATGTTCGCGGACCGTTTTGACAAACTGGTAAAGCGGATATATATTATATGTGACAATAAGTTACAGCCGGTTCAGGAAAGCGTAAACGAGCCGCCGGCACGGCGCCTCAGAAGCTCCCGCGTGCGGTCCTTCGCCATGACATAGAGACCGCTTGCGTCCACCCCTTTGGACTGAACCAGCACCTTGAACGCCCCGCCCATCCATTCCGGGTGGACGAGCGGCTTGAGCCCCATGCCCAGATTCTCCAGCTCCTCCTGCGCGCCGGGGCCGCCTTTCAGCGCCGCCTCCAGGCCGCATGCCGCCTCCATGAGGAACGATGTCTGGTCGGTGTACAGCACGGGCGTTAACCCGGCCTCGCTGCCAGAGAGCGCGAGCGAGGAGAAGTCCACGTGCGCGGTGATGTCCTGGCCGCCCACCCGCAGGAGCGGCTCCTCGTTCGCCGCGTGCCTGCGGTAGCACATCATGGTGCCGCGCGTACGCTCCGGCATGTAGTACTCCTCCGAGGTGTACCCGTAGTCCACGGTGACGACAAAACCCCTGGCGAGCTTCCCGGCCACAGACCTCATCCAGCCGGAAGCGCCGAGGCAGACCTCTGTCGTGACGCCTGCCGGCAGCCTTACGCCTATCCTGTTCAAGTGGCGCGGGATGTCCGGCGTGGATAATGCGCCCATCTCCTCGCACAGGCAGCCGTCGGCGCAAATGTTTATGTACATCTCCTTCAGCGCGTCCCTGCACTGGCAGACCCTGTGGAACGGGAACGCGTCCACCAGCTCGTTAGAGAAGAACACCCCGTTTACAGGCCCCGGTATTTCCTCTACCGAGCCGTACCATGTGACCATGGGCGCGAGCACGCCCAGCGTATTTTCCTGCTTTGCCCGCATCCCCCCGGAGTTTTCGACGATGATGTACCGATAGTCCCCGCCCCGGCCTTTCATGGCTTCGATGAAGTCCTTCGCGAGGTAGCCCTCACCCGCCCCCATCTCGACGAACGACGCGGGTCCGGGGGAAAGACGCCCGCTCATCTTGTGGAACGTCTCGTAGATGAGCCTTCCGAATACGGGGCCTGTGTGCGGGCTTGTGTAGAAGTCTCCGGAGCGGCCTATGGCGGCCCTGCCCGATGCGTAGTACCCTTGCTCGGGGTGGTACAGCGCGAGCTCCATGAACCGGGCAAATGTTACAGGCCCGGCGGCCTTTATCTCGTCTGTTATGGTTTTCTCAAGCCCGGTCATTATCGCGCCCTCGCCTAAAATATGCCTGGGTAATTATACCATGAAGCAATAAAAACACAAAGGGCCTGCGATTCCTCGCAAGCCCTCGGCAACACTGAATTCTGGAGCGGGCGACGGGGTTCGAACCCGCGACACCAAGCTTGGGAAGCTTGTACTCTACCAACTGAGCTACGCCCGCAAAGCGTATTCTATCTATATGTTCACCGGTATGAAAATACCACATGCCCCGGTGAAATTCAAGCTGATTCTTACGCGGATGCCGCGGATTTGCGGGGCCAGTGCCGCCAGAGGAACAAACCCACCGCTACCACGATGAACACCCCTATCACCGCGTCGAACTTGTGGAAATACACGCCGAGCGTGTTCCAGTTCTCGCCCATCTTCATGCCTACCCAGGCAAGACCCAGGCACCAGGGGAAGGAGCCCAGGAAAGTGTATATCACGAACTTGGGGAAGTTCATCCGTGCGATCCCGGCGGGGAGCGATATGAACGTCCTTATGACAGGCAGCAGCCGCGATATGAATATCGCCGCGTCGCCGTACCGCTCGAACCAGCGGTCGGCCATGTCCAGCTCCTTGTGCGTGACGAGCACGTACTTGCCGTACTTCTCCATGAACGGCCTGCCGCCGTAGTCGCCTATGTAGTACGCGGCCACCGAACCTACAACGCAGCCGAACGCGCCCGCAAGCCCGGCCTCGATCAGCCCGAACTGCCCGGTGTGGACAAGGTAGCCGGCGAAAGGCATTATAATCTCGGACGGGAGCGGTATGCACGCGGACTCGATCGCCATGCATATGACTATGCCCATGTAGCCGAAATACGAGATGGCCGCTATCACGAACGCGGCAAGCGGTTTTATAATCGCCTCGAACATTACTCCCTGCCCTCCTGCTTGAACCCGTACGCGCCAAGGAGCGGCACGAACATGCAGCCGACCGACGCCCTCCTGTCCATCCCCCCGCCCGGAAGCTTCGTGATAACGGTCAGGGTCTGTAGCCAGCGGTCGCCAATCGGGATGATGAGCCTGCCGCCTTCCTTGAGCTGCTCGAAGAGCGGCATGGGGACGTCCGGAGAGGCGGCGGTTACCATTATCCGGTCGAACGGCGCCTCGTCCCGCCAGCCGTACGTGCCGTCGAACGTCCTTAGCGCGATGTTCGAGTATCCCAGGAAGTCGAGGAGCTTCCTCGCCCTTGACGCGAGCGCGCCCACACGCTCGACCGTGCAGACCTTGTAGCATAGCTCGGCAAGTATCGCCGCCTGGTAGCCCGAGCCGGTGCCAATCTCCAGCACCTTCTCGTCGCCCTTAAGCTCCATAAGCTCGGACATGATGGCGACCATGTACGGCTGCGATATCGTCTGACCCTCGCCTATGGGGAGCGCGTGGTCGCCGTAGGCCCTGTCCCAGAGCGCCTCCTCGACGAACAGGTGCCTCGGCGCCTTGAGCATGGCGGCCAGCACGCGCTGGTCAGTGATGCCCCTCGCTATAAGCTGGGTCTCGACCATCTTCCGTCTTGCGGCGTCGTAACTTTTCATCCTGCCCTACCGGGAGAGTCCGCCTTGTTGATGTTGCCGTATCCTGCCAGCCAGTCCCACGCGCCCGGACTATCGAGAGAGCCGTGGTCGGTCATGTCGAACTTGAGCGGGGTAACGGATATGTACCCGTCCCTGACCGCGTCGTGGTCGGCCACCGGGTCGTCCACCCAGTTGTCCGTCTCGCCGCCTATCCAGTAGTACTTCTTTCCGCGCGGGTCTATCCTCTCGAGCACCGTCCCCCCGTATATCCTCCTGCCCTGGCGGGTGAGCCTCACGCCTTTAATCTCATCGGCGTTCACGTTCGGGACGTTCACGTTCAAAAGCGTGTCCTTCTTCATGCCGCCCTCGAGGACGTGCGCCGCAAGCTCCCTCGCGAACTCGACCGCAGCGCCGAACTTGAAGTCCTGCCTGGCCACCATCGAGAACGCTATCGCGGGTATGCCCATGATTGCGGCCTCGAGCGCGGCGGACACAGTGCCGGAGTAAGTTACGTCGTCGCCCAGGTTCCCGCCCTTGTTTATGCCGGAGACGATGAGGTCCGGCCTCCTGGTCAATAGCCCGTTTACAGCGAGGTGCACGCAGTCGGTCGGGGTGCCGTTGCAGGCGTACACGCCCTCCCTCACCTCTTCGAGGAGGAGCGGCCTGTGGAGCGTGAGCGAGTGGGCGACCGCGCTCTGCTCCTTGTCGGGGGCGACCACCACCACGTCGCCAAGCTCCTTCATGGCCTTGGCAAGTATGGCAAGCCCCGGCGAGTATACACCGTCGTCGTTTGTGGCCAATATCAGCATTTATACCTGGTTATCGTCATCCCCGTGCATACGGGAACCCAGCGGCTTCCGCCTCTGGATACTCCCCTCTCCCTCCCATGGGAGAGGGGCCGGGGGTGAGGGCTTGTAGTTGGCGACATCGAAAGCTTTATCCTGTCCCAAACAAAATAGCCGCCTATGGCGGCTATTCTTGGGGGCAAGAAATGGTCGGGGCGAGAGGATTTGAACCTCCGACACCTAGTCCCCCAGACTAGTGCGCTACCAGGCTGCGCCACGCCCCGATACTGGTAAAACCTTCAACCCATCAAGTCCAGAAGGTCTTTTATCTCTTCCTTCAGGTTTCCAAGCGCGTCCGCAAGCCTTGCATCCGGAGCTGCCACGCGTCCGGGGGGATTATCCTTATCTGAAGCCGCGTTATTGCGGGGGCCTTCACACGGTCCCGGCCTTCCCTCGGCAGCGTCTGTCCCTGTGCAGGCATCATTTCCTTCCGATGCCGTCTTTCTGCTTGAGTGGCCGGACTGCCTGCCGGAGAGTATCTTTTTCGCCCCGGCAATCGTGTAGCCTTCCTCGTAGAGCATCCTCTTGATGGTCATAACCATCTCGAGGTCCTTCCGCTGGTAGACCCTCTGCCCGCCGCGGCTCTTCTTGGGGGAAAGCGCCTTGAACTCGGACTCCCAGTACCTGAGGATGTGCTGCCGGATGCCGGTGAGCTGACACACCTCGCCGATCTTGTAAAACAGCTTGGTGGAAGGTATCTCGGCCATGACATCAGCCCCCGGGCTCTATTCGCCGCTGACCTCTTCCTTGTCGACGAACTCCTTGAATATCATGCTGGGCTTGAACGTGACCACCTTTCTCGGGGTGATCTCGATGTTCTCGCCGGTCTTGGGGTTACGGCCCTTTCGTGCGCCCTTGTTACGGATCACGAAGTTGCCGAAACCGGCGATCTTTACCATCTCGCCCTCCTTGAGGGTCTCCTTGATGGTGTCCAGAACGGTTTCAACGATGTCCGTCGCTTCTTTCTTGGAAAGACCGACTTTCTCATAGACCGCAGAAACGATGTCCGCCTTGGTCATTGCACTCCCCCCTCGTTAATCCAAGCAAACAGCAGAGACATAGTACATAAATGAAACTCCGAAGTCAAGGATTTTTATCATGAAATCCGTTATTCGGATTTTTCCTCGCGGCGCGCCTTGCTATCCTCCACAATCTTCTGCGTGAGGTGCGCCGGCACCTCCTCGTAATGCGAAAATTCCATAGAGTACATGCCCCGTCCGGACGTAAGCGAGTTCAGGGTCGGCGCATAGCTCATCATCTCGGCCATCGGCACCTGCGCCGCGACCTTCTGGTTGGTGCCCTGCGCGTCCATGCCCTGTACCCTTCCACGCCTGGAGTTCAGGTCGCCTATCACGTTTCCCATCGTATCGTCGGGTACGACCACGGTCACGTTCATTATCGGCTCGAGGAGTATCGGGTTGCACTCCATGACGCCTTTCTTGAATGCCAGCGACCCGGCGATCTTGAAAGCCATCTCGGAGGAGTCCACGTTATGGTAAGAGCCGTCGTAGAGCGACACCCTTACGTCCACGACAGGATACCCGGCCAGGACACCGCCGGCCATGGCCTCTATTACGCCCTTCTCGACAGCGGGTATGTACTGGCGGGGGATTGACCCGCCGACAATGTCGTCCACGAACTCGAACCCGCCGCCCGAAGGAAGCGGAGACATCTCAATCCAGCAGTCTCCGAACTGGCCACGGCCGCCGGACTGTTTCTTGTGCCTGCCCTGCACCTTGGTGGAGCCCTTTATCGTCTCCTTGTATGGTATCTTCGGGGTCTTCATCACTATTTCGGTGCCGAACTTGCGCTTCAGCCGCTCGACCGTTATCTCCAGGTGGAGCTGTCCCATGCCGGAGAGTATCATCTCCTTGGTCTCGTCGTCTCTTGCGAACCGGAGCGTCGGGTCTTCCTCCAGGAGCCTCATAAGCCCCTGCGCTATCTTGTCCTCGTCGCCCTTGTTCCTGGCCTCGACCGCAAACGACATCACCGGCTCCTGGTACTTGACGGGTTCGAATATGACCGCCCTGGACTTGTCGCAGAGCGTGTCGCCCGTGGTCGTGTCCTTCAGCTTGGCTACCGCGCCGATCTCGCCCGCCCTCAGCACCTGCGCGGGCACCTGCTTCTTGCCCATCAGGTAGAATATCTGGCCTATGCGTTCCTCTTTGTCGTGGTTCGGGTTAAGCACGGTGGAGTCGGACTTCATCTGGCCCGTGACAACCCTGAAAAGCGAGAGCTTGCCCGCGAACGGGTCCGCTATAGTCTTGAACACCACTGCCGAAAGCGGCCCTGTCTCGTCGTTTTTCAGTACTATGGCCGCCCCGGTCTTGACGTCGGTCGCCTTGAACGGCGTCAGCGCGGTCCTCTCAGCCGGGTCCGGCATGTATGCGCTTATCGCATCCATCATCTGCGTAACGCCTATGCACCTCGTGGACGCGCCGCACAATACAGGCACGATGGCCCCGCTTATGCAGCCTGCCCTCAAGCCCCTTATGATCTCCTCGTCCGTCAGGTTGCCGGTTTCGAGGTACTTTTCGACAAGGGCGTCGTCTGTCTCGGCAGCCCTCTCCATCATGCACTCCCTGAACTCCTCGGCTTCGTCGATAAGGTCCGCCGGTATCTCCTCCACTGTGAACTTCCCGGAGCCGTTGGGGTCGAATACGAGCGCCTTCATGGTTATGATATCCACCACGCCCTTGAAACCCGCCTCCGCGCCGATAGGCAGCTGTATCGGCGTGGCGGCGGGACAGAACCCGGCCTTGAACTGCTTGTTCAGCATGTGGAAGTCGGCCCGCTCCTTGTCCATCTTGCCGACGTATATTATCCTGGGAAGCCCGAACTCCATCGCGTAGTCCCAGACCTTGCTGGTCTCGGCCTTGATGCCTGATATGGGGCTCGCGATGAGTACCGCGCCGTCCACCGCCCTGAGGCAGCCCTTGGCGTCTTCGAGGAAGTTAACGAAACCGGGTGTGTCGACAACGGTTATCTTGTTGCCGCCATGCTCCAGGAACGCCGCGGCGGAGCTGATGCTTGATTTCCTGGCTATCTCCTCGGGCTCGAAGTCGGTGACGGTATTTCCGTCCGCCGCCGTGCCCATGCGGTCGATGGCCTTGGATAAAAACAGCATCGCCTCGGTCAGTGCGGTCTTGCCGGCGCCGCCGTGTCCGATAACCGAGATGTTGCGCATGTTCTCCACCGCGTACTGTTTCATATACACACCCTCCTGGAAGTTAGTGGATTATCATCTATTCCTCTACCTTGACAGCTATGAACAGCGGGTTATTAGCCCTCATCACGAGCAGCACTGCCGTAACGCCCTTCTTAAGCCTTGCGTCGGCCGCCTTGAAGTCCTTAAGGCCCTTTATGCCGCCCAGGTTGATGGACGTAATTATGTCTCCTATGGCTACACCGGCCTTCTCCGCATTGGAGCCGGCGTCCACCTCTACCACCACCACGCCTTCGACACCGGCCGAGGCGGTGGACGGGTGCACTGTAAGGCCGAGCCTGGTCGAAGATTCGAGCTCCGCCTTCTGCCTCTGCCGGGTCTCGGTTTCTTTCTGTTCGCCCATCTCGCCTATCTTCACATTGATGGTCATGGGCTTTCCCGACCGCATTATCTTAACCTCGACCAACTTGCCGACCTCGGTCGCGGCAACGATACTCTGGAGCTGGTGCACCTCGGTTATCTTAAGCCCGCCGTACTCAAGGACGATGTCGCCCTGACGGAACTTCGCGGACTCCGCCGGGCTCCCCTCGTACACCCTGTTGACGAGCACGCCATCCTTGACATTGACGTTCAGACCGGCGGCAAGCTCGCGCGTAAGGTCCTGTATCCCGACCCCGAGCCAGCCGCGCACCACCTCGCCCTTCTCGATGAGCTTCGTGGAAATCTCCCTGACCATGTCGATGGGGATGGCGAAGCTTATCCCCTGCCCCGCTGACATGATGGCGGTATTTATGCCTATCACCTCGCCCGCGCTGTTAAGAAGCGGGCCGCCGGAGTTCCCTGGGTTGATGGACGCGTCCGTCTGGATGAAGTTCTCGTACTGGGCCACGCCTACGTCCTCGCGGCCTATGCCGGAGACGACGCCGACGGTCACCGTACGGTCGAGCCCGAACGGGTTCCCTATCGCAATCGCCCACTGGCCTATCTTCAGCTTCGACGAGTCCCCGAGCGTGGCCGGGTGGAGTTTCTCGCCCGTGCTTATCTTGATGACCGCGATGTCCGTCTTGGCATCCGCCCCTATCAGCTCACCGGGGAGTTCGCTCTTGTCGGACAGCTTTACGGTTATGTCGGTCGCATCCATGACGACATGCGCGTTCGTTATGATGTATCCGTCCGCCGAGACTATGACGCCGGAGCCGACGCTCTTCTCGGAACGCGGCACGCGCTCGTGGAAGCTGTCGTCGGGTATCTGACCCTCCGTGTCCTCGCTTGCGAGATACGTGCTGATGTTCACCACGGAGGGCGTGACATCTTCGGCCACCCTTGTGAATATGTCCTCGGCGCTCGCAGCCCCCCCGCCCGCCGGGACCGAGGATGCGGCAGCCTTTCGGGTAAGCTCCTCGGGCGCCTGCCTCTGCTCGCAGGCCGGGAGCACAAGCGCACCGGCTATTACAACCGCGCACAACGACTGAAAATAAATTCCGGACCTGCTCACCTTGCCTCCATGCCGGGTCCTGCGACCCGGGTTATCACCGGTGTCTGCGTGCCCGTTTTCTTTACAACGCTGTCGTATATGCGCAGCATGACCAGCGAGAGCGCCAGGAAAATTACGCCTCCCACGGCCTGCCACGAGTCCATGGAAATCCCGCTGTACAGCCCCGGCCCGAAAAGGCCGCCAAGGATTGCGCCCGCAAATAGCATGATGACGGGTATTATGTATACTATGAAAGACGCCTTGAGGAAGGCGCCGCCCGGAAACTCCACCACGACTAGCTGGCCCATGGATGCGCCGGCCTTGTTCACCGCTTCGAGGACATGGCTTTCGGAGCCGGCCTTGCACGCCCCGGCCGACGAGCAGCCCTCGCAGCCGCCGGTCTCCGCCATCCTGACGAGCGCGGTGCTGCCCTTCAGTTCTATTACCACGCCCTGCTCTTCCATAATACTTTCCTTAACGCTTTCCTGGCGCTACTTTTCCTTCAGGAGCTTGAACTCTATGCTGTCCACGAGCGCCTCCCATGAGGCCTCGATGATGTTCTCCGACACCCCGACGGTGCCCCACTTTCCGGACTCGTCTCCGGACTCGATGAGCACCCTGACCTTGGCGGCGGTGCCCTCTCCGGCAGTAAGCACGCGGACCTTGTAGTCGTAGAGCTTCACCCCGGCAAGCTGCGGGAAGTACTTGACCACCGCCTTCCTTAGCGCGTTGTCGAGCGCGTTCACAGGGCCGTTCCCCATCCCGGCGGTGTACTCGAAGATGCCCTTCTCGCCGGCGTCTCCGCCGTGCACGTGCACCCTTATAGTAGCCTCGGAAAGCGTCTCCTGGCGGTTCTCGTACCACTCGACTATTACCCTGTAACCTTCCAGCTCGAATATCGGCTTGTATTTGCCGGTCGCCTTCTTGATGAGAAGCTCGAACGATGCGTCCGCGCCCTCGTACTGGTAGCCCTGGCTCTCCATGTCCTTGAGGGTGCGGAGTATGTGGTTCACCCTCGGTGAGTCGCCAGTCAGGTCTATGCCGTACTCCGCCGCCTTCTGGATGACGTTGCCCCTGCCGGATAGGTCCGATACAAGTATCCGCTGGAAGTTGCCGACGGTCTCGGGCCTGATATGCTCGTAAGTCTCGGAGGCCTTCATGACCGCGCTTACGTGTATCCCGGCCTTGTGCGCGAAAGCGGAATCCCCGACATACGGCAGGTGTTTGAAATGACGGAGGTTCGCTATCTCGGTTATGAACCTGGATGCCTCCCTTAGCTTTACGAGGTTCTCCCCCGGTATGCAGCCCACGCCCATTTTAAGCGCCAGGGCAGGGATGATCGAGCAGAGGTTCGCGTTCCCGCACCGCTCTCCGTACCCGTTAATGGTGCCCTGCACCTGCGACGCTCCGAGTTTGACCGCAGTCAGGCTGTTGGCCACGGCGAGTTCCGAGTCGTTATGGGTGTGTATCCCGAACGGGGCGTCCACCTTGGATTTGACGTCCTCGATTATATCGGCAAGCTCCCAGCCGAGCGTCCCGCCGTTCGTGTCGCAGAGGACGAGACAGTCCGCCCCGGCATCATTCGCCGCGATGAGCGTCTTTATCGCGTAGTCCGGGTTCGCCTTGTACCCGTCGAAAAAGTGTTCCGCGTCGTAAAAGACCTCGCCGGTGTTCTGCTTCAGGAATGCGATGGAGTCCGCGATCATGTCGAGGTTCTCCTCCATAGAGACCTTGAGCGCCTCCCTGACGTGCAGGTCCCATGTCTTGCCGAATATCGTGCATACAGGGGTGCCGGATTCCACCAGCGCGCGGAGGTTCGGGTCGTCGGCCGCGGTGTTTTTCGCACGGCGGGTGCTCCCGAACGCGGCCATCTTGGCGCTCGCGAGCTTTATACCCTTTACCTTGCCGAAGAACTCCATGTCGCGCGGGTTGGAGCCCGGCCAGCCGCCCTCTATGTAGTGCACGCCCAGTTCGTCCAGCTTTGCGGCCACCCGGAGCATGTCCTCGACAGTAAACGATACGTCCTCGGACTGCGCCCCGTCCCTGAGCGTGGTGTCGTATATCTTCACCATTTTGTTATGTTGCACCTCGTAAATGCCCGTAATTAAACAATTAGACCGGATAACATCCGGCCTTTTGGAACAGAGCCACACGCCGGTTGTATACCCCGGCCCCGCTTGCCCACCAACAGGTACACCCCTGCGGCATGGATTATGGCACCTTAATGATTTATATCATTAAGCCATTATAAAATCAAGAATATTTTAGATATTGCGCGGTTATAGATGGTCAATTACGTGCAAGCCACTGGTAACGGATAACACAGGCTCATTACAATCATCGGGGATTCGTGTAGCTGATACGGTATATGACGCCCGCACGGTCGTCCGATACAAGGAGCGCGCCGTCCGGCATGACCTGAACGTCCACGGGCCTTCCCCACGCATTGATGCCCTGGAGCCAGCCCTCCGCAAACACGTCGTAGGAGACAGCCCTGCCCCCGTCGAGACGCACCATCGTTATGCGGTACCCGACCGGTACGCTCCTGTTCCACGAGCCGTGTTCGGCTATGAATATCCGGCCCCTGTACTTATCCGGAAACATGCTCCCGGTGTAGAACCTCATGCCGAGCGACGCGACGTGCGGGCCGAGCTCCATGGCGGGCGGTGTGTAGTCCTTGGGGTCTTTTTTGTCGCCGTACTCAGGGTCCCTTATACCTTTTCCGTGGAAATAGGGGTAGCCGAAGTGCATCCCTTTTTTGGGAGCCCGGTTTAGCTCGTCGGGCGGGCTGTCCTCTCCAAGCCAGTCGCGACCGTTGTCCGTGAACCAGAGCTCGTCCGTGCCCGGCCGCCAGTCGAAGCCAACCGTGTTCCTGATGCCCCTTGCGTATACCTCAAGGCCAGTCCCGTCCGGCTTCATCCTGAGTATCGCGGCGTACGGGTCGCCCGGCTCGCATATGTTGCAAGGCGCGCCTACCGGGACGTAAAGCATACCGTCCGGCCCGAACCGGATGAACTTCCAGCCATGGTGCGTCTCGGCCGGGAATTTATCGCTCACAACAATGGGCGCGGGCGGGTTGCCGAGCTTGCCCTCTATGTTATCGTACCTGATAACCCTGCTCACCTCCGCAACGTACAGCGAGCCGTTTCTGAACGCCACCCCGTTCGGCATGTTGAGGCCGGCCGCGATTACCCTGACCTTGTCCGCCCTGTTGTCGCCGTCGGAGTCGGTAACGGCATAGACTTTATCTTCGCGGGCGCCGACGAACAGCGTGCCCTTGCTCCCCAACGCCATCGAGCGAGCGCCCGGAACGTCCGAGGCATACATGTCTATCCTGAAGCCGGGCGGGAGCTTGATTTTTTTGAGCTGTACCGCGTATGTGCAGCTTGCCACTGCGGAAAGGGATACAAGCACGGTCAGTGCGGCCAGACATAAGAAACGGGGCTTCATTGCGCCACCTGTTGTTAAAGGGAAACGCTTATACTGAAATTATACCAGAAAGGGTGAGGGTTGTTTTTTGGGAAAATCTTATTCAGTCATTCCCGCGAAAGCGGGAATCCAGGTTTATAGTAACCCCCCTCAGTCCCCCCTTAACCCAAGGGGGGATGTCCCCCTCTCCCTTTCATGGGAGAGGGGCCGGGGGTGAGGGCTATTTACTTTTTCTTCCCCGGCAGCCGCTCCGCCCGGACAAAGCTCTCCACCCACTTGTCCTCCGGGCGGTACCGCTCGTCGATCATCTTGTCGAATACCTTCGGGTTTATCGGGAACTGGGCCATAGTCTTTATCAGTACGCCGTCGCCGGTCTCCTCCACTATGTCCGAGGAGTAGAACTCCTTCCACGCGGTGATGTACCCCTCGTAAAGCTCGTCCGGGGTCATGAGCTTCGGCCGGTAGACGACCTTGGTGGTGGTGTACCTGGCGAGGTCGCGGTCGATTATGCGGGCCTCCGCCTCCATCTTCGCGTGCAGCCTCGTATTCGGGTACGGCGTCAGTATCAGGAACTCGCACTCCTCGATGCCGGTCTTCTTTGCAAACTCCACCGTCCGCTCGAACACGCCCTTGTCGTCGTAGTCGTACCCGAACACGAACGAAGCGATGAGCTTTATGCCCGCGTCATGGAGCCTTGCTATGTTGTCCAGGTGCTTCTCGGCGGTGGTGAACCCCGCGCGCTTCTCCCCGAAAGACGCGGACATCCACGGGCCTACGTCCACGTAGAGCAGCCAGCAGCCGGACTTCACAAGGCGGCCCACGTATTCCGCGTCCTGCCCGACGGACAGAGGGGCAAGGCCCGTCCACTTCTTGCCCATCCCTGCCATACCGTCGAACAGCTCGTATGTCCGCCGTTTGGCCAGGTGGAAGTTGTCGTCCACGAAGAATATGTACTCGCCCATCTTCTCGAGCTCCGCGAGCGCCTCCTTTATGGGCCTCCCCCGGTAAGAAGTCCCGAAGAGCCCCGGCACCGAGCAGAACTCGCAGTTAACCGGGCAGCCGCGAGAGACCTGTAACGACTCCATCGGGATGTAGCCCTTGCCCTTGACAAGGCTCCTGTCGGGCCATGCGACCGCCTCCATATTGGGCCGCTCCTCGCACTTGTAGACCTGCTTCATGCTCCCGGCCTGGAAGTCCGCCACCAGCGCCTCCCAGTTGCCCTCCGCCTCGCCCACCACCACCGCGTCCGCGTGCAGGAGGGACTCGCCGGGTGACAGCGACGGGTGAATGCCCCCCATCACGACCGGGACGCCCTTACTCCTGTACGTGTCCGCGATGTCGTAGGCACGCTTGGCCTGGCATGTCATCGCGGATATCGCGACCATGTCGGCGGGCTCGTCGAAGTCTATGGTCTCGATGCGCTCGTCGGTGAGTGTGGTCTCGATGCCCGGCGGTGTCAGGCCCGCGACCGTTATCGGCCCGAGCGTGTGTATGAACCGCCTGTAGTAGAGCGGGAAGTTTCCCCATTCGGGGTATATGAATTTGATTTTCATCCGTAAGTTCCGTAATTCATGTTTATAAGCTTCAACCTTACCGCAGAGACGCAGAGACGCAGAGGAAATCAAAAACAGAGGTAGCTTTGGGTTTAAAGTCTTTCAACCCTAAAAGCAGGTTTTGATTTTGGTTTTCTCTGCTCCCCTCTCTGCGTCTCTGCGGTAGAAAAAGCTTTGCTGTTTATTCTCCCCAGAACTTCGTCAAACAGTACCACTGCTCGTGGTACATGCCTATGTACTTCTCCATCACGGAGACAACCCGTTTCAGGTTTGTCTCTATGTCCCTGTCCCGGTCACCGGTCTTGACCGGGTATATCGGCTCGTCGACTATAATATTATACTTGCCGTTTTTGTCAATCACAATGAACGACGGCACGATCGGCGCGCCCGTGGTCATGGACAGGACTACCGGCCCCTTTGGGAAGTATGCGGGCGTACCGAAGAACTCCACCTTAATTCCGGGGTCGTGGAACAGCTTGTCGCCCTGGAGCGCCACGACCTCCCCGTTCCGGAGCGCGCGCATCATGGTGAGCGGGCTCAGCGCCCCCGGCTCCAGCCTTATCTCCTTGACCCCGGATACCATCCTCTGGCGGGTGCGCGTCCTGTCTATCCTTCCGGAGCCGTCCGGGAAGTACACGACGTTTACCGTGTGGCCCAACTGCGAGAGTATTATCCCGCCTATCTCCCAGTTGCCGAGGTGCGCGGTCATCAGTATCGCACCACTGCCTTTGGCAAGGACTTCTTTCAGTGTGTCGTACCCGGACTGGCCGGATAGCATCGAAAGGAGTTCCTGCTTCTTCACGTCGTCGAACCGGAACAGGTCTATAAGGTAGTATGCGTAATTGACCAGCATCCGGAACGTCTTCTTGAAGAGCACAAGGTTCGGGGTTTCCTTGCCCAGTATGTGCTTCAGGTTGTCCTGGTAGTTGTGCCTCCTTACCGTGATGAACGGGTAATATGCGGCTGTCACCACCCATGAGAACGGCCTTGAAATCCAGAGCGGCCATACCTTCACGCAGAAAAGGAACGGGGTTATCCCGATACGGGTAATGAGGTTGTATGACAGGGTCTTCTGCCGGGCCTTTTCTTGCTTGCCGCTCATATGATAGATACCTTGTTCATGCATGAGATGATATGCAATTTCGTGCCTTTGTGCAAGCTGTTTTGTTTTTTCCGGCGGGCGGTTGGCCTTGACTTTTGGCCGGGACTGCAACTATTATTACGTATACGGCAACAAAATGCACATGGAGGTTAATCATATGAAGTTCTACAGATGCCAGGTATGCGGCGAGGTCTACATGGGCAAAGCCGCTCCCTCCAACTGCCCGCACTGCGGCGCGCTCAAGAAGTACCTCATCCCGGCGGATGAATGGACGGACGAGAACGAGACGCTGGCAGAAATTTCCGATGTGTCTCGGGAGAACCTCGAAAAGGCTCTCCAGCTCGAGGTCAACAATGCGCCCTTTTACAGGGAGGCGTCCGCTAAGGCGGACACGGTGAAGCTTCAGGGTATCCTGAAGTGCCTCGCCAAGATAGAGGCGGAACACGCGTCCGTAATCCGGAAGATACTGAAGTGCGAGTTTCCCCAGCCGCAGCCGGGCAGGGAGAAGGCCACGGACGACCCCAGGGAGAACCTGCGGCTTGCGCACTCACGCGAGGTGTTCGCGGCGGGATTCTACGAGCGGGCCGCGGACCAGGCGGTCGAGCCCAGGATAAAGAAGGTGTTCACCGCGCTCTCCGAGATAGAGACCGACCACATAAACGTCGAGTCCGGACTGATAGGTTGAACGGATATTACGAGGAGCAACGATACTATGGCGATGATAAAAACGGACGGCGCCGGCCTTTCGTGCTTCAAGGCGTACGACATCAGGGGCCGCGTCCCGGACGAGCTTGACGGCCCGCTCGCGTACAACATAGGCAGGGCATACGCCGAGGTCGTGAGGCCGGGCGCGGTCGTCGTGGGGCGCGACATCAGGAAGTCCGGCGAGATGGTTGCGGGCGAGCTTGTACGCGGGCTCACCGACGCAGGCACCGACGTATTAGATATAGGGCTCTGCGGGACGGAGCAGATATACTTCTCGACGTTCCACCTGCAGGACAAGGGCGTGGGCGGCGGGATAATAGTCACCGCGAGCCACAACCCCGCCGACTACAACGGCATGAAGTTCGTGAGAGAGGGCGCGCGTCCGATAAGCGGGGACACCGGCCTGAAGGATATAGAGAAACTCGCGATGGCGGGTAAGTTCGGCCCTGCCGCTTCAAAGGGAAAAGTGGAGCGGCTTGACACGTCCAGGGCTTACATCGACCACCTGCTCGGTTATATAGAAGCGTCGAAGCTCCCCAGGTACAGGGTGGTGATGGACGCCGGGAACGGGTGTGCGGGGCCGGTCGCGGACGTGCTTGCCGCACGGCTGCCGGTCGATATCGTAAGGCTCCACTTCGACCCGGACGGGGAGTTCCCGAACGGGGTGCCCAACCCGCTTCTGCCTGAAAACAGGGTTGCCTCCGCAAAGTCGGTGGTGGACTCCGTCGCTGACATAGGCGTCGCGTGGGACGGGGACTTCGACCGCTGCTTCTTCTTCGACGAGAAGGGCGAGTTCATCGAGGGCTATTACATCGTGGGGCTCCTCGCCCGCGCGATACTTTCTCATAAGCCGGGCGCGAAGATAATTCACGACCCAAGGCTGACATGGAACACCATCGAGGTAGTGACGGAAGCGGGCGGCGTGCCCGTGATGAGCAAAACAGGCCATGCGTTCATCAAGGAGCGGATGCGCGCCGAGGATGCGATATACGGCGGCGAGATGTCCGCGCACCACTACTTCAGGGAGTTCGCTTACTGCGACAGCGGGATGATACCCTGGCTCCTGGTGCTGGAACTGATGGGGAAGTCGGGCAGGAAGCTCTCGGAGCTTGTGGCTGAGATGTCAGCGCGCTACCCCATCAGCGGAGAGATAAACAGGACGATAGCCGACCCCAAGGCCGCGCTTTCCATGGTTGAGGAAAGATACCGCGCGGACGCACTGTCCGTAGACCACACCGACGGCGTAAGCATGGAGTTTGCCGGCTGGAGGTTCAACCTCCGGATGTCCAACACCGAGCCGCTCGTCCGGCTGAACGTGGAGTCCAGGGGTGACAGGGGCCTGATGGAACGGAAGACAGAAGAGATACTGGGGATGCTGGGCTGAGTAGCCTTGCTGTGGACAACAGCGCTCGGCGCATGTATTACTTCATCCCGGCCGAAGCGGAGGGACCTGCTTTTTCCTTGTTGTTTTTTTGGAGGCATTATCCTCGGGCCAAAACATTCGCCAACCGCGTCCAGGTGCAAACCTGCCTGTGCACAAAGCACCGTATGATGATGACCCTGGACGGCTCGGGGTTTTGGGCCCTATAATTTCCACCTTCCAATTATCCTCCCCACCTGCGGGGGAGGATGCTCCGAAGGGGCAGGTGGGGGTTGCGGATAACGCCTCCGGGTTTCCGGGAAAGGCGAAGAACCACATCCTTAATCCTCCCCCTTGAGGGGGGAGGACAGAGGTGGGGGTGATTGGTTATAAAGTTCACCCTCCCCTTCATCCCCTCCCCCCAAGGGAGGGGAATATACGAGTACAGGGAAAAGCAAGGAACCGTTTTACCAACTACCCGCGGGTGCGGGTTAGAGGTTCGGGACTCTGAGCCGTTCAGGGCGAGAGATGTTGTCCATTGTGCACAGTGGGTACCCTGAACGCTGTTGGCGAATGTCCCGGCCGATAATCCGGCACCCGCAATAAAAGAGGCTCGCACTATGCACACCGCCTGTCGCAAACGGGTCCACGGTGCAGATAGTTATTAATCCGCGCGTCTTAATAACACGATAAGCGCCTAAAAGCAGAAGGCCCACCCCTGGTGGGGTGGGCCAATGATTCTGACTCCAGTCGACGTCGATAAGTGGTCAGGTTTTATAGGCCTAAGCCTGATCGCTTATTATAGCGTTTATTTCCATTACTTGCCGCCAGACCGCAATTAGTGCGCGGCGGGAGCTTCTTCCGCAGGCGCCTCTGCCGGGGCTTCGGTAGCGGCGGTGCTCATGTTCTCCATGGCCGGGGCTTCGGTAGCAACGGGGGTTTCCTCAACCGGAGCAACAGCCTCTTCCTTCTGGCCGCAACCGGCTACCAAGGAAAGGACAAACACGCCGGAAACCAGCGCAACGACTATCCTCTTCATATTCATTTTTTCTCCTTTCGCCAAAAAATTAGCCGGCCTCTGCCAGACGCTGCGAAGTGTAGACTAACTTATTTGGTTTGTCAATGGGTATTTCACGATATATACCCAAAAAGTTAGTTTGTTCAAGCTGCGCATTCGGGTAATTATTACTAAAGAATCAGTCCTTTAGGCTTTAAACGACCCGAATGGTCATAAATATGCCGTCGCGTCTGATGAATACGGCACGATGTTATAAAACTTCACCTGCGCCAGCGGGAGCCCTCCTCCACGCGGAATGTGCTCTCGCGCACATCGCCCGCGTCGTCGGTCTCGACCACCGTGGTAACCACGTATGTACCGGGAGCAGCGTCGGACTGAAGCCTGATAGGTATGGTGCTCGTCCAGGTGCCGCCCTGCCTGGATATGGTTACCTCCGGCCGGCCGATAAGCTCGCCTTCCTTCCTTACCTCCCTCACCTCGTGCACAAGCGCTCCGCTCCGCCAGCGCGTGAGCATGGTGTAGGTGACGGAGAGTTTGACTTCGTCGCCGGGGCGGGCGACCTTAGGCTCCGCCGACGCCTCTTCTATCCGTACGAGGTCCCTTGTTTCCTTCTCGTCATTGTAGGCGTATACCCTGGCCGCTTCCTCCTGGGAGCGCTGCTGCTGGTACTGGGCGTCCCCTACGGATGCGCCCATCAGACCTCCAAGTATGCTCCCGATGACTACCCCCTCACCGGCACGGTGGGACATGCTGCCTATCACGCCACCGAGTATGCCGCCGGTAACCGCGCCGATACCGGCGCCGGTAGTCGTATACTGTGCGTGCCTCTGGCTCGCGCACCCCGATGCGCCGCCCGCTGCCAGCGCGGCCACTACTATCAGTGCAAGCACACTGTTCTTCATGACACACCTCGATATGTGTATGTTCGTTTATATTTTACTATCCAACCGGCGCATGGTCAAGCCGGGCGCCCGGCTTCGGACGTGGGCTGCAATCATCTTTCGTCCCCGTCCAGCGGCTCCGGCTTCCAGTCGTCGATATCAAGCGCGTCATCGTCGCCCGGCAGTTCCGCATCCAGGATCTCCTCTTCGTCAGGCTCGCCGGGTGGAGGAGGCGGGACTGTTACCGGAGCGGCGGGAGCGGCCGCAGGACGGACGACCGGTATCATAGGCGCGGGCGGCGTGGTCCTGTCGAGGTAGAACACCACGAAGCAGGACATGCCGAAGAGTGCGACATACATCTGGAAGACCATCATCACGACGATAACGGCTATCGTCAGGACAGCCACTGCAATCCCGCCGGTCTGCATGGAAAGCTTCATTGGCAGTGTTACCAGTTCGGATACCATATTTGCAGCGAACGATACAAAAATTACAAGGAGCGTAAAAAGCATCGTGTCCCAGAAGTTTTCTGTCACGAAGTCATACGCACCGCCAATTGCCGAGAAAGCCCCCTTCCTCTCTCCGACCAGCGTCACGGAGGACACTATCCCGCCCGAATAGATAAGAAAGAGCGATATGATAAAAAGGACGGAAAGCACGACCAAGAGCGGCACGCCTATGATGAACGCCATGAACTGGTTGCCTGCGTCCCGCATCGGGATGAGTACGGCGAAAAACCCCGCCACCCCGGCCAGGACTATTACGCCTATTACCCCGACCGCTATCAACGACCATATGATATAAAACCAGAGGAGCGGGAAAGCGGACCTTCTTGCGGAAGAGAAAAAGGACGACGATGTAAAACCCGGGGTATCGCCCCTTGCGGTGTCTATCAGGCAGCCGAGAATCCCAGCCTGCACGAATGCGGACAGGATGAAGCTAAGGCCGATAACGGCCAGGAGCATTACCGCCCCGGCGAACAGCAGCTTGATAGAGGACTTTACCAGGTCCCAGATGATGTCCGGCGAGAAAGTGGAGAAATCGAGACCGGAGAGCGAGCCCGCCGCCATCCCGATGAATATTACCGCGAATAACCCGATTACGGCTATGAGCGCAACCCACAGCAGGAACTGCGCGAACAGCGAAAGCAGGTTCCGGTTCGTGACGTCGAACGAGCGCTTCAGTATGTCGATATATCCCAATCGGAAACTGTCCCCTTATTTGTCAGGTTCGCCGGTCCAACCGGGCCTTGCAACCGGCGCGCCTTCCGTGTATTTCCTCAGCTTCTTGTCCGCCCGTGTTACCCTGTCCACGTCCTCGCCGGTTATCTCCCAGGAGTATGTGTTGTCCTTGTTCCTGCGGAACTTGATAGTCTGTTTGGTTGGCTCCGGCTCCTTGGCCTCCTCGGGAACCGCACTGTCCGTGACGGGAGCGACCGGCGCCATATGCTCCGGTGAAGGGGCGGTAGAGGGTGACTTGTCGCACGCGGTCAGGGATACCGCGGCTAAGACCGCGGCTGCAATGAGGGCGGGGCAGCGAAACCAGTTCGCAAGGATACGTTTCATCCACAAAAGATAAGGTTTACGCCTGGTTTTGTCAATTGATTTCTTGGGCGGGTCAGCCCAGGCCGGGGACGCTCCGCTATGCGGACAACACCCCGTCGTCCATATGGTAGACCTTGTCGAAGCCTTCCACCATCCTCACGTCGTGGGTCACTGCTACCACTCCTACGCCCCTCTTCTTTGCGAGTTCTTTCAGGAGCGTCACGACCTTCTTGCCCCTTTCTGTGTCAAGGGCTGCCGTTGGCTCGTCGGCCAGTATCAGGGTTGGGCCATGCACGAGTGCGCGCGCTATGGCTACCCGCTGTTTCTCGCCGCCGGATAATGTTGCGGGGAACTTGTCGGCACGGTGCGCGACTTCGAGGTATTCCAGAAGCTCCATCGCCTTTTTCGCCGCCTCCTTCCGGGGCGTCCCTACAAGCTCCGAGGCTATCAGCACGTTGTCAAGTACGCTCAGGAACGGTATCAGGTTATGCGCCTGGAATATGAAACCCATCTTCTCCCGCCTGAGCCTCCTTAAGTCGCGTTTCTTCCAGCCGCCGCCCGCATAAACCTCCTCGCCCCCGATGAACATCTTCCCGGCGGTCGGCTCGACGATGCAGCCGAGACACATCAGCATGGTAGTCTTTCCAGAACCCGAAGGCCCCAGGACGGCGGAGACCTCTCCCTCGTGCAATATCATATTTGCATCGGCGAGGGCCACGACTTCTGTCTCGCCGGAGCCGTAAACCTTTCTCAGTTTCTCAAGACGGACTACTTCACTCATCTTCAGCCTCCCAGCGCATGGGCGGGGTCAACCTTCAGGGCCGAGCGGACGCCTGTAAAACTTGCCATTACGCAGATGAACATTACCACCACGAAAAGCACCTTCATGTCAATGGGCTCAAGTAGTATGCGCCTCGGGAAATAACTGTAGGTGAGGTTTATCAGCAGGTAGCCTATCCAGTAGGCGAAGAATCCCAGAAGCAGCGACTGCTCCACTATAAGCCTTACAATCGTCCAGTCAGGCGCGCCGATCAGCTTGAGCGTGGCGATCTCCCTTATCTTGTCCATCGTCTGCGTATATATCACGAGGTTTATTATCGCCATGGACACAATGAGCAGTATTATTCGGAACAGTCCAAGCTGCTTTTTAGACTTCTCAATCATCCCCATGGTCAGTATATTTTCCTGCTCGGCAACCGTGAAGGCGCGGTAATTTTTCCAATCATTGACAGATGTAATGACATCTTTCACCGGATGACCTGCTCTCACCTTCAGGACAACGGTGTTCACGATGTGGGTATCGCCCGCAAGTGCGCTGACCATGCCGTCCTTATCCGCTGTTTCCGGCAACAGGGCGGTTATCCTGGTTTTCAGCCTTGCACGGTCGTTTCTGATGGCCTCGTTGTTCTTCTGAAACTGCACCTTCTGGGCGTCGGCCAACGTAAGGTAGATTACAGGGTCGCCCGACGGGGATACCATGCTACGGGTCAGGCCCACGACCGTGTAGTCATCCTGTCCGAGGCTCAGGACTTCCCCGATTTTAAGGCCGGACTTGACGCTGGCAACCGTCTCAAAGTGCCGTTTCCTGACTGGCGTACCGGCTATTATATCCGGCGGGCCGCCAAGCCCGAGGTTCTTGTCATAGCCAATGACAAAGAGCCTCTTCGGTTTGCCTTTCCAGCCTATCTGTATGGTCTGGTAAGAAAGCGCCCCCGTATCCTCCACCCCGGGCAGCACACCGAGGGTGTGCTTCAGGTCTTCAGGTATCCGGGAACTCTCCGCGATCGGCCCGTTGGTGTCCTTCTGGACGACCCATACGTCGGCCCCTGTTTTTTCGACCATAAGGGTGGCGTCATCCACAAGGCCCCTGTATATCCCGCCCATAGCCATTACTACCATCAGGAGCATCCCGATACCTATGCAGGTAAGGATGAAACGCTTCGGTCGATGGCTTATGTCTTTAATGGCGAGGTCCATCATCTCCCCGCGCTCCCGTCAGCCGGCGATACCAGTTTAACCCTTGAACCGTCATTAAGCCTGGCGTTCAGCTTGTCGTTCAGCAGGATGACCTTGTCGGATTCCTTAAGCCCCTCCGCTATCTCCACCAGCTCTTTTGTATAAATACCGGTCTTGACAGGCACAAAGCGGGATTTGCCGTCTACCGCGATGAATACCCCTTCCCTGCCTTCTCTGACCGTCACGGCTTTTATCGGGATGGAAAGGCAGTCTTTCTCGCTGCCATTTACGTAGACATCCGCCTGCTCGCCAAGATGGAGCCTGCCCTCCTCATTCAAAGGAAAGGCCACGTCAACCTCCATCTCCTCGGTTACACGGTCGGACTCCTGGGCGACGCGAGCCACTGTGCCTGACAGGGCCGTTTTTTTGTCAGACCTTAAATAAACCCGGGCAAGGTTTCCTTGTGCAATCCCGCCCCCCTGAGCCTCGTCTATATTCGCCTCCACCCATACAGTCTCAGGGTCTGCGATGACCAGCACAGGGCTTCCTGGCACCACCGCGTCGCCTGGCTCCGCATCCCTTCTTACCACGACACCGTCGATGGACGACCGTATCTCCGTGTCCGCAAGCTTTGCACGGGCATATGAATGGCCCGCCCTGCCCGCATCGTACTGATGCTTCGCCGCATCAACCTCGCTTTCAGCGCGGCTTATATCCGCGGCGGCTGCGTCCCTTCTTGCCTCAAGGCTCGCGGCCTGGTTCACCGCCTCGTCGAGTGCGGCCTTCTTTTCGTCGAGGTCCTGTCTGGAGACTACCCCTTTTTTGTTAAGCTCCGCATACCTGTCGAACGTCTGGCGCACGAGCACAAGCGCGGCCTCGTTTCTCTTTATATCCGCTTCGGCGGTAACGTATGCGGACCTTGAAGTTGCCAGCGCGCTTTTTGCCGATTCGGCCTTCGATGCCGCACTCTTTTCCATCCCGCCCGCCTCGTCCGCGAGCGCGCCCATGTCCCCGGACTCGAGCACCGCGAGGAGCTGGCCCTTCCTGACCACGTCGCCCTCGTCAGCGCGGACCTCCTTCACCCGGCCCGTCAGCTTGCTCCCAAGCTCGACCAGCACCCGCGCCTCGACTGTACCCGTCCCGAATACCTCCTGGACAATGTGGCGGGTCTGAGGCGAGACGTACTCCGCCTTGACAGGGGAGAGCGCTTTCGCGGCTACGGCAGCCGCGGCCAGAAGCGTTATTGCGCCAACTATTAGAACCTTCCTGGAAATTTTCATGGTTGCCCCTTATATCTTTATCATCCTGTGGAAGTTGTCCCACAGCCTGCCGGACTCGACTTCGAGCGGGAACGCAAAACCCGAAAGCGACCAGCGGAGCGCCGTAAACTGTATCATGCCAAGGAACGTGCGCGCGGTCTCACCGGCCCCGATGTCCGCACGGAACACACCCGCGCCGATGCCCTCCGCCACCACACGCTCGATGACGGCCACATAGGCCCCTATCGTCCTCATGAGCCTGTCACTAAGCGCGGTGTCTGTAACGTGTACCTCCTCGGAGAACACCAGCCTGGGTATCCCGCATTTCGCCTCGACCTCCCGGACGTGCGACTCCATTATTTTTTTGAGCTTCATATCGGCTGGCATGTCCATGCCCGCAATGGTCTCCGCCTTGCCCGCAATGGCTCGGCCTATCTCGTCCACAACCGCGCACAGGATAGCCTGCTTGTCCGCGAAATGCCTGTACAGGTTAGGCTCCGACATGCCGAGCCTGCCCGCAAGCCTCGCGGTCGTGAGACCCCTGACGCCCGTCTCGCCGATGATTACGATCGCCGCGGAAACTATCTCTGCCTGCCTGGTCTTTGTGTCCTTCTTCAGCATCCCGCCCCTCTTGTTAGTGCTTGCTAACATAATAGCCGCGGGCAGCGGGAAAGTCAAGACGTATTTGCGGCAACACTAAATATGTTCAGCAAGTTTGTTGACAACAAGCTCTCCCGTATATTAGATTTACCTGTATACTTAAATAAAAGGGAAACTCATGTCCAAAAAATTCAGGATAACACTGCTGGTTGCAATAATCGCCGCGGCGGGGGCTTTCTTGCTTTACTACAGGTACAGCGGCGAAAAAACCAACGAGTTCCGCACCACGGGGATGGTGGAGGCGGTCGAGACCAGCATCGCTTCCAAGATACCCGGCAGGCTGGCCGCCGTGAATTTCAGGGAGGGCGAGCCCGTCAAGGCGGGCGACGTAATAGCAAACATCGACCCGGCGGAGCACGAGGCCGCGCTCGGCCAGGCGGAGGCGTCGCTCAAGGCCGCGAAGTCAACTCTCAAAAACGGGTACGACGCGGCCGAGAGCGCACGGGCACAGGTGGACGCCGCGGGCGCGGACGTGGAGCGGGCGAAGGCGGACGCGGAGCGCGCGGCCTCCGTGCTTGCGCAGTCGGAAAAGGACCTTGACAGGGCCCGGCAGCTTTTCGATAAAGGCGTGACCGCCCGCTCGGAGCTCGACAACGCTGTCACCGCCAGGGATACGGCAAGGGCCGGGCTGGGCGCGGCAAAGGCGGCGGTGTCATCTTCCGGCGCGCTTTACGTTGCGGCCAAGGCCGGGCTATCCCAGTCGATGGGCCGCATAGAAACGCTGAAGGCGGACGTGGGCGTGGCTGAAAGCGCGGTAGATTTAGCCAAGACCCGCCTTGCGGACACGGTAATCAAATCGCCGGTGGACGCGGTAGTAGAGTACCGCACGCTCGAACCTGGCGAGGTCGTCGCAGCCGGGACGTCCATCCTCACCCTTATGGACACGGCCGGAATGTGGGTGCGGCTCGACATGGACGAGCGTCTTGTTGGCAGGGTGAAGCCAGGAGACAAAGCCTTCATAACCCTCGAATACATGCCGGGCAAAACATTCGAAGGCGGTGTGTTCGATATTGGCCGCGAGGGCGAGTTCGCCGTGGAGCGTGACGTGACGCGCGGCAGGCAGGACATAAGGACCTTCCGGACAAGGGTACGGGTAGACGGCCCCGACGACGTGCTGAAGCCGGGGATGACCGTCATTGTAACGATACCACTTGGATAGGCAAGCTGCCTCCAGTTATCAATATGTGGATTATTTCCGCCATGCCTGATAAAGCCGTAGAGACGTTCGGGATAAGAAAATGCTTCGGCGAACTCTGCGCCGTGAACGACGTCAGCATAACTATCGGGGCCGGGGAGTTCTTCGGGTTCCTGGGCCCGAACGGCGCCGGCAAGAGCACGCTCATCCGGATGCTCACAACCGTGCTGAGGCCGTCAGCCGGGACCGCGACGGTAGCGGGCCACGACATCGTAAAGCACCCCAACCTCGTCCGCCGCTCCATAGGCGTGGTGCCGCAGAG
>Ga0214472_10001055_pt1 | contig 31967 bp, 26 predicted proteins | sample RVTome_6_FD_207662 | JGI IMG/M metagenome (GOLD analysis project Ga0214472, IMG submission 207662) | Soil microbial communities from uranium-contaminated site in the Upper Colorado River Basin, Wyoming, United States - RVT140D175 | ecosystem: Environmental > Terrestrial > Soil > Contaminated >...
CGCGCTGCGCAAGGGCAAGCTCGCAAACCACATCACCTGGGTCAAGGACGGGGCGGAGGCGCTGGAATTCATTTTTCGCAGCGGCGCCTACGCGGGGCGACCTGATCAACACCCGAGACTGATATTGCTCGATCTCAAGCTGCCGAAAGTGGACGGCATCGAGGTATTGAAGCGGATCAAGGCGGATGAGCGCACGCGGATGATCCCGGTGGTCATGGTCACCTCGTCGGCGGAAGGGCGCGACATCGTCGAGAGCTACAAGCTGGGCGTGAACAGCTACGTCGTCAAGCCCGTGGAATTCGAACAGTTCAGCGAAACCGTCGCCAAGGCGGGTTTCTACTGGATGCTGGTCAACAAGACGCCTTAGCCGGGGATGATCGGAACAAGGGAAGAGCGGATGGAGAAGGAACTGCGGATCCTGATGATCGAAGACGCGCAGGCCGACGCGGAGCTCGAAGTGCGCGAGCTGAAGCGCGCCGGCCTGCGCGTCGTGCATCGCGTCGTCGATACCGAGGAAGCCTATCGCGAAGCGCTGCGGGATTTCCGGCCGGACGTCATCCTGTCGGACTTCTCGATGCCGCACTTCGACGGCATGTTGGCGCTCGCGCTTGCGTGCGAGCTCGTCCCGGACATGCCGTTCATCTTCGTCTCGGGCACGATCGGCGAGGAGTACGCGATTCGCGCGCTGAAGAACGGCGCGACCGACTACGTGCTGAAGAACAACCTCGTGCGGCTGCCGGCGGCGGTTGAGCGTGCGCTCCAGGAAGCGGAAGCGCACAAGGCGCGGCTCAAGGCGGAACAGGAGATTTTGAATCAGCGCGCGTTCTTGCGGCAGGTCATCGATCTCGACCGCAACCTCATTTTTGCCCGGGACCGCGAAGGGCGGTTCACGCTGGTGAACGAAGGCTACGCGGCATTTTACGGGCGCTCCGTGGACGATTGTCTGGGCAAGACGTATGACGACATCAATCCCCGCTCGGATCGGCTGGCGGAAATTCGGAAATCCGATATTGAGGTCATGAATAATCTGCGCGAGGCCTTCCTGCCGGACGAGCCGGTCACGGATGCGGATGGGAATCTACGCTGGCTTCAGATTATGAAACGCCCGCTGGTCTCGGGTGAGGGGCAGGCGAATATGGTGCTCGGCGTTGCCACGGAGATCACCGAGCGCAAGAAGCAGGAAATCAGGATCGCCCGCCTGAATCGTGTTTACGCCGTGCTGTCCGGCATCAACTCGGCAATCGTGCGCATCCGGGATCGGCAGGAGCTGTTCGACGAGGCTTGCCGCATCGCGGTGGAAGACGGCGGCTTCGGGATCGCCTGGATCGGGATGCTCGACCGCGAGACCCTGGATATAACTCCCGTCGCCAGCGCTGGATTCGAGACCGGATCGTTTCTCGCCAAGACGGGGAACACGGCGCGACCCGACTCGCCGCTGGGTCAAGGTTTTGTCGGTCGTGCGATCCGGGAAAAACATGCGGTGGTCAGCAATGACCTTATCAAGGAACCTAGCCAGGGCGGAGAGCGGAGGAAGGAAGCCATTCGGCGTGGCTATCGTTCGCTTATTGGATTGCCGTTGGTGGTGGAGGACGAGGCGGTGGGAAGCCTGTCGTTGTTTGCAAAGGAGGTCAACTTCTTCGACGAGGAAGAGATCAAATTGCTGACCGAACTGGCCAGCGACGTCTCGTTTGCGCTCGAGCACATCGCCGGGCAGGAGAAGATCGAAAAGCTCTCGCGCGTCCGCGCGGTCTCGAGCGGCATCAACGCCGCCATCGTGCGCATCCGCGATCGCGAGGGCCTGCTCAAGGAAACCTGCCGCATCGCGACCGAGCAGGGGAAGTTCGAGATGGTCTGGATCGGCGCGATCGATTCCGAGAAGGGGGAAGTCCGGCCGGTCGCTTGGAGCGGGTTCTCGGCGGAAGCCGCGCACGCCGTGAGTTGGGCGACCATTGAGGCCGCGCGAGGGCCTATCGGCGAGGCGGTCCAGTCGCGGAAGGTGGCCGTGCGCAATGACATCGAAGCCACGATGCCGACCGGCATGTTGCGGCGGGAAGCGATGCAGAGGGGCTGTTTCTCCATGGCGTGCCTGCCGCTGACGGTGGACGGCAGGGTGGTCGGTGGCTTCGCGTTGTATGCAGCCGGACGCGAGGCCTTCGACGAGGACGAGCTGGCGCTTCTGGGCGACGTCGCGTCCAACGTCTCGTTTGCTCTCGAATCGATCGCGCGCCAGGAAAAGATCGATCGGCTTTCGCGCATACGGGCGGTGCTGGGCGAGATGAATGCGGCGATCGTCCGCATCCGCAGCAAGCAGCAGTTGTTCGAGGAAGCCTGCCGCATTGCCCACGAGCATGGGAAATTCGTGATGTCGTGGATCGGGACGCTCGACGAGCCCACGAAGGCGGTGAAACCGGTCGCCAGAGCGGGACGGGAGGAGGGCTACCTGGATCGGCTCAACCTGACGATAGACCCGAACGTCACGAGCAACCTGGCGCTGGCGGTGGAGGCGGTCGGGCGTGGTGCGCCGGTGATCTGCAACGACATTGCGACCGACGGTCGGATGCGGGCGTGGCGGGCGCCCGCGCTGGAGCGCGGCTACCGCTCGAACGTGATGCTGCCGCTGATGGTGGAGCAGCGGGCGGTGGGCGTGTTCGCGCTCTACGCGTCGGAGCCGGGTTTCTTCGACGATGAAGAAATGAGGCTACTGGTCGAGCTGGCGGGCGACATCGGGTTCGCGCTTCAGACCATTGAAAAGCAGGAAAAACTCGACTATCTGTCCTATTACGATCCGCTCACCGGCCTCTCCAACCGCACGCTTTTTCACGATCGCGTCAACCATGCGCTGCAGGCGCAGCACGAGTCAGGCGGCAAGGCCGCGCTGCTGTTCCTGGATTTGCAGCGGTTCGGCATCGTCAATGATAGCTACGGCCGCCAGACGGGAGACGCCCTGCTGAAGCTCGTGGCCGGGCGGCTGGAGAGCGTGCTGGGGAGCCGGGATTACCTGGCCCGGATTGGCGCCGACACGTTCGCGACAGTGCTGCGCGACGTCAAGCAGGAGGCCGACATCGCGCACACCCTGGAACAGGGCATATTGAACTCCTTGAAGCAGCCATTCGAGACCGGTGGCGTGGAGATCCGCATGGCTGCGCAAGCTGGTATCGCTCTCTTCCCCGGGGACGGTGGCGACGCGGAAACCCTCTTTCGCAATGCCGAGGCGGCGCTCAACAAGGCGAAGGGTGCCGGCGACGTGTACCTGTTCTATGCGCCGCAGATGAACGCCCGGGTTGCCGAGCAATTGAAGCTCGAGAACGAGCTCCGCAACGCGATCGTGCGCGAGCAATATGTCCTGCATTATCAGCCGCGCTTCGATCTCGCCAACGGACAGATCGTCGGGATGGAGGCGCTGATCCGGTGGCAGCATCCCGAGCGCGGAATGGTTCCTCCCGGCGAGTTCATCTCGTTGCTGGAGGAGACCGGGATGATCCTCGACGTCGGACGCTGGGCACTCAGGCGCGCGGCGCTGCAGCACGCCGCATGGTGCGCCAGTGGCCGGCTGCCGCCGCGCATCGCAGTCAACGTGTCTCCGGCGCAGCTGCGGCGCAGGGATTTCGTCGACCACGTGAAGGACGCGCTGGCACCGGTGGAGCGGGCGGCGGAGCGGGTCGACATCGAGATCACGGAGAGCATGCTCATGGAGGACATCAAGGGCAGCATCGAGAAGCTCAAGGCCGTGCAGTCCTCGGGACTCTATGTCGCGCTGGACGACTTCGGCACGGGCTATTCCTCGTTGAGCTATCTCGCGCGGCTGCCGATCAACTCGCTCAAGATCGACCGCTCATTCATCATGCAGATGTCGAAGGGCCCGGAGCAGATGGCAATCGTTTCGACGGTGATTTCGCTCGCGCGGGCGCTCAATCTGAAGGTCGTCGCCGAAGGGGTCGAAACCGAGGAGCAGGCCAACCTGCTGCGCCTGCTGCGTTGCGATGAAGCCCAGGGCTACCTGTTCGGCCGGCCGGTTCCGCCGGAAGAAATGCAAGGTAAACTGCGCCAGGCGTGAGCGCGAAAGGCCGTATTGGTGGGGGTGGTCAGGCGGCGGCCCTGATGTCGCAACGAACAGCCTCGAACTGATAATCGCCGGACACCTTAATCTTGTCGAGGTAATCCAACGCCTGCTGCTTCGATTCGAACCGCCTCGCGCCACCGGATGACAAAGCACAAAGCCGGCCATTTTCGCCTACCGCGATGCCGTCGGTCGCCTCCGCGGCGGGAGCCGCGCTCGTGCCGGCGCTGCCGAGGACCCTCAATTCATACCACTCACCCGGATTCATGGCTTTCCCCTGAGTGGGCCACGATCACGATTGGATGCGCACGGTAGCACATTCTGGATTCCGGTGTCGCGGTCCACGGTCAAATGAAGCTTTTTCCCAATTTCCTGCGTCCGCGGTGGGTTAGCGCCGCGATTACTATCGTCTCCGCCGGCGTGCTGAGTACGGGATTGACGGCAACAATCTACTGGACGCAATTTGATCCGAAATGGATCGCCTTCCTCGGGGGTGTGCTTATGGCCGCCATGGTCGCCGTGGTAACCCAGGCATCGAAGGCGCAATGGCTTGCTACACGGCGCACCAAACAATTGGACCGAATTCGCGCCCAGCTTGCCCAGGAAACAGCGCGCAACCGCAGCGCCACGGAAGCGGCGCGTATCGCGGAATCGAGATTGCGCCTGCTGGCTGACGCGTTGCCGAGCATGATTCTATTCGTCGATCGCGACGAGCGCTGCCGGTTCCACAATCGCGCGGTCGAGCATCGGACCGGCCTGAGCGCGGAGCAGATTAGCGGTCGGCCACTGCACGAGGTGATGGGCAGCGCCTATGCCCATATCGCGCCGCACATTATCGAGACCCTCGAGGGCAAGCCGGCAGAGTACGAGTTCGCATGGGAGGGCACCGCGCTGCCCGAGGCCTACGCAGCGCACCATATTCCCTATCCCCCGGAGGAATCGCCGCCCCGCGGCTTCTACCTCCTCCTTACGGTCACCGCGCTGCACCCGCAGACAAGGAGGGCTTCCACGCTCGAACTCTCAGACTCAGCGACTGATGCGGGAGGCGCAGTTTTTGCGGGGGAAGGTGGCCAGACGATATACATGCGCACGATCGCCGAGCAATTGATGGGGTGGGACGAGCCCCGGGCGAAGCTCGAGAGCGCACTCAAAGGAAATCAGTTCCTGCTGTTCGCACAGAGGATCCTTCCGCTCAAACGCGAGCTGCCCGATCCGCTGTGCTACGAAATCCTGCTGCGCCTGCGGGAGGAGGAGGACAACTTCCTGCCACCCGGAGGATTCATCCCGGTTGCCGAACGCTACGGCATGATGGAGGAGATCGACCGGTGGGTGGTGCGCAGCCTCATTGCGTGGTGCATGGAGCGGAAGCGTGCCGATTCCGCCTGGCGCGCACCCCTGTACTGCGTCAACCTGTCAGAATCTGCGGTTTGCAGCCCCGATTTTGCACGGTACGTCAGCCACATACTGCGGCAGCACGATTTCAATTCCCGCTCGCTGTGTTTCGAGATCGGCGAGCCGGAGATCATCGGCCAGCACGCGCACGTGCAGCGCTTCATCAACACGTTGAAGCCCCTCGGCTGCCGTTTCACCGTGGACGCCTTCGGCAGCGTGAAGGCATCGTTCGCCCATATGAAAGGGCTGGCGGTCGACTTCCTCAAGATCGACGGGGTCATCATTCAGAACATCCTGCGCGATCCCGCGATGCTCGCCAAGACGCGCGCGATCAGCGCCGTGTGCGGGAAAGTCAGGCTGCGCAGCATCGCGGAGTTCGTTGAAACCGACGAAACGCTCGACAAGCTGCGCGAAGCGGGAGTGGACTACGCGCAGGGCTTTGGCGTCGCGCGGCCGGAGCCGATCGCCAAGCAAATCCAGTGATTTCTGCAACTCGGGTCGCCGCTACGACCGCACGTGGCGGATCATGGCGTCCACCGCCGGGTTCGCGTTCTCCGTGGTAATCTTGACGCCGGGATGCTGCCCGGAGAAAACACGGAACACTTCGTCGGCGAATCCCTGCCCCACCGATTTCACGTCGCCGAAATCAATCACGACCTCGCGAAACTTCTCGAGATTGGCAACGAGCCGTTTCGCCTCCGAGCGCGAGACGTAGTCGCGCCGCAGCAGTTTCACCAGCACCCTCGTCTTCTGGAACTGGTAGTCGTATTCCTCCGGAGCGAACTCGCCGAATACGTCCTCGAGGCGGAGCCGGCTGTTGCGCTGGATCGTGAACAGCACGCTGGTGCCCTTGAGGAAGCGCGGATTGGACACGAACACGTCGTTGCGGACCCGGCTCCATTCGACCTGGATGCGGTGGGACCGCAGCACGAAGGTATCCGCGACGCGCGAAGTGAAAAACAGGCCCTCGCCGGTATGGGCTTCCCGCATCGTCGTGGTGCGGCCCTTGAGGAGCTCGACGAGGGCGGCTTGCTCGCCGTCGAGCCCGAGCTTCGAGGCGATGGAGTGAAATACGCCGATACCGGGGTCGCGGACCTCGAACGAGAGCGCGCCCGCATCGAACCGGAAGCGGACGGAGCAGCGGTCCGCATGGGAATGCTCGATGGCGTTATTGAGCATTTCTGTGAAAGCGTAATGGGCGATCGCCTCGACGTTCGGCCGAAGCGCCCGGCGGAGGTTGAGGCCGGTGGCAAGCTCGTCCCAGATCCGGGACTCGTCCAGGCCGCGTGTGCGCAGGGCGCGTGCGACTACCGCGGCCGCGGGCGCCCGGCCCCGCAGCATGTAGCGCGCGGCGCGCGCCGTGCCGGAGCGTACGACCTTCCCGGCTTCCACGAGGCTGCGCACGTGAACGCTGAGCGCCTGGCGGCTGATGTCGAGACGCGATCGCAATTCGGCCCCGGTCGCGGAGCGGCGGCGGGCAAGAAAGGCGAGGATTCTGCGCTTGGCGTCCACCCGCACACGCTGGCAGATCGTCAATCCATTGTCAACTTTCGTAAATTATTATCGTCAACACGTCGGCGGCGCGCCGCCGTCACCGTCAACCGATTGTCAATCTTGCCGGGTGGCTATTGTCAATCCCCGGCCCGAACACGAGGCACGGGGCCGGCGCTGGAGAAGCACGCCGGCGGCGTTTTTTGTTTTCGACGTTCGGGGGCATAATGGCCGTCCCCGATCCACAAGAATAACGGTTGCGCCATGCGTTGGAACGATGCTGTGCCCGCCCGCCCCGGCTGGATTGCTGCGTGCCTGCTGTGCGCCACGGCCGGAATCAGCGGTTGCTCCAAGGAAGCCCCACCGCCGCCGCCTCCGACGGTCGCCGTGACGGCGGTAACGATCGAGCCCCGGGACACGCCGGTCGTATTCGAATTCGTCGGGCAGACGCAGAGCTCGCGCGAGGTCGAGATCCGCGCGCGCGTGGACGGCTTCCTCGAGAAGCGCGTGTATCTCGAAGGCAGTCTGGTCAAAGCGGGCGAGACGCTTTTCCTCATGGACCGGAAGCCGTTCGAGGCGTCCCTGCAGCAGGCGAACGGTGAGCTCGCGCAACAGCAGGCGAAGTTGCAGGTTGCCGAAGCGAACCTGGCCCGGGTGAAGCCGCTCGCCGAGCAGAACGCGGTCTCGAAGCGGGACCTCGACGACGCCGTCGGCAACGAGCGCTCCACGCGCGCCGCGGTGCTGGCGGCGCAAGGCAACGTGCGCCAGGCCGAGCTCAACCTCGGCTACGCCACGATCCAGTCGCCGCTCACCGGGTTGTCGAGCTTCGCCAAGCTGCAGGAAGGCGCCTACATCAACGCGCAGAACAGCCTGCTCACCTCTGTCGCCCAGCTCGACCCGATGTGGGTCAATTTCAGCATTTCGGAGAACGAGCTGCTGCGCTACCGGGACCAGGTCGCAAAAGGCCTGCTGCGGTTCCCCAAGGACATTCAGTTCGAGGTCGCGATCATACTCGCCGACGGCACGGTATACCCGAACAAGGGCCGCATCAGCTTCGCGGATCCGTCGTTCTCCAAGGAGACCGGCACTTTCCTCGTGCGCGCGACACTCGCCAATCCCAAGGGTGTGTTGCGGCCCGGCCAGTTCGTGCGCGTCCATGCGCTGGGGGCCGTGCGTCCGAATGCCATCGTGGTCCCGCAGCGTGCGGTGCAGCAGGGCGCGAAGTCGCATTTCGTCTGGGTGGTGAACAAGGAAGGCAAGGCGGAGCAGCGCGTGGTGGACGCCGGCGAATGGAGCGGCGATGACTGGTTCATCAACCGGGGCCTGCTGGCCGGCGAGCAGGTCGTGGTCGACGGGGCGATCCGGGTTTCGCCCGGCGCCATGCTGAAGACAGCGCCGTACCAGCCGGCGTCGGCCGACGCGCGCGCAGCGCCCGCGTCCGCAGCCGAGCCGCTATCCAGCGAGAAGGAGAAGATGGGCAAGCGCGGCGACCCGTCCAAGTCCGCAAAGCCCTCGAAGTAAGGCGCCCGCGCCGATGAACATCTCCCACTTCTGCATCGACCGGCCGATCTTCGCGTCGGTCATCTCCATCGTCATCACGCTGGCGGGCGCGGTGGCGATGGTCAACCTGCCGGTCGCCCAGTACCCGGACATCACGCCGGTCCAGATCTCGGTTTCGGCCACCTATCCCGGCGCCGCGGCCGAGGTCATCGGGCAGAACGTCGCCGCGCCCATCGAGCAGCAGGTCAACGGCGCCGACAACCTGATCTACATGAGTTCCACCAGCTCGTCGGCGGGGCTGATGACTTTGACCGTCTTCTTCGAGATCGGCACCGACCCGTCGCTGGCGCAGGTGGACGTGCAGAACCGGGTGAGCCTGGCGCTGCCGCAACTGCCGCAGTCGGTGCAGGAGCAGGGCGTATCGGTCCAGAAGAAATCGTCGGCGTTCATGATGGTCATCCCGGTCTATTCGCCGGACGGACGCTACGACCCGACCTACGTCGCCAATTACGCGAGCATCTACGTGCTCGACGCGCTGAAGCGCATCCCCGGCGCGGGGCAGGCGTCCATCTTCGGCACGCCCGATTACGCCATGCGGATCTGGCTGAAGCCCGACCGCATGGCGGCGCTGGGCATTACCGCCGCCGACGTGCAGCAGGCGGTCGCCAACCAGAACCAGCAGTTCGCCGTCGGCAGCATCGGACAGTCGCCCACCGGCCGGCCGGTCCAGCAATCGTTTGCCGTGACCACCGAGGGCCGACTCACCGAGCCCGCCGAGTTCGACAACATCATCCTCCGCGCCGCCAGCAGCGGAGCGGCGATCGTGCGGCTGAAGGACGTCGGCCGCGCGGAGCTCGGGCAGAAGGATTATTCGCTGCGCAGCTTCTACCAGGGCAAGCCCGCGACCACGATCGCGGTCTACCAGCAGCCCGGCGCCAACGCGCTGGAGGTTTCGAAGGCCGTGCGCAATACGCTCCGCGAGATGAAAAAATCTTTCCCCGAGGGGCTCGAGTACGACATCACGCTGGATACCACGGAGTTCACGCGCGCCTCGATCGAGACCGTAGTCCACACCTTCTTCGAGGCGCTGGTGCTGGTGGTGCTGGTGGTGTTTCTCTTCCTGCAGAGCCTGCGCGCGACCCTGATCCCGATCCTGGCGGTGCCGATCTCGATCGTCGGCACGGCGATCGGCATGACCGCCCTCGGCTTCTCGATCAACATGCTGACGCTGTTCGGGATGGTGCTCGCCATCGGCATCGTGGTGGACGACGCGATCGTGGTGATCGAGGCGGTCGAGCACAACATGGCCAAGCTCGGGCTCTCGCCGAAGGACGCCGCCAAGAAGGCCATGGACGAGGTGGGCGGGGCGCTGGTCGCGATCGTGCTGGTGCTGTGCGCCGTGTTCGTGCCGGTCGCGTTCGTGCCGGGCATCACCGGGCAGCTCTACAAGCAGTTCGCGATCACCATCGCGATCTCGGTCGTGCTCTCGGGGGTGGTCGCGTTGACGCTCTCGCCGGCGCTGGCCGCGCTGCTGCTGAAGCCCGGCCACGGCGAGAAGCGCGGCTTCTTCAGGTGGTTCGAGAACAGCTTCAACCGCATGACCGAGGGCTACACCCGCGCAGTGAGCCTCGTGATCAAGCGGTCGGTCATCGCCTTGCTACTGTTCGCCGGCATGATCGGCATCGCCATCTGGATGATGAAGCACATCCCCGGCTCGTTCCTGCCGCCGGAGGACCAGGGATACCTGTTCGGCGCGGTGATCATGCCGGACGCGGCCGGGCTGGATCGCACCGGGCGCGTGAGCCGCCATGCCACGGACCATTTCATGAAGAGCCCGGCGACCCGGGCCATCGTGGTCATCGACGGCTACAGCCTGCTCGACAGCCAGAGCAAGAACAACGCCTCGGTGTTCTTCGTCGGCCTCAAGGATTTTCCGGAGCGCTATTCTTCGGAGAATATCCGCACCCAGAATGCCCGCGCGGTGGCGCTCGACGCCTTCAAGGCGTTTTCGCAGGTGCGCGAGGGCATCATCGTGCCGATCAACCCGCCGTCGATCCCGGGACTCGGCACGACGGGCGGCTTGGAGATGTACATTCAGAGCAAGGGCGATGCCGGAGCCGCGCAGATCGCGCAGGTGCTGCAGGACTACCGGACCAAGGCCGGGGCGCGGCCGGAGCTCGGGCAGGTCACGTCCACCTACAACGCGTCAGCGCAGCAGTTGCGCGTCGACGTGGATCGCGAGAAGGCCGAAACCCTCGGCGTGCCGGTGCAGGACGTGTATGCCGCGATGCAGACCCTGTTCGGCTCGCTCTACGTATCCCAGTTCACGAAGTTCAGCCGCCTGTTCCAAGTCATCCTGCAGGCGGAGCCGGAGTACCGGCTCAAGCCCGAGGATCTCGCGCAGCTTTACGTGCGCAGCCGGAACGGCAGCATGGTGCCGCTGCGGTCGGTGGTCACGACGCGCTACGTCACGGGGCCCGACCTGGTGACGCGCTTCAACAACTTCCCGGCGGTCAAGGTCACCGCCAGCCCGGCGCCCGGCTACAGCACGGGCCAGGCGATCGCGGCGATGGAGGCGGTTGCAGCGGAGGCGTTGCCGGCGGACTTCGGCATTGCCTGGAGCGGCCAAACGTTCGAGGAGAAAAAAGCCGGTGGCGCGTCCGCCCTGGTGTTCGTGTTCGGCCTCGTCATGGTGTTCCTGATCCTCGCGGCGCAGTACGAAAAATGGTCGCTGCCGCTCGGCGTGCTGACCGCCGTGCCGTTCGCGCTGTTCGGCGCGCTGCTGGCGATCCTGCTGCGCGGCATCGAGAACGACGTCTATTTCCAGATCGGGCTGACGATGCTGGTGGCGCTCTCCGCCAAGAACGCGATCCTGATCTTCGAGTACGCCGTGATGAACCGCGAAAAGGGGGAGTCCGTTTACGACTCGGCCATGAACGCAGCGAGAGACCGTTTGCGGCCGATCGTGATGACCTCGCTTGCCTTCATTCTCGGTTGCGTGCCGCTGGCCGTCTCGGTGGGCGTCGCCGCCAACAGTAAGCACTCGATCGGCACCGGTGTGATCGGCGGGATGCTGGGTGCGACCGTGATCGCGGTGTTCTTCATCCCGATGTTCTACTACCTGATCGAGGGGCTGAGCGAAAAGCTCGGCGGGAAAAAGCCCGTCGCGGCGGCCGGCGGCGCCGCGGCGCCGGCAGGCGCGCACGCGCCACGACAGCACGACTGACATGCGCGCCAACCACCCCGTCTGCTTCGCATCCACCCCTCCTTATCAAGGAGGGGAGGTTCTAGGGTGCATCCCCTCCTGCCAGAGGAGGGGTGTCGCCATCGGCGACGGGGTGGTGGGAGGATCAATCGCTCGATTTCTGCTTGTCATCGCTCTGACTGGCTGCGCGGTCGGTCCGGACTACGTGCGCCCGCTGGCAGAGGCGCCCGCGAAATACCGATTCGAGGACGCGCAGGCGCGTGACACCGCAAACACCCGATGGTGGACGCAGTTCGACGACAAGGAGCTGGAGCGGTTGATCGGCGTCGCGCTGGCGGAGAACAAGAGCGTGCTGATCGCGGCGGCGCGCGTGGAGGAATTCTACGGTCGCTACGGCGCGCAGCGCGGGCAGCAATTCCCGCAGGTCGGGCTTACGGCGGATGCGGGCAGGCAGCGCGCACCCGACGTCAGCACCCCCTTTACCGCGGGGCAGTCAGGAGGCACCAACAATTCTTACGTGGTGGACCTCGGTGTCTCCTTCGAGCTGGACCTGTGGGGCCGGCTGCGCCGCGCGACCGAGGCGGCTCGCGCCGAGCTGCTCGCGGCGGAGGAAAACCGCCGCACCGTGATCCTGTCGCTGGTGTCCGCGGTCGCGACGGCTTACGTGAATCTCCTCGATCTCGACCGGCAGCTGGAAATCGCGCGCAGCACGGCGCAGACACGCGCCGAGTCGCTGCGCATCTTCGAGTTGCGCTTCAAGGGCGGCACGGTCTCCGAGATGGAGCTTCAGCAGGTGAGATCCGAATACGAGGCCGCGCTCGCGGCGATCCCCTCGCTGGAGAAGCAGATTGCCCAGCAGGAAAACAACCTGTCGGTGCTGCTCGGGCGCAATCCCGGCCCGGTCGCGCGCGGCGGAACGCTCGACAAGCTGGTATTGCCTGCCGTTCCGGCGGGGCTGCCCTCCGAGCTGCTCGAGCGCCGCCCGGACATCCGCCAGGCGGAGCAGCAGATGGTGGCGGCCAACGCCAGGATCGGCGTCGCCAAGGCGGCCTTCTACCCGTCGATTTCGCTCACCGGCCTGCTCGGGACGGCAAGCACCGATCTGTCGAACCTGTTTTCCGGCGCCTCCAAGACCTGGTCCTATGCAGCAGAGATCAATCAACCGATCTTCACGGGGGGCACGCTGAGCGGCCAGTTGCTCGTGTCCGAAGCGCAGCAGAAACAGGTGCTCTACGGCTACCAGCAGGCGATCCAGTCCGCCTTTGCCGAGGTGGAGAACTCGCTGGTGGATCAGGCGAAGACGCGGCAGCAGGTGGCGGCGCTGGCGCGGCAGGTGGAAGCATTGGGCCGTTACGCTTATCTCGCGCGGCTGCGCTACGACAACGGCTACACCAGCTACATCGAGGTGCTCGATGCCGAGCGCAGCCTGTTCAACGCGCAGCTGCAACTGGCCCAGACGCAGGGCCAGCTCTACTTCGCGCTCATCAATCTCTACAAGGCGCTCGGCGGCGGCTGGGTGGACGATGCCGAAAAGCTCGCCCCGCCGCCCGCTGTGGATGTCTCGAGGACTCCGCCGATTTTCCCGTGAGATCCGCGGTATCAGTGCGCTTGCCCTTTGGCGGGCTGGCCTCGCAGCAGGAACGTTTTCGGATACTTCCCTTCGCCGCAAATCTTGAAGGAGCCGAAGTCATTGTACCAGAGTCCCTCCGGGGCGTCGGGTTCCGACTCTCTCCATAACTTCAGTTGGTAAAAGTCCTCAGCGGTGATCTTGCGCTCCCGAAGCCGCTCGAAGAGATGGTCGCGGAGCGCGGGAGGAAGACCGGTCCACTGGATCTTCGGCATCACTCACCGAAAGTCATGCGGGTGAGCTCGTCCTTGAGGCGCTTCTGCTCCTCCGGATCGCGGGAACGCGCGAGGAGGTCAGTCAGTTCGAAAAAACGTTTTTTCTCCTGTTCCCGGGCGTCGAGCCCGGACTCGATGAGATCCACGATGACACGGCTGGTACTGGTGTTGCTGGTCTGCGCCAGGGATCTCACCCGGCGGGCAACACGCGCGGGCAGACTGACGCTTTGACGGACAGGCTTGTCGGTGGCTGACATTGTGTCAGTTTACACCAATATGCACCACTATGCACCATCTCCACGAGGGATCCCCGCTTTTGCGCGGCAGGCGATGGCTTGCATGAGGGTTTGCGCGCGCAATTCCGGTATCATTCCACCACTCCATGAATCCCCCGCCACCCTCGCGCGACCTCGCGCGCATCACGCTCGCCGTGCTCGTGATCGGGCTGATGATCGTTGCGTGTCTGTGGATATTGCAGCCGTTTCTTGCCGCGACGGTCTGGGCCACCATGATCGTGGTCGCGACCTGGCCGATGATGCTGGGCGTCCAGGCGCGGCTGGGCGGGCAACGCTGGGCTGCGGTCGCCGTGATGACGTTCGTCATGCTGCTCGTGCTGGTGGCACCAATCGTGCTCGCGGTCGCCACCATCGTGGACCACGCGGACGAAATGGTCGCCTGGTCCAAGGCCGTCGTCGCCGCCGGAATACCGTCCCCGCCGGGATGGGTGGAGCAGGTGCCGCTCGTCGGGGAGAGGATCGCCCGGGAATGGCGGCAGCTGGCTGCGACCCCCTCCGCGGACCTCGTGGCGCGGGCGACGCCCTACGCGCGCCAGGCGGTGCAGTGGTTCGCGGCCCAAGCGGGCGGCTTCGGGCTCATGCTGCTGCAGTTCCTGCTCATCGTCGTGATCACGGCCGTCCTTTACTCCATGGGCGAGACGGCGGCGCGCGGCGTGCGCCGCTTCGCGCGGCGGCTCGCCGACGAGCGTGGCGAAAGCTCCGTCGTCCTCGCCGGGCAGGCGATCCGCGCCGTGGCGCTCGGCGTCGTCGTTACCGCCGTCGCGCAGTCGACGCTCGCCGGAATAGGTCTCGCGGTGGCCGGAATTCCGTACGCAACAGTGCTGACCGCGATCATATTCATACTCTGCATCGCGCAACTCGGTCCGTTATTGGTCCTGGCGCCCGCGGTGGGCTGGCTCTACTGGACCGGTGACCCGGTGTGGGGCACGGTGCTCCTGGTCTGGACCGTCATCGTGAGCTCAATGGACAATTTCCTGCGCCCCATCCTCATCAAGCGCGGCGCGGATCTGCCGCTGCTCCTGATTTTCGTGGGCGTGATCGGCGGGCTGATCAGCATGGGAATCATCGGCCTCTTCGTGGGGCCGACAGTCCTGGCCGTGACCTACCGGCTGCTCGAGTCGTGGATCTCCGACATCGACCGGCCGCGAGCAGAAAACGCGGAAAAGAGGGAGTACCCGTAACCAGGGACTGATCGTGCCGCTCCACCTCACGCGCAGCGCCTTCGCTCGGGTCTTCACGCAGCGCTGTTTCTACCTGTTCTTCGCCCTTCTGCTTCTCGTCGTGTTCGTACCCGTGATCGGCGATACGCCACGAGGGCGGATCACGGCGAACGTCATCAACCTCCTGGTCCTGCTTGCCGCCGTGGCCGCGGTCGGCCGCTCGATGCTGTCGTTTGTGATCGCATTGCTGCTTGCCGTTCCCACGCTCGCGTTTCAGCTGCTCGGCATCGCCTGGTCCCACGAGCGCTACCTCGCGCTGTCGTGGATGTTCGGCGGCGCGTTTTATTTCGCGACCATCGTCTATTTGCTGGGCTACGTGTTCAGCCGGGAGTCCATGACTGCCGACAAACTCTACGGGGCCGCGGCTTCGTACCTCATGCTCGGAGTGCTCTGGGGGTATATGTACGCCGTTACCCAGCACTTCTTCCCCGGCGCTTTCTCGGTGGGCGGCACCGTAGCGGCACAGGTGCCGGGTGTGGATCTCTTCTATTTCAGCTTCTCGACGCTCACTACCACCGGCTTCGGCGACATTGCGCCCGTGCATCGGGCTGCCCGCTCGCTCGCGATACTGGAAGCGGTGCTCGGTACGCTGTACGTCGCGATTCTCATCGCGCGGCTTGCCGGAATCTATCCGGCAAAAGCCGAAGAGTGAGTCCGGGCATCAACGGTGAGCGGATCTTGCGCGAGTTCCAGCTATGCTCTGTCACGCGCGCGAGCGGCGTTCGCCGTGGTCGTTCTCGCGGTCGGGGGGTCGAGCGTGCTGGCGCAGGATATCGAGCCGCGGGCCTACTCGAACGCGCCGGTCGGGGTCAATTTCCTGATCGCGGGCTATGGCTACGCGGAAGGCGGCGCCGCGGTCGACCCGTCGGTGCCGCTGACCAACGCCAACATCAGGGTCAACGCCGCGTTTCTTGGCTACGCGCGCGCGCTCGACGTGCTCGGCCGGTCGGGAAAGTTCGATATGGTGCTGCCGTATGCGTGGCTCTCGGGGACGGCGGAGTTCGCCGGACAGCCTCGTGAACGCGACGTATCCGGGCTTGGCGACCCCAGGTTTCGTTTCACGGTCAATTTTTACGGGGCGCCGGCGCTCTCGCTGAAAGTGCTCGAGAGCTACCGGCAGGACCTGATCGTCGGGGCGAGCCTGCAGGTCTCGGCGCCCTGGGGCCAGTACGACAGCGACAAGCTCGTCAATATCGGCAGCAACCGCTGGTGGGCGAAGCCCGAGCTGGGCGTGTCCAAAGCGTGGGGTTCGTGGATTACCGAGCTCGCCGCGGGCGTCACGTTCTACTCGGACAACAAGGATTTTTTCGGCGGCAAGACGCGCGAGCAGGACCCGATCTACTCCTTGCAGGCTCATGTCATCTACAACCTGCCTTCGGGCATCTGGGTTGCCGTGGACGGCACTTATTATACCGGCGGACGCACGACCGTCGACGGCGTGAAAAGCGATGACTTGCAGAAGAACTCGCGCGCGGGCGTGACCGTCGCGCTGCCGGTGGACCGGCGCAATTCGATCAAGCTTAGCGCGAGCACGGGCGTCTCGACGCGCACCGGCGGCGATTTCAATGCGTACGGCGTCGCGTGGCAGTATCGCTGGGGCGGCGGACTCTAGTCCGGGAGCGCATCGCGCGCCCGCGGACGCTTGATTTGTCACTTGGTTACGGGTTAAATCGCGCCACGCATCCCCTGGAATTTCCTGATCATGATCGCCTGCCACGAGTGCGACCTGCTGCAGCGCGAGGTGCCGCTGCCCGCGGGCGGCGTCGCGCGTTGTGCGCGCTGCGGGGCGGAGCTGTATCGCAGCCACCCGGACAGCTTCGAGCGCACGCTGTCGCTCACGCTGGGTGCCATCGCGCTGTTCGCGATCGCCAACATCTATCCGATCGTCGGGCTCAAGCTGGAGGGGCAGGTCATCCAGACCACGCTCTTCCACACCGTGCAGACGCTGTGGGACGAGGAGATGAAGTCGGTCGCGGCGCTGGTGTTCGTGACGACCCTGCTGATGCCGGCGCTGGAACTCTTCGCGATGGCCTACCTGTTGCTGCCGCTCAAGCTGGGGCGGGTGCCTCAAGGTTTCGCGCTCGTGTTCCGCATGCTGCAGGCGGTGCGGCCGTGGGGCATGGTGGAGGTGCTCATGCTCGGGGTGCTGGTGTCGCTGGTGAAGCTCGCGCACCTTGCGGCCGTGGTGCCCGGAATCGCGCTGTGGTCGTTCGGCGCGTTGATGATTCTGTTTGCCGCCATCGCGGCGGTGTTCGACCCGCGCGAGTTGTGGGCAAGAATGAGCGCCATCCGATGACGCGCGCCCCCACGACTGCCGCGAGCCTGGGTCTGCTCGTCTGCCATGCCTGCGGCCTGCTGGCGCGCGCGGGGCCGCACGCTCACGACGCGTGCTGCCCGCGCTGCGGCGCGCGCCTGCACTGGCGCAAGCCGGACAGCATCTCCCGCACCTGGGCGCTGCTGATTGCCGCCATCGTCTGTTACGTTCCGGCGAACGTACTGCCGATGATGCACACGGGTTCGCTCTTCGGCTCGCAGTCCGACACCATCATGAGCGGCGTTATTTACTTCTGGACCTCGGGCTCGTGGTACCTCGCGCTGATCATCTTTTTCGCGAGCATCATGGTGCCGCTGTTGAAGATGATCTCGCTCGTGCTGCTGCTGGTATCGGTGCAGTTGCGCTCGCGCTGGCAACTGAACCAGCGCGCGCGGCTCTACCGGCTGGTGGAAGTCGTCGGCCGCTGGTCGATGCTCGACATCTACGTCGTCGCGGTGATCGTCGCGCTGGTGCAGTTGCAGGCGCTGGCGACCATTCTCCCGGGGCCGGGGGCGATCGCCTTCGGCGCCGTGGTCGTGCTGACGATGTTCGCGGCGATGGCCTTCGACCCGCGCCTGATCTGGGACCCTCTGGATGAAGAACATGGGCGAGCCCCCGCATAGGCCCGAGCCACCCGATATTCCCGAGGCGGTCGCGGCGCCGAAATCAGCCCGGTCGATTCAGCTGGTATGGCTGATCCCGCTCATCGCGGTGCTGGTCGGGGGCTGGCTCGCGGTCAAGGCGATCCTGGACCGCGGCCCGGTGATCACCATCAGCTTCGAGACCGCCGAAGGCCTGGAAGCGGGCAAGACCAAGATCAAGTACAAGGATGTGGAAGTCGGGCTGGTGAACAGCGTGGTGCTGTCGAATGACATCAAGCAGGTCATCGTCACCGCCGATCTCGTGAAGGGGGCGGAGCGCTATCTCGTCGATGACACGCGCTTCTGGGTGGTGCGCCCGCGCATTACCGGCGGCGACGTGTCCGGCCTGGGCACGCTGCTCTCGGGCGCGTACATAGGCCTGGATATCGGCAAGTCGGGCAAGCCCACGCGCCATTTCACCGGCCTCAAGGCGGCCCCCGTCTTCAGCTCCGATGTGCCGGGCCGGGAGTTCGTCCTACGCGGCAGCGATCTCGGGTCGCTCGACCCCGGCACGCCGGTCTACTTCCGGCGCCTCCAGGTCGGGCAGATCGCGAGCCACGCCCTCGACAAGGACGGCAAGGGCGTCACGCTCAAGTTGTTCGTCAACGCGCCGTACGACCAATACGTGACCACCGATACCCGCTTCTGGCACGCGAGCGGGTTCGACGTCACGCTCGATGCGAGCGGCGTCAAGATCCAGACGCAGTCCGTGGTCGCGATGCTGAGTGGCGGCCTTGCATTCGAGACGCCGGCTGGGTCAGCGGCACTGCCGCCGGCCGCGGCGGGCGCCGAATTCAGGTTGTTCGCCCATCGCGCCGAGGCGATGACAAATCCGGATGCGATCGTGATGAAAACGGTGATGGTGTTTCGCGAATCGGTGCGCGGCCTTGCGCCTGGGGCGCCCATCGATTTCCGCGGCATCGTGGTCGGCGAGGTCACCGCGATCAGAGTCGAACTCGACCCGGTTAAGCTCCAAATCACCATCCCGGTGGAGGTGAACATCTATCCGAGGCGTCTGGGCAGCCGCTTGGTGAAACAGCGCGCCGTTCTGAGCGATCGCGAACGGCGGGAATTCCTCAATGCAATGATGGCGAAGGGATTGCGCGCGCAGTTGCGCACGGGCAATCTGCTGACCGGCCAGCTTTTCATCGCGCTCGATTTCTTCCCCCATGCGCCCAAGGTCAAAACGGCTTTAAACGAGGACGTATTCGAGCTGCATACCGTCTCGAGCGGCCTGACAGAGCTGCAAGAGACGATCGCATCGATCACGAAGAAGATCCAGGACCTGCCGCTCGGGGAGATCAGCGCCGACTTGCGCCAGACGCTGCAGAGTGCGAACCGGCTGATCGAGCGTTTCGACACGGACCTTGCGCCCGAGGCGCGCGCCGCGCTCGCGGATGTGCGCAAGGCGCTCGCCGCCACAGAGCACGCGCTCAAGCCCGAGTCGCCGCTGCAGCAGGACGCGCGGGACGCGATGCGCGAAATCGCGCGCGCAGCCCAGGCATTCCGGATACTCGCCGATTACCTCGAGCGCCATCCGGAGGCGCTGATCCAGGGCAAGAAGGAGGATGAAAAGTGACGCCCAAATCCGCGCTGATCGCCGCGCTGCTGGCGTTCCCGGTGTTCTCCGGTTGCGGCAGCTCGCCCAAATCGAGTTTCTACACCTTGAGTTCCGGTGCCGCGCCCGAACGCGCGCCTGCGACGGCCCCGTTGAACGTCGCGATCGCCGCGGTGACGGTGCCCGATATCGTCGACCGGCCGCAACTCGTGGTGCGCGTCGCCGCCAACCAGGTAACGATCAACGAGTTCGCGCGCTGGGCCGCGCCGCTGAAGGACGAGATCCCGCGCGTGATCGCCGACAACCTCACGCGGTTGCTGAATGGAGCGCGCGTGGCCACTCATCCGCAGAGCGGCAACGTGGGCACTGATTATTACTTGCTCGCGATCGGAGTGCAGCGTTTCGATTCGGCGCTCGGCGATGCGGCCACGGTCGAAGTGCTGTGGACGGTGCGCCCGTCCAAGGGCGGCGCGCCCAGAACCGGCCGCTCCGTCGTGCGCGAGCCCGCCGGGGCCGCCGGCTACGACGCGCTGGTTGCTGCGCACAGCCGCGCGCTGGCGGCGGTCAGCCGCGACATCGCCGAGGCCCTGCGCACGATGAGCCGCTGAATCCGGCGCCTGGATCGTTGGCCGGAGCCGGAATCCGCCGGATACAGCCATGCCTTCCTATTCGCGGCGGTTGATCAAAGCCGCCCGCTATATTGCATATTGCGCTGCCGTGTTGGCGGTGCTGGTTGTTGCCGCAGCGCTCATTCTTCCTGAATTCCTCAACACGCCGGCAGTACGGGCGGAAATCCAGCGGATCCTCTCCCGGGCGGTGCGGGGCGAAGTCGCCTGGGAGGAGTTGCGCTTCCGGATCCTGCCTTCCCCGCACGGCGCGCTGCGCAAAGCGCGCCTCGATATTCCCCAGGTCGCGAGCGTCAGCGCTGACGAGGCGAGCGCGCATCTGCGATTGTGGCCGTTGATTCACGGCCGGGTCGAGATCACCTCTGTTACCGTGACGCGGCCGGTGATCCGCATCAGCATCGTCCCGGGCTTGGCCGTGGAGGAAAAGGCAAAGGAAAAGGAAAAGGGACCGGAGATCGACATCCTGGGGACCTATCGCGCCGCCGTGCGCCCCGTCGTCGATGCGGTGCGCGACGTCGCTCCCGATATGCATGTCGAGATCGAGGACGCGGAGCTGGAGGTTCACGTTCCGGACGCACCCCCGATGCAATTGAGCAAATTGACGCTCCTCGCGCACGCCGGGGCGGGAGGCATGGAACTCGACGCTACGGCGGCAAGCCAGTACTGGAGTGGGCTGACGCTCTCGGCGCGCATCGATTATGCAGACCTTTCCGCAAAGGCGAGTCTCCGTGGCGCGAATATCAAGCCGCAAGCCTGGCTCGAACGGTATCTGGGGAAAGCGCCGCTGGGCGTGTCGCTGGTGGCGGTGCGCCTGAGCGCGGAGGCGCGCACCGACGCGAAAACAGCACTCGAATTCGAGCTCGATGTGAGCACCGATTCCGTGGGCATTGCGCGCGCGGGAGAGCGCCTGGATATCCCGGATGTCGGTGTGAAGGGATCCGTCAGGCTTATCGGGCAGGAAGCCGTCATTGGCGTGAACGAGATCCGGCTTGCGGGCAGCCGGCTCGAGTCCGGGGAACTGCGTATTTCGATGAAGGACGGCGCGGTTTCCGGCCACACCGGTTACGACCTGGATATTGCGCAGGGGGCCGAGTACGCGCGGCGCCTGCTGTCGGCCGATCAGCGTGCGGCGCTTGCTCTCCTGCAGCGAGTAACGGGCCGGGCGCAAGGACGCGTGACGCTTGCGCTCGCGCCTCCGGACTGGCGCGTGGGGGTGGACATCCACAGTTCCGACGCGGCGGTGGAGATCAGCGATCTCGCCGGTGCGGTGCGCTTCGCCAGTGGCAAAGTCGAAATCGACCGCCAGAAGGTCAAGCTGGATCGATTCGCGCTTTCGATGCCCTCCGCGAAGGCGCTGCTTTCCAATCTGCAATACACGTACAAGGACGGGTCGGCTGCGGGCGATGCGCGCATCGAGTTCGACGTCGCGCAGTGGCTGGAGATCACCCGCCGCGTGCAGGCACAAGCGGTCCGCGACGTGCTGGCCAGCATCGAGACGGCGGCCGGGCGCATCGAAGGCGACCTTAAGTTCGCATTCGGCCGCGATACCTGGAAATTTGCGCTGGTCGGGCCGAAGTCGGACGCCACGCTTGGCGTGCGGCAACTGCCGGGGCCTCTCAGGATCGCGGGCTTGTCGGTCGAGGCGAGTCCGGCAGCGGTGACGATCCATCGCTCAGCCCTCTCCCTCCTGGATGCGAGCGTCGTCGCCTCCGTGACGATCGATGATTTCAAGGCCGGTCCGAGGGTCGGGGGTTCGATCGCCGAGGGCACCATCGGAGAAAAATTCCTCACGTGGGTCTGGCAGCTCGCACAGTTGCCCGACCGTTTCGAGCCCGCGACCCCCATCCGGGTCGCGGCGCCCCGCATTTCCTGGAGTCGCGGTGGCGCGGTGGAAGTGCAGGCGACCGCGCAATTCGATGCAGGAGCCGCTGTCACCGTCGATCTCGGCTGGGCCGCGGGCGCGCTCGACATCCGGCGGGCAACGATCAAGGACGGGCGCAGCGACGCCGAGCTGGCGTTGCGTGCCAAGGGCGGTTTGCTCGAAGGGCGGTACTCCGGCTCCCTGCGCAGCACCAGCATCGCAGCGGTGCTGAAGCGCGCAAAGATGCCATCGGGCGCCGTTGCCGGAGACTTGCGCTTTAGCATCGACCGCGAGCATCCCCAGCGTACTTTGGCCTCTGGCCAACTGAAAGGGGAGACTCTCGACCTCGCCTGGTTGATCGGACAGCCGTTCAGGATAGAACGCATCGATATGGCGGGCGATGAAACGGCTCTGCAAGTGCGCGAAGCCACGGTGGATTGGGCTGGGCAGCGCGCGACACTGCGAGGAAAGCTCATGCGTGGCGCAAGCGGGCTCGTCATCGACGCGCAGCTCGATTCCCCCGGCATCGACCTGGACGCGCTCGCGCCTCCCAAGGCGAAGACCGCCGCGGATGCGCGGCCCAAGCCGGCCGCGGGCGGCAAGGACGCGGCATCGCGGCTGTGGCCCCTGCCGGTGACAGGGCGAATAGCGCTACGCGCGGATTCCGTGCAGCGCGGCCGCTACAAGATCGCACCGGTTGCGGCGACCCTGTCCCTCGAGGAGCGGCGCGCGCACCTGGACCTGGAGCAGGCGCAGCTCTGCGGAATCTCGTTGCCACTGACGCTCGAGGCGATGCCACAGGGCTTTTCCGCCTCCGCTCGCATCGCCGCGCAGAAGCAGCAGCTCGAGCAGACCGCCCACTGCCTGAGCGGGGAGCGCGTGGCGATCACCGGAATTTATGACCTGAACGCAGACCTCAGCACGCAGGGCACGCTGGCGGAGCTCCCGAAGAATCTCAAGGGGACGGTCCGCGCCGACGTGCGCGACGGCAAGGTCATGAAGTTCGCGCTGCTCGGGAACATCCTCTCCATGACGAACGTCGCCTCGCTGATAAAGGCGGACGGCCCCAAGCTCGACGACCGGGGATTTCCCTATCGTGCGCTGACCGTGGCCGGGCATTTCGAGGACGGGCGGTTTATCGTCGAGGAAGGGTCTTTCCTGAGCGATGCGCTGGGGCTCGCCGCGAACGGCTGGATCTCCGTCACCGACTACAGCAGCCGGCTCACGGTGCTGGTCGCTCCGTTCAGCCGCCTGGACCAGCTGGTGCGCAAGGTGCCGCTCGTGGGATACATCATCGGCGGGACTTTCACCAGCGTGCCGGTCGGCGTGAGCGGCGACATCCGCGACCCCCTCGTCGTGCCGCTCGGTCCGGCAGCGGTCACGTCCCAGGTTCTGGGAATCTTCGAGCGGACGCTGAAGCTCCCGGCCAGGCTGATCACGCCGCCGCAGGCGAAGTAAGCGGCGCGTTACGTGCGTTAAGGGTGATGCGTAAAGTCATTGAGCAGTCGTAAGTTTTGCGTAAGTTTCAGAGGTGTGGCTTCGGATTGATCTACGTCAGGACTGTCGCCCGGCTGCTTGCTAAGTTTCAATAGACGCCTGCACCGTCGCAGGCGATCCGTTCAATACCTAGGGGAGACAAGCCATGAACAGACACAAGGAAGCTTTCCCGGCCATGCTGGCGCTGTCGTCGCTGCTGGTCGGCACACTCACTGCGTTTTCCGCTCATGCGGCGATGTCGCCGGGACATGCCTACGACACGCGGGACGTTGTGGTGCGCGACAGCTCCGGACAATGCGTTCGCACCTCCTCCTGGTCGAAGGAGAACGCGACCAAGGAATGCAACCCCGAGTTGTTCCCCGAGCCGAGGGTCGTCGCGCCGCCACCGGCCCCTCCCAAGCCGGCACCCGTCGCCAAGCCCGCACCCGTAGTCGCGCCGGTACTAGTGGCTACGCCGAAGTCGAAAGTCATGGTGTTCCAGGAAGCCGCGCTGTTTGGCTTCGACAAGTCAGAGCTGACGCCGGCGGGACAGGAAGCTCTCCGGAAGTACCGCGAAGAAGCGCGAGTGGAGATGAACGCCGCCACGCTGGTGAAAATAACCGGCCACACGGACAGCATCGGGGCAGCCGAATACAACCAGCAGTTGTCGCTGCGACGCGCGCAAGCAGTACGCGATTACCTGGTCAAGCTCGGCGGCAATCCCGGCATTATGGAAGTGGCCGGGATGGGAGAGACCAAGCCGGTCGCCGATAACAAGACAGCCGCGGGCCGCACACAGAATCGCCGCGTCGAGGTTGAAGTGGTCGGCACTGCGAAGTAGGCGGGAGCGTTCCCCGCGTATTGCCGGCGATCACGGCGCACCGAGGAGCAGGTACAGGCTCCAGCGTCCGGCTTCACTCGCCCCGATGCCGAAATAGGCCGGGCCGGCGAAGGTATCCGCGGCGAGGAACACCGAACCTGACCAGATGGTGCCACCAGAGGGCAGGCCGTCGAAGCGGCTGCGAACCTGGCCAGCTTCAAGCGACGCGCCGGCGTAGATGCCCGTTCCCAGAATATCAGGCAGAGGGATGGTGCGGTTGTAATACGGATTCGGCCTGGCCGGGATTTTCCGCTTCTGAGACTGCGCAGGCGCCGTGTCGGCCTGCGCAGTCTCCGGCCTGCTTCGCGGCGCGCAGCGGCGCCGCGCGTGGATCACTTGGCCTTGATGCGCGTAATTGCATTCAAGGCAAGCGCGTCGACCCACTTGTCGATCACGGGCTTCAGCTCATTCAGCGTGACCTGCGGGCCGCCTGTCGCAGCTTGCTTCAGCCGTTCCCCGGTGCCTTCGCGCACGGCGACCGCCAGACGAACGCCGCTCACGCTGTCAAGGACTTCGGCTTCCGCAAAAATCCGCGCATCCTCCGGAGCCCCTACGGCGGATCTCTTGGCTGCCGTGACGATCAGGGCGATGGGAATATATTGATAGGCGGCGAGAGCCTCGGTCTGCGCATTCACGGCGGTGATCGCGCTGCGGATGCGGGCCACCCCGGGCCCGGGCTTGTCAACCACCTTCACCCTGGCGCCCACTTTCTCCCGCATGCTCTTGTAGAGGTAGTCGCGGATGTCGTTGAGCGCTCCCATGCTGACCTGGCTGTCCGGCTTCGGTTCCGGGTAGAACTGAACCCGCTCGATGATCAACGAGTGGTAATTGGCCGGCGTAAATTGCGGGCTGATGAACCGCAGAACCGGCGCGCCGAGCGGGTCCTTCTCTTCCTTCAGCAGCTTGTAACCGTCGCCGAGGTATCCGGAGTACTTGGGCGCGGGGGCCGCGCATGACACGAGCGCGGCGGCGATGACTACTGTGGCAAATGATCCAAGGAATCTGCTTCGCATGGTTGTTTTCCTTTCAGAGTTTCAGGTGCTTCGCAGGGGACCGCGATTCCGGGGAATTGAGGGGCATTGAACAACTTCCAGAATATAATTATAGCCTTATCCAGGGAGTACAAGTCCGCCTTGATCTGCGTCAAGCTTTGATCGGCGGTGCGATACCACCGGCGCCCCTGGGGCTCAATCGTGCATAAGAAAGTCACTGCCATTACGCCGCCGATCGCAATCGCGAGGCTGCTGCTGCACGCAAGCGTGTTGTTCGCGGTTGCGTACGGCCCCGCGCAGGCAGCCGCGGGCGAGACGGTAGCGCAGGTGAAGGCGCGCGGTTTTCTGCGCTGCGGCGTCAGCGAAGGTGTAACCGGTCTTTCCAGGCGCGATGCCAGCGGGCGCTGGGCCGGACTCGATGCTGATTTCTGCCGCGCGGTCGCCGCCGCGGTCCTGGGGGATCCGGAAAAGGTCGAATTCCGGCCGCTCAAGGCCTCCGAGCGGTTCCCGGCGCTGAACGTTCGTGCCATAGATCTTCTCGCCCGCAACACGACCTGGACGATGAGCCGCGAGGTTCTGCTCAACGTGCGGTTTCCGGGGGTGCTGATCTACGACGCGCAGGGTTTCATGGTTGCCGCGAACTCGGGCGTGAAATCGGCGGCGCGCCTGAAAGGGACCGCGATCTGCGTCGTCAAAGGCACCACGCACGTGGAGCAGCTGATCGACTATTTCAGCGAGTACGGCGCCAAAGTCGAGCCGCTGATCATCGACTCGGAGATCGGCGCGGCCGACGCCTTCTTCTCCGGCAAGTGCCGGGCCTTCACCTCGGACGTCTCGCAGCTTGCCGCGGCGCGGCTGCGCGCGCCGGGTGGCGCGCAAGACTTCGTCATCCTGCCCGAGCGCATTTCCAAGGAACCGCTTGGGCCCGTGGTGCGCCCTGGCGACGATGCCTGGTTCCTGACGGTGCGGTGGGTGCTGTTCGCGCTCATTGCTGCCGAAGAAGCCCGGGTCACGCGGGCGAATGTGGAAGCCAGATTGAGCGAGACGCAAGGCGCCCCGATGCGACGACTCCTCCAGTACCAGAAGCAATACGCCAAGGCGCTCGGCGTGCGCCCGGACTGGATGGTGCGGGTGATCAAGGCCGTCGGAAACTACGGCGAGATGTTCGAGCGCAATCTCGGGGCCGAAAGCGCGCTCAAGCTCGAGCGGGGACTCAATCGGCCCTGGACGCAAGGCGGCCTGATGTACGCGCCGCCGCTGCGTTGACGGGGACATCGACATGACCGACTTCCAGGTCTACCTCACGATCGGGATTTTCGCGGCGGTGATCCTCGTCATCGCCTTCGACCTCGCGGACATGGCGCTCGCGGCTCTGCTCGGGGTCGGGGCGATGATCGTGACAGGACTCCTCGATGACAAGGATTTCCTCGTGGTGCCGGCGACCGCGGGCGGGGCCATCTCGCTGCTCTTCGGCGGCATGGTGGTGGCGCACGTCCTCGAGAAATCGGGCGTCTTCGAGCGGCTCGGCGCGCCGTTCCTGCGTTTCACCAGGGGCAGCGGCAAGCGGTTCCTGCTCCTGCTCGTGCTGGTGGTGGCCGTGGTGTGCGCATTCCTGCCGAACGCGACCACGGTGATTCTCCTCGCGCCGCTCATCATCCGCACTGCAAAGGCTCTTGGCGTGGGTTTCGTGGGCCCGATGGTGCTCACTGCGATCGTCAGCAATGCCGCGGGGCTCCTCACGCTGGTCGGCGATCCCGCGACCTTCATCGTCGGCAGCGCGATCGGGATGACCTTCACGCAGTACCTGAAACAGGTGAGCCTGGGCGGCCTGCTTGCCGTGCTCGTCATCGTGCCGCTCCTGCCGTGGCTGATGCCGGAGGTCTGGAACGCACGTCGCGCTTTGCCTGCCGCGGCGTCCACGCCGCGCGTCGAGCGGCCCTGGTTCGCCACGTTCGCTCTCTGCGTTCTCGCTTTCATGGTGCTCATGTTCCTCTTCGGGGAGAATCTGCCGATCCGGATCGTGCCGCCGTCGGTCGCGATCCTGGCCGCCGCTCTGGCGCTGCTCGTCATCTACGGTGCCCGGGTGGAGGCGGTGGACGACGTGCTGCGCGCGGTGGATTGGAAAACGCTGTTCTTCCTCGGCGCGATCATGTGCTTGATGCAGGGCTTCACCAAGACCGGCCTGTTGCAGGGGCTGTCGTTGAAGCTCCACGGCTGGTTTGGCACCGACTTCACGCTGGTCGCGCTGGCGATACTCGCGGGCGTCGGCGTGTTATCGAGCGTGCTCGCCAATATCCCGGTGGTGGCGGCCTCGGTTGTCATGACCAAGGGCTATCTGGTCGCCGCCGAGGCGGTTCCCGAGCTGGCGCTTTCGGGCGATTTCACCGACTGGCCCGCCGCCGTACTGCCGGTGTTCATCGCCATGATGTTCGCCGGAACCCTCGGCGGCAACGCGACGATGATCGGGGCCTCCGCCAACATCGTGAGCGTCGGCATTTGCGCGCGGCAAGGCGAGCGCGTGACCTTCGTGCGTTTCCTGCGCTACGGGCTGCCCATCACGCTCGCCCAGCTTGCGGTCGGGGCGCTGTACGTGCTCGCGTTGCTCTGGCTCGCATCCTAAGACAGGAGCGGTGCCGGTGACGCCTGAACAGTGGATAATGCCGGGCATGGAAAGGGCGGTGACCCCATGAACAGGTTTCTGATCGTGCTTGCGCTGGTCGGATTCGCCGCGCAGGCATGGGCGCTCAACATGAGCGGCTTCAAGGATGCGCCGATCACGCGATTGAGCGGTGAGGAACTGAAGGCGTTCCGCGCCGCGGTGATGAAAGCGCTGGATGAAGCGCCCGAGGGCACGACGGTCGAGTGGAAGGCGCCCAAGACCCCCTTCGTCAGCAAGATCACGCCGAGGAAGACCTTCACCGACGGCAAGCAGCAGTGCCGCGAAGCCACCATAGAGTCCGACGCCCGTGATCTACTCCAGCGCGGCGTTTATACCTTCTGCAAGCAGGCAAACGGCGAGTGGCAGTTCAAGATCCCTCCCGCAAAGTCGAAAGGGAAGTGAGGTCGAACGCGCTGCTGTCGCTCCCGAGAAGGCGGGAGTCCAGTAATGTCGTGTCCCCCCATCCTACCTTCCCCCGCACGGGGGGGAAGGGGATACCCGCCGCCGCGGGAATGACGGGTTTTTCCTGAAGCGATGGCAGCCAACATTACCCTGCTGGATCGGATGATACGCGCGGCGACTTCGCGCGCAGTGCGTCCGCCGGCGCCGCCCCCTGAAGCCTACGGCGTGCTCCCCTGGGGCGCGATCGACTCGCTTGCGAACGAGCCGCAGGACGAGACGCCGCAGCCAATGCCGGCTTCACACGCGGCGTTTGTCGGCGAATCGCGGTCGCCGGAGGGACGACCGCGACTCGCCCTGCTCGCGCTTTCGGGCGGCGGTGCCCGCGGCGCATTCGGAGCCGGCCTGCTTGCGGGCTGGACGCGCAGCGGCACCCGCCCGCGCTTCGCGGCGGTCACCGGCATTTCCACGGGCGCCCTGATGGGCATGTATGCGTTCCTCGGCCCGCAATACGACGGCGAGCTCGAGCGCTTGTATACAGTCACGACCGATGCCGACATCTTCGCCGATCGCGGCATTTCCGGGCTGATACGCGACGCCGTCAAGGATTCCACTCCGCTCAAGCGGCTCCTCGAGCGGGCCGTCGACGAAACATTTCTCGAGGCGATTGCCGGCGAGCACCGTCACGGTCGCCGGTTCGTGGTCGGCACCACAAACCTCGACAGCGCGCGTCTGGTGATGTGGGACATGGGCGCGATCGCCGCGAGCGGGCGGCGCGACCGGCTGCAGCGCTTCCGCGATGTGCTGCTTGCCTCGGCGTCGGTCCCGATGGTGTTCCCGCCGGTGTACTTTCCGGTCGAATGGGAGGGGAAGACCTATTGGCAGATGCACGTCGATGGCGGCGCGGCGGTGAGCGTGTTCCTGTCCGGCTCCATCATCGACGAGCTGAACCGCATGACCGGCCTCAGGACGGAGCGCGGCGACGCGGTGGTGGACTGCTATTTCGTCCTGAACGAGGTGCTCGGCGACCGGGTGCCCGAGGAAGCGGTGGAGCCAACCTTGCTGGGAATTGCCGGGGGGGTCGTGCGCTCGCTCTCGACCGCGGCAACGGTGACCCAGCTCGTCCGCCTGTATCGCGCCACCCGCGGCGTCGGCTTCGGGTTCCATGTTGCATGCATCCCGGCTGATTACCCGCATCGATTGCCGGCGATGCGCTTCGAGCCCCAGAAGATGCGCCACCTTTTCGATTATTCGCAGGCGCTCGCCGCCGCCGGCTACCCGTGGGCGGAGCATCCACCGCGCATCGATCCGCGCGAGATCGTGCCGCACGTGCCGGTCCCGGAGGCGGGTCCGCCTCCGCCGGAGAGCTGGGGGACGCGGATGCTTTCGCGGCTCCGTGAGTGGTGGCGGGGCGAGTAGCGCTAAAATGCGGAAGCAGCAGACCGAAAATTCCAACCTATTCCCTATATGAAAAATCGAACATTGTTCCTTCTTGCCCTGACCCTCGCGCTTGCCGCCCCGGCTGCCGCGCAGACCGGAACGCTGGAGAAGATCCGCAAGCAGGGCGCGATCACCATGGGTTATCTCGACGGCAGCGCCCCGTTCTCCTTCCGGGATGCGAACGGGCAGCCGCAGGGCTACTCGGTGGACCTGTGCCGCGCCATCGCGAGCGGGATCCGCGCGCAGCTGAAGCTCGCGAGCCTCGAGACCCGCTGGGTGCCGTTGACGATACAGAACCGCCTCGAGGCGGTGAAGACCGGGCGCGTGGACATCGAGTGCAGCACCACGACCTGGACGCTCGGGCGGCAGGCGGACGTGGATTTCAGCCTGATCACTTTCGTCGACGGCGGCAGCATCCTCACCCGGGTGGAGTCGGATGCCGGGCGCCTGTCGAGCTTCGAAGGCAAGCGCATCGCGGTCATCACCGGCACCACCACCGAGAAGGTGCTGAAAGAGACGCTCGCCCGGCGCGCGGTCAAGGCCGGCGTGGTCACGGTCAAGACGCGCGAGGAGGGCCTGCGCCTGCTCGACCAGGGCAAGGTGGAGGGTTTCGCCTCCGACCGCATGGTGCTGATCGGTGTCGTGCTGACGAGCAAGGTCCAGGGCGCGTTCAAGCTGCTCGAGGAGGATTTCTCCGTCGAGCCCTACGCGCTCGCGCTGCGGCGCGGGGACCACGAATTCCGCCTCGCCGTGAACCGCGTACTCGCGCGCCTCTACCGGACCGGAGAGATCCAGAAGATCTACGAGCAGTGGCTCGGTCGGCTTGGCCCGCCGAGCCTGCTGCTGTCGGCGGCGTATTTCATCCAGGCGCTCTCCGAATAGACGGCGCCCCGACAATACCCCCTCGCCCCATGCCAGTGGGGAGAGGGTTGGGGTGAGGGGCAACGAGTCCTCCAGAGGAGAAGGAACTAATGAGATGGCTTGCCGCCATAGCGCTCGCGTGCCTTGCCGTGGCGGCGCACGGGCAATCCATCAAGATTCCCGATTTCCGGGATCCGCCGCGCACCACGGTGAAGCCCGGCGAGCCGTGCGAGGCGTGCGGAACGATCCGCTCGATTCGGGAGGTGCGGGTGCAGCGGCCGGTCACGGTGCCGCGGGTATTCCAGAACGATCCGATCGATCAGGGGCCGGGCACGCAGGTGATCGTCGGCGCGGTGGTCGCCCTTCCGCTCGGCGGGGGCGGGGGAAAGCCGTTCGTCGGCGGGGTGGGCACGCCCGAGATGCGCGAGCGCTTCACCGAGACGACGTACGACGTCACCGTTCAGTTCGACAATGGGGGCTATTCGACGGTGCAGCGCGCGGACGGCGCGAGCTTCCGCGTGGGGGATCGCGTACGGCTGCGCGGCATCGAGCTCGACCTGCTTGCACCTTGAAGCAGTGACGACTGACGGCTGACGAGCGACTTTCGCGCAGGTCTAGTGCCGTTCCAACTATTTATGCCCATCAAATCCGCTTCAACAGGTCTGATTGTCCCCGGTAGGCCGGGCGATGCGATTCGACTAAACAAGTTGGAACGGCACTAGAAGTCGGTCGAGATACTGATGGATCCGAAGGATTCCGGATCCTGCCCGTGGAACTGCTTGGTCCGGAACGCCTGGGCGTAGGTGAGGCGGTAGCGGCCCAACGTCATCGCGATTCCCACCCGGGCCTCCCCGACGAACGGGTACTTGTCGACGGTCTGGCTGTCGGTGAAGGTGTTGCCGTCGAGAAAGATATTGCGCGCGACCGCCCGGCCTTCGAAGCTGAGGAACAGGTGCCAACGCCCATCCGGTGCGGTCTTGTAGTAGCCCGAGCCGGGAGGGCCCGGACGTAACGAGCGCGGGCCCAGGCTCGCCGGAAGATTCGGCCCGAAGCGGAGCGTGGCCCCGCCGGAGGCGTAGGTGTAAACGTTGCCGAGCGCCGCTCCAACGTGGGGCGAGAGGTCGATGCTGTAGCCGCTTCCCGCCTCGCCGATCCTGGTCTCGTACCACTCGATCCAGACGCGGTCGTAAAAGAGGTTGAGGGCGGGCTCGTTTTTCAGCTGATGGTCCCACCCGTTCGCCTCGTCGGAATTGAAGA
>Ga0214472_10001057_pt1 | contig 31874 bp, 29 predicted proteins | sample RVTome_6_FD_207662 | JGI IMG/M metagenome (GOLD analysis project Ga0214472, IMG submission 207662) | Soil microbial communities from uranium-contaminated site in the Upper Colorado River Basin, Wyoming, United States - RVT140D175 | ecosystem: Environmental > Terrestrial > Soil > Contaminated >...
CGCGGCCGGCGATGGCAGCGGCGACGGCGTGGTCAGGCTTGCGCGACCGTGCCCAGGAATTCCACGCGCCGCTGCCGAATTTCGAGGCGCCGCCGCGGGCGCCGGCCGCCGGCGCCGATGGAACATTGGACGACGCGCTCGCCGACTATCCGCTCGGCGTTGCCCGCGCCCAGGTGCACGGCACCTACGTGGTGGCGCAGACAGCCGACGGTATCGTCATCGTCGACCAGCACGCTGCCCACGAGCGGCTGACCCAGGAGCGGATCAAGAAGTCGCTGGATTCCGGCGGCGTCGCCGGCCAGGGACTGCTGATCCCGGAGGTGGTGGAGCTCGACGAAGGGGCGCAGGCACGGCTGGTGGAGCGCGCGGACGAGCTCGCCGAGCTCGGGCTGGTGCTGGAGCCGTTCGGCACCGGCGCCGTGGTTGTGCGCGAGACGCCGGCGCTGCTCGGCGAGGCCGACATCCAGGGGCTGGTCCGCGACCTCGCTGACGACTTTCAGGCGTTGGATGAAGGACTGGCGCTAAAGCAGCGTCTCGACGAGGTTTCCGCGACCATGGCCTGCCACGGCAGCGTACGCGCCGGCCGCCGATTGAACGCGGAAGAGATGAACGCGCTGTTGCGCGAGATGGAGGCGACGCCGCATTCCGGGCAGTGCGCCCACGGCCGGCCGACTTATGTCGAGCTCAAGCTCGCCGACATCGAGAAGCTGTTCGGCCGCCGCTAATCGGGGCACCTCCATGCTGGCCGAATGGTTCAATCACCTGACGACGCCGGCGCCTAAGCACCTGAAGGCGATGGGGTATCTGCGCGAGCTGATCGCCATCGAGGCCCGCCACCGCCGCTGCCACGCCGCCTGGGCGCCGCACCTGATGTACTGCCGGCGGCTGATCCTGAAGGCGGCCGAAGGCGTCCGGCGCGGGCGGGTGACTGTGCTCGGCTCCGGCTGGCTGTTCGACGTGCCGGTGGACGAACTCGCCAAGACGTTCGACGAGGTGGTGCTGGTCGACGTCCTGCACATGCCGGGGGTACGGAAGCGCCTCGAGGCGTTCAACAACGTCCGCCTGGTGACCGAGGACTTGACCGGCCTAGTCGAGGCCACTTTCCGCCACGTCCGCGAAAACCGGACCGGGCCGCTGCCGCCGCCGCGCGCGGACTCGGGGCCGCTGGCGCAATCGGACCTGGTGGTGTCGGCCAACTTGCTCACTCAATTGCCATTGCTGCCGGTGGGCTGGCTGCGCGAATGGGGAAAGGGCTACAGCGAAGACGAGATCAAGGCGTTTGCGCGACGCATCGTCGAGCACCATCTCGACCTGCTGGCGGCGCTGCCGGGACGGGTGTGCCTGCTGACCGAGACCAAGCGGGTGGTGATCGCCGACAAGAACCAAGTGCTGCACGACATCGACCCGTTGTTCGGCGCCGAGTTCCCCTATCGCGGCCGACAGTGGACGTGGGACATCGCGCCCCGGCCGGAGCTTTCCGGGCGTTATGATCTGCGCTTCCGGATGACCGGCATCTCGGACCTCGGCGCGGCGCGGCGGTAGCTCAGCCGAATCTCAGGAACACCAGCCGCGCTCGGCCGTAAGTTCGCTCGTCGAACACCATGAATCCCTTCGGCGCCGGCAACGGCTCCTTGGCCTCGACCTCGGCGACGGCGACGGCGCCCGGCTTCAGCCAGCCCTTTTGCGCGAGCCCGGCCAAAGCCGCCGTCGCCAGCCCCGAGCCGTAGGGCGGATCGAGGAACACGAGGCTCGCCGGCGCCTTGGCCACCAACGGCGGCGGCGCCAGCTTGCGCGCATCCAGTTTCAACAGCGTGACGTCGCGGGCGAGCCCTAAGCGCGCGGCGTTGTCGCGCACGCAGGCCAATGCCGCGGGCGCATCGTCGATGAACACCGCGTGGCCGGCGCCGCGCGACATTGCCTCGAGGCCGAGCGCGCCGGTGCCGGCAAACACGTCGACGACGGTCGCGCCGGCGATGTCGAAATCCTCGATACCGTGGGCGAGCACGTTGAACAGCGACTCGCGCACCCGGTCGGTGGTCGGACGAAGCGCGCGCCCGGCCGCGCTGCCGCGGCCGGGGACCTTGAGCGGCCGCCCCTTCAACCGGCCGCCGACGACGCGCAAGGCGCCGCTCACCCCGTGCCCCCGCGGCCGCGCCTCATTTTTCCTTCCTCAGGCTGCCGAGTTGCTCCCTCAACACCTTCCCCGACACCTCCTCGGCGGCGCCGCGCTCCAGGTGCCCCAGTTGAAACGGCCCGTAGGCGACGCGGATCAGCCGCGTCACCTTCAGGCCGAGATGCTCCAGCACCCGGCGCACCTCGCGGTTCTTGCCCTCGGCCAGCGACACGGTCAGCCAGGCGTTGGCTCCCTGCTGGCGGTCGAGGCGGGCGCGGATCGGCCCGTAGGCGATGCCGGACACCGTGACGCCCTTTTCGAGCGCCGCCAGCCGCGCCTCGTCGACGGCCCCGTGCACCCGTACCCGGTAGCGCCGGGTCCAGCCGGTCGCCGGCAGCTCGAGGCGGCGCGCCAGGCCGCCGTCATTGGTGAGCAGCAGCAGGCCCTCGGAATTGAGATCGAGGCGGCCGACCGACACCACCCGGGGCAGGGTCTTGGTCAGGCTCTGGAACACCGTCGGCCGGCCCTGCGGGTCCTTGTGGCTGGTGACCAGCCCCTTCGGCTTGTGGTAGCGCCACAGCTTCATCGCCGGCTTTTCCGGCAGCGGCTGGCCGTCGACGGTGATGGCGTTGGCGTCGGTCACCACCACCGCCGGGGTGGCAAGGGTGCGGCCGTCGACCGCTACCCGGCCGGCGGCGATCCAACGCTCGGCATCGCGCCGCGAGCACAGCCCGGCGCGCGCCAGCCGCTTGGCGATGCGCTCGCCTTTGTCGGGGCGGGTGTCGTGCGACCGCAGCTTGTCCGGCCGCGCCTTATCCGGCCGCGGCCTGTGCGCCGGCTTGCCGCCCGACGCGTCGGCGGCGTGCCGCCGCGCTGCCGGCGGGCGTTGGTTTTTGCGCGGTCGCTTATTCATTGCCGGCACTCTATGGCCGGCCTCCAAGGAGGGCAACCAGACACCGCCGCCGGCCCACGTGGCAGTGTTATTAAGTGTATATACAGTTATTTATATGAAATCTCGCCGTTTCCTGGCGCCGGAGATCGACCGCTCCGGGTTGCCATTGCGTGCATATAGGCAACAAAACGCCGTCCGCTTCGGGGCGGCGCCGCTTGACGGCGCCCGGCGGGTGCGGGCACGGTCGGGCGATGAGCAAGTCCGAGCCTTCACCGATGCAGCTGGCGCTCGCCGAGGCGCGCAACGCCGGCCGGCGCGGCGAGGTGCCGGTCGGCGCCGTCGTCGTCGACGGCTTGACGGGCCACGTCGTCGTCGCCGCCGGCAATCGGGTCGAGGAGCTCGCCGACCCGTCGGCGCACGCCGAGATCCTGGCCATCCGCGAGGCGGCCGCTGCCGCCGGGCGGCCCCGCCTCGACGGCATGGACCTTTACGTGACGCTGGAGCCGTGCGCCATGTGCGCGGCGGCGATCTCGCTCGCCAGGGTGCGCAGGCTCATCTTCGGTGCCTACGATCCCAAGATGGGCGGCGTCGAGCACGGCGCCCGGGTGTTCGACCAGCCGACCTGCCACCACCGGCCCGAGGTGGTTGGCGGCGTCGCCGAGACGGAGGCGGCGGCGTTGCTCAAGGAATTTTTCAAGGACAGGCGCTAGCGGGTTGTCGAGGCGGTCGGCCCCGGTGCCGACGCTGGCCGTCGACCGCCCGATCACGCCCGGCGGGCGAGCGGCAGGTTGACCAGCAGGTTCTGCGGCTTCAGGCGCACCTTCTTCTCCGCCGTCATGGCGAGCCCGAGATAGACCGGCCGGCCCTTCAAGTCGGCGCGCATGGTATCGACGTCCTCGAAGTCGAGGCGGAACAGGCTCAAGAGCCGCGCCATCCGTTCTTCGGACACCTCGGCCTGGTTGTAGAGATCGTTGAGGAGCGCCGTCGCCTCCCTGTCGAGGCCGACGTGCCACACCCAGCGCTCGTCGGTGATCTTCTGCACCGGCTGGATCGTGACCGCGGTGCCGAGGAAATGCCGCACCCACGCCTCGAGCACCCGGCAGAGCGCGTCCAGGCCGGGCCGCGTGAACGACATGTCGAGCACGGTATCGAAGCGCTCGCTGCGGGCCCAGTAGACTTGGGCGGTGTCGGGCTGCAGCACGTCGAGCTCGATGCGCCTGGCCTTGACGCCGCTCTCGACCACCAGCTTGCCGAGTTGGCCGAAGCCGGCGGTGGCGGCGAGCATGCCGACGGTCTCGGCGTCGCCGAGCAGGATCGCGCCCTGCTCGAGGGTGGCGATCTGTTCGCGGAACAGCAGCTCGCCGGCGCGCGCCTGGAACGGGTCGGCGGCGCCCTCCAGGATGTTGCGGACGATGACGTGCGCCATCTGGTCGAGGAACAACGCCGGCACCGTGACGTCGCCCTCGCGGAACAGCCCGGCGTAGCAGGCCTCGACGGTGCCGGCTTCGACCAGCCGGTTGCGGAAGTCGAGCATCACGCGATAATTCTCGCGGGCGTCGGCATCGGTGAGCGCCGCGATCTCGCGTTTGGCGACCTTGGCCCGCGGGTCTTCCAGGAGCCGCGCGTGCAAGGCGCGCTCGGCGTCGCAGGATTCCGCCACCGGCGCCAGCTCCGGTCGGCCGAGATAGGCACGCAGGAAATCGTCGGTGACCGCGAGCCGGCCCTGGCCATCGCGCTCCAGGAGCCGGAAGCCCGAGCCGGGCCACAGCTCGGGCCGTTGATCGGCGCCGTCTGGTCGGGCGGGCGGGCTTTCGGACATCAAGCAGGCGGGGCGGGGCCGGCGGCTACTTGTTGTGGCCGCTGATGTCGGCGTGCAGCGGCTTGGTCTTCTCGAACGTGCGTTTTTGCGCCTCGGAGGCTTCCTTCTGGTACTTGGCTTTCCATTCGTCGAACGGCATGCCGTAGATGATCTCGCGGGCCGCGGCGTCGCTGATCGCGACGCCCTTGTCCTCGGCGGCCGCCCGGTACCACTTGGAGAGGCAGTTGCGGCAGAATCCGGCGAGGTTCATCAAATCGATGTTCTGGACGTCGGTACGCTTCCGCAAGTGCTCGACCAAACCGCGGAAGGCGGCGGCCTCCAGTTCCGTGCGCGTCCTCTGGTCCATGGTCGTCCTCCCAAGGTTTCGTTGACGGTTGTCGGATTATATAAGGGGCGGCAGCGGACGGTAAAAGGCCTAGCGGCCGACCGCCCGCCAGCCGATGTCGCGGCGGCAGAAGCCCTCGGGCCAGTCGATCAGGTCGACCGCCTCGTAGGCGCGCTTCCGGGCCGCCTCGACGGTCGCCCCCAGCGCGGTAACGTTGAGCACCCGGCCGCCGTTGGCGACGATGCGCCCGCCGTCGTCGCGCGTGCCGGCATGGAACACGACCACATCCTTGAGTGCGCCGGCCTTTTCCAGGCCCTTGATCTCGGAGCCTTTCTCGTAGTGACCGGGATAGCCTTTGGCCGCCATCACCACCGTCAGCGCGGCTTCCTTGCGCCATTTCAGGGTGACGCCGTCGAGCCTGCCATCGGCCGACGCGACGAGGGCCGGCAGCAGGTCGGAATCGAGCCGCATCATCATCGGCTGGCATTCCGGGTCGCCGAAGCGGGCGTTGTATTCGATCAGCTTCGGGCCGTCGGCGGTGATCATCAGCCCGGCGTAGAGCACCCCCTTGTAGGGGAAGCCCTGCTCGGCGGTGCCGCGGATGGTGGGCTCGATGATCTCGTCCATGACCCGCCTCGCCATCGCGTCGGTGACGATCGGGGCCGGGGTGTACGCCCCCATGCCGCCGGTGTTGGGGCCCTGATCGCCGTCAAAGGCGGCCTTATGATCCTGGGCGGCGACCAGCGGCAGGGCGCGGCTGCCGTCGACGAGGGCGAAGAAGCTCGCCTCCTCGCCCGTCAGCATCTCCTCGATCACCACCTCGGCGCCGGCTCCGGCGAAGGCGTCCTCGATCATGATATGGTCGATGGCGGCGTAAGCCTCGTTCTCGTTGCGGCACAAGATGACGCCCTTGCCCGCCGCCAGGCCATCCGCCTTGACGACGATCGGTGCGCCCTTGACGCGGATGTAGTCCTTGGCGGCGTCGGGCTCGTCGAAGCGGGCGTAATCGGCCGTCGGGATCTGGTATTTGGCGCACAGGTCCTTGGTGTAGCCTTTCGAGCCTTCCAGGCGCGAAGCCTTCGCTGTCGGGCCGAATGCCTTGACGCCGTTTGCCTCCAGCCGGTCGACCAGGCCGAGCACCAGCGGGCCTTCCGGACCGACGACAACGAAGTCGATATCGTTGTCGTCGGCGAACGAGACGATGCCGTCGATATCGTCGGTGGCGATCGAAACCGAAACCGCGACGCGGTCGATGCCGGCGTTGCCGGGGGCGCAGTAAAGCTCGTCGCAATGCGGCGACTTGGCGATCGCCCAGCACAGCGCATGCTCGCGGCCCCCCGACCCGACCACCAGAACCTTCATCGCCTGCGCGCCTCACGTTCGCGTCGTTTGCCGTGCTTTTTTATGATCCGTTTTCTATCATACATACCGGCATCATGAGTAAGAAACCGTCCACCCTCGCAAGCGCACCGAGCGACCCTCCGGGCGACCTTCGCGGCCCCGACGGCAACCTGCCGATCCTGACCGTCTCCGAGATCTCGGCGCTGTTGAAGCGCACGGTCGAGGAAAGCTTCGCCCGCGTCCGCGTACGCGGCGAGATTTCCGGGTTCAAGCGCGCCGCGTCGGGGCATCTCTACTTCGCCCTCAAGGACGCCGACGCGGTGCTCGACGCTGTCGCCTGGCGCGGCACCGTCGGCCGGCTCGGCTTGAGGCCGGAGGACGGCATGGAGGTGGTCGCCACAGGGCGTCTCACCACCTACCCCGGGCGCTCGCGCTACCAGATCGTCGTCGAGGCGTTGGAACTGGCGGGCGAAGGCGCGCTGTTGAAGCTGCTCGAAGAGCGGCGCAAGAAGCTGGCCGCCGAAGGGCTGTTCGATGCAGCGCGCAAGAAGCCGTTGCCATACCTGCCCGACGTCATCGGCGTCGTCACCTCGCCGACCGGCGCCGTCATCCGCGACATCCTGCACCGGCTGGCCGACCGCTTCCCGCGGCGCGTGCTGTTGTGGCCGGTGCCGGTGCAGGGCGAGGGCGCGGCAGAAAAGATCGCCGCCGCCATCGACGGCTTCAACCGCATCACCGGCAAGGGCAAGGCGCCGCGGCCGGACCTGCTGATCGTCGCCCGCGGTGGCGGCAGCCTCGAGGACCTGTGGGCGTTCAACGAGGAAGTGGTGGTGCGCGCCGCGGCGGCGAGCTCGATCCCGTTGATCTCGGCGGTCGGGCACGAGACCGACACGACGCTGATCGACTTCGCCGCCGACGCCCGGGCGCCGACGCCGACAGCGGCCGCCGAGATGGCGGTGCCGGTGCGCGCCGAGCTGGTAGCCACGGTTGAGAACCTGGGCGCGCGGCTGGTCGCGGCGGCGGCGCGTCTGGTCGGCGAGCGCCGGACGCGGCTCGACGGGCTCGCCCGCGCGTTGCCGGACCTCAAACGGCTGGTCGAGGAGTTGGTGCAGCGGCTCGACGACCGCGCGGAAAGGCTTGCCCACGCGCTGCGCGCCGGCATGGCGCTTCGAAAACAACGACTCGCGGTGAAGATCCCGAGGCCGCACCAGCAGGTCGCCCACGCGAAAAAACAGTTTAAGAACGCCGAGCGTGCGCTGAAGGCTGCCTATAAGTCCGTCGTCCGCGAGGCCGAGCAGTCGCTGGCGCAGGCGGCGGCGCTGCTCGAAAGCTTCTCCTATCGGCGGGTGTTGGAGCGCGGATTCGTGCTCGTCGCCGACGGCGCCGGCAACCCGATCGAGTCGGTGGCCAAACTGACTGCCGGCATGGGCGTGCGGCTGCGCCTCTCCGACGGCGAGGCGGGCGCCCGCATCACCGACGTCGCCGGCAACGGAAAGAAAGCAAAACCAAAGAAACCCAAGCCCGGCGGCGACGGGCGCCAGGGGACGCTACTGTGACCGCGCGTTTCCGGTGTGCGCTCGTCTTGTTGTTCCTGCCGGCGTCGACGACGGCGTTTGCCGGCACCCTCAGCTTGGACGGACCGCTGATCCAGGGCGGCCTGGTGATCGGGCAAACCGAACCCGGCGCCAAGGCGTCCGTCGACGGCAAGCCCGTACGCGTCGATGCCGCGGGCGCGTTCCTGATCGGCTTTGGACGCGACGCGGGGCTAAGGGCGCGGCTCCTGATCGAGCATGCGGACGGCAGCCGCACCGACAGGGAGATGAAGGTGACGGCGCGTACCTATCCGGTGCAGCGCATCGACGGGCTGCCCGAGCGACAGGTGACGCCGCCGCCCGAGGACATGGTGCGGATCAAGGACGACAGCGTCAGGATCGCCGAGGTGCGGCGCCTCGACAGCGACCGGCGCGGCTTCGCGTCGGGGTTCATGTGGCCGGTGGAGGGCCAGGTCAGCGGTGTCTTCGGCAGCCAGCGCATCCTCAACGGCAAGCCGCGGCGGCCGCACAACGGCGTCGACGTGGTGGCACCGAAGGGCACGCCGGTCGTCGCCTGCGCCGACGGCGTCGTCGCGCTGGTGCACCAGGACATGTTCTTTACCGGCAGGACGGTGTTGATCGACCACGGGCACGGTTTGATTTCGGCCTACGCGCATCTGGACGACATCCGGGTGAAGCTCGGTGAGCGCGTCGCCAAGGGCGCGCGCATCGGCAGCGTCGGCAGGACCGGACGCGTCACCGGGCCGCACCTGCATTGGGGGGTGAGCCTGTTCGGCACGCACCTGGACCCGGCGCTGCTGGTCGGGCCGATGGAAGCGCAAAGCGGCGCGGAACGGCGCCGCTGATCGGGTGTCCGTTGAAGGGGGCCGGAAAATCGCCTATAGTGGCGCTTCGTTATTCACGTCTGCCCGGAGGAAATTCGATGCGCAAGTTCACCGCCTATGCCTTCGTCGCGGCGCTACTGGCGGCGGGTTTCGCCATCCCGGCGAGCGCCGAGGGCGATTGCGGCGCCAAGCACTCGACGAAGACGGTCGACATTTCGACGCCGGACAACAGCGTCGCCGACAGCTCGACGCAGCAGAGCACACAGCCCGGCAAGTAAGGCGGAACCGGCCCCCGGCAGGGGCGCCGGCGATTTCATTGAAACGATCCAGGCGGCCGGAGCGATGTGGCCGCCTGTGTTTTTTCAATTTCGATGCGATCAGTCGGGCCAGCGGTTATGCAGCCACAGCCACTGTTCCGGCGTGTCCCTGACCCACTTCTCGATCAGCGCGTTGACCTGCGCCATGTTGGCGGCGACATCGGCTTGGTGGTCGCCGCTTCGGACCAGTTTCAGGGGCGGCTCGATCACCAGCTTGAAGCGCGCGCCCTTGAGCCGCACCACTCGCGCCGATACCACTGGGCAGTCGAAGCGCAGTGCCAGTTCGGCGAGCGCCGGCGCCGTCATCACGTCGCGGCCGAAGAACTTGACCGGAATGCCGTCGTTCATCTTCTGGTCGACCATCATTCCGATGTGCTTGCCCTCTTTCAGTGACTGCAAGAGCAGCCGCGCGCCGGCGGAGCCCTTCGGGATCAACGCGCCCTCGACGGCGGCGCGGCCGTGCTGGTATAGCCATTCGACCAGCCGGTTGTTGGCCTGGCGGTAGACGCGATCAACCGGCACGCCGCGCTGGGTGGCGCCCAGCGACACGATCTCCCAGTTGGCGAGGTGGGCAGAGAAGAAGATGCCGGCGGCGCCATCCTCGCGCAGCAAATCCACGTATTCGCCGCCGCTCGTCTCGACCGGCCCATCCGGGTCATAGACGTCGATTTCGGAGAGGTGCGGATATTCCGCCGCCACCCGGCCGAGGTTGTCCCACATGGCCCGCACGATGGATTTGATCTCCACTGGCGATTTTTCGGGAAAGGCGTTCGAGAGGTTCCTGACCGCCCGCCCGGAGATCGGCAGCCACGGCCCGACGGTGCGGCCCAACCAGCCGCCGAGCGCCGATGCCCACTCGAGCGGCAGGATGCGGAATAGGCTGTAGACGAGGAGCGCCGCTGCCGCCTCGATGGGGTGGATCAGGTAGCGGTTGATGGGACTCGGAATCCTGAGCATTCAGGCCGCTCCCTTTGCCAGCGGTTCAAGCAACACATCGAGCGCGGCTTCGTCCGACCATGCGAGCGCGATCGTCAAGACTTCGACGCCGTCGCGGAACGCCGCCGGCAGCCGGACGGCGTCTTTTTCCGTGGTCACCAGCCGCGCGTCCCGGTCACGGCCCTCCGCTTTCAGGCGTTGGATGTCACCGTCGCTGAACGGGTGGTGGTCGGCGAAGGCGCGCGCCACCGCCACGCGGCAACCAAGGGCTTCGAGGGTAGCAAAGAATTTCTCCGGCCGGCCGATGCCGGCGAAGGCAACCACCCGCTGGCCCTTGAGGTGCGCGGCCTCGGGACCCGGCGTAACGGCGGCCCTGAGAATGGGAATGCCTTGGGCGTGCACCGCCGCATCGTCGACGATGCCGGCCTTGTCGGCGCCGATTACGACCAGCGCCTGGGCGCGGGCGAGCCCGGCTTCCACCGGCTCGCGCAACGGGCCGGCCGGAATGACGCGGCGGTTGCCAAACCCGTAGCCGCCGTCGACCACCAACACCGACAGGTCCTTGGCGACTGCCGGGTCCTGGAAGCCGTCGTCCATGACGACGACGTCGGCGCCGTCGGCGGCGGCACGCACGCCGGCGACCCGATCGCGGGCGATCCAGGTCGGCGCCATCCGGGCGAGCAGCAGCGCTTCGTCGCCTACTGTGGCAGCGGCGTGCACTTTCGGATCGACGCGCAACGGCCCCGTTGCCGCGCCGCCATAGCCGCTGCCGAGGAAATGCACTTTGGCGCCGCGCTCGGCGAGGCGGGCGCCGAGGCTGATCGCCACCGGCGTCTTGCCGGCGCCGCCGGCGACCAGGTTGCCGATGCAGAGCACGCGTACCGGCGCCCGCCACGGCGTCGTCATTTGCAGCCGCAGCCGGGCGGCGAGGCCGAAGAGCCAGCCCACCGGCACCAGCAGCACGCTCGCCACGCCCGGTCGCCGCCAGAAGTCAGGCGCGCGCACGCGGCCGGCTCCCTTTTGCCAACGGCTGGATGAACGGCTTGAGCTCGGCAACGACGGCGTCGACCGCGCCGGCCTCGGCGACAGCAAACGCCTCGGCGGCGGTGGCCATGCGGTCGCGTTCCTTGCCATCGGCGAGCAGCGCGGCGACCGTGTCGGCGAGCGCATTCTCGTCGTCGACCAGGCGGGCGGCGTTCAATGTCCTTAAGCGCTCGGCGATGTCCTCGAAGTTCATCATGTGCGGGCCGTGGACGATGGCGCAGCCGAGACGCGCCGCCTCGATCGGGTTCTGGCCGCCGAGCGGCACCAGCGACTTGCCCATGAACGCCACGCCGGCGAGCCGGTAGAACAGCCCGAGCTCGCCCATGGTATCGGCGACGTAGATGTCGGTGTCCGGGCGGACTTTGTCGCCCGATGAGCGGCGGGCGACGGCGAGCCCGTCCGAGGCGAGCGCGGCGGCAATCTCCGGCCCGCGGTCGGGGTGGCGGGGTACGATGATCGTCAGCAGTTCGGCGTGGCGTGGCTTCAGTTTCCGATGCACCCGCGCCGCCATCGCCTCCTCGCCGGCGTGAGTGCTGGCGGCCAGCCATCGCGGCCGTGCGCCGAGGGCGTCGCGTAATTTTTTCAGTTCCGCTTCGGCCGCCGGCAGCGGCGGCACCGAGAATTTCAGGTTGCCGACGTATTTGGCGTTGCCGGCGCCAAGCTCTCGGAGGCGGAGAGCGTCCGCCTCAGTCTGCGCCAGGCACAACTGGAAACCGCCGAGCAATTTCCGTATCAGGCCGGGGAACCGCCGCCAGCCGGCGAACGAGCGCGGCGAGATGCGGCCGTTGACCAGCACCATCGGGATCTTCCGCGCCTGGGTTTCGGTGATCAGGTTGGGCCAGAATTCCGATTCCGCCCAAAACGCTAGGTCCGGGCGCCAGTGATCGAGGAACCGCCGCACGTACGGCACGCGGTCGACCGGGATGAATTGATGGAAGGCGTTTTCCGGCAGCCGCCCGGCGATCATCTGCGCCGAGGTCACGGTGCCCGTCGTCACCAGGACTTTGAGGCCGGGCCACACCGACACCAGCCGCTCGATCAACGGCAGCAGCGATAGCGATTCGCCGACGCTGGCGGCGTGCGTCCATACCAAAGGCCCATCGGGCCGCCCACGGCCGGCAACACCGAGGCGTTCGCCGAAGCGTTCTGTGTCCTCCTTGCCCCTGACCCGGCGCAGACCAAGATAAGCGCGGATCACGGGTCCGCCCAGTCCGGTGACGGCGCGATAGAGCGACAGCATCACGTCGGCCTGCCCTCGCCCGTCGGCTGGGCGGCGATGGCCGGCGCCGGCTCGACCGGCGTGCGGCCGCAAAGCCGGTCGGCCTCGGCGGTGACGGCGTTGAGGCCGTCCTCGATGCGCCGCCGCGCCGCCTCGACGGCGTCGGGTCCGGCGTCGCGGTCGACCTCGATCGGGTCGCCCCAGACGATGACGCCACGCCCGAACGGCCAGGCCACCAGGAACCGGTCCCAGGTGGCGAGGAAGCGCCCGGAAGTAGCGCCGTAGGCGGCGGGAATGACGGGAACGCCGGCCAGTCGCGCAACGCTGACGATGCCGTCGCTGGCCCGCATTCGCGGCCCACGCGGGCCGTCGGGCGTGATGCCGACGCAGTCTCCCTGGGCGAGCGCCTTGACCATGATGCGCAGCGCCTGGGCGCCGCCACGGGTCGACGAGCCGGCCGCCGAGCGGATGCCGAAGTGGCCGACGGTACGGGCGATAAGCTGGCCGTCGCGGTGCTGGGAGATCAGCATGTGGATGGTGTGCCGGTGGTCCCAGCAATAAGGCATCATCAACAGCCGTCCATGCCAGAACGCCAGGATGAACGGCTTCCCCGCGTCCCAGTATCGCTTTGGGACGTCGCCGTTGACCACCGTCCACCGGCCGCTTGTGTGGACCAGCCGGATGTAAAGAGCCGCCAGCCAGCAGAACAGCCGGCGCGCGGCTTCTGACTGGAGGACTCGCTTCAATGGCCTCACGTTGGCGGAATCCCCGTGCTCACTCAGGCTTCCGCGACCCGGACCGTCCGCGAAGCCTGCTCGACTTCGGCGAATTGCAGGTCGTAGAGCCGCCGATAGGCGCCGCCGCGGACCATCAATTCGGCGTGCGTGCCCTGCTCGACGACGCGGCCTGAATCGATCACGTAGATCAGGTCGGCTCCGGTCACGGTCGACAGCCGGTGTGCGATCACGAGCGTAGTGCGTCCCTGCATCAGCTTGTCCATCGCCGCCTGCACCTGGCGCTCGGATTCGGTGTCGAGCGCCGAGGTCGCCTCGTCGAGCAGCAGGATGGGCGCATTCTTCAGCATCGCGCGTGCGATCGCCAGGCGCTGGCGTTGTCCGCCGGACAGCTTCACCCCCTGCTCGCCGACGACGGTGTCGTAGCCATGCGACAGGGCGCGGATGAAATCGTCGGCGGCGGCCATGCGCGCGGCATCGACGATCTCGTCCTCGGTCGCCCCGGCGCGGCCGTAGGCGATGTTGGCGCGCACGGTGTCGTCGAACAGCGTGATCTCCTGGCTGACCAGCGCGATCCCAGCATAGAGCGACGCAAAGGTAACGTCGCGGACGTCCTTGCCGTCGATGGTGACGCGCCCCGACTCGACGTCGTAGAAGCGGGGAATCAGGTTGAGGATGGTCGACTTGCCGGCGCCCGACGCGCCGATCAGCGCCACCCGCTTGCCGGCCGGCACCTCGAGCGTGGCGCCGGCGAGCGCCGGCGTGCCGGCGACGTAGGCGAACCGCACATCGTCGAGCCGGATGCGGCCCTTGATCCGGCCCAGATCGACGGCGCCGGGTTTTTCGACGATCGTCGGTTTCGTATCCAGGATCGCGAACAGGCGTTGCGCGCCGGCAAGTCCTTCCTGCAGGCTGGCATTCAGGTTGGCCAGACGCTTCATCGGCTCGTAGGCGAGCAACAGCGCGGTGATGAACGCGAAGAACGCTCCCGACGTCGTATCGCCGCCGATCACCCGGGTGCCGCCGTAGATGATGACCATGCACACCGCGACGCCGCCGAGCGTTTCCATGATCGGGCTCGACAGCGCCCGGGTCTTCGCCGACTTGAGGTTGAGCCGCAGGATCTTCACGACAATGCCGCCGATTCGGCCTTTCTCGTAGGCTTCCATGCCGTAGGCCTTGACCACTCGAATACCCTGGAACGTCTGCTCCAAGAGGGTGGTGAGCAGTCCCATTTCCTCCTGGGTGTCGGCGGTGACCGAGCGCATCCGCCGGCCGAGCCGGATCACCGGCAGGGCGGCGAGCGGAAAAACCAAGAACGAGATCGCCGCCAGCTGCCAGTCCTTGGTGAACATCACCGCGACGAGGCCGATCAGCGACAGCAAGTCCTTGCCGAATCCGGTGAGTGCGTTCGAGACCGCCACCCGCATCTGGTTGATGTCGACGGTGAAGCGCGAGATCAGCCGGCCGGTCGGAGTGCCGTGGAAGAAAGCCAGATCCATTCGCGTCAGGTGGGCAAACAGCCGGTTCTGGTTGTCGGCGATGATCTTCAGCCCGATGAAGCTCATCAGCATCGCCTGCGAATAGTTGGCGAGGCCCTTAATCAGGAACGTCGCCAACACGGCGGCACCGAGCGGCCACAGCATCGCCTTGTTCTGGGCGATGAAGACCTCGTTGACGACCGGCTCCATCAGCCAGGCGCTGAATGCCGTCGCCGCCGCCATCAACGCCATGCAGATGACCGCGAGAACGAGCCATCCCAGGTATGGGCTGATGCTCTCGCGCCACAGACGGCGCATCAGGAGGTGGGTGGATTCGTGCCGCGGCGAAGGATTCTCGGCTGTATCGTTCACGTCATGGCACCCCGTGCTTGACGCAGCGGACCATACCACGCGCCACGTCCCCGCGCCAACGATTGCCGGCGCCGCGACCGTCCGATCAACGCCCGGCGACCGTCATCCCGTCGACCCGCAGGGTCGGCACGTTCGTGGCATAGCGAAATTCCAGATCGTCGGCGACGGTGACGCGGGCGAACATGTCCATCAGGTTGCCGGCGATGGTAACTTCGTTGACGGGGTACGCGATCTCGCCGTTCTCGATCCAAAACCCGCTGGCCCCGCGGCTGTAGTCGCCGGTGACGCCGTTGATCCCGAATCCCATCAGCTCGGTGACGTAGAGGCCGGACTTGACATCAGCCATCAATTGCTTCGGCGTCACGGTGCCGGCCTCCAGATAAAGATTGGTCGTCGACGGCGACGGCGGCGAGGTGGTGCCGCGCGACGCGTGGCCGGTGGTCATCGTCTTCAGTTGCCGCGCCGAACGCAGATCCAGGATCCAGGTCTCGAGCCGGCCCCGATCGACGACGTTGCGGCGTGCCGTCGGAATGCCCTCGCCATCGAAGCTTCTGGAGCGGAGCCCGCGCCGGCGCAACGGATCGTCGACGACCGTGACGGCGTCCGGGAAGATTTTTTCCCTGAGCTTGTCCTTGAGGAAGGTCGTTCCACGCGCGACGGCGTCGCCATTGATGGCGCCGGCGAGGTGGCCGAGCAGCGAATTACCGACGCGGGGGTCGTAGACGACGGGAACCTGTGCCGACTTTGCCTTCTTGGGTCTCAACCGCCGAACCGTTTTTTCGCCGGTGGTGCGCCCGATCTCTTCCGGCGCCGGCAGGTCCTCTCTGAATACCGTGCTGGCGAATTCATAGTCGCGCTCCATGCCGGTATTCTCTCCCGCGACCACGGAAACGGCGAGCGAGTGCCGTGAGCCGGACCGGTTTTGCGCGAATCCGTTGCTGGCGACGACCGCCATGGTACTCAAGCTCCAGCCCGCCTCGGCGCCCTCGGAATTGGTGATGCCCGGAACGCCGCGCGCCGCATCCTCGGCGCGCTTCGCCATGTCGCCCAGCGCCGCGGCGTCGGGCTCGCCATTGTCGCAGCCCTCGATGTCGGGAAATTCGGTGGCCAATTGGCCGGGCTCGGCGAGGCCGCAAAAGCGGTCCTCGGGCACGACCCGGGCCATGGCGACCGCGCGGGCGACCAGCTCGTCGAAGGCGGCCTCGGAGATAACCGAGGACGACACCACCGCCTGGCGGGCGCCGATGAAGACCCTAAGGCCGAGGTCGGCGCTTTCGGCGCGTGCCAGGTTCTCGCGCTCACCCATCCGGTGACCGACGGACAGCGACACGGCCTCGACGAACACCGCGTCGGCGGCGTCGGCGCCGGCGGCCTTCGCCTTGCCGATCAGGTTGACCAAGCGGTCCAGGATGTCATTGCCATCATTCATGAATTTTTCGCGGTTCTGTCATGTGAAACGGGAGCCTTGGGACTTGGAAACCATAGGGTATCATGCCGCCGCTTTGCCGCCACGGGCCTCCCCAAGACCCTTACCGGATTGAAATCAAAGCCCGAAAAATGCCCTATTGATCAGGAAAAGTGTTGAGATGCCGGCCGGAATGAGGAAAAAATACAGTAATAAAACGCCTTATCTTGTTGTATTGTCCCCCGCCGAGTTCAAACCGGGGCCGCATTGGCGGATTGATTGACTCCCTCTTGGGAAGGCCATGTCAACGGTAACGTCTGTCGTACAACGCCCCACCCCTACCCACCGGCGCCAGGAACTTGGATCCGCCGTCGTCCGTTTCGCCGGCGATTCCGGCGACGGCATGCAGTTCACCGGCAGCCAATTCACCCAGGCGACGGCGCTCGCCCATAACGATCTCGCCACCTTCCCGGACTTCCCGGCCGAGATCCGTGCGCCGGCGGGCACCACGTTCGGCGTGTCGTCGTTCCAGATCAATTTCGGCGCCGACGTCATCAAGACCTCCGGCGACGCCGTCGACATGCTGGTCGCCATGAATCCGGCGGCGCTGAAGGTCGAGTTACCGGCATTGAGGAAAGGCGGGTTGATCGTCGTCGACAAGGGCTCGTTCAACGAAAGGAGCCTGCGCAAGGCGGGATTCAAAAGCAATCCCCTCGAAGACGGCAACCTGGACGCCTACCGGGTGCTCGAGTTCGACATCTCGGCGATGACCCTCGAGGCGGTAAAGGAATTCGGCCTCAGTCAGAAAGAAGCGCTGCGCTGCAAGAACATGTGGACGCTGGGCTTCGTCTACTGGATGTACGGACGCAACCGTCAATCGACCGTCGACTGGCTGAACCAGAAATTTGCCGGGCGCCCTCAACTGGCGAAGGCCAACATCGCGGCGCTCAACGCCGGCCATGCGCTCGGCGAAACCGCCGAGATTCCTCACGGCCTGCACGGGTTCACCATCGGCGAAGCCAAGATCGCGCCAGGCGAATATCGCACCGTGACCGGGGCCGAGGCGCTATCGTGGGGGTTGGTGGTCGGCACCAAACTGGCGGGCCTGCAGTTGACATTCTGCTCGTATCCGATCACCCCGGCGTCGGCGCTGCTGCATACGCTTTCCAACCTCATGGAGTACGACGTCGTTACCTTCCAGGCGGAGGACGAGATCGCCGCCGTATGCTCGGCGATCGGGGCGTCCTACGCCGGCTCGCTCGGGGTGACGTCGAGTTCGGGTCCGGGGATCGCGCTGAAGGCAGAGGCCATCGGTCTCGCCATCAGTGCCGAATTGCCGTTGATCGTCGTCAACTCGCAACGCGCCGGCCCATCGACGGGCATGCCGACCAAGACCGAGCAGTCGGATCTGCATCAGGCGGTGTTCGGCCGCAACGCCGACAGCCCACTGGCGGTGATCGCCGCGCGGTCGCCTTCCGACTGCTTCGAGGTCGCCATCGAGGCGGTGCGAATCGCCACCAAATACATGACGCCGGTGATCCTGCTGACCGACGGCTACATCGGCAACGCTGCTGAGCCGTGGCTGATTCCCGATGTCGATTCGATCCGGTTCCCGCGCGTGCAGTTCCGCACCGACCCGGCCGGGTTCCAGCCGTTCCTGCGCGACCCAAAGACGCTGTCCCGTCCGTGGGCGGTCCCTGGCACGCCTGGACTGGAACATCGCATCGGCGGGCTCGAAAAAGATTACGACACCGGCCATATTTCCTACGACCCGATCAACCACCAACGCATGACCGAAGCGCGTGCCGAGAAGATCCGCCGCATCGCCGACGACATTCCGCTGCAGACGGTCGAAGAGGGGGCCAAGCGCGGGCGCTTGGCGATCGTCGGCTGGGGCTCGACCTACGGGCCGATCAACCGCGCGGTCAGCGAGCTCAGGAAAAAGGGGCAGGATGCTTCGCACATCCACCTTCGCCACCTGTGGCCGCTGCCGAAAAACCTCGGCGAACTCCTGGCCGGCTTCGACAAGGTGCTGGTGCCGGAACTGAACACCGGTCAATTGACGACCCTGATCCGGAGCCGATACCTGATCGACGCCCAGGGCTTGCACAAGGTGTCCGGCCAGCCGTTCAAGATCAATGAAATCGAGGCGGCCGCCCGCGAATGCCTGGAGAAGTAGGATGAACGTCGTCTCCCCCGTCGCCAAACTGACGCCGAAGGATTTCGCCACCGACCAGGAGGTTCGCTGGTGCCCTGGCTGCGGCGACTACGCGATCCTGAAGGCGATGCAGCGCACGTTGGCGGACATCGGGGCGCGCCGGGAAAACACCGTGTTCGTCTCCGGGATCGGGTGCGCGGCACGGTTCCCTTATTACATGGCAACCTACGGCTTCCACACCATCCACGGCCGGGCGCCGGCATTCGCTACCGGCGTAAAGCTCGCTAACCCCGGCCTCGACGTGTGGGTGATTTCGGGCGACGGCGATGCGCTGTCGATCGGCGGCAACCACCTGATGCACGTGCTTCGGCGCAACGTCAATCTGCAGCTGCTGATGTTCAATAACGAGATCTACGGCCTTACCAAGGGGCAATACTCGCCGACCTCGCGGGCCGGCACGCGCTCGCCGTCGACGCCGTGGGGCTCGATCGAAAACCCGGTGTGCGCGGTGGCACTGGCGCTCGGCGCGGGTGCCCGGTTCGTCGCCCGCTCGGTCGACAGCCTGCAGAAGCACCTCCCGGAAGTCCTGAAGCGGGCCTATGCCCACAACGGCACCTCGTTCGTCGAAATCTTCCAGAATTGCATCGTCTTCAACAACGACGTGTTCGCCGATTTCACCGCCAGGGAAATCGCCGACGATGCGGAAGTCTTCGTCGAGCACGGCAAGCCTCTTATCTTCGGCAAGAACAAGAATCGCGGTCTCAGGATCAAGCCCGGCAAGTTGGCGCTGGAAGCCGTGACCATCGGCGAGAACGGAGTGACCGAGGCCGATATTCTCGTCCATGACGAGACCAATCGCGCCCTCGCCGGCATGCTGGCAGGCATGGAACGGCCGACGATGCCGATTGCCCTCGGCGTGCTTTATTGCGATCCAGCGCCAAGCTACGAAGACGGCGTCAGGGATCATTTCGGGGAGGCAAAGAAGCTCGGTGCGGGCAAAGACCTCAACAAGCTGTTGAGGCGGGGTCACACCTGGACCGTTGCCGGCTGAACATCGCCTCGCTACAAGGGGGGTACCATGCCGATCAGCGTCGCGATCGTCGGCTCTGGCCCGGCCGGATTCTATACGGCTGACGCGCTTTCAAGCTCCGGCGACGCCGTCAGTATCGACTTCATCGAGCGCTTGCCCACGCCGTACGGCCTGATCCGCGGCGGCGTTGCCCCCGATCACCAGACCACCAAGAACGTCCAGAAGAAGTACGAGAAGACGGCGCTCAAGGAGCAGGTGCGTTTCTTCGGCAACGTCGAGGTCGGCCGCGACGTCAGCTTGGTCGAGCTCAGGAGCATATACGATGCCGTGGTGCTGGCCGTCGGCGCGCCGCGCGACCGCGCCCTCGGCATCCCCGGCGAGGACAAGAAGGGCGTGTTCGGTTCCGCCGACTACGTCGGCTGGTACAACGGCCACCCGGATTTCAGGAACCTCAATCCCGACCTCAACGTCGCCGCGGCGGTGGTGATCGGCGTCGGCAATGTCGCCATCGACGTCGCCCGTCTGTTGTCCCGCTCCATGGAAGAGCTGGCCGAGACCGACCTTCCGGACTATGCGGAGCGGGCGATCCTTGACTCCCCGGTCAAGGACATCTGGATCTGCGGCCGGCGAGGGCCCATCGACGCCAAGTTCACCAACGTCGAGTTGCGCGAGATGGGCAAGCTGTCGGAGAGCGTTCCCCTGGTTAAGGCCGAGCAGCTGCCGGACAGCGTCGGCGAGCTGCCGGAGCGCGACAAGCGTCTGAAGGAGCGGAACCTGGAGACGCTGCGCGAATTCTGCGCCCGCAAGCCGGACGAGAAGCCGAAGCGCGTGCACTTCGAGTTCTACGCCGCACCGGTCGAAATCCTCGGCGGCGACCGGGTCGAGGGCGTGCGGTTCGAGCGTACCCGCGTCGAAGGCAGCCGCGCCGTCGGCACCGGGGAATTCTTCGACATCCCGTGCGGCCTGGTGATCGCCGCGATCGGCTACCGGTCCGACCGCATCGAGGGCGTGCCGTTCGACGACAAGCAAGGCATCGTCCCCAACAACGACGGCCGCGTCGAGGACGGCCTTTACGCCGTCGGTTGGATCAAGCGCGGTCCGATCGGCGTGATTTCGTCCAACCGCCCGGACGGCGTCACCGTCGCCGGGCATATCCACAGCGATTTCGCCGGCGGCGTCAAGGGATCGAAACCCGGCCGCAAGGCGCTGGAAAAGTTGCTGGCCGGGCGCAAGGCGCGCGTCGTCAGTTTCGCCGACTGGAAGAAGCTCGAGGCGGCCGAAACCGAGGCCGGCGGCGGCAAGCGGCCGCGCATGAAATTCACCACCGTCCGCGACATGCTGGACCACCTGGACCGCAATCGGAACTAGGGGAGTCCGCGCCAAGGAGGATGCCGCCCGTGTCCGAAAAGACCTACGCCGGCGACATATTGCCGAAACAAGCCTGGGACATGCTCGCCAAGCACCCCAAGGCGGTGTTGGTGGACGTGCGCACCGACGCGGAGTTCGCTTACGTCGGTAATCCCGATCTCGGCGGCCTCGGCAAGCAGGTGCTGCGCGTCTATTGGAAGGTCTTCCCGACCATGGACCTCAACCCGAGCTTCGTCGCCGAGGTCAAAAAAAGCGGCATCGCCAAGGACGCGCCGCTGTTGTTCCTGTGCCGCTCGGGGGTGCGCTCCCGCGACGCCGCCATCGCCATGACAGCGGCCGGATTCAAGGAGTGCTACAACGTCGCCGGCGGCTTCGAGGGCGACAAGGACGCCACCGGCCACCGTGGCACCGTCAACGGCTGGAAGGTGGCCGGGCTGCCGTGGGTGCAGGGATAGCGCGCCCGCTCACTTGGCCGCCGCCGCCAGCGCCTGATCCAGGTCTTCGTTGATGTCCTCGGCATCCTCCAGACCGACCGACAGCCGCACCAGCCCGTCGGTGATCCCCATCTTGAGCCTCTCTTCCGGACTCAGCCGCTGATGGGTGGTGGTGGCGGGATGGGTGGTCAGGCTCTTGGCGTCGCCCAGGTTGTTGGAGATGTCGACCAGCCTGAGCGCGTTCAGGAACCGGAACGCCGCCTGCTTGCCGCCGGCGATCTCGAACGAGACGATGGAGCCGCCGTCGCTCATCTGGCTCATCGCAAGATTGTGCTGCGGATGGCTCTTCAGGCCCGGATAGATGACCTTGCGGATGCCCCTGCGGCCGCTCAGGTGCTCGGCGACAGCACGCGCATTGGCGCAATGGCGGGTCACCCGCAGTTCCAGGGTTTCCAGTCCCTTCACCAGTACCCAGGCGTTGAACGCACTCATCGTCGGTCCGGTGTGGCGCATGAACGGCGTCAGCGATTTCTCGATGAAGTCGGCGTTGTTGGTGAGGATGGCTCCGCCGAGGGTGCGGCCCTGTCCGTCGATGTGCTTGGTCGCCGAGTACATGACGATGTCGGCTCCGAATTCGAGCGGCCGCTGCAACACCGGCGTCGCGAACACGTTGTCGACGATCAGCGACGCGCCGGCATTGCGCGCGAGATCGCTGACGGCGCGCAAATCGATGATCTCAAGCGCCGGGTTGGACGGCGTCTCCAGGAACACGCAACGGGTCTTCTTCAACAGCGCCTTCTTCCACTGCTTGAGATCGGTGCCGTCGACCAACACCGATTCGATCCCGAACTTAGGCAACTGCTGGGTAATGATGTAATGGCAGGAGCCGAACAGCGCCCGCGCCGCGACGACCCTGTCGCCGGCGTTGAGCTGGCTGGCCAGTGCCGCGAACACCGCCGCCATGCCGCTCGCCGTAGAAACGCAGTATTTGGCGCCTTCCAACTGCGCCAGCCGCGTCTCGAACATGGTCAATGTCGGGTTGGCGTAGCGCGAATACATGTAGCGCTTTTTTTCGCCCTTGAACGACTGCTCCGCCTCCTCCGCCGACTCGTAGACGTAGCCGGACGTCAGGAACAGGCCTTCGCTGGTCTCGCCGAAATGCGATCGCTCCGTACCGCCGCGGACCAGCTTGGTCGCCTGGCGCCAAGTGCCCGGATCAGATTTGTTGACACCCATGAGGCATCCTCCGCTTCCGTCGATCCGGCATAAAAAAACCCCGACCGCCGAGGGTCAGGGCTTCCGATAAGCTCCGACCTTTTAGCGGGAATTTTTTACGTGGCCCGCAAGCCGGTCGACCAAATCGCCACGTTGAGGCAGGAAATAGACCTTGCGCTCGGCCAGGTCAAGCAAAAATCCTGACGTCCCGCGGCGGCCTCACGATTCGTCCCGCTCCGTCTTGGTGATCGAGCGGCGGACGCGGCGGACGCCGAACCACACCGCGGCGACGACGAACGGGAAGGCGACGGTGACGACGATGAACGGATCGAGGGCGGCGCCGAAACCCTGGGCGCCCTTGGCAATGTACGAGATCATACCGAGCAGGTAATAGCTCATCGCCACCACCGACAATCCTTCGACGGTCGCCTGCAGGCGCAACTGCACACGGGCGCGGCGGTCCATGGACCGCAGCAGATCCCGGTTCTGGCCCTCGAGCGCCACGTCGACCCGGGTGCGCAGCAGGTCACTGGCGCGCGAGATGCGGTTGGAGAGATTCTCCTGGCGCTCGGCGCAGTTCTTGACGGTGTCCATGGCCGGCGCCAGCCGCCGGTCGATGAATTCTCCAGCCAGCTGCAGGCCGACGATCCGTTCTTCGCGCAGACCCTTCAGCCGTTGCCTGACGAGCTTGTGGTAGGCGTTGGTGGCGCTGAACCGGTAACTGGTGGCGGCCGATATTCTTTCGGCCTCCGCCGCCAGCTTCGACAAGCGACCCAGCAGTTCGCGCTCTTCGTTGACGCCCTCGATCTCGGAAAGACGGCCGATGATCTTGCTGACTTCGCTTTCCGCCTCGGCGATCTTGGCGCGCGCCTCGCGGGCCAACGGAAAGGCCAACATCGCCAGCGATCGGTAGGTTTCGATCTCGAGCGTTCGCTGGACGAGCCGCGCCATGGCGCGATGGTTCATGCCGATGTCGCGGATCAGGAACCGGCTGAAGCCGTCGCCGTGAATTCGGAAATCGGTCCACAGGATGGCGCCGCGGGAGGCCACGTAGCCGCCGGTCACCGTGTTGTTGTCGAACAGCCCGACGATCTCGGGTACCGGGCGCTCGGCCATGTCCTTCGAATCGACCGCCAAGTGGGTGGCGACCAGCACCCGGCCCGGCAGAGCGGCCAGCCAGTCCTGCGGCACCAGGCCGATCACGGTGTCCTTGAACGGTCTTTCGAAGGGCGCCTCCTGGATGAAGGTGTAAGTGGTGAACTCGGTATGGCGTTCCCACTTCAGACGGAACGGCCCGAGGTCCTGGGTGAGATGGGTGACGCCGGCCGGCGGTGGCGTCGCGTTGAACGCCTGGCAAAGCCGGGCCAGGTGGGCGTGGTCGGCCTCGGCGCTGTTCTCGTCGTTGATGGCCGCGATATGCGAGATTTTCGCCGGCGCGTCGACGACACCATGGGGGCGCGCGTGCAGTTCTTCCGCCAGGGTTTGCCTAAGAGAGTGTTCCTTGAACGCCGCCATGGTCGTATTTCCGATGGTTATTCCCTATATTTCTATCATATCAAGTTTACTGCGGCTGCTGGCTTAATGGGAGCGCCCGGAAAGGGCAAAGGAAAGTTTTATGACCGATCTCGCCGCCACCGACGAGTTGTTTTTCGTTCGCGCCGGCTTGGACCGCGGCCGCGTCCAGAGGATCGTCGACGACGCGCTGCATGGCGCAGACGATGGCGAGCTTTTCCTGGAATACCGGCAATCGGAAAGCATCGTCTTCGACGACGGCCAGGTGAAGAGCGCCTCGTTCGACACCAACCAGGGATTTGGGCTCCGCGCGATCTCCGGCGAGGCGACGGGATATTCGCATGCCTCGGAGCTCAGCGAGGCCGCGATCCGCCGCGCCGCCGACACCGTGAAGACGATCCGCACGGGGAAAGGCGGCACGTTCGCCGGCCCGCCGGGCACCAACCGCCACTTCTACGGCGACGATAACCCCCTCGCCCTTCTCGATTTCGAATCGAAGGTAAAGTTGCTGGCCGACGTCGACGCCTACGCCCGCGCCCGCGACGCCCGGGTGAAGCAGGTTTCGGCGTCGCTGCTCGGCAACTGGCAGGCGGTGCAGATCATCCGCCGCGACGGCGCCCGCGCCGCCGACATCCGGCCGCTGGTGCGGTTCAACGTCTCGGTGGTGGTGGAGAAAGACGGCCGCATGGAAACCGGCAGTTACGGGGTCGGCGGACGCGTCGCCTATCAGCGCTACCTCGAGCCCGATTCCTGGAAGGCGACGGTCGAGGAGGCGTTGCGCCGGGCAGTGATCAATCTTGACTCGGTGCCGGCGCCGGCGGGCGAGGTGCCGGTGATCCTCGGTCCCGGGTGGCCCGGAATCCTGCTGCACGAGGCCATCGGCCACGGGCTCGAGGGCGACTTCAACCGCAAGAAAACCTCGGCATTCGCGGGGCTGATGGGCCAGCGCATCGCTGCTCCCGGCGTCACCGTCGTCGACGACGGCACCCTCGACGATCGGCGCGGCTCGCTGACCATCGACGACGAAGGCACGCCGACGGAGCGCACGGTGCTGATCGAGGACGGCATCCTCAAAGGCTACATGCAGGACCGCATGAACGCCCGCCTGATGGGGACGAAGAGCACCGGCAACGGGCGGCGTGAGAGCTATGCCCACGCGCCGATGCCGAGGATGAGGAACACATACATGCTGGCCGGCCCGCACGAGCCCGAGGAAATCCTCGGATCGGTGAAGAAGGGCGTTTATGCCGCGAGCTTCGGCGGTGGCCAGGTCGACATCACGTCGGGCAAGTTCGTGTTCTCGTGCACCGAAGCCTACTTGATCGAGAACGGCAGGAAGGGGCCGCCGTTGAAGGGCGCGACGCTGATCGGCAACGGCCCCGACGTGCTCACCCGGGTCAGCATGGTCGGCAACGACATGGCGCTCGACCCTGGCATCGGTACCTGCGGCAAGAACGGCCAGGGGGTTCCGGTGGGGGTCGGCCAGCCGACGCTGAAGATCGACAGCCTGACCGTCGGCGGCACCTCGGTCTGAGGAACGCGGCCGGGCCGGCGACCGTTCAGTAGGCGTATTCCCGGTACACCGGATCGACGGAGTGGTTCCAGCGCCCTTCGTAGGCCGCCAGCAGTTCCTCGGCGGGCGTCAATCCCGACTGCGCGATCTGGAACAGCGGCCTGAGGAAATGGGTTTCGTCCATGCCGACGCGATCCAGCCGCGCCCGGTTCCGGAGTCCCTTATGGGATATCTCGAGCGTGTCGATCGCCACTTCTTTCAGGGTTCTGTTGCGGAACGGCGTGTTGAGGGCGAGCCGCGGCACGTCGTCGCGCAACGCCCGCAGTTCCTCGAACGACCAGTCCCTGACCAGCTCCCAGGCGTCGTCGCGGGCGGCAACGTCGTACAGCAGCCCGACCCAGTACGCGGACAATGCGCACAGGCGGTTCCACGGCCCGCCGTCGGCGCCGCGCATTTCCAGGAATTTCTTGAGGCGGACTTCTGGGAAGGCGGTGCTCAGATGATCCGCCCAGTCGTCGATCATCGGCCGCTCGCCCGGCAGCGCCGGCAGCTTGCCGGCCATGAAATCGCGGAACGACTGCCCCGAAGCGTCGATATAGGCGCCGTCGCGGTAGACGAAATACATCGGCACGTCGAGCATGTAGTCGACGTAGCGTTCGAAGCCGAAGCCGTCCTCGAACACGAACGGCAGCATGCCGCAGCGGTCGGGGTCGGTGTCTGTCCACACGTGGCTGCGGTATGACAGATACCCGGTCGGTTTGCCTTCCTTGAACGGCGAGTTCGCCCATAGCGCGGTGGCCACCGGCTGCAGAGCAAGCCCGATCCGGAACATCCGCACCATGGCGGATTCAGACTCGAAGTCGAGGTTGACCTGCACTGTGCAGGTCGACTGCATCATCTCGAGGCCGCGCTTGCCCTTCTTGGGCATGTATTCGCGCATGATCTTGTAGCGGCCCTTCGGCATCCACGGCATTTCCGAGTTCGGCCACTTCGGATTATAGCCGAGGCCGATGAAGCCGATGCCGAGGTCGCGGGCGATCGCCTTGATCTGCTGCAGATGCCCCATGACCTCGTCGCAGGTCTGGTGCAGGCTGGCGACCGGCGCGCCGGACAGCTCGACCTGGCCGGCCGGCTCGAGGCTGATGAAGCTGCCGTCGGGCTTCGACAGCGCGATCGGGTTGCCGCTCTCCTCGATCGGCTGCCAGCCGAAGCGGGTCAGATGCTCCAGCAGCGCCTGGATGCCGATCCCGCCCTCGTAGGCGAGCGGCCGGAAATCCTTGAGATGGTAGGCGAATTTCTCGTGCTCGGTGCCGATGCGCCAGTCCTTCTCCGGCTTGCATCCGGATGCCAGGTATTCGACCAGCGAAGCCTTGCCGGTGACGGGCGTTTGCGAGCGCGGGGCTATACCGGACATGGCATTCCTTTTTCGGAGAAGTGGATCCGGACCCCGCTCAGCGGGCGGCGCCGATCAGGGCCTGCCAGCACGCCAGCGCCGACAGCGTCGCCGTTTCCGCGCGCAGCACGCGCGGTCCCAAACCGACGGTGGTAACAAAGTCCAGTTTGCGAAGGGCGTCAAGCTCGCTCGCATCGAAGCCACCCTCCGGGCCGCTGAGGAAGCCGCATGGTTGGGCTGCGTCCCGGACATTGCTTCGAAGCCCCTTCAGGACCTCTGCGATCGGCGCGCCGGCGCCGGTCTCATCGAGCACCAGCAGCCGCCGCTGTTTCGGCCAGCCGTCGGTCAGCTCGCGCAACGTCACCGGCTCGGCGATCTCGGGAACGGTCAGTCTCTGGCATTGTTCCGCCGTCTCGATGGCGCGCGCCCGGAGGCGGTCGCAATTGACGCGGGCGGCATTGGTGTTGCGGGTAAACACCGGACACAGCCGCGAGGCGCCGAGCTCGGTCGCCTTCTCCACGATCAGGTCGGTGCCCGCCTTCTTGATCGGCGCGAACGCCAGCCACGGCCCTTGTTCCGCCGCTTGGCCGCGCACCAGGCGGAGGACGGCCACTTGGCACTGGTTTTTCTTCAACGTGCCGACCTCGGCCGACCACTCGCCGTCGCGGCCGTTGAACAACAGGACGCCGTCGCCGACATCGAGCCGCATGACGTGGCCCAGGTAATGAGCCTGGCCGCGGCTCAGCGCCACGCGGACAGCGGCCGTGAGGCGGTCGGGCACGAACAGGCGGATTTTCGGGGTCGATGGCGTCACGGGTCGGGAATTCCGGTTGCCTCGCGGGTATCATACGGCCGGAACCGCCGTCGGCAAGAAAAGCAAGGGGGCCTTAGGGACTGGTTTCGGGTATAGTTTCAGCCATGACCCACGGCACCGCCACCGATATCCCGGACGAAAGCTGGATCGACCGGCTGGCGCCAGCGGGGGCGCGGCCGTTTTTGCGGCTGGCGCGGCTGGATCGCCCGATCGGCACCTGGCTGCTCTTGATCCCCTGCTGGTGGAGCGTCGCGCTGGCGACCCCCGGGTTGCCCGACGTCGAATTGCTGGCGCTGTTCGTCATCGGCGCGGTGGTGATGCGCGGCGCCGGATGCACCGTCAACGACATCGTCGATCGCGATTTCGACGCCCGCGTCGCCCGCACGGCGACGCGGCCGATCGCCAGCGGCCAGATCACCGTGCTCCAGGCCGCGATGTTTCTCGGGCTCGAATTGCTGTTGGGGTTGGCGGTCCTGGTACAGTTCAACCCCTTCACCGTGGCCCTCGGCATCAGCTCGCTTGCCCTGGTCGCGCTTTACCCATTTATGAAGCGCATCACCTATTGGCCGCAACTGTTTCTCGGCTTCACGTTCAATTGGGGCGCACTGGTGGGGTGGGCGGCGGTCAGGGGGGATCTGGCGCTGCCGGCGATCCTGTTGTACGCGGCCGGGGTTTTCTGGACGCTCGGCTACGACACCATCTATGCCCATCAGGACAAGGAACACGATGCGCTGATCGGCATCAAGTCGACGGCGTTGAAGCTCGGCCAGGAGACGCGGCCGTGGCTGATCGGATTCTACGCCGCGGCGGTGTTGCTGATGGCGGCGGCCGGGCAGTTCGCGGGACTGAATTGGCCGTACTTCGCGGTGCTTGCCGCGGGCGCAGTGCACCTCGCCTGGCAGGTCAATACCCTCGACATCGGCGACCCCAGGAATTGCCTTGCCAAGTTCAAGTCCAACCGGGATTTCGGCCTGATCGTGCTCGCCGGAATCGTTGGCGGCCAGATCATCGCCTAGGCGTCAGCGCGGGCCAGCGGCGGGCGGGCACTTCGGCGGCGGGGCGCCGCCGACGGCGTGCACGAGCCCGGCCACGAACGTCAGCCCCGGCCCGCCGTAGCAGGGCAGCGGCGCCGAGGTCTGGGGGTCGTAACCGATGCGCGTCAGCGCCACGCAATAGAACACCAGCGCCGCCAGGGTGACGCCGACGTAGAGCCTGCCGTGGCGGGGCGGCGGCTGGCACGCGAGCTTCGGGGCGCCGAGTTCGGCTGGGTTTAGCCTGCCGACGGCAGCGGCGGCAAGGACGGCGCGACTGAAATGCCGTGCCCATGACGGCACGATGTTTCGGAACATGTAGGCCGCGAACGCGCGCTCGAGGTCGGGCGCCGGGATGTCGCGGCCGTGCCACTGCCGGAACGCCAACCGGAAAAAGTCGATCTCGCGGATGTCGAGGGCGGCGGTGGCATCCATTAACGTCTTGCAGTCGTCGGCGGCCGTGGTCTCGGTGAATGACATATTTCAGCTCATTTCAGGGCGAACATCTTGCGCCGGCCCGGATAGGTGAAGGACGGGCAAATGACGTCCTGTTTCTTGAACCAAGGCCCGAAATAACTGTCGAGAAAAATCGAGCCCGAAAACCCGGGGCAACCCACCGGAAGGTTGCGATCCTTTACGTAGGTGGTGTCGAGAGACATCAGCATCAAGAACAGGATCATCAGTGCCATCATCGACCACGAAAATCGGCCCAATCGCGGCATCGGGACCCGGCGCTTGAGACCGGTGACCCCGAACGCCTCGGGGTCGAGGTGGCCGGTGCGCATTTGCCGCAGGACCTCGCGGCAGAGATGCCGCACCCAGTGCGGTGCCGGCTGTTGGAACATATACGCGACGAAAATCTTTTCGAGCGTCGAATCGTCGGCCTCGCGCCCGCACCAGCGCCGGTGGGCGACGCGGAAGAAATCGAATTCCGATATTCCGAGCCCCTCGGCGGCGACAGCGATGGCTGCGGCGTCCGACGAAGATGGGATTCGAACGGCGTTCATGGCGTCTCCCGTATCCTGAGACCCCCTTCCCCTCCGTGTCGTCGATTTTAACGCGGTATCCGGCGGCGTCAAAGCACGATGGCGGCGAAGCCCAGGTGCTCGAAGGCGAGGCTGTCGGCCATCAAGGCCTCGGTTCGCGCCAGCCTCACCGCCCGGTCGTCGACAGCGGCCTGGATGAAGGCATTCAGCGGCTGGCCAGGCGCCAGGCGGTCGCGAACGAGTTCCTGCACCTGCCGCTGGTCGAGCGCCGGCCACACCCGGTTTTCAGCCTTGACCGGCGCCAGCGCGACGGGGGCGCCGTTCCGCGCCAGCGCGCCTCGACGGCCGACATAGACGAAGGCGGAAGTCAGATCGCCGCCGATCTCCAACCTGAGCGTGATGACGTCGAGCCGCGCGAAATGGTAGTTGCCGGTGGCGGTCTCGGTCTCGTGCATGCGCGCCAGTTGCGCCTCATCCAGCCAGTTGACGAACAGCGTCACCGCGGCCCCGGGGCAATGCCGGAGCGTCGCCGGGATCGAACCGTAGGCGGCGACGTGGGCGGCATAGACGATGTCGAAGTCGTGCAGCCGCCCGCGCACGACCGGGATCGGGCCGAGGCCGCGGTCCTTGAACTTGCGGATCAGCTGCTGCGGCGACTGGTTGGAGCCGAGCGCCAGCACCGGGTGCCGGCCCGCGACGTCCGGCAACGGAGCGCCGTCGGGCAACTCCTCGTAGCGGACGCCGGCGACGACGTAGGAACGCGACGGAATTTCGAATGGATAGGAAAGGGCGCGACGGACGGAATCCGAGGCCATCCGAGACGCCCGGCGGTCAGTTCCCGGTCTTCACGTACTGGCCGATGTCGACCTCGTCGATCTGCGACGGATCGAGGAACCGGTCGGCATACTCCTTGAACACGCCCGAGGTGAGGAACAGATCGAACAGTTCGGAATCGATGTGGGCGTCTTTCTTCATGAACGACATGATCTTGATGCTCTCGCTCAGCTTCTTCGGCGCCTTGTAGGGACGGTCGGCGGCGGTCAGCGCCTCGAAAATGTCGGCGATGGCCATGATCCTGGCCGGGATCGACATGTCGCTCTTATTGAGCTTCTTCGGATACCCGGTTCCATCCATCTTCTCGTGATGGCCGCCGGCGTATTCGGGAACCCGCCTCAAATGCTTCGGGAACGGCAGCTGCTGTAGCATGATGATCGTCTGCACGATGTGGTCGTTGATCTTGAAGCGTTCCTCGGCCGTCAGCGTCCCACGCGCGATGCACAGGTTGTAGACCTCGCCGAGATTGAACTTATGCTCCGGCACGTCGAGCTTGAATCCGAATTCGTTGTCCGTCGCGGCGGCGGGCTTGCCCTCCTCGCGGTAGATGACGTGGTCTTCGCGGTCGCTGAGCAGGTTCTCGACTACCGGCAGTTTCGGCGGCGGCAGGCGGTCCTTGCGCTTCTTTTCCTCATGCGCAATGCCGATCCGGTCGTCGAGCGTCCGTTTCCATCGGATCTTGGCGATTTCCTTAACCCTCTCGATCTTTTCCGGGGCCATGAACTCGCCGCCGACATTGGACTGGGCGATGAACGCATAGTCGTCGTCCAACTTCTTGAGCCGCTCGTCCAGCTTGGCGCGCAGCTTCTCGGGGTCGTCCTTGCCCTCGAGGAGCGCCTTCAGGTACTCGATTTCCGCGTCGCGCTTGACGACCTCGAACCGCGTGCGGATTTCGTGGACGCGGTCGTAGATGGTCTCCAGCTTGGTCGCCTTGTCGACCACGTATTCCGGCGTCGTGACCTTGCCGCAATCGTGAAGCCACGCTGCGATATGCAGCTCGTACCATTGCTCTTCGTTGAGGTTGAATTCGGCGAACGGCCCCTTGTTGGCGTCGCAAGCGGCCTTCGCCAGCATCTTCGTCAGTTCGGGCACCCGCTGGCAGTGGCCGCCGGTATAGGGGGATTTGGCGTCGATCGCCGATGCGATCAACTCGATGAAGGAATCGAGGAGCAGCTTCTGCGCGTCCAGCAGCTGCTTGTTGTCGAGCGCCA
>Ga0214472_10001058_pt1 | contig 31859 bp, 32 predicted proteins | sample RVTome_6_FD_207662 | JGI IMG/M metagenome (GOLD analysis project Ga0214472, IMG submission 207662) | Soil microbial communities from uranium-contaminated site in the Upper Colorado River Basin, Wyoming, United States - RVT140D175 | ecosystem: Environmental > Terrestrial > Soil > Contaminated >...
GCCAGGCTTGGGCGAGGGTATCCACGGCTCGATCAGTCTCCACTGCTCGTCCGTCAGGTCTGAAGGGTAAGGAATCCGTTCCATACCCACTTATCGGCAAAATGGTGCCTTTTCACACACGTTCTAAGAAAACGAACCCGAACGAACCCAATAGAACCCACCGCCGCAGCGCCGCCCTGCCGCGGGCCTCGCGGCTTGTCCGCCCGCTGCCCAACCGCTACGTTCCTTTCGCGATCGGTGCCGCAAATATGTTCCAGAAAATCCTCGTTGCAAACCGCGGTGAAATCGCCGTTCGGGTCACCCTGGCCTGCCAGCAGATGGGCATCCGCGCCGTCGCCGTCTATTCCGAGCCCGACCGCGACGCCCTACATGTCGCCGCCGCTGACGAGGCCCACCTGCTGGAGGGTATGACCCCCTCCGAAACCTACCTCCGCGGCGACCGGATCATCGACATCGCTCGATCCTGCGGAGCTGCGGCGGTCCACCCCGGCTACGGCTTTCTCTCCGAGAACGCCGACTTCGCCCAGGCCTGCGCCGACGCCGACCTGACGTTCATCGGGCCGAAGCCCGAGGTCATTCGCGCCCTCGGCGACAAGCTCAGCGCCAAGAAGACCTTCGAGGACATCGGCGTGCCGGTCATCCCGTCATGGTCCGGCCATCAGAGCCCCAAGCGCCAGCGCGGGGTCCGCCCGACCGCCGACAACGGATCGGCCGCCGTTCCGCCAACGCACGCCAACGACGTCCAATCCGCGGCGAGCCGGATCGGCTACGCCCTGCTCGTCAAGGCGGCGGCGGGCGGCGGCGGACGCGGAATGCGGCTCGTCGAACGGGAATCGGATCTGATCGGCGCGGTCGAGTCGGCCCGCCATGAGGCCGGTGCCGCATTCGGTGATTCGCGGGTCTTCCTTGAGAAGTACCTCGTCCGCCCGCGGCATGTCGAGATCCAGATTCTGGCCGACGCGCACGGCAACGTCGTTCATCTGTTCGAGCGCGAATGCTCGATCCAGCGGCGGCATCAGAAGATCATCGAAGAGTCGCCCTCGCCGGCGCTGACGGCGGACCTTCGCCAACGGATGGGCGAGGCGGCGGTTACCGCGGCCCGGGCCGTCGGCTACACCAACGCCGGCACCGTCGAGTGCATGGTCGACGAAGCGGGGAACTTCTACTTCCTCGAGGTCAACACGCGCCTTCAGGTCGAGCATCCGGTGACCGAGATGGTCACGCAGCAGGACCTCGTGCGGGCCCAGATCCTGATCGCCGCGGGCGAGCCGCTGCCGTTCGCTCAAGGCGATCTGACGCAGACCGGCCACGCGATCGAGGCCCGGATCTACGCCGAAGATCCAGGTCGCAACTTCATGCCATCGATCGGCACGCTCCATCGCTACAGCCCGCCCACCGGCCCGAACATCCGCGTCGACAGCGGCGTGGCCCAAGGCGGCGAGGTCGGCGTCCATTACGACGCCATGCTCGCCAAGCTGATCGTGTGGGGCGTGTGCCGGACGGAGGCCCGGCTGCGGCTGGCATGGGCACTCGATCGTTTCATCGTGCTCGGAGTCAAGACCAACATCGAGTTCCTGCGCAACCTCACCGCGCACCCGGACTTTCGTTCCGGCAACTTCCACGCGCAGTTCCTCGACGACAGGCCGATCATCACGGATCGCGAAGCGCCGCCGGAGGACGCCCTCATTGCCGCGGCCGTGACAGCTTCGCAAGCCGGCTGCCGCGCACGGGGCGTGGCGTCTACGGACGGTCGACCAGCCCACGACAACGCCGGCCCGTGGCGGCTCGGCCACGCCTGGAGGGTCAGCTAGATGCCGAAGGTGCGGCTTCGATCGACCAGCCTGCCCGAACCCGTTGACGCCGAGGTGCTTCGCGAGGACCAGCGTCGGCCCGGTACCCTGCGCGTCGTGCTGGACGGGACCGCCCACGAGGTTGAAGTCGGCGGTGGCGCGGGCGGTTCGTGGCTTATGCTCCGTGGCCGCATTGTGCCCTACTGTGCGATCCGAGAAGGGGATACGGTCCTGGTCTGGCTTGGCGGGCGAACATACGAGTTCTCGGTCGTTCGGCCGACGCCACGGCGGGCGGGCGGATCCGTCGCGGCGGCCGCCGCCGCCGGGACCGACATCACCGCGGCGATGCCCGGAACGGTGCTGAAAGTCAACGTCCAGCGCGGCGACTCGTTCGCAGCTAACGCCGCGCTGATCGTGATGGAATCGATGAAGATGGAGATGACGCTTGCGGCGCCCTTTGCGGGCACGGTGAATGAGGTATCCTGCAAGCCGGGGGAACTGGTCGAGGTGGGCCGGGTGCTGGCACGGCTCGAACCGGCAAAACGCGATGGCAACGCTTCCTGAAAGAATCAAGATCGTCGAGGTCGGGCCTCGCGACGGCTTGCAGAACGAAGCCAAGCCGGTGCCGACGGACCGCAAGATCGCCTTCATCGAAGCACTGGCCGATGCGGGATTGAAGCAGATCGAGGCGACCTCGTTCGTTCACCCCAAGACCGTTCCGCAGCTTGCGGACGCCGTGGAGGTGGCGAAGGCGCTTCCGCGAGGCGACGGGGTGGTTTATTCGGCGCTGGTGCCCAACGAGAAGGGGCTCGATCGGGCCGTGGAGTCCGGGATCCGGCGGATCGCGCTGTTCACCGCCGCGTCCGACACCTTCGCCCGGCGCAACCTCAGGATGTCAATCGACGAATCGGTGAACGCGTTTCGGCCGGTCGCACGGCGGGCGCTGCAAGCCGGCATCACCGTGCGCGGCTACGTGTCGACGGCGTTCGTCTGTCCCTACGAAGGTGAAATCGCCAAGGAGCGCGTCCGCGATGTGACTGAGCGGCTCGTGGAGCTCGGCTGCGACGAGGTCGCGGTGAGCGACACCATCGGAGCGGCCGCACCCGGCGACGTGCTGGCGACCGTAGGGTTCGTCGCCGAGCGCGTGCCCCGAAAGAAGATCGCCCTGCACTTCCACGACACGTACGGCACGGCGCTCGCCAACGTATGCGCCGGACTCCAGCTCGGTATCGAGACCTACGACAGCTCCGCGGGCGGGCTGGGCGGCTGCCCTTTCGCGCCCGGCTCGACCGGCAACCTGGCGACGGAAGATCTCGTGTATATGCTCGAGCGGATGGGCATACGGACCGGCGTCAAGCTCGAGAAGGTCGTGAAGGCCGCGCAGGACATCGCCCAATGCATCGGGCATGAGCTGCATAGCAAACAGGCCCGGCGCCTCGGAAAGGCGAACGGTAAGCAGCCATGAACGCGTTTCGGTTTGACACCATCGACTCCACCAACGAGGCCGCCAAGCGGATGATCGACGCCCGCCAGATTCACGAGCCCTGCTACCTCACCGCTCGCGAGCAGACCGCCGGCAAGGGAAGCCACGGCCGCATCTGGCTCTCGCCCCGCGACGCGGGCCTGTACCTGAGTGTCGTCGACCTCCCGCCCGACCCGGACGTAAAGGTCACTTCCGCTTACACGCTTGCGGCCGGCATCGCGTGCGTCGAGGCGATCGGAGAAGCGACGGGCCTCGACGTGATGCTCAAGCCCATCAACGACCTGTACGTAGGGCGGGCCAAGCTCGGCGGGATTCTGGTCGAGGCGGTGATTCAGTCCGGGCGAGTGACGGCGCTGATCACCGGCATCGGGATCAACGTGTTCTATGCGGATCGTCCGCTCGGCAAGGACGCCGTCCGCCCGATCTGCCTGCAACAGCTCATGCCTGCACCGCACGTCGCGCAGCTCGACCTTGCGGCGCTGGAGGAGCTGCTCGCCGAACGCGTACTGTCATGGAACGTCCGCGTGCATCAGGGTCACGCCGACGACGTTCGCCGCGTCTGGCAGCGCCACGCCACCGGCCCGGACGCCTGCGCGGACAGCCCGGTCAGTTCCCGTTCGGCATCGGCAGAGCCGCACCGCCCGGGAGGCCCGCCGGAGCCGACACCGTGTAGAACGGCGGAACCGCCATCCAGCACAGCGGCTGGAAGCGCTGGGTCAGCATCGACAACTGCCGGTCGAAGGTGACCGGCACGCTCGGTGTCGTGGCCCCGCTGAAGAGCCCGAGGACGCGCTCGACGCTCAGCGCGCCGCCGGCGGCCAGGCCCGGCGCAGCGACGCTGAAGCTTTCGAATATCTCGCCCAGGCTGCTGGCCCTGGGATAGTGAATGATCTTAAGCTCAGCGCTGGGCGGGATGTTGGCCATGGCCCGGGCCGACTCGATCGCGTCGTTGAGGCCGCCGAGCTCGTCGACCAGATGCAGCTCGAGGGCGTCGCGGCCGGTGTAGATCCGGCCCTCGGCGATCTTGCGGACCTCGGCCTCGGGAATGCGGCGGGTGCCGGCGACGCGGCCGATGAACTGGTCGTAGACGGTGTCGATCCATTCCTGGATCAGCTTGCGGTCTTCCTTGGAGAGTTCCTTGTGGGGCGAGCCGAGCGTGGCCCGCTCGCCGCGGCTCATCTCCGCGAGCTCGTAGTCCATCCGGTTGAACATGGAGATCGCGGAAGGAATGATGCCGAGCACCCCGATCGAGCCGGTGATGGTGGTGGGCTGGGCGAAGATGCGCCGCGCGGGACAGGCGATGTAGTATCCGCCGGAGCCGGCGACGGTGCCCATGCTGACCACGAGCGGCTTTTCCTCGTCGAGCCGGCGGAGGGCCTTCCAGATCACGTCGGATGCGTAGGCGGAGCCGCCGGGCGAATCGACCCGCATCACGACGGCCTTGATGGACTTGTTCTTGCGCAGCTCGTCGATGACCTCGACGAAGTCATCGCGGGATATCACCTGCGAGGCGAAGCCGGCGCCGAGGCTGATGTCGATGATCGGGCCGCGGGCGTGCAGGACGGCGATCTTGGGCCCCACGGCCTTGCGGGCTTCTTCCTGCCTGCGCAGCTCGGTGTTGACCAACTCCATGATGTCCTGAATGGAGTTGACGTGGGCGAGGCTCGGCTCGTCGCCCTTGTACTCCTTGAGTTTCTCGCGGCTGAGGATGCGCTCGCGGCACTCGTGCTGGAACGCGATGGTATCGACCAACCCGTGTTGCAGGGCCTGGTCGGCGTTGAAGATGCCGACATTGACGGCCTTGCCGGCGGCGTCCTCGTCCAGCGTGGCGCGGTCGGCAATCATGCGTTTGTAATCGCCGATCCAGCTATCGAGGATGGCGGCGTACTCCTCCTTGAAGTACTTGTTCGGGGCGCGCTCATTGAGGAAACCGGGGTACTTGAATCGCCCGGCGGTAATGACATCCCATTCGATGCCGACCAACTGGTAGTAGCCCTTCATAAAGGGGAAGACGCCGCCGATCCCGGGAATGGCCATGAAGCCGCTGGGGGCAATGACGATCTCGTCGGCACCACAGGCGAGCAGGTAGGCATAGGGGCTCGCCCCGTTGAGGTACGCGGTGACGCGCTTTCCCGCTTCGCGGAGCTGATCGAGCCCGGAGCGCAGCTCCTGAACGTCGGCAAAGCCGAGGTTCACCGACCCGAGGTCCAACAGCACGTGACCGATCCGTTCGTTTTTGGACCACTCGTCGAAACGGTCCAGGATGTCCTGCAAAGTGCGTGTACGGCCGGGCAGAGGCAGGTTGATCATCCGCGCGGGAACGACGCGCTCGTCGATACGGAGCTCGGCCAATTGCTTGATCGGACCGGCCTCGTCCTTGGCGTCGGCCGTCTTCTCGTCGGTTTTGCCTTCGGGGGCCGGGGCCTTATCCGCGGCCCGTGCCGGCGGGACCGCCAGCAGGACGGCGCCGAGCGCAACGCCGCAAAGGATGTTCCACGTCGATGTCGGTGTCATCATTCATCCTCCTTCGCTTCGTCCGCGGCCGCATCGGGGCTCGCGGTTTCTGATGTGTCCTTCGCCGGTTCGGCCGATCGGCCCGGCGTCTTTTCCCTCGGCTTTTCGACACGATGAATCTCGCCGTTGTGATCGATATACAGCTTATCGAGGTGCTCGAAGGTCCCCGGCGCGAAGCCGAGCGACCAGGTGTCCCGGCCCCAGTCGATGGCGAAGAGCTCGGCGTCGATGCGCTGATCCTCGTCGGCTTTCTCCTCATCGGCCCCATCGTCGGCCCCGAGCAGGCCCTCGAACCAGTCGCTCCACTGCTTCTTGGGCGACAGCCGCAATCGAAGCAGCCCGGGATTTCCCGCGAAGTCCACGTAGCCGTCGAGCTCCTGCACCTCCGCGGGCCAGCGCCCCAGGTCTTTCTTGAACAGCTCGCTGTGGTGGTACAGCACGCGGAGCCGCTGGCAGGCGAGGCGTTCGCGGGCGAGGTCGCTGCCGCCGCTGTCGTCCGGCGCGAGCGACGTGGCCACAAACGATGGAACGACCACGACACCGAACGGCAGCGGCCCGTGGTGCGTGAGTGAAAGCCCGAAGTAGTGAAGGTCGGCCGTGACTATCGAGTGCGTCAGTTCATCGCGCACCGCTTCGCCTGCCGGAAGGAGGGCGCTGGTCGAAACGAAGCTCAGCCCGACGTCGAGGTAGGGATGGACCCAGTTGTAGACCACGTTCCAGTTGATCCATGCCTGCCCGTCGGTCTTTCGCTGCGTGGGAAGGAACCTCGGTGCGGCGTCCTCCGGTTCGTCGGCGCCGGACGGGCGCGGCAGGTCGAGCCAGCGACGCACGAAGCCCTCAGCCGAGGTGCTGGTCAGGGCGATGACCGCGAAATCGCGGTCTTTGCCGGCGGCATCGGTCTGGCGGCTCGTGAACACGACCGGGTGCATGACCAGCGGCATCATCATGGTGCCGAACTGCTGGCTGCTCTCCCGCCAGAACGCGGCATGGTCGCGTACGGAAATCTCGTGCCACGGCTCACGCCGCGCGCGGTCGCGGAACGCCTCGTTCGACCGCTGGGCGGACTTTCGAACGTGCTTGATGAAGTCCTCGGGATGGCGGGTGCGAACCTGAAACACGATATCAGGCATGGGCAGGAAGCCGGTGCCGGGCAGCACCGTGATGCAGACCTCGGCGTCGGCGTGCTTGGTGACCGGACCGATCGCCGCCTCGCCGATCATCGCCATGTCGCCGCCTTCCTCGAAGACGACGTCGGGCCCGAAGCCCGCCAGAGCGTCGATCATGCCGGGCATCACCATCGTGTGTACAGCGATCGCGCCGAACGCTTCCCGGGGAACGAAGAAGGTCTGCTTGACGGTACTGAACAGGGCCTTGCCGCCGAGCCCCGAGATCGGCGGCCAATGAAGCTCGACGACCTCGGACCAGTCGCCGCCCTCCGTAACCGTCGCCGCGTAGTCCACCGCAGTGACAACGCTGAACGAGGAGAAGAACGTGGCCCCGCTGTCGGCCTCGGTGGCGGCAAGGTGGAGGCGGGCGGCGAGAAGTCCCTTCACATCGCCATCGCCGGAGTCGCCCACGATGGCGCGATCCGGCACGGGCAGGTGGTCATGTGAGACGATCATCGCCCGGTTCGGGCCGGCGGCCAGCAGGTAGGCAATCGGAGCGTCGTCGACGGCGACGACGAAGCCGCCCTCCCGTGGCGCGAGGGATACGCCCGTGAACGACTCCCGTACGGGCTCAGCGGCCAGCAAGGATCGCACGCGGTCGTGAACGTCGCCTATGGGCCAGTCGACGCGGACGGCCCAGCGGGGCCGGCCCTCACGGTCCGGCGCGAACGTGAACGCCGAGATCGCCGTATCGGGCCAGTTGCGCACCTGGTCGTAAAGGCCGACGATCGCCTCGCGGGCCAGGCCCTCCGACGAGGTTTCACCCAGTTCGAGCATCACGCCGGCGAGGTGCCGCAGGAAGGCTCCGCTGTGGGAACGGAGCGCTTCGGACACCACACGGTGGGCGGACGCGGCGTACAGCTCGAAGCGAGGACTGATTTCGGGGGCGGTCGCGTCGCCCAGGGCGCCGTCCGTGGCAGGGGCTGCGACCGGGTCCGGCTCGGCCTCTGCGGGGGGCGTGTCCGCCGGGGCCGCCCAGGTCAGCGGTACGAGCGTCGCGCAACTGAACCATGCCGAAAGCGCAGTCAGCGTTCGGCCCATTCCCCACCTCCTTTCCCCTTTTCGGCGGGTGGCTCGCTCAAACATGGCACCCTTCACCGCGGTCCCGGATGCGCGGGGCCTCGGGGTTGCTACCCGCCGGCGCCCGGGGGCGACGGCGCACCCGGCGGCGGGGGTGCTTGCCCGCCGCCCATCATGGTCAAGACCGCGTTCTTGATCGCGACCATCAGCTCGGTGGGCAGGAACAGGTCGCCGCGCGACCAGCCGTCGCCACCGGTTCCGTTGATCGTCAACGGGGCGTTGAGTTCGGGCATGCTGATGGGCAGCTCCTCTTCATCGAAGGCGTTCTGGGCCGCCTTGATCACGCCGACGATGCGATCGACGGCGAAGTACATGACACTTGTCCGCTCGGAGGCGAAGTTCTCGCCGACACTCCGTATCCCGGCGTCGCTCTCCAGCGGCGTGGCGTTGGACCGGGCCGCCTCGACCAACCGGCTCATCAGCGTGGAACCACCGCCGAAGGTGACCGCAACCTGCTGGGCATCAACGGGGGCGAAGCGGACGAGGAGCCCTTCCTTTCCGACAAGCGTCTCGAGTTGCTCGGGCCACTCTTCGTCGATACCGGACAGTTTGCTCACGTCGAACTTCAGGTGCGCGAGCTTGGCGCCGGCCACGTCCTCGGTGTCGGGCGTGAAGCTGAGGGCAGCGGCAAATTCCCTGATCTCGGCGGGAACGTCCTCACCCTTCGCCTCGTCGATGATCGACTTCACCAGCGCGACGGCCTTTCCGCTCAGCTCGATCCACTTTTTCGCATCGGTCGTCTCGATAACGGCGGAGAAGCCCAGAAGCCCGTTGGAGCCCCCGCCGACGGCGGTGACCGTTCCGCGCACGGCCGACGACATGGGCGCCCAATCGCTCAGCAGGGCCTTGACCTCACCGATTCGTTTTTCCTCGATCCCCTCAACCGCTTTGAGCCCGTCGAGGTAGGGGTCCAGGTACTCGAGCGAAGCCTTGGCCTGCTCGGGGGCAAGGCGCTGGCCGAACGCGACGAGGTATTTCTCCGCAGGAAGTCCGCGAATCAGGGACTCTTTGGTGGGCTTGACCTGCATCTGCTTGTGCAATTCCGTTCCAGGCCTGGCGTCGAGTACCGCGCGAAGGTCGAGGCCCGACTTCTCGAATGCGAGCCCGAAGGCGAAGGAGGCGGCGCCCTCGGTGAAGGTGTTGATCTGCTTCTGCATCGCCTCGGCCTGCCGGGCACCCATCGGGCCCTGCGCCGATTGCATCGCCACCATGACGCCGAGCATCTGCTGGATCTGGCCGCCGGCGAGCTTGAAGATCACGGAGGTGTCGAGCCAGATGGCCTTGTCCAGACCTGCGAGGCCATCGAGGACTGCGGGCTTCAGTTTCTTGTCTAGTCCGCCCTTGCTTTCGGCGGCGCGCTTGGCGTTGGCGGCGCTCTGCGCGATGATGAGGCGCCGCTCGGCGACGCTTGCAAACTGGGGCTGACCGAAGAAGTTGATGTTCCAGACGCCGCCCTCCTCGGCGGGCTGGCCGCCCATCTTCTGGATGATGTCCTTGGGGTCCTCGGCCGGGATGAAGATGCAGGCCGCCAGACCCAGCTCCTGGATCGTGTCCGCCGGCAGCAGAACGAGGGCCAGCGGCCCGTTCTCGTCCATACCCTGCAAGAACGGCATGAACATCTTGATCGAGCCGACGATCGAGCTCATGGTCGGCGGGATCATGCCCTGCAAACCGAGATCGGCGACGGCGCGCTGGAGCTTGCCGTCGAGGGCCTTGAGGCTCGGTACACAGGCGAAGCCTACCGAGTTTTCCGGCAGCGTGGCGACGGCGTCCTTCATGGCGTCGCCGGCCCGAGCCGGGGCGCTGATCGCCAGGCATACGATCGCCAGTGCACTCATCCATTTACGCAACATGAACCAACTCCTTTAGAGGTAACGGCCAATGTGTTCCAGGGTCGTGACGCACCCCCACCTCAAGGAACCATAATCCATTTTGCGGCGGTTGACGAGGGCGCCTACCGCTTCTTACAACCATCGACACAAACGGGGGCTCACCGTGGTTTTTGGGGCGGTAGTGTCGCAAGAAGTCGCCTCGGATGGGCAGGGACATGGAGTTCGGACGGCGCACCGCAATGGGCACGATGGCCTCAGTGGGCGCGGTCTTTCTGGCATTGGGAGCGGGATGCCAGTGTCGGGAGCCGCAGTGGCCACCGCATGAGCCCCCCGCGGGCGCCGTGCCGGAATGCACGTCGCTGCTGGGCCGACCTCTGTTCGCGACGCCGCCGGGCGACGTGGCGAAGCTTGACCGGCATCTTGCCGAGGCCCGCGCCGCCTATGAGGCCGATCCGGCCGACCCGGACAAGCTGATCTGGGTGGGCCGGCGGCTCGGCTATTTGTGGCGGATGAACGAGGCGATCACGGTTTACACCGAGGGGATCGAGCGGTTCCCCGACTACGCCCCGCTGTATCGCCATCGCGGGCACCGCTACATCAGCATCCGTAAGTTCGCGGAGGCGGAGCGTGACCTGGAGCAGGCCGCGGAGCTGATCGAAGGCAAGCCGGATGTCATCGAGCAGGACGGCATGCCGAACGAGAAGAACATCCCGCTGACGACGCTCGGGTTCAACGTGTGGTATCACCTTGGTCTGGCTCGCCTGTTCCAGTTCGACAAGGGTAAGCACGACGGCGCGGTTGCCGCTTTGCAGGAAGCCATGAAATACACGCGGGGGTATGATGACAATCGGGTCGCCGTGACCTACTGGCTATGGTTGTTCGGGAACGACGACTCGGCGGCGCTGCTCGTGCCGATCGATAAAAACATGTCGATCATCGAGAATCGAGCGTACTTTGAGCTGCTACTGCTGTTCAAGGGAGAACGAATGAGGAAACAGGTGTTCAGCGGGAGAAAGGCGACGGACCTCGACCGGGCCACGCTCGGGTACGGTGTGGCGATGTACGAAGCCTGGAAATCCAAGGGGGAGCGGGCGCGCACCGAGCGCGCACTCGCCGTTCTGCGCGAGGTTGCGAACGGTCCGTACTGGCCGGCATTCGGCCAGATCGCCGCTGAGGCGTGGGTCAGAGTAGTACAAGACCCGGAAACGAAAATCGGAGAATGGGTAGAAAGGCACAGGCGCGATCGGCAGGGAGCTGACGAATGAAGACCCACCGCCAGGAGCTGTGGTTCGAGACGCCCACGCGGCGGGAGTTCATCAACATCACGCCGCAAGTCGAGGATGCGGTTGCGAAGAGTGGCGTGAAGGACGGGCTGTGCCTGGTCAACGCCATGCACATCTCGGCCAGCGTGTTCATCAACGACGACGAGTCGGGGCTGCACCATGACTACGAGCAGTGGCTGGAACGGCTCGCCCCGCACGAGCCTATCGGCCAGTACCGCCACAACCGCACGGGCGAGGACAACGCCGACGCCCACCTGAAGCGGCAGGTCATGGGCCGGGAGGTGGTGGTGGCGATCACTGGCGGAAAGCTCGATTTCGGCCCCTGGGAGCAGATTTTCTACGGCGAGTTCGACGGCCGGCGGCGAAAACGGGTGCTCATCAAGATCATCGGAATCTGACGCCCGACCCCACCGGCGGGCTTCGGCCGACCTCACGCTTTCGTCATCTCGAGGAGCACCTGGACGGTGCGCCAGTTGCGAATCGTACTTGTCGTGGCAAGCGTCGAGTCGAAGTAGGCGTTCGTCAGCTTCGTCCGGGCGACGCCGTTTGGAAGGTGCAGGTAGATGTCGCGGCCGCGAACCACGAATGAATCCCCCGGCGAGCGGGCGGAATCCAGCGACGCGACGTTGCGGCGGTCGGGCCGGTCGGCGAGGAAGGCGACATGCAGCGCCTCCGTGTCGGTGACAGATTTGAGAAAGGGATTCGCTGCCGCAGCCTCGGCCAGTTCGGCGGCCGTCCGCAGCACAATGGGGACCATGATCCCGAAACGGTCGCCGAGCGCTCTCGATACAACCGCGGAGACCCGTTCGGCGGTTGCGGGGGCGGCGTGGAAGACCACGTTCCCGCTCTGGATGTAGGTGCGGGCATTGTCGCACGCGGCCTCGCTGAAGATCTCCGCGAGATCGCGCATAGGGAGCTTGTTCTTGCCGCCGACGTTGATGCCGCGCAGCAGGGCGATGTACACATCCGTGGATCCCGGGTGGCGCGATGTTGACATCCGGCGCATGGCAACCGGCGGACAATAGGACCCACACCCGTCGTCTGTCAACGGATCGGAGCGTCCTGCCGCGTGCCGATGCAGCAGTACACCTTGGCGATGGATCGGTGTTCCGCACTTGCCAGGCAGTCGAGAAACTCGGCGCGGACCTGATCGAACCGTGGGCCGCAAAAGTCGTGGAGGCGCCTCATGCGATCGAGGCGGTTTCGCCAGGCATCGAGGACAGCAGGTTGAGCCGGGCCGGTGAATGACAGTTCATCGTCTTCGAGCGTTAGAACCGTCGATACGGCGAAACCAGAACGCTCCAGGTACTGCCGGAGCTTGCGGCCCATGTGGAAGTCGTACCGCCTCGCGGCGAGGGCATCGCGGGCGTAGGCGGCGAAGACGGACTTGGTCGCGTCGGGCAGCGGCTCGTGTCCGAAGAGGTCGTCGATCTCCGTAAGGGCCATCCAACCGCCCGGACGCAGGTGCGTCGCCCAACGCTCGAGCGCCGCCGGCAAATCCGTGAAGTATGCGGCAGCAAAGCTGCACCACAGGCCGTCAACGGGCTCGGTCACCGGGAGTGTGGCTCGCAGATCAGCGGCCCGGAAGTCGGCGTTCGCGAGTCCTCGGGATCGGGCCTCCCCAAGAAGATCTTCGTTCGCGTCCACGCCGATGACCCGGGCTCCGTGCGCGACCAACTCCGCTGCCTGGTCACCGACGGCGCAGCCGAGGTCCAGGATCGTCCGCCCGGTGATCGGTGGAAGGGCCCGGACGACCACCGGCCACGGGCGCCAGCGGGCCTGCCGCTTATATTCATCCACAAGATCCATGGCATCGAGTTTCACAAGCCCGACGATGCTCCGCAAGCACAAACGGTCCCAACGGTTAAAGTGAAACCGGATCGGTTCGCTTCGCGGCACTGCCTGCGGCGATTGCCGCGAGCGTCAATGCCAATTCGTCAGCCCGCGCGGGGTCGCCTATGTTTGGCCCCACTCACGCCGCGCCGGTTCGTGCGAGGAGCGGCCAACGAACCCCGGCCCTCGTCGCCGGGGCCGCCGTAGGGCAAGGATCACGGCCCGAAGTTGACAGGGCATGCGGGTCGCGCTAGCCTACCTCTACTCTGCGGCGCGTCCGGCGCGGGTGCCGATCATGTGCTGATTGGCTGCCGCTGTCACCCTTCGGCGGCCGCATGGAAAAGGGCTGGTATGCTCCCAGTAAAGAAAGTATCGAAATCCCGGACGCGAACGCGCCGTGCACACCATGCGCTGCGGACGGTGACACTGAGCCGTTGTCCAAAGTGTGGAAAGCCGAAGTTGCCGCATGCCGCGTGCGAGACCTGCGGGTACGTCAGCGCGAAAGTCGTGCTTCCCGTGGGCGATGCAGCCGGTTAGCGGCGGTATTCGACGGACAGGCCGCGACGCGACCCGTCGCCGGACAGTGGTTGGCGTGTAATATACAGGGAGGGTGTGGTTCGACGTGGCTGAGTGAGGTGCCGATGCGCGGTTGGCACCTCAGGCGCCGCGGCGGCGTAGGGAGGCATAGATCCGCCGTGCGGCGCAGGGAACTGTCCCGCTCCTGACTCGATCTGGCATTCAACCGCGGAAGTCAGGCTTTTCCATTTGCCGCCCCGAGGACGTACCACCGCCCATCGAGTCGGCCACGACGGGTTCGGGACTCGCCTCCTGAGGACTGGTTCATGCAGCCGAAATGGCCGATACGGTTTTGCGGCACGGGGGCCTACGTTCCGGCGCACGTCCTGACGAATCAGCATTTTGCGGATTACCTCGACACCAGCGACGAGTGGATCGTCACCCGCACCGGAATTCGTGAGCGGCGACGGGTCGCTCCGGAGGAGCGAACGTCGACGATGGCGATCCAGGCGAGCCGGCGGGCGTTGGCGGACGCGGCCATCCCGGCGGGCGATCTCGATGTCATCGTGTGTGCGACCGCGACCGGGGATTACCCTTTCCCATCGACAGCCGCCATTCTCCAGAACGAGTTGGGCGCGTCTCATGCGGCGGCCTTCGACATCAGCGCGGCGTGTGCCGGGTTCGTGCATGCGACGACCGTCGCGTCGGCACTGCTGACGGCCGGTATGCATCGGCGGGCGTTGGTGATCGGCGCCGAGACGCTCACCCGCTTTGCCGACCCGGAAGATCGGCGGACCGCGATCCTCTTCGGTGACGGGGCCGGCGCGGCCGTTCTGGAACGGGCCGAGGCCGGGTCTTCGGCCCCGGGGATTCTGTATTGCGACCTCGGCTGCGACGGCAGCCACCTCAAGGACATCTGGGTGCCTGCGGGCGGGTCGGCTCTGCCGGCGTCGAACACGACGGTGGCCGAGCGGCTTCACTTCATGAAGATGCGGGGCCGGGAGGTCTACAAGTTCGCAGTCGTGAAGATGCAGCGGCTGATCGACGAGGCCCTGCAAACGGCGGGGCTGACGCCCGAGGATCTCAAGCTGGTCATTCCACATCAGTCGAATCTCCGGATCATCGAGTCCGTCAGGGAGCGACTGAGGCTCTCTCGCGAGAAGGTCTCGGTCACGATCGATCGCTTCGGCAACACGTCCGCCGCGTCCGTCATCATGGCGCTGGACGAAGGGCGCCGGAACGGCACGCTCACGGCGGGCGATATCGTGCTGCTGGTGGCCATCGGCGCCGGGCTCACCTGGGGCATCATGATCGTTCGGCTTTAGCTCGCATACGGGATCACCATGGGCCAAACGGCACTGTTGTTTCCGGGCCAGGGTTCGCAGGCGGTCGGTATGGGTCGGGATGTGGCCCGGGGCAGCCCCCGCGGGCGGGCCGTGTTCGCGCGTGCGAATCTGGCCCTCGGATTCGATCTCGCGGGGTTGTGTTTCAACGGACCGGCCGAGAGGCTCGACCAGACGGACATCCAGCAGCCGGCGATCTTCGTCACCGGCGTCGCCCTCTGGGAGGCGTTCGTGGAGGCCGGCGGGTCGCTGGAGGAATTTGGCTTCGCGGCCGGATTGAGCCTTGGCGAGTACACCGCCTTGCACGTGGCCGGCGCCGTGGAGTTCGAAACCGCCTTGCACCTGGTGCATCGCCGGGGCCAACTCATGCAGGCCGCAGCCGACGAGTCGGCTGGCGGCATGGTTTCCCTGATCGGCGCAGACGAGGCGTCCGCGACACTCGTGTGCGACCGTGCGGCGGGGAACGACGTGCTGGTGCCGGCCAATTACAATTGCCCGGGCCAAGTGGTGCTTTCGGGTTCCGCCGAGGCGTGCCGCCGGGCCATCGACGTGGCGGAGGAGATGTCGCTTCGCGCGGTCCAGCTCCCGGTGGCCGGTGCGTTCCACTCCCCACTCATGGAGCCGGCGGCGCGAAGTCTCGCGGAGGAACTGGCGCGAACCGCGCTCCGCAGACCGCATATCCCGGTGCTCGCGAATGTGGATGAAAACTACCATGATGGCCCTGATTCGATCCGTGACCGCCTGGCGAAGCAGCTCACGCATCCGGTGCGGTGGGAAGGCTGCGTTCGCCGGCTGATCGCCGACGGCCTGGACCGTGCGGTCGAGGTGGGCCCGGGGCGCGTTCTGACCGGATTGATGCGGAAGATCGACCGGCGGATCGAGATGTCGACCCTGGGGGCGATCGACGCGATTCGATCCCGGGCGGTCGAAGTGGCCGGGCGCTGATTTTGCGGGTAGCGCCGTGTCGCCGGCGGGGCCCATGCCGAAAAGAGGACATTGATGACCGTACCGGCCTTGGACGACAAAGTGGCTTTGGTGACGGGCGGGAGCCGCGGGATCGGCCGGGCGATCTGCCTGGCGCTGGCGTCGCGCGGGGCCACGGTCGTGGCTTGTGCCCGGAACGAGCCGGCATTGCTCGAGCTGGCCGGCGAGGCTCAAGGAAGGGAGCTGCGCGGGATCATCGATCCGCGTGTGCTGGACGTGGCCGACCGGTCGGCGATCGACCCGTTTGTCGACGCTGTGGTCGAGAAGCACGGCCGGATCGACATCCTGGTGAACAACGCGGGAATCACCCGCGACGGCCTCCTGCTCAACATGGACGACGCCCAGTTTGAGGACGTTCTTTCCACGAACCTGCGGGCGGTGTTCTGGCTCTGCCGGGCGGTGAGCCGGGTGATGGTGTCGAAGCGTTACGGCCGTATCATCAACATCAGCAGCGTTTCCGGGGTCATGGGCAACGCGGGGCAGGCCAACTACGCAGCGAGCAAGGCGGGGTTGATCGGGTTCACGAAGAGCCTTGCCAAGGAGTTGGGGCGGCGGAAGATCACGTGCAACGTCGTGGCGCCGGGCTTCATCACAACGGACATGACGGCCACATTGCCGGAGAAGGTAACCGACTCGGTCAAGACGATGGTGCCGCTGGGCAGGTTTGGGGAGCCCGACGAGGTGGCGGAGGTCGTGGCGTTCGTCGCGAGCGACGCGGCGTCGTATGTCACCGGGCAGGTGTTCCTCGTCGATGGCGGGATGTGCACATAGGGCCCTTGGGGCGGCTACGGGCCGCAGCCGGGCGAGGAGGCGAGGTTGCGTGGATTGGGTCGATCCCGTAGCATCGGGCCGTCTCGGGCGCGGTGCCGCTTTGCGTCCCGGCGTGCCGGGATGGGGCGGGTAAGGATTCCGACGGAGAAACAAGTGGTGGCTACTGCCGTGGAAATCGAAGAGAAGGTCATGCAGATCGTCAGCGAGCAACTGAGCGTCGACCGCAACGAGATCTCGCGCGAGACCTCGTTCGTCAACGACCTCAACGCCGACTCGTTGGACACGGTGGAACTGGTCATGGAGCTCGAGGACGAGTTCGACCTGACCATCCCCGACGAAGAGGCGGAGAAGCTCAAGACCGTCGGCGAGGCCATTGATTTCATCAAGAAGAAGCTCGAGGAAAAACAGTAAGTCCTCGCAGCGTGAGGGGTGATGTCGACACGTCGAGTGGTCATCACCGGGATGGGGGCGGTCACGCCTTTCGGCGTGTCCGTCGACCGGTATTGGGACGGGCTCGTCGAGGGGCGCAGCGGGATTCGGCCCGTCTCGCTGTTCGACGTGTCCACGTTTGACGTGCGCATCGGGGGCGAGGTTCCGGACTTCGACGCGACGCCGTACCTCGACCGCCGCGTCATCAAGCGCCTCGACCGGTACGCGCAATTCGCATTGGTGGCCTGTCACGAGGCGGTCAAGGCATCCGGGCTGGAGCCCGGTCGTGAGAACCCCTACCGGCTGGCAACCGTCTTCGGGTCCGGGATCGGCGGAATCACCGAGCTGGAGCAACAGCACGCCCGCCTGCTGGCGAAGGGCCCGGGGAAGGTCTCGGCTTTCACCATCCCTCGGCTCATGCTCAACGCCGCGAGCGGCAACATCTCCATCCAGTACTGTGCGAAGGGCAACAGCATTGCGATCGCCAGCGCGTGCGCATCGGCGACCCATGCCATGGGAGAGGCCTTCCGGCACATTCGGTACGGCCACGCCGAAGTAGTGTTCACCGGCGGGTCGGAGGCGGCATTGACGCCGTTGGCACTGGCGGCGTTTTCAGCCATGAAGGCGCTCAGCGCGCGCAACGACGACTGGGCTCGGGCGAGCCGTCCGTTCGACCGCGACCGCGACGGCTTCGTGCTGGCGGAAGGCGCGGGAGCCTGCCTTTTCGAGGAGCTCGAGCATGCCCAGGCGAGGAACGCTCCCATTCTTGCGGAGGTGATCGGGTTTGCGGGCTCGTCCGACGCGGACCATATCACGCAGCCCGCCGAGGACGGCAACGGCGCTGCGGAGGCCATGCGGTTGGCCATTGCCGATGCGGGCATTGCTCCCGATCAGGTCGACTACATCAACGCCCACGGGACGTCGACGCCGCTCGGCGATGTGGCCGAGACCGTGGCGATCAAGGAGGTTTTCGGGGCGCATGCGTTCAAGCTCGTCGTCAGCAGCACGAAAAGCGCCGTGGGGCATTCCCTCGGAGCCAGCGGCGGGCTGGAGCTGATCGCGGTAACTCGGGCGGTCCAGAACGGCATCGTGCCCCCGACGATCAACCTCGACCACCCCGGCGAGGGGTGTGACCTGGACTACTGTCCGAACACCGCCCGCGACCACCGGATTCGCGTGGCCATGAGCAATTCCTTCGGGTTTGGCGGCCACAACGCGTGCATCGTGATCCGCCGTTTCGAGTAACGCCCACGCGCGTTGCTGTTAAGGCCGCCTCGGCCAAACGACGATATCCGAGTACCGGGCATTCAGGCGGCCGATCCGCGCTGTGTGCGGCGGCATCGGATCGAACATGACTCAGTCACCGGCCCAGGCGAGCACGACAACGCCCACCCGCGACGTGAGCGGGCCCCACGGCGAACAGACCGGGGACCGTGCCTCGGCACGCCCGGGCCCCGGCTCAGCGGGCCCGGCCGACCAACCGGACCTGTCGCGAATACTGAGGCTTTCCGTGCCGGTCATGGTCGTGCTGGCTGAGCAGGAGATGGCGATCAAGTCCATCCTGGAAATCAGCGCGGGCACGATCGTCGAGTTCAGCGTGCCGTTCGATGCGGAACTGGAATTGCGGGTGGCGAACCAGACCATCGGGCGCGGCAACGCAATCAAAATCGGCGAGAACTTCGGCCTGCGTATCACCGCCATCGATTCCGTGTCACGGCGTGTTGACGCGATGAGCGGCGGCTAGCCCGCGGCTTCGTCGTGCAGGAGTCTCCTCGCGAGCGCCGCGGCGTCCCTGAGCGTCGTGATCTCCTCGTTCAACTGGGCCCGATACATCGTCTTGAGGATCCTGCCAAGGTGCGGCCCGGGCTGGGCCCCCATCTCCCGGAGGTCGTCGCCGGAGAGCAGCGGCGCCGGCGCAACGGCATCCGCCGGGATCGCCATGGCCCGGGTTACCAGGCGGCCATGCGCCGACGAATCACGGCCGGCAGCCAGTTCATCGGCCCGAAGGAGTTCGAGAAGGTCGGGCCAGTGCCGCCGGGCCATCAACGTCTTTAGCTCCGCGAGGTCCAGCGCGCGCTCGTCACGTAGTCTCGGCAGGGTTCGCACGATCCAGACGACGGCCGCGCGGTCCTTGTTGCTTAAACGAAGCGCTCCGGCACGCTGTGACACGGCGTTGGGGGCGTCGTCGCACCAAAGCGCCGCGAGCGCCAGGGTGGGGCTGATCGGCCGCGGGGGAAGCTGCCGGAGGCGGGCGTCGATCCGGTCACCGGTGTGTGAGGCGCACTGCCAGCCTTCGACAAGGTGGTCGCAGAGGCCCGTCGCACGGATTACGGACCAGCCGGCCACACGCGCCGGGTGCGTCAGGATGAGCGCCAGCTCGAGCCATATCCGCTCGGCGCTGATCTGACTGAGGCATCGGCCCAACTCCTTCATCGCGTTGAGCGTCGGACCGTCCACTGTGAAGCCGAGTCCCGCGGCAAAACGCACCGCGCGCAGCAGCCGCAGGTGGTCCTCGGCGAAACGCTCGTATGGGTCGCCGATGGTGCGGACGAGCCGGCGTTCCAGGTCCTCACGCCCGCCCACGAAGTCGATGACGCGGTTGTCGGCGGGATCGAGAAACAGGCCGTTGATCGTGAAATCCCGACGGCGGGCGTCCTCCTCCGCGGTCCCGAACGTCACGGCGTCGGGACGCCGCCCGTCGGAGTAGCGGCCATCCGTTCGGAACGTCGCCACCTCGATATCACAGCCGTACTTGCGGACCAGGATGACGCCGAACTTGGCACCGACCTTGCGGGCATTGGGGAAGGCCTCGAGGACACGATCCGGGCGGGCGTCGGTGGCGACGTCATAGTCCTTGGGTCTGAGGCCCAGGAGCATGTCCCGAACGCAGCCTCCGGCGAGAAGCGCGATGTGGCCGCGCTCCCGGAGGGCGTCGACGATGGCGTGTGCGGCCTCGCGAGCTGTACGCGGTCGGGTCATGATCGGGCAAGGAGCGTGATCCCGTTGGTTCCGAAGGTTCGCGCTTTCAGAGTGCGCCACGCCCCGTCCGAGGGGAGGGTGTAGCGTACATGTGCCGGATGATGCAAAGCGACCACCCGCCCGTTGCCGGCCGTCTCGGCGAGGCGGGACAGGAAGCGGCGGACGGTCCCGGGCTCCGTCGAATCGGCCGAGTCGCGGTACGGGGGATCGAGCAAGACGAGGTCGAACGGACCATCCGGAGGCGGCGCGCCGGCCAGGAGCCAGGCGTCACCCACAACTACCCGACAGCGATCAACTGCACCGAGCGACTCGCAGTTCTTGCGAAGCACGGCGACGGCGTCGCGGTCACGCTCGAAAAACCAGCAACAATCCGCCCCGCGCGACAGGGCCTCGAGCCCCATCGACCCGCTTCCCGCGAACACGTCGGCCACGCACACGGCGGGGAGTCGGCCCGGCACGTCGTAATGCGAACCGAGCATGCTGAAGATCGCCGCCTTGACGCGGTCGGGCATCGGACGGGTGCGGCCGGTTTCGGGCCGGAGGAGGCGGCGCGAGCGCCAGGTTCCTGCGATGATGCGCAACGATCCGTTCATGGCAACCGTCGCCGGTTCCATCGGCACGTGTTCTACTTTGACCGCCCTCACGTACGGGCTATAATCGGGCTTGGCGTACGGATGAGCAAGTGGCCGGTTGGAGCCGAGACGGGCCCGCCGGCACGACGGAAGCCCCGACAACGGCAGCGAAACCCGATGGGATCCACACTCTGCGAACATTGTGCGGCTGCGTGCTGCCGCTACCTGGCCCTGCCGATCGAGAGGCCGAGACGGGCGCGGGACTACGATGATATCCGCTGGTACCTGATGCACGAGGGCGTGTCGGTCTTCGTCGAAGAGGGTGACTGGTACATCCAGTTCCAGACGCGGTGCAAGAACCTCCGCGAGGATAACCTCTGCGGAATCTACGAGGACCGCCCGAAGATCTGTGCGGACTACGAGCCGGGCTCGTGCGACTACGCCGGCGGCGACTACCAGTACGATCAACTGTTCACGCATCCGAAGCAGATCGAGGCGTACTACGAGCGGCGCACGGGCAAGAAGCTCACGGCTGCGAGCCCGTCCAAGCAGCAGGCCAGCGGCAGGGCATCACGACAACGGGGCCGGCGGAATGACCTGGTTCAACTCGCGATGCGCTAGGCTGGTCGGCTCCGTGATCGCGGCCCCGGTATGGGCCGTCGGAGGAGGATGTGTGTCGGCGTCGCTGGCCACGAACACCGGTCCCCGACTCTCCGGACAACAGTGGTCCACGGCGGCAGAGCAGCTCGTCCACGTCGGAGAGAGCGTCCGCTTCGACTTTGTGCTCACGGATTGGGACGGGTCGCTGCTGAGTCCGATCGGGCTGGCCGACTATTGCGCGGCGTACGTCGGCGGCGAACGGATCGAGGTCGGCTTCGATCCGAACGGGCACTTCCGGTTCGACTTCGTCTTCGATGCCGTAGCCGCCGGCGAGACGATCGCGGTCGCGGCCGAGGCCTTCCGCCAGGTCGGCGGGCGGGACTTCATCAACGCTCAGGGTGAGTGGTTCGAGAGCCAGAGCCCGTACGAAGTTGCGGACAAGCAGGTCGCAGGCGACAACCTCCTGCTTCGATTCTACCGGGCGACGATTGAGCTGCCGCTGGCCCGCCCTGCGGACGACCTGGAACCGGACACGGGCGTGCTTCGTATCCGGCGATCGGACGGCTCGGTTTCGTCCGTCTACGTCGATCGGCCGGGCCGACCCGGGTTCGAGTTGAGCGGGCCCGACGGAATGGGGTTCTACCACGTGCGTTACTCGCCGACGGGCGCAGAGCTGAACGCCACGGGCACGACGGAGGTCGAGTTCGTGATCTTCGACGTGGCCGGTCAGCGGCACCGGGTGGCGTCGGACCTGCCGACACCGTAGGGGCCGCGGTTGAGTGGCGCGGTCGACGCCGCTATGAGTGTGTGGCCATGGTTCAGCGGCATATCCACTACGAGGCCGCATTCGAGGACTATGTCCGTTCGCTCGGTTGGCCGTACCTTCCGGTGGACGAGCAAAAGAAGGCGATCTTCTCGGGCGCACGGGTCAAGTCATTCGACTTCCTGGTCTATCCACCGGATCGGAAGGCGTGGCTGGTGGATATCAAGGGAAGGAAGTTCCCCTACGACGGTCGGCACGGGCGCCGCTACTGGGAGAACTGGGTGACACGGGAGGATCTCGAGGGGCTGCAACATTGGCAGGACGTCTTCGGTGACGGGTTCGAGCCGGTTCTGATTTTCGCGTACTGGCTGCTGGGCTCGCCGGGGCGGGAGCCGGGGAGGGACCTGCATCTCTTTCGCGGCGAGTACTACGCGTTCGTCCCGGTGCCGGCGGTCGAGTACGCGGTGCATGCCCGGCAGCGGTCGCCGAAATGGGACACGTTGACCGTGCCGACGCAGCGGTTTCGGGCCATGATGCGGGTTATGCGCCAGGAACGGTAAAGTCGGCCGAAGCGGCTTTACTCGGGCCGTTCGCGGCCTATACTCCTGGCGGGTGCGGGCGATCGTAGCGAGCAACCCGCGTGATCAGACCATGAAAGCGTTGCAGAGTGACAGGCGGACGCGACGATGGCTGACGAGCCTGGCGGCGGCTGGGGCGGGCCTGAGCGTGCTCGCGGAGCCGTTGCTGGCCCAGACCCGCGCCCGCCTGCCGGGCGAAGACAAGGGTATGTGGCAGTGGGCGGTCGCCGGTGCCATCGCCGTGCTTTGTCTCGTAACCGCGTTTATCAACCCGAAGCGCTCCCACCGGAGCTGAGTTTCAGGAGGACACCATGACCGAGGTCGAATCCCAGGGCCCGCCCGCGCGCGGCGGGGCAACGAAGCCCGCGCTGATCGTGATGTTGCTTGGGCTGAATGTCTATCTCCTCGCGATGCTCTTCACGCAGACGGCGTCGCTTCCGGCCGCATTCGCACAGGCGGGCACCCGGCCCGGCGATTTCGCCTGCGTGACGGCCAAGCCCATCGGACAGACCTATGACGTGTACTACGTGTTCGACGTGACCGAGCGCAAACTTCATGCGTTCCATCCGATCGGAGCGCAGTCGCCACAGCTCCGTCACATCGGCCCGCGTGATCTGGCCCGGGACTTCGGACGATCTCAGTAACCGGCGTGTCCTTTTCGAGGCCACGGTGCAGGAGAACACAGGATGGACTCAAGGAACTTTGCGATTGGCGTGCTCTCGACCACGGCGGTGATTCTGCTGGTGGGCGTACTGGTGATCGGCAGCCGGCCCGCCCCCGCGCTGGGGCAAATGACCGTCACGAAAGGCGACTACATCATCACCGTGGGTAACAGCCCGCAGTTGGACGAGGAGTTCGTGTACGTCATCGACGTGCCGGAGCAGAAGCTCGTCGTGTACCGGTTCAACACGCCGCGACAACAGATCGACATGTTACAGGGCATCGACTTGAACGAGATGCGTGAATCAGGGCCGTCGGGCCCGGGTAGCAGTCAGCGGCCCTAGGAGCCTGTTGAGGAACGTGTGGCACGGGCGTCCCGCCCGTGTTTTCGCCGCCGAGACGGCGGTGCCACACGGGCAACGCTCTTCTGTAGTGTCGAGTTGTAGCGCGGTGGCCCACCGCTGTTTCTTCTACGGCCCGAATGGGCCACGGGGACCGCCGCGGCCACCGGGGCGCGAGGGCATCTTGATCCCGCGTTCGCCCATGCGTGAACGCACGGCCGAGAAATAAGCCATGGCCCGGGCCATCCTGTCCGGGTCGATGGACTCCGAGCGTGCCTTGCGCTGCTCCTGCGTCGGCGGGGGGAATGTGTTTTGCATGCGCTCTCGTTCCTCCTCGGAGAGTTCGGGGCGTTCGCTGCGGGCCTTTTCCCACTCCGCCATCCGGGCCAGGAACTCGTCGATGTGCCGGTCCAGTACGGTGGTCTTGTCTTCTTCCGGCGCGTCGAAGTACTCATCCACGCGCTGGGCCATGGTGGCCCGCATGACCTCGCGGCTGTTCTGCATGGCCTGGCGACGCTGCTCATCGGTGAGGTCCTCCCGGCGCAGGGTGTCGCGCATGGTCTGCATGAGCTTGCCCGGTTCGCTCATCTGGGCCTTCATCGAGTCGACGGACAACTCCTTCGGAAGCGCGGCGGCACGGGCCGCCTGCCCGCGCATGGTGATCTCCAGGATCGCGGCCCCGGCGGCGACCACGGCGATCGCGCCGACCAACAGGTAAGTCACTGCCCGCGAGCCGAGCTTGAGGTCTGTTCCGGACATGCCGCATGCCTCCTCAGTTCTGGTAGTCGGCCACGTGGCCGTCGATGTACAGGTAGCGTCGCGCACCAGGCTCGCCGGCCGGTGCGTGGAAGTTGTTGTAGTCCCGCATCAGCCACAGGTCGTTCTCGGAGACGATCCGGCCGGGGTAGCGCGCCTCGATGCGCTCTCGGAGTTCGGCAATGACGCGGGACAGAAGCCGCCCGCCGAGGAAGCTGCGATACTCGTAGCTCGACCTCTCGGACTGGAAGTAACTGAGGTTCGTGTTCGGTGCGCCGCGCGCGGGGTCGGGCTCGTCGTTCGGACAGTGGAACACGGAGCGGTCGCCCTGAAGCTCCTTCGCGAGAACGTCCGCGATGTGGATCGGCTTGGGGGTCTTGAGGGGCTCCGGGCTGATCGACGGCATAAAGGAGGCGAACGGGAAGCGGTCGTCGTTGTTGTCGAGGTAGAGCCGCAGGCCGGCGCCGATCTGACGGAGATTGGTCGCGCAGGCCGTCCGCCGGGCGCTGGTCTTGGCCCGCCCCAGCGCCGGCATGAGGATGCCGATCAGCAGGCCGATGATCGCCACGATCACCAGGAGTTCGACCAGCGTAAACCCGCGCCGCCGTCTCATCATGCACCGCTCCCGTCGCCGACTACCGGCATCCTACCCACATTAACGACGCGCCGCCTGGATCCCCACGTCAGAAAGTGTCACGACACAGTCGGAAAGGTCGGCGTGGCGGGTCGATCGGCCCGGATGAGCGGATTCCCGGGTAGTCAGCGACCCGAGCCCATGACGCCTGAGCGCCGACGCGGACACGGCGTGTTCAGCATTGGCTATGCGATCGGGCCGCGCGGTCGGCGGTCCGCGGCAAGGCCACGCGTGGGCGCCTCAGCCCATACCCCATCACGGCGATCCCGTATCGGGCTCGCGATGCTCTACGCTCGCAAACCAACGCCCATCATATCGAGGCAAAGCCGGGTCTGCCAGCATCCCTCGGCGCTCACTGCCGTTCGACGCGTGCCGGCTGCACTTCGGGAAGTTGAGCCGTTCGCAGCGATCACGCGGACCGCCGCGCACTCACCCAAGCGGACGCTGCGAGCCGAACCAGGCTCGAAGCGGTGCGCGCGCCGCTCGGCATCACCGGGCCGACGCCTTGTCGAGTCTCTGCTGGCCGACGAGCCGAACACAATCTGTTGCGGAGATGGCCGTGCCGTCCAGCAACACAGCCGACAGATTGAGTGACACGGGCGTGCCGCGCGGTTCGGCCGCGAGCTCGAGGACCTCGACCATGGCCTCGACGGGGAAGGACGCGACGAGGTCGTCGAAGCCGTCGGGGGACAGGCTCGCGCATCCACAGGTTTCGCCGGTGAAGGGGGCGGTCAGGTCCTGAACGACACTGCGTGGGCCGGGCGGGCCGTCGTTCGGAGTGACGCTGCCGCCCACGCCGTCGGAGCGGGACAACTCTATGGTGGAGATATCGATCCGACCCGCGTCGAAGTCGGCGGTCCCGACGAAGGCGACCTGGAGGTAGCCGCGCGAGCTGAGCGAGACGTTGTTCGGACAACCGCCGGGGCGGATGTCAACAGACACTGCGGCTTTCGCCCGGCAACCATCCACCTCGTCGCACGCCTCGCCGGGAGCGCAGGGGTCGCTTCCGGATAGACAGTCTTCTGCGGCATCGCAGGTTTCGACTCCATTGCAAAAGCGTCCGTCGTCGCACGCGGCGTCGACGGGCTCGTTGCTGCACAGGCCCGTCTCAACGTCGCACACATCGACCGTACAGACCACACCGTCTTCGCATTCGTCGTCCAGGAGACATCCCACCGGTTCGCCCTCGGCGAAGACCCACACCTCGTAGGCGAACGACTCGTTATGGTCGCCGGCGAAGCCGGCATCGTCTCCGCCGGTGATGCCGATGTTGATGACCGCGTCCACGGGTGTCGCGCCGAGCTCGACGACCGAATCCTGCGGGCTCCCTACAGGGTCGGACCCGGACCCCAGTCCGCACGTGCCATCGTTCGCATTGTTGCCGTCGTCGATGTTGAATCGTGATGTGACGCCGGGAACGGACGCGAGCAGCGCACTGTCGCCCGTTTCGGCGATGTCGACGTCGACCACCGCGCGCTCAGACGCGAACGGCAGCACCACCTGCACCCAGTCCACATCACCCGGCGTGATCGACCCGGACGCGATCAGAACGCAGCCAGTGCCCCGGTGATCGACGGACGGCCCCGGAATCATCGCCGGAAACTCCGGCGGCTCGACGAGAAGCGGCTGTGCAGTGACCGACCCGCTTAGAACGGACACTACGAGTGCAGACAGGATCCCTTTCATCCTCTTTCCTCCTTCCAACACAGGTGTGAGCGGACGCAACAGGCGCAGAGCGTAATCGGTGACTGCCGCGCGAGCAAGCATCGACGACGACATCCGAAACGCACAAAAGCCAAGATCGAGCGGCGCCCGTCAGGGGAGCGTCCCGGCAACGGCCGCGGCGTTTCGCACAAGTGCCTCGCCCGCTGTGACTTATCGCGACGGCAGGGTGGCTCTGGCCGCTGTGCCGGCCACGCGGACACGTCACCCGGCGGCATCTGCGATTGGGTGCGAAGTTATGGCCCTTTGCGTGGGGCGTTTCCCATTAGTTAGGCTTGGTAGTCAGGCCGGAGACGGACCACGCCCGATAACCGTGCCAACGCGGCCGGCCATCGGGACCACAGAAACTGAAAGGACCCAAGTGATGAGCACGTTCATGGCCCGAACGCTCGTGATCGGCGCGCTCGCCGGATTCTCCATGCTGTCGGCCGTACCGGCCATCGCGCAGACCACGATCGTCGCCGAGATCGAGACGACGGTGACGGCGGAACACGACGTGTCGTTCTTCTATGACGAACTCGCGCCCCACGGTCACTGGATCGACCTCCCGCCCTACGGGTGGGTCTGGCAGCCCGCGCACGTTCCTCACCATTGGCGCCCGTATACTGTCGGCCACTGGGTGTTGACCGACGAGTACGGCTGGCTCTGGGTGTCCGACCTCGAGTGGGGGTGGGCGCCGTTCCATTACGGACGCTGGACGTTCGACCCGCACTTCGGCTGGGTCTGGGTTCCCGGCACGGAGTGGGGCCCGGCCTGGGTGGCGTGGCGTTCCAACGATGAGCACATCGGTTGGGCGCCTCTCCCGCCACAGGCGGAATGGCATGCGGACGTCGGTCTGAGATGGGGTGGAGGGGGCGTCGACGTGACCGTGACGATCCACCCGGAACAATGGTCGTTCGTCGAGGAGCGGTCCTTCCTGAGCCCGCACCTGCACCAGCATTGTCTGGAGCCGGCGCGGAACGTCGTGATTCTAGCGGGCACGCGCGACGCCACGCACTACGTCCACCGCGACGGGCGAGTCGTTAACGTCAGCGTCCCGGTCGACCGAATCGAGCGTAGGGTCGGCCGCCGGATCGCGCGGCGCAAGCTGCGGCTCGACGGCGAGGCCGCCCATCGCACGGCTCGTCTCGACGGAGACGCGGTGACGCTCTTCCGCCCCAAACTCGTCAACCGCCCGCCGGGTAAGGCGCCCAAGCGTGTAATCCAGACGAAATCACCCGGCGTGCCGCGGCGGGCCGGGCCGAGCCCGCATCATCCCGGCGTCCGCGAGTCATGGCGTGACGGTGGGCGACGTATCGAGCGGCTTCGACCTCCACCCGATGCCGGCAACCGCGACGCCCATGGCCCGGACAGGACAAGTCAAAAGCAGGAAAGCCCGCGCCGCAGCAAGAGCGGCTCGCCGAAGAGCAAGAAGCGGGACGATTGACGCAGGCGTCACAGGCCCAACTTCTCGCGCAGGTACTCCAAGCAGCGTGACTTGTCGATGCGCTCCTGGCCGGCGTCGTCGCGATTGCGGACGGTGACCGTGCCGTCCTCTTTCGTCCGGCCGTCGATGGTGAAGCAGAACGGCGTGCCCGCCTCGTCCATGCGGGCGTAAAGCCTGCCCCGATGGCCTGCTGCCCGTCGCCGGACACAGGCACGGCGCGCGTCGCTGGCTCATCCAGGGCCGAACGCAGCGATGAATTTTCGAAAATCAAGCAGGTCTAGGTCGTAGTCACGGTCCGCGTCTGCAAATCGACAGTCGGCGGCAGGTACGCTGGCTCCCGGGCCCGCCATGCACTCGAGGAATCGCGCGGCATCGGCAACACCGACGTTCTTGTCGCAATCGTAATCGAACATCGCCGGGGCGAACTCGCTCGCGCCGATATCGATCCGACCGCAGCGAAACCGAGGTTGGCTGTAAACATCGAGCTCGTCGCCCAAAGGTGCCGTGGCCGGATCGCCCGCATCGCGGCACGGAGATGCAGGCTGGAGCATTTGATTCCCGGTTGACACAAATCCCGGGTTTACTGCAATGTTCCCGTTCCCTGAGCCCTGCCGGTTCTGCACACAACTGTAGCGGATGGTGCCCGAGGTCGCAGGCCCTACCTGCGCCGCGGCGCTCTGGCCGCCGGCATCGGTGTTGAAGTAAACGATGGAGTTTCTCATCGAAACTTGGTAACGGATCCGAACCCCGCCGATCTCCCGCGAGGCAACATTGTATGCTATCGTACAATTGTCGATGTCGGCGCCTCCCCGAGAACTGTCAAACGTGTGGATCGCTGCCCCGTCACGCGCCCGGTTCTTGGTCAGCAGACAGTTGCGGAGCGACGACCAAACGGTCGTGGACCCGATGTTGTTGTATATCGCGCCGCCGTCGAACGTCGCAACGTTCTCACCGAAGAAACAACGCACGAACTCCGGCGTTGCGCTGTACTCGACATTCACACCACCGCCGTAGCTGGCCGTATTCCTCTGAAAATCACAGGCGAAGAAGACGGGGGCGGCATCGAACACATGGACGGCTCCACCGTAAGCGGCCCGATTATCTAGGAAGGTCGATTTGCGAATCACCGATGCCGCAGCATCTTGCTGAAAAACGGCCACGGCGCCACCGTCTTCGATCGCTTGATTCCCTCGGAACGTGCACCGTTCTACGACTGTGCTTCTGCGGAGCGTCAGAGCGCCGCCCAGCCTTGCACGATTGTAAGCGAAGTCGCAATCGCGTAGGACCGCCCCGGCTGACCACACGTGAGCTCCCCCGCCGTAGTCGTAGAGCCCAGGAGAGCCATTACCATTCCCGCCTCGAATGACGAAACCGATAACTTCGCAGGGGCGATTGATGCGTAAGACCGAGTAGCTGTTCTCGCTCGTATTCGCGAAGTCGTATCCGTCGTCAAGATTCAAATCGCCGGAAAGGACAGGGCTCCAGCCGGAAGAATCGGGAGCCTCGCTGTTACAGCCTCGGTATCCCCCGATCAAGCTTACTCCCTCCGGAGGCTCGAATGAGGCAGCTCGCGGCCCATTGGGCGGGGCAGGCCTGTAGATACCCTCGGCCACCCTTATCTCCGACGCACCGACCGTCTCGGCCTGCGTAATAGCGTCCTGCAAATCGGGAAACGCAGTGCATCAACTCGTACCGTCTACCTCCGGGCCGATGGCGTCTGCATCGACGTAGATTACCCGCTGTGCGCCTGCAACTGAGGCGGACACCGAAAAGAATGCGACGAGCATTGGAACCGGTGCGCGAGAGGATGGACGACCGAAAGGTCCCGGATCCACATGTCTGCCGCTTGCCGCCATGGCCCTAAAACCCTGAGAGTCCAAGAAACCCTGGCACGATACCCAGCATATGACCGCTCGTCAATAGGACTACGCGGTCTAGTGAAGTCCGAGTTTGTCGTTCAGGAAGCGCAGGATGACGTTCGGGTCGGCGCTGATCCGCTCCTGGCTGGCGTCGTCGCGGTCGCGCACCGTCACCGTGCCGTCCTCTTTCGTCCGGCCGTCGATGGTGAAGCAGAACGGCGTGCCCGCCTCGTCCATGCGGGCATAACGCTTGCCGATCGACTGCTTGGCGTCGTACTGGCAGGGGAAGTGCTTTGCGATCTCGCGGTAGATGGGCTCGGCGATCTCGGGAAGGCCGTCCTTAGCGACCAGCGGGAAGACGGCGGCTTTGATCGGGGCCAGCCGCGGGTGGAACTTCATGAACTCCGGGCTCGCGCGCCCCTCGTCGAAAGTGTAGGCCTCGGTGATGGCGGCGAGGGCGAAGCGGTCGACTCCGGCCGACGGCTCGATCACGTGGGGGACGAAACGCGCGGATGGCCCTGGCTCTCCGGGCGTTCGCGCAGGCTGAAGCCTGCGGCTCGGATCGTCGTCGATGACGGCGAAGGCGTTTTCGTCGCCGCGGGCGGACTTGCCGTGGGCCTTGAGGTCGAAGTCGCCGCGGTGGGCGACGCCCTCGAGTTCCTGCGGCTCGTCGGAGAACGGGAACAGGTACTCGATGTCAGTGCAGGCGGCGCTGTAGTGGGCCAGCTCCTCCTTGCCCTGCTGCCGCGGGCGGAGCTTCTCACTCTTGATGTTGAGCGACTCGTACCACTTGATCCGCACGTCGCGCCAGAACTCGTACCACTCCATTGAGCTTTCTGGATGGCAGAAGAACTCGATCTCCATCTGCTCGAACTCGCGGGAGCGGAAGGTGTAGTTACGGGGAGTAATCTCATTACGGAACGCTTTGCCGATCTGGGCGATACCGAAGGGGATCTTGACGCGGGTGGAATCCAGAACATTCCGGAAGTTCACGAAAATGCCCTGGGCTGTCTCAGGGCGAAGGTAAACGTTACTCTTCTCGTTCTGCTCAACGCCCGTATGCGTCTCGAACATCAACTTGAATGGCGCTGGCGGCCCTAGAGGGGCACCGCAGCGCGGGCACGGTTCCTGGAGGCCCGTCTGATGCAACTGCTCGGTCGCGATGTATTGTGTGAACTCCTGCATTGTTGGGGGAGCCGCAGGCTGACCTTCCACACGAGTTGCGAGCCAGACAAGCGTGACTTCGGGGTTTCGCACCAAGGCCAGGTTCGGAGCCAGCTTCTTGCCTTTGGTCTTAGCCCACTTCATTAGCCTTGGCGAGTCATATTGACCGGTTCCCGGCGTGAATACCTGCAGAAGAGAATCGAGCCACGGCGAAGCAGTCGCCAATGTCTCCCAAAGCTGATCCGCACGGACGAAGTGGCCGCAGCCGGGACACTTTCGCATCGGATCGGCAAACCCGCCGACGTGACCCGACGCTTCCCAGACCTTGGGGTTCATGATGATGGAGCAGTCGAGGCCGACCATCTGGTACTCGGTGCCGCCGGGGCCCGGCGGCGGGTTGCGGACCATGTCGTGCCACCAGGCGTCCTTGATGTTCTTCTTGAGCTCGCAGCCCAGCGGGCCGTAGTCCCAGAAGCCGCCGATGCCGCCGTAAATCTCGCTCGAGCCGAAGATGAACCCGCGGCGGCGGCAGAGGGCGACGATCTTCTCCATCGTGTCGGTTGGTTTGGTCATTTTTTGGTCCGGTGGTAGGTCGTGATTACTCAAACTGACCGGTTCTCGGCTCGAGCATTGCGATTTCGTCGGAGAAACAGCAGAGTCGAGACGTGGCGCGGTGGGGTAGGACCGGCGTAGCGTGTTTCCGACCCTTTCGGTTGTCGGGGCCTGAATGTCCGATCCATGCTCCGTTTCCACGTCCCGCTCATCGAACCGGACGTGCGGT
>Ga0214472_10001060_pt1 | contig 31777 bp, 28 predicted proteins | sample RVTome_6_FD_207662 | JGI IMG/M metagenome (GOLD analysis project Ga0214472, IMG submission 207662) | Soil microbial communities from uranium-contaminated site in the Upper Colorado River Basin, Wyoming, United States - RVT140D175 | ecosystem: Environmental > Terrestrial > Soil > Contaminated >...
GTCAGCATCAGAGTGGGTTCGCCGTCCCGCAGCTCGTTCAGGATGTCGAAGATCTCGTTTTCGGCGTTCCCGAGCAGGACGAGCTGCGCGGGAGCCAGACGGGCCGCCTGGCGGGCCAGCTCGCTGCCGATCGATCCCCCCGCACCGGTGACCAGGACGGTGCGGCCCCGCACCAGCGCGCGAACCGGCTCGAGGTCCGTGCGCACCGGCTCACGACGCAGGAGATCCTGGATCTCCACCTTGCGGAGGTTGGAGAGGCCCAGCCGGCCGGAGAGAATGTCGAACAGCGCCGGAACGGTGCGGGTCGGGACGTGCACCTGTTCCGCCGCCCGCACCACCTGTCGGACCACGGACCCGGGCGCCGTCGGCATGGCGATGACGATCTCCCCGATGCGCCGGCGGCGGACCACGTCGGGGATTTCCGGGAGCGAGCCGAGGATCGGGAGGTTCCCCAGGCGATGTCCCTGTTTGGCCGGATCGTCGTCCACGAAGCCGACGGGGATGAGGCCGAGCTGGGGATTGGTGAGCATCTCGCGCAGGATCATCTGGCCGGCCGCGCCCGCGCCAGCGATCAGGACGCGCCGGCCCCCGTTAGCGCGGCGCTGCCAAGTCGCGAGGAGTCGAATGAGCAGGCGGGCGGACGCGACGGCGGTAAGTGAGAGAAACGCGTCCAGAAACACGATCGAGATCGGGATGCGCACGGTGGTCAGCCCGCTGGCCGAAAGCACGACGAGCCCGAGCAATGCGCACAGGCCCGCCATCACGCCGGCGGCCTCGAGGATCTTCACGAGGTCCGGAACGCTCGTCTGGCGCCACAGCCGGGCGTACAGGCCGAACGAGAAGCAGACGCCGAGCTTGAGCGGGATGGCGAGCGTGGCGTACACGACGGTGGCGTGCGCATACGGGGTGGGCCACGCGAGTCCCTCGAATCGGAGAACGGAGGCGAGAAAGGGGGCCGCGGCGAAGAACAGCAGGTCGGAGAGCAGGAGATGCCGATTGCGGACATTGATCAACATCTCGAGATCTCCCGGTCCTTGAAGAGGCCCGCGGCCACGGTACCTGCCGTGTCCGAGGGACGTTCAACTGCCGTGGCGTGGCACGATCCGTACCCTCACGTCGGGCTCGTAAGTGCCTTCTTCCCAAGGAGGTGGGGCCCCTCGCGGCCTCGGAGCTTTGTGTAGCGGATTGGGTTCGAGTGTGGCGGGTTGCTGACGGTCAAACGGCCCCCGGCGCATGGGCGCACCATTCCGAGCCGTCCGACGATGATTGATACGCTGATGCAGCACCGGAAGCAGGCGACGGCGCTGAGCATTCCCGAGCGCTATGAGGTGCTGCCTAGCCGATTCGCGTTGGCAACGCCGCACACGCCGTCGACGGTCGACGATGTCGGCCCTCGGACGTCGAACAACGAGACCTTGTGGTAGTGCTTGAGCGCGCGGGGACTAATCGCCAGCGAGGCGCAGTACAGCCGGATTTCCTCAGCTCATCCCGAGGTGCGTAATGAACTTGAGAAAGTCGTCCATGACCGGTTGCTCTTGCTCGAAGGATTCGCAACCATTGCCCGATGTAGTAGATCGGCAACAAATGCGCTTAGTCGACACTAGAGGCGCGCTCGCGTCGCGCGGCGCCTCGGGGCGTCTAACCGTATGGGTCTAGAGCGGTTTGAGGACGCCGGCCGCCGGGACCCGGGAGGTACGGATTCTGATCGTTGTTCGCTGTCGCGATGGCTAACCCAGCGGCGATTGACCGTCCCCTCCGTATCCTGCACGTGGCCGGGGCGCGCCCGAACTTCATGAAGATCGCGCCGCTCATGGACGCGTTTCGTTCCGAGCCGGTCAAGCAGATCCTGGTGCACACGGGACAGCATTACGACGAGTCGTTGTCACGCGTGTTCTTCGACCAACTCAGGATGCCGCGACCGGACTTCGATCTCGAAGTCGGCTCGGGCTCGCATGCGGTTCAGACCGCGCGGATCATGCTGGCGTTCGAGCCCGTCCTTCTTGAGACGCGTCCCGATCTGGTGTTCGTGGTGGGCGACGTCAATTCTACGGTCGCGTGCTCCTTGGTGGCGGCCAAGATGGGGATCCGCGTGGCACATGTCGAAGCCGGTCTCCGCTCTTCGGACTGGACGATGCCCGAGGAGATTAACCGAGTACTCACGGATCGCTTATCGGACTTGCTCTTCACCACCGAGCGCAGTGCTAACCAGAATCTCGCGCGAGAGGGAATCCCGGCGGACCGAGTTCACTTCGTCGGCAACGTGATGATCGACACGCTGATTAAGCACCGGCAGCGCGCGATGGCGCTGCGGATGCCGGAGCGCTACGAGGTGCCCCCTGGACGTTTCGCCCTGGCAACGCTGCACCGGCCCTCCAACGTGGATGCCGCCGAGCCGCTGGGCGCTATCGTGGATGCATTAGCGCGGATCGCCCAGTCGGTCCCGGTTCTCTTCCCCGTGCATCCGAGGACGGCACTGAACCTCGAGCGCTTCGACATGAGCCCCCGGCTCGGTGCGGTCCGCGTAGTACCGCCCATGGGATACCTCGAGTTCATCGGCCTCGCTGCGGAAGCCGCGGTGGTGCTCACGGACTCGGGCGGCGTGCAAGAAGAGACCACCGTGTTGGGGGTGTCGTGCCTGACCCTGCGACAGAACACGGAGCGCCCGGTAACCGTCTCTGAAGGCACCAACCGACTCGTCCCGCTCGAGACAGCGGCGATCGCAGAGGCGGCAGAGCAGACGGTGGCGGAACGCCCCAATGGCAAGCCTCGTCGGCTGCCCGAGCTGTGGGATGGGAACGCGGCGCGGAGAATCGCGGCCGTCGTCCTCGACCGGGCGCGATCGCTCGACGCGTAACCGTCTGGTCGTTCCGCACATCAGACGACGTCGGCAAACGTCCGTTCCATCCGCCGGAAGTAGAACAAGCCGCTGATGAGAATCCCGAGAGCTGCTGCCGCCGACACGAAAATCATGGGACCCGGCGCGGTGTTGGTGTCGAGGAGCGCCCAGCGGAAGCCCTCGACGACACCCACCATCGGGTTCATGGCGTACAGCGTCCGCCAAGGCTCGGACAGCAGGCTGCTCGGGTAAGCGATCGGGGTGGCAAACAACCAGAACTGCGTGAGGAACGGCACGGTATAGCGGACATCCCGGAACTGCACGTTGAGGGCCGAGAGCCAGAGCCCGACACCCAGTGCCGTGACGAACGCCAGCAACACCAGCAACGGCAGCCAGAGCACGTTCCACGTGGGAGCCACGCCGAAATAGATCATCATTCCGAGGAGCACGACGAAAGCCAGCACGAAGTCCACGAGGCCCGACAGGACGCTGGAAATGGGCACGACGAGGCGTGGGAAGTACACTTTCTTGATCAGGTTGGCGCTCCCCACGAGGCTGTTGGCCGATTGGGTCAGACCGTTCGCAAAGAAGGTCCACGGCACGAGGGCGGCATAGCTAAAGATGGGATACGGGATGCCGTCCGAAGGCATCCGCGCCAGCTTCCCGAAGAACAGGCTAAAGACCACCATCGTAAAGAAGGGCTGGATGATGGCCCAGGCCGCGCCGAGCGCGGTCTGCTTATAGCGAACTTTGATGTCCCGCCACGTGAGGAAATACAGCAGCTCCCGATACTCCCACAGCTCGCGGAGCTTGAGGGACACCCAGCCGTGTGAAGGCTCAATCCGGAGCGCCGGTTCGACGGTGGTCATCGGGCGTGATCGCAAGCAAGTTGCTTGCCGCCTTCCGGGCGCGCTCGCTGAGGCGCGAGCGGGCTCCTCGGGGACCAGTCCAGGCGTTGGATGTATCAGTTCGACAACATCTGCTGTACCCCGCCACAATGTGCCGCCCCGGACCCGCCCGTCGTTGCACGAGCTAAGCATGTGCCGCAGCGCTGCTTGGCGAGCACGCAGATGGCGTACCGCCGGGTACGGATTCTGATTGTGGGTTGGGCCGATGGCCACGACGGACTTTTTGGTGATCGGCGGCGGCGTGCTGGGCATCAGCATTGCGCGCCAGCTCAAGCGCGAATGCGGCGACTCGAGCGTCACGGTGATCGAGAAGGAGCCTGCGTGCGGGCTTCACGCCAGCGGGCGCAATAGCGGGGTCCTGCATGCGGGCTTTTACTATCCCGCTGAAAGCCGGAAAGCGAAGTACACGCGGTGCGGCAACAAACTGCTGACCGATTACTGTTTGACGAAGCAACTGCCCATCAATCGCTGCGGCAAACTGGTCGTCGCGAGGACACAAGCGGACCACGCCGGGCTCGATGAGCTGTGTCGGCGGGGGGCAGCAAATGGTGTCGAGCTGGAGGGGCTCTCGGAGGACGACGTACGTCTGCTCGAGCCCCGGGCCAAGACGCATGAGCGTGCTCTGTACAGCCCGGCGACGGCGACGGTCGATCCGATGGCGGTCATGCGGGCCCTGACCGCGGATGCGAGACACGAGGGCGTGAACCTCGCCTGCGGAGTCCGCTACATTGGCAGGCACGGTCGGGGTTACCGGACCTCGGCGGCCACGTACCATGCAGGCTACGTCGTGAATGCGGCCGGGCTGTATGCCGACCGGATCGCGCGGGACTTCGGGTTCGCACAGCAGTATCGCGTCCTGCCGTTCAAGGGGCTGTATCTGTACTCCGACCATCCCGCCGAGTGCGTTCACGTCAACATCTATCCGGTCCCGGACCTGCGGATGCCGTTCCTGGGTGTCCACGTCACGCGCACCGCCACGGGCCAAACGAAGATCGGTCCCACGGCCATCCCCGCGTTGTGGCGCGAGCAATATGCCGGCTTCACCAACTTCCGGTTTTCCGAGCTCGTCGACCTGACGCTCCGGCATGTGGAGATGCTCGCGCTCGGTGGCCCGAACTACGCGCGACTCGCCGTCGGGGAGGTCCGCAAGTACTCGCGGTCTCGGCTCGCCGCGCTCGCCTCGTCGCTCATGACGGGCGTACGGCAAGAGCGGTATGCCTGGTGCATGGCCGGGATTCGCGCGCAGCTCGTGGATATCCGGCGGCGCACGCTCGAGCTGGACTTCGTGCTCGAGGGTGATGACCGATCGATGCATGTGCTGAACGCCGTGTCGCCGGGCTTTACCTGCGCGATGCCATTTGCCGAGGAAGTCTGCGAGGCGATCGCCGAGGCCACCACGGCTCGGACCAACCCTCGCGGTGCGAGAGCGGTCAGCACCGGGGACGCCGTGCGATGAAGGTCGCGATCCTCGCCGGCGGAGTCGGGAGCCGCATCTCAGAAGAGACCGAGGCGAAGCCGAAGCCGATGGTCGAGATCGGCGGCAGGCCGATGCTGTGGCACATCATGAAGTATTACGCGCACTTCGGCTTCAACGACTTCGTGATCGCCCTCGGCTACAAGGGCGAATGCGTCAAGCGCTACATGATCGATTATAGCCCGTTGGCGAGCAATCTCACGGTCCACCTCAAGAACGGAGACGTGGTGGTCCACGACGGCGACAAGGAAGACTGGGTCGTGGAGCTGGTCGATACCGGCCAGGGAACGGCCACGGGTGGCCGCATCAAGCGTCTCGCGCCGTTCATGGAGAACGGGACGTTCATGCTGACGTGGGGCGATGGGGTCGGCACGATCGATCTTTGCAAGCTGCTGGCGTTCCACCGGAGCCATGGCCGACTGGCGACCGTCACGGCTGTGCGTCCGCCCGCCCGCTTCGGCAAGCTGGAGCTGGACGGGGATATGGTCGTCGAGTTCTCGGAGAAGCCGCAGCTCGGCGAAGGCTGGATCAACGGCGCGTTCTTTGTGCTCGAGCCCGGGGTGTTCGACTACGTCGACGGGGACGACACACAGTGGGAGCGCGAGCCGCTGGAGCGCCTGGCGCGCGACCGGCAGCTTCTGGCCTACCGCCACCCCGACTTCTGGCAATGCATGGATACACTTCGGGACCGGAAGCTCTTGGAGAGTCTGTGGCAGAAGGGCGATGCGCCCTGGAAAGTGTGGAGGTGAGGCTATGCGTGTCCTCGTCACGGGCCATTCTGGTTACATCGGCACGGTGCTCGTGCCGATGCTGCTCGATGATGGCCATGACGTCGCAGGGCTCGACAGCGATCTATTCGCCGCCTGCTCATTCGGCGACGGCATGCGCCGCATTCCCGAACTGCGCAAGGACGTTCGCGACGTCGCCGTGGCGGACCTCTACGGCTATGACGCGGTGATCCATCTGGCGGCACTGTCTAACGATCCGTTGGGCGATCTGGATCCCCAGCTGACGTACGAGATCAACCATGCAGCATCCGTGCGCCTCGCTCGCCTGGCGAAGGAGGCCGGCGTCACACGGTTCGTGTTCTCGTCGTCGTGCAGCAACTACGGCGCCGCCGGGGACGAGCTGCTCGATGAGGGGGCTGCGTTTCGCCCGGTCACGCCCTATGGCGTGTCCAAGGTGCGGGTGGAGCAGGACGTGGCGACGCTCGCCGACGACACGTTCAGTCCGACGTTTCTCCGCAATGCCACCGCCTACGGTGTGTCTCCGCGCCTCCGGTTCGACCTCGTGCTGAACAACCTCGTGGCGTGGGCCTACAGCACCGGTCGGGTCTACATCAAGAGCGACGGTACGCCGTGGCGCCCGATCGTCCACGTGCAGGACATCGCCCGCGCGTTCATCGCCGTGCTGGACGCGCCGCGGGAGCGAGTGCACAACCAGGCGTTCAACGTGGGGCGTGCGGACGAGAACTACCGGATCCGGGAGCTCGCCGAGATTGTGCTGGAGACAGTCCCGAACTGCCGGATCGAATTCGCCAAGGACGCCGGGCCGGACAAACGGTGCTATCGGGTTGATTGCCGCAAGATCGCGCAGGCGCTCCCGGACTTCAAACCACAGTGGACTGCCCGCACGGGCGCACGGCAGCTGTACGAAGCCTTCAAGCGCGTAAGACTGCAGGTCGAAGACTTCGAGGGTATTCGGTACAAGCGGATCGATCACCTGAGACATCTGCTCGAGAGCGGCCGTCTCGATGCGACCCTGCGGTGGCGGGCGCCGGCGCTGGCGTCCGAGACGGTCTCGGCGTGACCGCCGTCCGCGCGACCTGTCGCTCCTGCGGGCGGGACGGCCTCGAGCTGATCCTGGCGCTGGGCACCACACCCTTGGCGGACGCACTCCTGACGGAGGCGCAGCTGGGCGGCGCGGAACCCATGGCACCGCTCGATCTCGCCTTCTGCCCTGGCTGCACCTTGGTCCAGATCACGGAGACGGTGTCCCCCGAGATCCTGTTCGGGCGCGACTATCCGTATTTCTCGTCGGTGTCCCCGTCGCTGGTCGAGCACTTTCGCCGCAGCGCCTGGTCGATCATCGAGTCGCGCCGGCTCGGACCCGAGAGCTTCGTGCTCGAGGTGGCGAGCAACGACGGCTACATGCTGAAGAACTTCGTCGCGCGGGGGATCCCCGTGCTGGGGATCGATCCTGCGCAGGGCCCGGCCCGGGCGGCCCAGGCGGCAGGTGTGCCAACCATCTGCACGTTCTTCGGCCGAGAGCTGGCCCGCCGCCTGCGCGACGAAGGCCGGCTGGCGGACGTCGTGCTCGCGAACAACGTGCTGGCGCACGTGCCGGATCTCAACGGCCTGGTCGAGGGTGTCCGCCTGGCCATGAAGGACGGCGGCGTTGCCGTCATCGAAGCGCCGTACGTCGTGGACCTCATCGATCACTGCGAGTTCGACACGATCTACCACCAGCACCTGTGCTACTTCTCCGTCACGGCGCTGGACCGCCTGTTCCGGCGGCATGCGCTGTTCCTCAACGATGTGGTGCGGGTGCCGATCCACGGCGGGTCGCTGCGACTGTTCGTCGAGCCTCACGAGCATGCGCGGCCCGCGGTGGAGTCGCTGCTCGCGGACGAAGCCGCACGGGGGGTCGGTAGGTCCGCCTTCTATGCACAGTTCGCGCGTCGGGTCGCGGCCATTCGGAGCGCGTTGATCGACCTGCTGAGCGGCCTGAAGGGCCAGGGAAAGCGAATCGCGGCCTACGGGGCGGCCGCGAAGGCGACGACCCTCTTGAGCTACTGCGGCATCGATGGGCACCTCGTGGACTACGTGGTGGACCTGAATCGGTTCAAGCACGGGCGCTATATGGGCGGCAATCATCTGCCGATCGTCCCGCCGGGCCGCCTGCTTGAGGACATGCCGGACTATGTCCTGCTGCTGGCCTGGAATTTCGCGCCGGAGATCCTGCGGCAGCAGGAGGCCTATCGAGCACGAGGGGGCAAGTTCATCGTGCCGATCCCGCAGCTGGAGGTCGTGTGACCGCGACGTCGCCTTCGACCAGGCCCCGGACGTGGACCGCGACGAGCTGTCCAACGTGCGGGGCGCACCAGCGGCTGGTCTTCCACGAGGTCCGGCAGGTGCCGGCGCACAGCGTTTTGCTGATGCCGACGCGGGAGGAAGCGCTCGGCTACCCCAGCGGCGACATCACGCTGGCGTTCTGCGAGGTGTGCGGGCTGATCTCGAACGTCACGTTCGACCCCGGTTTGCACGAGTACTCCGCCCGGTACGAAGAGACCCAGGGATTCTCCGCCACGTTCAATGCGTTCCATCGCCGGCTCGCCCTGCGCTTGATCGAGCGCTACGGCCTGCGTGACAAAGACATCATCGAGATCGGCTGCGGCAAGGGGGAGTTCCTGGCTCTGCTGTGCGAGCTGGGCGGCAATCGCGGGATCGGCTTCGACCCCGCCTATGTGAGCGAGCGAGACCCGAGCGGGCGCAACGGCCGCGTGAGATTCATCGACGACTTCTATTCCGAGAAGTACGCCGAGTACCGCGGCGATTTCGTGTGCTGCAAGATGACCCTGGAGCACATTCCCGAGACCGCCGGATTCGTCAGGACCGTGCGGCGCGGGATCGGAGATCGTCCGGAGACAGTCGTGTTCTTCCAGGTGCCGGATGTGACCCGGATTCTGCGGGAATTCGCGTTCTGGGACATCTACTACGAGCACTGCTCCTACTTCACCGCCGGCTCCCTGGCGCGATTGTTCCGTCGATGCGGTTTCGACGTGCTGGACGTTACGACGGACTACGCGGGGCAATACCTACTGCTCGAGGCGCGCCCCAGCGTCGGGGAGCCCACGGCGCCGGGAGCCGCGGAGGACGATCTCGGTGGCCTCGTTTGCGACGTCGGGCGATTCGCGGAGCGCTCCCCGGAGATCCTGGCGGCGTGGCGGTCGCGCTTGGCGGAATTCAGGCGCCGCGGCCGCCGGACGGTGATTTGGGGAGGCGGATCGAAGGGGGTGGCGTTTCTCACGACGCTTCAGGTGCATGACGAGGTGCATTATGCCGTGGACATCAACCCGTACAAGCGCGGGACATACATGGCAGGCACCGGGCACGAGATCGTCGAACCGGACTTCCTGCGGGCGTGTCGGCCTGATGTCGTGATCGTGATGAACCCGGTCTACCAGGGGGAGGTCGCGCAGCAACTGAGCGCGATGGGGCTCTATCCGGAGCTGGTCACTGTATGACGTCGGCCGGTGCGGAGCGGGCGCGGGTGATTCCGGCGGGGGACGCTCGACCGCGGTCCGGGTGCCCGGTGTGCGGCAACGCGTCGGTTCTCGACGTGGTGGAGATCCCTCGCGTGCCCGTCCATTGCAACGTGTTGTGGCCCACTCGCGCGGAGGCGCTGGCGGCGCCCGTGGCCGACATCCGGCTCGGGTTCTGTCGGGGGTGCGGGCACACGTTCAATCGGGCGTTCGACCCGGCGCTCATGGCCTATTCGCCGCGCTACGAGAACTCGTTGCATTTCTCGCCGCGGTTTCAGGAGTACGCCCAGTCGCTCGCCGCCCATTTGATCGAACGCTACGACCTGCATGGCAAGGACATCATCGAGATCGGTTGCGGCAAGGGCGAGTTTCTTACGCTGCTCTGTGAGCTGGGGGAGAACCGCGGGGTTGGGTTCGATCCGAGCTATGTCCCGGGTGAGGCGGGAACGGCCTCGGCGGCGGGCTTCGAGGTGATCCAGGACTTTTATTCGGAACGTTATGCCGCGCATAGGGCCGATCTGATCTGTTGTCGCCACGTGCTGGAGCACGTAGCGGACCCTCAGGGGTTTCTGCGAATGGTGCGCCGCGCCATTGGTGGCAGGAACACGGTTGTGTTCTTCGAGGTGCCGAACGGGCGGTGGACGCTCCGGGATCTGGCCGTCTGGGACATCATCTACGAGCATTGCTCATACTTCTCCGCTCACTCGCTGGCGGAGCTGTTCGGCGCCGCAGGGCTTGGCGTGCGCGATCTCCGGGAAGCGTTTGGCGGGCAATATCTGTGCCTCGAGGCCGTGTCAGGGGACGCGGTTACGACCGAGCGCCCGCCGACCAGAGAGCTGGAGGCGCTGGCGCGAGAGGCGGAGGATTTTGCCGACGAGTATCAGCGAAAAGTGGCACAGTGGGACGAGCTGCTCGAGGAGATGACGGAGGCCGGGCGACGCGTAGTGGTGTGGGGAGCCGGGTCGAAGGGGGTGAGTTTCTTGAACGCGCTCGGGATTCGGGAGCAGAGCGAGTACATCGTTGACCTCAACCCACGCAAGCACGGCATGCACGTTGCAGGAACTGGACAACGAATAGTCCCGCCCGAGTTTCTACGGACGTGCCGTCCCGACGCGATCGTTGTGATGAATGCGATCTATGAGGATGAAATCCGAGCACGAATAGAGAACCTCGGGATCTCCTGTGAATTGCTGTGCGCCTAGGGCCCGCCGTCTTCGCCAAGCCGGAGCCGGCCAAGGCAAGCCCGATGCAGGGGGAACCGAGAACGCCCTTGGAAGACGGGCGAGAGGAGTGAGGGATCGAGACATGCGGCCGCGCTTGAGTGTTGGTATGCCCGTGTTTAACGGAGCGGACTATGTCCGGGAGGCGATAGAGTCGATTCTTGGTCAGACGTTTGAGGACTTCGAGCTGATCATCTCGGATAATGGGTCGCATGATGGAACCGAGGAGATTTGCAGAGCCTACGCTGCGCAGGACCGACGTGTCTTCTACCATCGTGGCCGGACCAATCAGGGGGCCGCACGAAACTTTAACCGAGTGTTCGCCTTGTCCTCAGGCGAGTACTTCAAATGGGCCGCCCATGACGACAAGCTTGCTCCGGACTTCGTATCGCAATGCCTCGAGGTGCTGGAGCGGGATCCATCCGTCGTGTTGTGTCACACCAAGACGACCGAGATTGATGAACGTGGTGCGGCGGTTTCGAACTATGACCGCACTCTTGATTTGACCGCCGCCAAGCCGCATGTGCGTTTTTGCCGGTTTTTGCAGTTGTCAGCACACCGATGCTTTGAGGCCTTCGGGGTCATCCGGGCGAGAGCGCTCCAGCAATCATCATTGATCGGAAGCTTTCCGGGATCAGACATTCGTTTGCTGGCAGAGCTGACCCTCTTCGGCAAGTTCTATGAGGTGCCAGAGTATCTGTTCCTTCGGAGAAAGCAGTATCGGCGGCCCTTTGAGGGCGCGCTCCCGAAGCGGCACATGCGGACTCCCTGGTTTGACACGGCCAAGGGCGGGAAGATCACGCTCCCCATGCTTCAGGCGTTCCTGGGATACCTCGCCTCCATCATGCGGGCCCCCGTGGCGTGGGATGAGCGCGGGCACTGTTTCGTGGAAGTGCTGCGCTGGATGTGGCGAAGAAAGAGGAGTGTTGTGGAAGACTTGATGGTGGCTGCTCGACAGCTCCAGGGCCGTCTCCCGCGCGCCTGAGAGCGTATAACGATCCTATGCCCAAGCCCGCTGCTATCCGGGTCGAGAACCTCGCGAAGCTGTACCGCATTGGTCAACAGCAGGCGAGTTATCGTACCCTGCGCGACACGTTGACTTTGGGTGTGACGTCAGCACTTCGCCGAGCGGCGCAGCTGCTCGGCCAGCACGCCAGGGGTGCCGCTCACCTGGATGAAAAGTTCTGGGCTTTGAAGGATGTCAGTTTCGAGGTCGACCAAGGCGAGGTCCTCGGAATCATCGGGCGGAACGGGGCTGGCAAGACTACGCTGCTCAAGATTCTCTCCCGCATCACCGAGCCTACTCGAGGCTTGGCTGAGATTCATGGGCGCGTGGGATCCCTGCTCGAGGTGGGTACCGGGTTCCATCCCGAGCTGACCGGACGGGAGAACGTGTATCTCAACGGCGCCATTCTGGGCATGAAGCGTGCCGAAATTCGCCGCAGGTTCGACGAGATCGTCGCGTTCGCGGGCGTCGAGCGGTTCATTGACACGGCTGTAAAGCACTACTCGAGCGGAATGTATCTGCGGCTTGCCTTCGCTGTTGCGGCGCACCTGGAGCCGGAAATCCTACTCGTTGATGAAGTGCTGGCCGTCGGTGATGTGGCGTTTCAAAGAAAGTGCCTTGCGAAAATGGAGGATGTAGGGCAGCAAGGACGAGTGGTCCTTTTCGTATCGCACAGCATGCCCGCCGTTACACGACTGTGCCGGCGAGCGATCCTTCTGAGTGATGGCCTGCTGATCCGGGACGGGCCGTCGAATGAGGTGATTGGGACCTACCTGAGCTCAGACGTTGGCACCACGGCTGCGCGTGTTTGGCCGGAACCGGCCCAGGCACCCGGCACAGATGTCGTTCGCTTACGCGCGGTGCGAGTGCGCACAGAGGACGGTCAGACGACCGAAGCCGTGGACATCCGAGGGCGAGTTGGTATCGAACTAGAATACGAGGTGCTTAAGTCGGGATACGTCCTGTCGCCGTGTTTTACGCTTCATAACGAAGAAGGCGTGTTTCTCTTCTCGGCTATCGACAAGGATCCTGCCTGGCGGGGACGTCCTCGCCCCTGTGGCGGGTACGTGAGCATCGGCTGGATCCCCGAGAATTTTCTTGCTGAGGGAACGATGTTTGTCGGTCCGGCCATGCGAACCATGCACCCGGCGATACTGCATTTCCACGAGAAGGATGCGGTCGCCTTCCAGGTGATTGACACTCCCGACGGCGACTCGGCTCGCGGCGATTGGGGGGGACGTCTACCAGGGGTTGTGAGGCCGCTCTTGCAGTGGAGCACTTCATGCGTCCGAACCGTGGCTTGATGACGGGGGGGTGCACGGAACCGGAGCTTGAGCATGGCGGCGGAGTTGGTGGACGATTCGCGCTATGCATACTGTCGGCGGATCGCGTTGAAGCAAAGCGTTGGATGCTCGACTGCTGGCTTGGCTGTTCATGAATGAGGGCACACTGTGATGGAGAGATCGACCCCAATCCTGGAAACGCGCCGAAGCCTTAGAGCCAAGCTCCACGAGGAGGACGAGCGGTGCCGACGCGCCCGACCCCTGGTGCTCCGATTCCTGGAGGGGAAGCGGTGTCACACAGTAGGCTCATGTAATTGCTGTGGGTCCACGCACGTGACCGTAATTAGCGAACACGATCGGTATGGTGCGCCCATTCGGGCAGCGCAATGCCAGCAGTGTGGACTGGTCTTTCTGTTGGATCGCCTCTCGAAAGCCGACTATGCGGAATTCTATGAGTCCGCTTATCGCCCGATCGTGTCGGCGTACTTGGGACGTGCAGTTACCGCGACGTCCGTCCGAACCGAGCAGGAGAGGTATGCGATCCATCTTCTCCAGGTCTTACGCGGTGGCCCCCTTGGGGGGAATCATGCTCCGGTTCGCAGGCTGTTGGACGTCGGTGGCAGCACCGGGGTCATTGCTTCAGCCGCTGCGCGGGAACTGAATTCTGTTGCAACTGTGCTGGATCCCTCAGGCGACGAGCTGCGATTTGCAGCCGCCTCGGGTCATCAGGTCATTCACGCTTTGCTTGAGGACTGGGTGCCGGCCGAGGATCCGGTGTTCGATCTGACCTTTTGTTGTAAGACCGTGGATCACTTTCTTGATCTGCGTCTCGGCCTGTTGAAGCTCAGGCAGGCAACGAGGCCTGAGGGCCTGCTCGTCATCGACATAATTGACTTCGATGTGGTCTGGAGACGGAAGGGAATGGTTGAAGGCGCTATCAAGATGGACCATTGCTACTACTTATCGAGTGAAAATGCGCCAGCCATCCTCAGGAGTGTCGGCCTCGAACCCATTCTAAGTGAAGTAGCCTCCCATCCTGAGCGGGTGACTTACGTTTGTAGACCTGCTTCTCCGATAGGAATCCCGCCAGAATTGTCCGCGTGGACAAGAAGTCGGTTGCGCGACATACAAACGTCTCGTCTCGAGGTGATCGAGGCGCGACGTCTCCCTTACACCTGGCGGCAGAAGGCATTCGCGTGGCGAAAGCGACTGTTGCGACCATTGGCTAAGGAACACCAGTGACTGAGACAAGGCGTTAGCGAATGCCTCTCAAGGCGAGGTCTCTACTGGGTGAGCGGCCGGTCGGCGCGTGTCCGGAAGCAGCTAGTCTCATGGTCGGCGAAGTCGTCCAAGATCACAGCCTGGGACTAGACCACGCGTTCATCGACGCAATGCCTTCGGCGGGCGGCGATGCCCCGAAGTTCCAGACGCATATCGCCACCGCCGACACCACGCTGGCCGAACTGTGGCGGCAGAAGTTCAGCGGGAGGGGCGAGTCGCGCCACGCGTACTGGCGGCGCGTGGAGCTTAGCGAGGAGCGATGGGCCGGCCTGTGCCGTCACGCCGCCGAGGGCGGGGTCGGCGTGTACGATGGGTCAGCTGGATGCACACCCTTGGCTGACAAGCCGTGACCGCACCAACGCGAGTTCGCGCGGGACCGGTGGCGGTGATCGCCGAGGTCGGCTCCGTCCACGACGGGAGCCTCGGGAATGCTCTGAAATTGATAGACCTGGCCGCGCGGTGCGGGGCCGATGGCGTCAAGTTCCAAACGCACATCGCCGCGGCGGAGACCCTGCACGGGGCCCCCGGACCCGCGTACTTCAGGGAGGAGTCCCGGTACGAGTACTTCCGCCGGACGGGCTTCACCGGCGACCAGTGGAGCCGGCTGCAGAAGCGGTGCGCCGAGCGCGGGATCGAGTTCCTCTCCTCGCCGTTCTCGATCGAGGCCGTCGAGCTGCTGGAATCCGTTGGGGTGGTCCGGTACAAGATTCCATCGGGCGAAGTGACGAACCTGCCGCTGCTCCAGGTCATCGCGCAGACGGGCAAGGCGGTGCTCTTGTCCTCGGGCATGAGCTCTTGGGCAGAGCTGGACGCGGCGGTGCATACGTTCCTGCGATGGCACGATCGCGTCACGGTCTTGCAGTGCACGTCGGCCTACCCCTGCCCGCACGAAGAAGTCGGCCTGAACGTGATGCTCGAGATGGGTCGCCGGTACGGACTCCCGTTCGGGCTTTCGGATCACACGCTCACGCCGTACGCATCCTTGGCGGCCGTCGCCTTGGGTGCATCGGCGATCGAGCGGCATCTCACCTTTAGCCGCCTGATGTACGGGAGCGACGCCCCGCACTCGCTCGAGCCCGAGGAGTTCGCTGAGGTTGTGCGGGGCGTGCGCGCCGTGAAAGCGATGCTCACGACGCCGGTGGACAAAGACGCGGCGGCCGCTCGGCTCGCGGAGATGAAGGCGGTCTTCGAGAAGAGCATCGTGACGGTTGCTGACATTCCCGCCGGCACTGTTCTCCACACTGGGCTGCTGGGTCTCAAGAAGCCCGGTACCGGGATCCCAGCGCGGCGGCTCGACGAGGTCCTCGGGCGTCGCGTGGTGCGAACTATTCCCAAGGACACGCTCCTGCGCGACGAAGACTTCGATGCGTAAGGTGTGCGTCGTGGTCGGCTCCCGAGCCAACTATAGCAGCATCAAATCGGCGATGCATGCGATCCAGCGACATGCCGACCTCGAGCTGCAGACGGTGGTGGCCGCATCGGCGCTGCTCGATCGATATGGACACGTTAGCCAACTAGTCGAGCACGACGGCTTCAAGCCCGCCGCCAAGGTCTACATGCTGATCGAGGGCGAGACGCCGGCCACGATGGCCAAGTCTACGGGCCTCGGCCTCGTAGAGCTCCCGACCGTGTTCGAGCAGCTTCAGCCCGATGTCGTCCTCACTGTGGGCGACCGCTTCGAAACCATGGCCACGACGCTCGCGGCGGCCTACATGAACATCCCGCTCGCCCACACCATGGGCGGAGAAGTGTCGGGCACGATCGACGAGAGTATTCGCCACGCGGTGACGAAGTTCGCCCACATCCACTTTCCAGCTTGCTCGGAGGCGCGGGAGCGCATCGTCAAGCTCGGCGAGCGTCCCGAGGACGTGCACCTGGTCGGGTGCCCACGCATCGATCTGGTCGCGGACGTGCTGCAGCGCGACGGCAACGGCCTCGGTGCCGATCTCTTCGCGCAGGGCGTGGGCGGGGTCTTCGACCTGGACCAGCCCTTCGTGCTGCTGTCCCAGCATCCGGTCACGACGGAGTACGGCGACGGCGAGCGGCAGATCGCGGAGACGCTGCACGCCATCAACGCGCTCCGCGTGCCGGCCATCGCGCTCTGGCCCAATGCCGATGCGGGATCGGACGACGTCGCCCGCGGGATGCGCAAATTTCGTGAGCATTGCCATGACGGCCAGATTCACTTCTTCAAAGGGCTACCGGCCGAAGTCTACATCTCCTTGATGCGCCGCTGCCGATGCGTCGTCGGCAACTCGAGCAGCGCCATCCGCGAGGGCGCGTTCATCGGAACGGCGGCGGTCAACGTCGGGACGCGCCAGGCGATGCGTCAGCGCGGCCGCAACGTGGTGGACGTCGACTACGATCGCCACGAAATCGCGGACGCGATGGTAGAGCAAATGCGTCACGGTCCGTATGCGAGCGAGCCAATCTACGGAGACGGTCATGCGGGTGAGCGCATCGCGGACGTGCTGTCCGGCTGCAACTTTCGGCTGCAGAAGCGGATCACCTATTGAGCAACGTCCTGGGTGTCATCCCCGCCCGGGGCGGCTCACGGGCCATCCCGCGCAAGAATGTCGCGCCACTCGCCGGCCGCCCGTTGCTCGCGTACAGCTGTGAGGCGGCCCTCCAGAGTCGTCGGCTGAGCCGCGTGATTCTCTCGACCGACGACGATGAGATTGCGGGAGTCGGGCGGGCCTGTGGCGTCGAAGTACCGTTCCGGCGCCCCGCTGATCTCGCACTCCCGGCGACACCCAGTCTGCCGGTCGCGCAGCACGCCGTGCGGTGGCTGCGCGACCTGGAGGGCTGGAACGCCGATATCGTGGTTCTGCTCCAGCCGACCTCCCCCCTCCGCCGGGCGCGGCACATCGACGAGGCCCTCGAAAGCCTGGAGGCGACCGGCGCCGACACGGTCGTGAGCGTGGTCGCGGTGCCCCATCGCTACAGCCCGTACGCCATCGTTCGCGAGGACAACGGTTGGCTCCGTGACTTCTGGGAGGGCGCGCTCCCGTTCGACCGGTTCCGCCGCCAGGACACTCCCGTGCTGTACGCCCGCAACGGCCCGGCCGTCCTTGGCGCGCGGACCAACGTGCTGTTCGACCGCCAGAGCTTCTACGGCGAGCGGGTCCTGCCGTACGTGATGCGCGAAGAGGATTCGGTGGACATCGACAGTTGGTTCGACCTGCGCTTGGCAGAGTGGCTACTCAGCCGGCGTCGCGCAACCGACTGAACTGTCAGCAGACTGCAACAGTCTCCTTCTCGAGCCATCGAGCAGAACTCCTAAGTCCCAGCCTGGCAGATTGTTAGGTCGGTACAAACCTTGCCTTGATACTCCGAAGTCAGTGGGATCACTGTGCGAGGGCCTCACGCGCCCGGAGGACGACCGAGTTGAAAGCGCTGTTCTGCGGCCTGGGGTCGATTGGCCAGCGTCACCTGCGTAACCTGCGAGCGCTCACCGGCGACGCGACCGAGATCATCGCGTTCCGCCAGCGCCGCCGCGCGCCGGTGTTGAACGACGACATGACCGTCCGGCCGGGTGCGGACCTGGAAACCACGTACGGGATTCGGTCGTTCGCCAGTTTGGATGACGCCCTGGCCGAGCGGCCGGACGTCGCCTTCGTCACGAATCCCAACATGATGCATCTACCGGTCGCGCTCGCCGCCGCGCGCGCCGGCTGCCACCTGTTCATCGAGAAGCCGCTGTCTCACTCGCTCGACGGCGTGGATGAGTTGATCGATCTCGTGGAATCACAAGACCTCGTGGCGCTCGTCGGGTACCAGTTCCGGTTTCATCCGGGGCTGCGCCTGATCAAAACGCTGCTCGACGAGGGGCGCCTCGGGCGACTCATCGGGGCTCACATCGTCAACGGAGAGTATCTCCCGGATTGGCATCCCTACGAGGACTACCGCGATACGCACGCGGCGCGGCGCGAGCTGGGAGGTGGCGCGCTGCGCGTTCAGACCCACGAGTTCGACTACGCCCTGTGGCTGCTGGGTATGCCCAAGCTGGTCTACGCCGTCGGCGGCCATCTCAGCCGCCTGGAGGTCGATGTCGAAGACTCGGTCAGCGTCCTCATGACATGCGAACAGGACGGCAGGCCCGTGCCGGTGCACGTGCACCTCGACTACCTGCAACGGCCTCCGCAACGCATCTGCGAGATCGTCGGTGACGCCGGCCGGGTCCGCTACGACTACTACGCCAAACAGGTGGAGTTCTCGGACACCGCGAGCGGGAAGGTCGCAGTCGAGCGCTTCGACGGGTTCGAGCGGTGCCACCTGTTTCGGGACGAGCTGCGGCACTTCCTGGCGTGCGTGCGCGGAGAGGAGCGCCCTGTCGTCGATCTCCGCGAAGGCGCGGGGAGCTTGAGCGTCGCCCTCGCGGCGGCGGAGTCGCTCCGAACGGGGCAGCCGGTCCCGGGGATGGCCCATGACTAGTGGCGTGCTCGCCCTGATCCCTGCCCGTGGCGGGTCCAAGGGGATTCCCCGCAAGAACGTCTTGGTGCTTGCGGGCAAGCCGCTGATCGCGCACTCCATCGCGCAGGCCCAGGCATCCCAGCGGATCACTCGGGTGATCGTCTCCACCGACGACGAGGAGATCGCCGAGGTCGCTCGACAATGGGGGGCCGAGGTGCCGTTCAAGCGTCCGGCGGCCTACGCGCACGACCTGTCGCCCGACATCGACGTGTTCCGTCACGCACTGAGCTGGCTGCGCGAGCAGGAAGGCTACCAGCCCGACATGGTCGTGCACTTACGCCCGACGGGGCCGGCACGCCGCGTGGAGCTCATCGACCGAGCGATCGATTTGCTGGCGGCTCATCCCGAAGCGGATGCCGTCCGCTCGGTGAGCGTGGCTGCCCAGACGCCGTACAAAATGTGGCACCTGCGTCCGACCGGTTATCTCGAGCCGGTGTTGCACCTCGATGGGGCAGGCGATTGCCAGTCGCTACCTCGCCAGAGCCTCCCGGTAGTGTACTGGCAGAACGGCTATGTGGACGTGCTGCGGCCGCAGGCGGTGCTCGAGAAGGGATCGATGTGGGGCGATTGCGCTCTTCCGTTCGTGGTCGAGGAGTCCCCGCTGGAGTTGGACTACCCGGAGAACATCCCGGCCGTCGAAGCGGCGCTGGCGCAGCTGCGCGGCGGAGCCATGCCCGAGCGGGCTCCGTCGCGCCACCCCGTGTGAACCGTACGACAGGAGGCATGTCCATGGCGACGTCAGTGAAGATCGGCAACTCCCTGGTGGGCGACGGCCGGCCGTGTTTCATCGTGGCCGAGATCGGCATCAATCACAACGGCGACGTCGAGATCGCGAAGAAGCTGATCGATGCCGCGGCGCTCGGCGGCTGCGACGCTGTCAAGTTCCAGAAGCGGACGGTGGACGTCGTCTACACCCCTGAGGACCTCGCCAAGCCGCGGGAGAGCCCCTTCGGGAGCACGAACGGCGATCTGAAGCGGGGCCTCGAGTTCGGCCCAGCGGAGTACGCGGAGATCGACTGGTACTGCCGCTCCAAGCGCGTGCTGTGGTACGCCTCTTGTTGGGACGAGGGGTCGGTCGACTTCGTCGAGCGGTTCGATCCGCCGTGCTACAAGATCGCCTCGGCCTCGCTCACGGACGACGATCTCCTGCGCCATCATCGCCGCTACGGACGGCCGATCATCCTGTCCACCGGCATGAGCACGATCGAAGAGATCGACCACGCGATCGAAGTGCTCGGCACCGACGATCTCGTCATCCTGCATTGCACCAGCACCTACCCGTCCCAGGTGGAGGAGCTGAACCTCTCGGTGATGGAGGTGCTGCGGGATCGGTACGGGGTCCCCGTCGGATACTCGGGTCACGAAGTGGGCCTCGCGCCGTCGCTGGCGGCGGCGGCGACCGGCGCCTGCATGATCGAGCGCCACATGACGCTCGACCGGGCGATGTGGGGGAGCGACCAGCCCGCGTCGGTGGAGCCGCAGGGGATCTGGCGTCTCGTGAAGGACATCCGGGCGGTCGAAAAGGCCCGGGGGACGGGCGTGAAGTGCCTGTGGCCGAGCGAGGTCCCCGTGATGCAGAAGCTGCGCCGGGTCAGAGTCCGTGCGGGAGTCTGACCGGGCCGTCGAGGCGGGCGTCCGGGCGCGGTTCGACCTCACGGGCCGCGTCGCCGTCATCACGGGTGGCGCGGGGCTGCTCGGCCGCCAGCACGCCGACGCGGTGGCGGAGATGGGGGGCGTGCCGGTGCTCGTGGATATCGACGGGGAGCGGGCGACCGCGGCCGCCGTCGAAATCGGTGCGGCGTTCGACGCCCAAGCCGTGGGGCTCCAGGCGGACATCACGCAGCCGGGCGCGGTGGCCGAGCTGTGCACGGAGGTGCTCGACACCCTCGGACGGATCGACATCCTGATCAACAACGCCGCCGCGAACCCGAAGGTCGAGGCTGGGGGTCGGTTGGAGCGCTACCCGCTCGAGAGCTGGGAGCAGGATCTCGCCGTCGGGCTCACGGGCGCCTTCCTGTGCAGCCAGGCCATCGGCGGGGCCATGGCGCGACGGGGAAGCGGCGTGATCCTGAACATCGCGTCGGATCTCGGGGTGATCGCGCCCGACCAGCGCATCTATCGGGAGCCGGGCGTGCCGCCGGAGCGGCAGCCGGCGAAGCCCGTGAGCTACTCGGTCGTGAAGCACGGGCTCGTCGGCCTGACGCGCTACCTGGCGACGTATTGGGCGGACCGGGGCGTGCGGGTGAACGCGCTCTCGCCCGGCGGAGTTTACGCCGGGCAGGACGAGGGTTTCGTCACGCGGTTGACCCGGCTCGTCCCGCTGGGGCGCATGGCGTGCACCGACGAGTACAAGGCGGCCGTGGTGTTCCTGATCTCGGACGCGTCGTCCTACATGACCGGGGCCAACGTCGTGATCGACGGGGGGCGGAGCGCATGGTGAGCGGCATCCGCGTGCTGGCGCTCGACGTCGACGGCGTGCTGACGGACGGCACGGCGGACGGCACGGGCGCGGTGGCCGACGGGAAGCGGTTCAGCTTCCAGGATCTGGACGCCGTGACCCGGGTCAAACGGGCCGGATTCACCGTCGCGCTGGTCACCGGTGAGAATGGGCCGTCGGTCGACTGGATCGCCCAGCGGTTCGGCGTCGAGCGCGTCGTGCGCGGCGCCAAGGACAAGACCGCAGCGCTCACGGCCCTCGCCAGCGATCTCGGCGTCTCGCTCAACGCGATCTGCTACGTCGGCGACGGGGATCGCGATGCATCGGCCCTGTCGCGCGTGGGGCTCGGGCTCGCCCCCGCCAACGCGACCCCGTCTGCCAAGGCGGCCGTGGACGTGGTACTGAGCCGTGCCGGCGGCGCGGGGGCCGTCGCCGAGGCGGTCGGGCTTTTGCTGCGGCTCCAGACCGACGAAACGCGCCTGCCGGCCCTCGAGCAGGCGATGCGATCGGTCGTGGTCAACAGTATTGGCGCCCACCAGCGCCTCCTGGGGGAGGCGCTGCCGACGTTGGGACGGGTGGCGCAGATCCTCGTCCAGGCGCTGCGCACGCGTCACCGAATTCTCTTCTTCGGCAACGGTGGCAGTGCCGCCGACGCCCAGCACGTCGCCGCTGAGCTCGTGGGACGGTTCGCGCGTGAACGGGATCCCTGGAGCGCTATTGCCCTGACCACCGACACGTCCATCCTGACGGCCGTGAGCAACGACTGGGAGTTCGCGGAGGTGTTCGCCCGCCAGGTGCGGGCGCTCGGGCGGGCGGGGGACGTCGCCGTGGGGATCAGCACGAGCGGCACCTCGCCCAACGTCTTGCGCGGACTCGACGCCGGCCGGACGCTCGGCGCGGTCACGATCGGGTTCACCGGATCGAGCGGGGGGAGCGCGCGCATGGCGGACCATTGTGACCTCTGTTTCCGCGCGCCGGCCGAGACCACGCCCCGGATTCAGGAGCTGCACCTCATCGCCTGGCACGCGATCTGTGAGACCGTGGAAGTGGAGCTCACGACGCCATGAGCATCGTGATCGGCTGCGACAGCTTTCTTGCCCTGCGCAACGTGCGAAACGGGGATCTGGGGCGCCGGCTGGCCGGCGAGCGCGTGCTCGTGTGGGTGGACCCACACCAGCTGGCGGGCTCGCGCGCCGCTCAGTCCGAGGGCGTCGAGCTGGATTGCCTGGAGGAGTTCGACGCCGCGCACGATCCCGGGCTCGCCGGACTGCTGCGCCGGGCGTACCTGGCGCGCAAGTGCTACTACGATCCCGCGACGCAGTGGGTGGTGCTGCGGCAGGCCAGCTCCCGGCGGAATCGGCGCAACGGGCTGCGTCGCCTGGCGAGCGTGGGGCGGGCGGGGGCGACGCTGGCGCGGTACTGGGTGGCGGGACGGGCCGGCCTCGCCCAGCGGTGGCGGCGTGAGTTTGCGGCTGCTTTGCGACGGCACCCGGTCACCCAGACGTATCGGCGGCGGCTGCAGGAGGTGGGGGCGCGGGTGGTCGTCGGCTTTTCGCCCGAAGGCCTGCGCGAAATGCCCCTGCTCGAAGCCGCCCGGTCGCTGGGACTGGCCACGGCCGTCATGATCCGGTCGCGCGACAATCTAGCGGTGAAAATCCAGCACTTGCCGGACGCGGATGCCTATTTCGTATGGTCCGAGTCGCTCCGCCGGTTCTTTCTCGGGATGTATCCGGAGATTCCAGGGGGTCGCGTGCACGCGGTGGGATCGCCGCAGTTCGATCACCATCTGGACTCGCGGTATGCCTTGGCGCGCGAGGCGTTCTTCGCACGCGTCGGGCTCAACCCCGCGCGTCCCCTCGTTGTGTATACGATGGCCACGCCGGGCCTGCTGGACCACGAGATCGAGATCGCGCAGCACCTCGCCGACGCGGCGCACGCCGGCGCCCTCCGGAACGGCGCGCAGGTCCTGGTGCGGGGCCACCCGCGGATGTTCGGCTCCAACATCCGTTTGCTCCATCGGGAGTATCCCGAGGCGCGCAGCTATCCCACCGGGGGCGACGCGCCGTGCCGAAGCGCGAAGCACGAGGCGCGGGTCGTCGGCCTCATCCTCGAGGACGAGCCGGTCCATCTCGCGACGCTGGCGTACCAGGACGTGCAGGTCAACGCCTGCGGCACGATGACGATCGACTCGGCCATCTTCGACAAGCCGGTGGTCAGCGTGTACTACGACGTGGTCGACGTGCCGGCGGGTTTATCGGTGCGGGCCGCCTACGAGCGCACGGACGTGCGGGACATGATGGCCTACGGCGCGTCGCGCCTCGCGCGCAGTCCGGCGGAGTGCGTCGCCCTCATCAATCGGTATCTCGACGATCCGGGACTCGACGCGGCGGGACGCCGTCGCGCACGGGAGGAGGATTGCGGGCCGCTGGACGGCCAGGCCGGCGAGCGCATCGCCGGTATTCTCGCGGCCCTGGCGGCGCAGGCGAGCCCGTGCGCGGTCTCAGCATGAGGCCGAGCGTCAGTCTGGACGAACGGTATCTCGCCTTCAACGCGAGAACCGGCGCAGTCTTCGCGGCGTATCCCCAGCTCGAGCCTCTGCGCCAGGTGGTCTTCAAGCATTTCTTGGTGCGGCGGCGGGCAGACGACTGGTGGCAGCGAGTGAAGCACTGGCTGCGTCCGCTCCACCGTCGCGCGCACACGCGCGTGCCCGGACGCGCCGAGGTACTCCTCTGGCTCGAGGGTCGGCGCGAAGTGATCGTGGAAGCCCTCCTTCCCGTCCACCGCGAGCTGAGGCGCCGTGGCGGTCGCATCCTCCTTGTTTCGTTTGGGGGTCCGTCGGGTCTTCCCACCAGCCACCGGTTCGCCTATCCGGCCCGAGCCATCCCGCCGGCATGGGCGCGCGAGGCTTGGGAGGCCCTCTGCGAGTGCGAGGATGGATTGAGGGACGGGGCACTACGGCGGTCCTTCTACCGTGCGACCGCCATGCTGGCCGGGCTGTACGACGAGCTGCACACGCTTGTGGAGGTCACGGCGCCCGCGACCGTGCTGTGCGCGTCGACGCAGGCCATCGGCGGCGCCGCGCTGATGGTCACCGCCCGGCGGCAGGGTGCCCGCACGCTCGTGCTCCAGCACGGTTTGATGCAGCCGGTCTATGCACCCCTGTCGGCGGACCTGATGCTCACGTGGGGCCCGTCGTCCAATGACGCCCTCGTGACGTTCGGCGTGTCCCGCGCGCGCCTCCGGGTGGTAGGCAGCCCACGACACGACGCGCTGGAGCGGCCCGAGCACAGCGCAGCGCGGGCCGCGCTGCTGCAGGCGCTTGGTCTCCCTGCCCGGCCCACCTTCGTTTTCTTTTCAAACGGCAATGACCTGGAACGCAACGGCGATGCCCCGGCCCACTGCGCGCGCTGGCTCGAGGCCGTGGCAACAGCGTACGTGAACGAGCTGAACGTGGTCGTTCGGTTACATCCCAATGAGGACGGCGCCTTGTACCGGCGCGCGCGGCATCTGACGGTCACGCGGGGCGCGGTGCGGCTGGCGACCACGCTCGCCGGCTGTGACTGCATCGGCTCGCTCTGCTCCACGGCCATGTACGATGGGCTGCTGTACGGTAAGCCCGTGTGGCACTTCCACCAGGACGAGTGGCCGCCTCTCGCCGACAATTGGCAGCGCGGATTGGCACACCGAGTGGAATCCGAACGTCAGCTCCAGGATCTAGTGGAAAGGTCTCTCTCCGGTGATCCCCCGGGACGTGTGGAGGAGCGGCTCGTTGCGAGCGTGTTTGCGAATCGTGGTCGGGCGGCTCGCACGGTCGCGGATGTCGTCAGCGTGTCGGACCGCGGAGAGCATCTTCCGACGTCGCCGCTCAACGCGCCGGCCACGCCTTGCTGATGCGTGGCTGAATCGTCTCGTGACGTATCCGGTCGTTGGTAACCTGCGGTATGGGGAGGTATTCGCCATGAAGCGTGTCTTGGTAACCGGCGCCGGCGGGTTCATCGGCCATCACCTGGTAAGCGCGCTCGCCGCGCGCGGGTACCATGTGCGCGGGGTCGATCTCAAGTACCCAGAGTACGAGGCGACCCGAGCCCAGGAGTTCGAGGTGCTCGACCTGCGCCGCTGGCCGAACTGCCTCCAGGCAACCCGCGGTGTTGAAGAGGTCTACAATCTCGCCGCGAACATGGGTGGCATCGGGTTCATCGAGGCGCACAAGGCCGAGATCATGCACGACAATGCCCTGATCAACCTGCACATGCTCGAAGCCGCGCGGCTGAACGCGGTCCGTCGCTATCTCTATACGTCGTCCGCCTGCGTGTACCCGGGCTATCTCCAGCGGTCGGCCGACGTGACGCCGCTCAAGGAAGAGGACGCATATCCGGCCGACGCGGAAGACGGCTACGGGTGGGAGAAACTATTCGCCGAGCGGCAGTGCCGACATTACCGGGAAGACTATGGTCTCGAAACCCGTGTCGTGCGGTTCCACAATATCTTCGGCCCGCTCGGGACGTACGACGGAGGCCGTGAGAAATCACCAGCGGCGATCTGCCGCAAGATGGCGCTTGCCGCGGATGGCGGGGAAATCGAAGTCTGGGGAGACGGGCAACAGACACGATCATACTGCTACATCGACGACTGTGTAGAAGGCATCTATCGGCTCATGCGTTCGGATTACGCGGAGCCGCTCAATCTCGGATCGGACCGCCTGGTGACGATCAACGAGCTGGTTGATATCGTCGCGCAGATCGCCAACAAGACGGTCACCAAGCGGTACGACGCCACGAAACCGCAGGGGGTGCGCGGTCGCAATTCGGACAATACCCAACTGCGCCGGGTGTTGCGGTGGGAACCACCGACGAGTCTGGAAGAGGGATTGCGCACTACCTACCAGTGGATTGCCGGCCAGCTCGAGGGCCCCACAAGGTCATCGGGGGAACGACACGTGCCGGCGTATGCGACGCGCGAGCGTCAGGTCCCGGTCGCGTGAGCGTGCTCCTACTGTCCCGGTCCGTGCCACCGGCGATGTCCGGGGCGGCGGCCGTGGTGCGCAATCTAGCCCAACAGTTCTCACGCCACGAGTTGATCATCGGGGGTGAGCTCCCCGTTGATCGGCAGCCGACCCCGTGGGGCAGCCAACTTCCGGAAGTCGTTTACCTGATCCGCGGGTGGCCCGCAGCCCGGCGTGGCGCGCGCTGGTGGCGGCTGGTGCAACTGCCTGTCTTGCTGCTGCGCTGCCTGCGGCTCGTCCGCCAGCACCGTTGCTCAGCAATCGTGGTGGTGTTTCCGAAGGTGGAGTTCCTGCTCGTGGCCTATCTCACGGCGACGTGGACCGGGGCCAGGTTGTTTCCGTACTTCCACAACACCTATCTCGAAAACACCGAGGGGATCCACCGACGCTTCGCCCGATGGCTGCAAGGTCGCGTGTTCCGAAAGGCCGCGCACGTTTTCGTCATGAGCGAAGGGATGGTCGACCTGTACCGGGAGCGCTATCCCGGACTCCGTTGTTCCGCGCTCCTGCACTCGTTCAACGACGATATCCCGCCTTTTGTGCCACCGCCGTCCCCCAAGGCGCCCGTCCGCCTGATGCTGAGCGGCAACATCAACGAATCGTGTCGGGATGCGACGGCACGCGTGTGCGTTGCCGTGGGTCAGGTCCGCGACGCCTCGCTCACGATCCTTTCGGCGACGCCGCGGGTGTTGCTCGAGCGCTGGGGGGTCCTCCGCGATGGGATTCGCCACGAAACCCCGCCAGAGCTCCTTCCCCGGCTCCGGGAGGCTGACATTGTAGTGCTGCCTCACGGGTTCACTGGAGGATACGCAGCCGAAGAGTACCGCACGATCTTTCCCACGCGAACGATCGAGTACCTGCTTTCGGGACGCCCGATCCTGGCGCACGTGCCCCCGGACTGCTACCTGGCGCGGTTTCTGTCAGAGCACGACTGCGCGCTCATCGTGGACGAGCCCAGTGTGGAGGCCGTCGTCGAAGGCATTACCCGGCTCCGCTCGGACGGCGACCTGCGGTCCCGTCTAGTGCGCAATGCCCTGCGAACGGCCGAGTTGTTCCGCGCGGTGCGAGTGGCGGCGACGCTACGCGCCCGCCTTCAGATGGCCTGAGGGGACCCCGCCGGCAGGCGCGTGGAGAACGAAGGCGGGCGGGACCGAGCCGCCTGCGCCACGGCGGCGTGGCTCGCGAGGAGGCTTAGGGCCAACCAGAGTGGCTTTCGGTAGTCCCACGTTCGCGGCATCAGCCCGATGCCGAGCGTCAGCAGCATCACGAGCCAGAACCTCCGCTCCAGCGACGCCATCCGGCGCAGCGACAGCATCGCCGAGGCGAACAGGCCCGTGAACAAGAGGAATCCGACGACGCCCTGGCCGACGAGCACCGAGAGGAACGTCTGGTGCGGCGGCTTCGGATAGCCCAGCACGGGCGTAACCGCCACGTCGAATCCCCCCGCGCCCACGCCCACCAGGGGGTGCTGGCCAAATACCTCGAGCCCCGCATTCCAGATCTTGAGTCGACCGCCGAAGCTTCCCGTCTCCATGTCCGCGCTGGTGGTCGCCAGGCGCTGCCAGGATGCCTCGGGCGCGAGCTGTCGCGCGAAGAGCAGGGCGCCCAGCGCGAGCGCACACGTCGTCATCTTGGCGCCCATCCGCAGGCGGGGCAGGGTCCAGGGGATCAGCAGGAGCGCGGCGACGGCGGGGATGAAGGCACCCCGGGAGGCAGTCAGAAGGATTGCGGCCATGCCGAGCGGCACGAAGAGCCGATTGGGCCAGGTGAGCCAGGTACGGGGTTGTGCGAGGGCGAGGTACCAGGCCATCGGCAGACCGAGCGCTACGGTGAAGCCGAGCTCGTTGGGATTATAGTCGAAGCCGGCGTAGCGCACCGCGCTGGCGGCCGTCGCGGCCCCCGTGAAGTAGTTCGTCAGGGTGCTGATCACCGCGACATATGAGCCCAGAACGTACGCCTGGAGGAGCTGCATCTGGCGCGCGTGCGTCGGCGCCAACTCCCAAATGACCCACGCGAACATCGCCAGCTGTGCGTAGGTCAGCACGCGGATGCGTGTCGCGTCCGAATCCACCGTCCAGAACAGCGTCAGGGCCGCCCAGAGCGAGAAGAGAATCGCAAACAGCTGAAACCACAGTAGGGGCCGGATTCGACGCGCGGCCACGACGTGCAACAGCGCGGCCGCAAACGTGGCGGCCCCCACCACGCGGCCGATCGAGCCGAAGCCCGGGATGTGATCGACCTCCTCCCAGGGGATGACGAACGCGAACGCCCAGAGGCAGGCGAACGCCCCTCGCGTCATGCGGCTCGGGAGTCCTTGCTTCATGGGTTGCGAGCCAGGACCAGTTGCGTCCAGCAATCCCGGTAGAGTTTCATGGAGGCGGCAACGTCAAAGTGAGTTAGCACATGTCGTCGAGCGTTTTCGCCGACCGTGGCCGCGTGGGCGCGGTCCCGCAGCAGGGCATCCACTTGCCGGCTGGCCCCATCCACGTCGCCTTGAGCGACGACGAAGCCATTCGTCCCATGCGTGACCAGCTCCTCGATCCCGGGCGTTTCGGTGACGACGCAAGCGCAGCGACTCGCCATGGCCTCCTTTACGACGTTGGGCAACCGTTCGCTGACGGACCGCGACATCGAGACGAACACCTCAGCAGCGGCCATCTCGGTGCGCACCTCGTCCTGGCCGACATGGCCCCGGAAGGCGATGCGACCGCCGATCCCCCACCGGTCGGCCACTGCGGTGAGCCGCTGTCTTTCCGGCCCGTCGCCAAGCACGATGAGGGAGGCGTCGGGCCACGCGGAAAGGATTTGCGCGAAGACGCCAAGAACGTCGTAGATGCCCTTTTCCACACACAGCCGCCCGGCCGTGAGCAGGCGCCGCGGGATCTTCTGGACGCCGTTCGGCTGGAAAGCCGCGGCGTCGATCCCGCGATACGCCAGCCGCACACGCGAGGCTGCGACGCCCAGCGTCGTGACCCGGCTGATGTTGCACCGAGCATGGGTCCAGACGACGTCGGCGGTCCGGGCCAGGCTGCCACTGCCGGCATAGCGGCGTTCGAGATCGTAAGCGCCGAGGAACATCGAGAGCACAGTCTCCGGCAGGTATCGGCGGACCAGATAGCCGACCATGGCCGGATAATGGCCCCAGAACAGGTGGACCACATCGGCCCGTTGGCGCTGGAGCGTGGCCAAGATGTCCAAGGCGCGCGGGACGAGGCTGAGGCTCTTCATGAGCTGCGTGGGACGGCGCCAGTGCTGCCGCACGACCCAGGAAAGCAGGCTGCCCACGATCCGCGGTGCCCCCGCCCCGAACCGGAGCCCGCGCCAGACCGCCGCGACGCTCCCGTGCGTGACCGGGAGGTCACCGAGTCCGCGGGCCGCCAACAGGCGCGCCGCCTCGCGCGCGCGCCGGCGCCACGCAAACGGGCGAAGCGCCTCGTCGAGCCCGCGGGGTCGGGGAGCGCGCAGCGTCTGGACAGACACCGACACCCCGGACGCCAGCAGGGCGCGGACGTCGGTGCACGCGAACGTTTCGGTCGCGACCGGAAACGCCATCGTGACGTAGCAGACCTTCATCTGGGAGCCAGCACGGGCGCGCGGCTCCTGCGGCCGTCGCCGTCGCCTGGCTGCAGGATGCGCAGATACGCGTCCACTGCCGCCTCTTGCGTGAACGGCCTCCAGGCGTCGTCAGGAACGACGGGGCCGCGGCACTGAAGGGTGGCGATAATCGCCTCGGCGAGCGCGGCGACGTCCTGGGGAGGCACCAGGCGCCCAAACCGGCCGCCCCGTAGGATCTCCCGGGGACCGGAGTGACAGTCGGTCGCGATGACCGGCACGCCGCACGCGAGGGCCTGGATCAACACCCCCGGCAGGCCCTCCCATTGCGAGGAAAGAACGAACGCATCGGCCCGGGCCATGTAGGCAAAGGGGTTCCGCACGAAGCCGGGCAGCGACGCACTGTCCTCGAGCCCCAGGCTCCGGATCAACACGTTGAGAGCGGGCCGATCCTCGCCTTCTCCCAGGATCACCAGGCGCGCGCGAACGGCCCGCCGGACCAGCGCGAGCGCTCGAATCAGCGTGGCGAAGTCCTTCTGCGCCGTCAGGCGCCCGACCCCGAGGAGTATCGGATCGTGCCCGGGGGCGAACCACGGGTGATCGGGGGCCGCGCGGGCCAAGGTGAACAGCTCCGGTGACACCACCGGGTTGGCAAGGACTCGGATGCGCTCCCGCGGCAACGCCGTCGCGGTCGCCAGGTCCCCGGCGACGCCCTGGGACACGGCGACGACTTCATCCGCCCAACGATAAAGGCGCCGGAGCAGGAAGTAGGCGACGCCTGATCCCTTGCGGGTGGGCTGTCCCGAATAGAGGGTGAGGGCCTGACGGATCACCGTGCGCGTCCCCAACCCGGCGAGACGCGCCGCCAGCACCGCCACGAGATTCGTCGTCACCAACGTGGACAGCAGCACCGCCGGTCGCTCCCGCCGCAGGTACCGGATCAGGGCGGGGAGGCTCGTGGCCACCCGCCGGGCTCGCAGCTCGACGATCCGGACAGAGGGGGGGAGGTCGGACGCAAGAACGCCCCGGGCGCGTGCCAGCACCACATGAACCGATAGCCCCCGCTGCGTAAACCCGCGGGCGAGATTCACCATTACGCGCTCGGCTCCCCCGCCGTCGAGGGCGGGGAGAAAAAGGGCGACTTGCGGGCGACTCGGCACGCTACCACCGGTGGCATGGCGCATGCCGCTTGCCACAGTCTATAAGTGATGTATTGTCAACAGCTTGCGATGCTGGTGGCGCGGCTGCTGCAGACCTGCAACGTCGGTCCTAAGGCAGACCCTCCACGGTGCGGGCCAGGGGGAAAAGGACGTCTTCTTCCAGGACGGAGTACCCACTCGGCCGGATCGTCGCGTGATTGGCTGGGATGGCCAAAACGCGGGTGTTTTGGGCCAGTACCGGAAACTGTCCTTTTTGGCCGTTCACAGTCCCGTTGGTCACATCGTCCACGATCCGCGCATCCACGGCGTCCCGATCGGCGGGACGCGCGCCGGCGTGCGCGAGGACGTGTGCTTCCGCCTGGCTGCTGGGAAGAATCGTCAGCGGGCTGGGCAGCGCGAAGGGAGGCGATCCCACTTGGACTGCGGGACCCTCAATTTGCGGAGTTCCCAGCAGGATGTTGTCGTTGAGGTAAATCTGGGAACCCGATACCAGTTGTTGCAACCAAATGGTGAGGCTCGGATCGGAGTTCGGGCCCACCTTGGCTGCGTTGCCGATGTAGTTGGTAAAGTTCGGCCCCTCCTGGGGTGGCTCGTTGACTGGACTCGCCCAAATGCCGAAGAACCACCTACCAGATGTCCCCGGATTGTAGATCAGATTGTTCACCCAGGTGTCATGCACCCCTCCCTTGGACTCGGGATTCCGATCAGAGTTGTGCGCGAACAGCCCGCGGAGCATGCTGATACGGGTGGTATTTTCTCTGATGAGCATACCGTAGGGCGAAGCTTCCGCATTGATGAATGCACTGAACGTCACATCGGCCCCTAGCACGCCGAAGTTCAATCCGCTGCCGCTCGCCCCCCAGGCGGCCGAGACATGATCG
>Ga0214472_10001061_pt1 | contig 31774 bp, 29 predicted proteins | sample RVTome_6_FD_207662 | JGI IMG/M metagenome (GOLD analysis project Ga0214472, IMG submission 207662) | Soil microbial communities from uranium-contaminated site in the Upper Colorado River Basin, Wyoming, United States - RVT140D175 | ecosystem: Environmental > Terrestrial > Soil > Contaminated >...
CGATTGCCGAAGGATCCAAGGCCGCATAGCTTGATCGGAAATGGCTGATGAAGAAAACCGGAGAACCGCTCAAATTCAACTACAGTCGGGACAATCTCCGGTTAGGCGGCCCCACAGGTAGTGGGTCAGTTTCGTAGCAGGCCGACGATTTCCTCGATCGCCCACACGCGATCCGCCACGCCAGCGGCTACCGCCGGGCTCGTGCCGAGCGATTGGTGCTTCCTCGCGAAATTGTAGTGCATGAAGTGCAGGGCGACCGCGTGTTCTAGATTCTCCACCTTCTTCGAGAACACATTCGTAAGCCTCGTGAACCGCCGCATGGCCATCCGCATCGTGTGGTTCTGCCGCTCGGCGTAGCTCCTGGAACCGTGTGCCGGGTCAGCCTCCCCGATCATCGCCCAGCGCTTTGTGCCGTTCACTCGTCCGGGGCTGTACCGAGCTTCCGGCCCCTTGCCTCTCGGCGCGCCAAAGAGCTTCACAAGGACGGCGTAGTCGATTTGGTTCGCGAATGCGCGCGGCACGGCGTTGAGGTAGGGCCTGTGGCCGTCCGTCGTTAACTGGACGCGGTTCGCAAGGCGCGACGCCACGTCACGCATGAAGCGCTCCGCATAGCCAGCGTCACGACCGCCGACCGCCCATGTCGGCACGAGCTTGGTGTCGGCATCTATCGCGACCCACGTCCAAACGTCGCCTACCCCGCGATTGAATAGCTTCTCAGGCGGGACATTCTTGGCCTTCGCGTAGCAAAAGGCCCACAGCTCATTGCACTGAATCCGCTTGCAGTCTAGGTTTACAAGAGTCCGGCCCTGATAATCGGCGCACGCGGTGCCTAGGTCGCAAAGCAGCTTCGTCACCGTGTTCTTGGCAGCGCCGGTCATCCGGACCGTGGCCCGGATACTATTGCGCTCGACCAGGGCCGCTACGACTCGGGATCGCTTCTCGATGCTAAGCCGGTTCATATTGACCATTATGCTTGAACGCTAGCGCAAAGTCAACTTTTTCATGTGGCACGGAGACCGCCAGGTAGCGGCCAATGGTTACGTAAGTCATTATGTTCTAGATGGTTAGCTTAGTAATACGATTGCGAATTTTTTTCTTGATTCGGCGCAGATGCGAGGCGATAATACCAAAAACTGCGGAGGTCGCAACGATGAAATCACGGCAGATCGTCGACGGGTTTAGGAAGTTCAAGCCGCTCGTTACACGGGTCGTCTGCACGGCGTGGAAGGACGCAATCGCGTGCCATGCAAACACGGGCAGGATTCGTCCCGGAGAACTCGGTTCCTTGCTTCACGTAACGATGCGAACCGGCTTTCGGGTGGCGGCTGATGAACTCGACCCGTACATCGTATTGGTTGAGGAGCCGGACGGGCGAGGGCTTGACTATTTGAAGGTGGACATCGGCGCGAAGACGCCGTTGGCGGTTCGTTTCAGCAAGCAGAACAAGAATCGCGACCGCATTAGCAGGAACCAGACGTGCCGCACCGCCGACATCCTTGACCAAGGAATGCTGTTCGACGACGATGACGAAGAATTGCCCGTCGTGACGATCGTCGTGCGCGTTTCCGACCACTACTACGAGTCGGGGAAGCTGTGCGCGTTCCTCAGCCGGATTGTTCTGGTACATGAGTACGACGGCGGCTTTGATTTTCTCGATAGAATCGCCAGATTCTCGAAGAGCGATCCGAACGCCCGCGCCGAAGATGTTGGAGTGCCGCGAATTGGCATCAAGGACGAGCGGCGAGAGATTCAGGAGGAGATAACCGCGCTTCGCAAGAAGCTTGCCTAACAGCGTTGGACATGACCCCGGCTAAGCAAGCAAAAACCGAGACGGACAACAAGTGCAACGTCAATCCGATGATGATTCGGCTGGCGCGCGAGAGTCGCGGCCTCACTCAGAAGGATCTGGCGCATGCGCTTGGCCTATCGCAAGCCACGATTTGCAAGTACGAACTCGGCACCGCGCCCGTGCCGGTAGCTGATCTCCAGGCGATCGCCGGGGCGTTGGAATACATCGTCCCGTTTTTCTACCTTGAAGATCAGGTCTACGGCCGCGGCAATACGATGGTGTTCCATCGCAAGCGCGTGCGCATCTCGGCCAAGGTCCAAACGCGGGTCAATGCCGACATCAACATCCGCAAGATGCAGCTCGCGAGCTTGCTCCGCGCATCGGAAATCAAAGCCGATTATACATTTCCCTCGCTCTCGATCGACGAATACAACCACAACCCGGAGGTCGTTGCACGCACGGTCCGCGAGGTGTGGCAACTTCCAGCCGGTCCGATTCCGAACCTCACGCACGTCGTCGAGAATGCGGGCGGTGTTGTACTGCACGTGGACTTTGGCACGAAACTCATCGATGGAATACACCTCTGGCTAAGCGGCCTGTGCCCCGTGTTCTTTATGAACCAGAACGTTCCAGGCGAGCGTTACCGATACAGCCTAGCCCACGAAATCGGCCACGCCGTCATGCACCGCACGGCCATCGGCGGAGATGTTGAGGAAGAAGCAAACAGATTCGCGAGCGAACTTCTAATGCCCCGATCTGTAGTACGGGCCGACCTTCATGGTTTCAGCCTCAAGGTCGCGGAGCGGCTAAAGCCGGTGTGGAAAGTGTCGATGCAGGCGCTGACAATGCGTGCATGGCAGTTACGTTTGATCTCCAATCGGGCTCGCCAGGGCCTCTTCTCCCGTCTTGGCGCTCGCGGTTACCGAATTGATGAGCCGTGGCCGATTCCTCTCGAAGAGCCGCGCGTCTTCGATCGCCTAGTTTCTTTCCATCGGGATGAACTTGGTCTGTCCGACGACGAAATGATGCATGTAATGTTCACGAAGCACCTCGGCCCTGACTGGAAACCGGACCCTGCGCAGCCACAACTCAGGGTCGTCGGTGATGAGAGCCTATTCGACTAGCCCTTGCTCCAGCGCGCTTTCGCCGCTTTCTTTGCGATTTCGCTTCGTTGCTCGGGCGTCAGCTTTTTCGCGCGCGCTCTGCCGCCCTTGGCCCCGCCCTTGCGGCCGAGCATGGCGGCAGCCTCGCTCTCAGGGGATCGCTCCGGCTCGGGCGGAGCTTGGCCCGTGGCCTCGTCAACTAGCGACTTGGCGAGCTGGTTCACGTCGCGCGGCCGCTTATTGCTTGAACGTCTAGGCATACTAACATAGTAGCTGTTGGGCTATCGAGATTCAAGAAGATGCGGAGTGCGAACGATGGCCAGAACCGTGCCCGATCATCGCCTTTGTATATGGTGCGGACGCGAGTACAGGGAATCGGAGTCCGGCGACTCGGTGTTTTGCACTGATTGCGTTGCGCTTCCTGATTTCGCCACAGGGGATGCGAAGATAAGCTGGTTGAAAACGAAATTCGGAGGAGTATCGCAAGCCGGGGACGATTGGGGGCAGGGGGTCAACGAGCCGTGGCCCGACACCTTCCCCATGAAAACAAGAGACAAGTTGCCCGCCCCTGACAGGCCAATCAAGAAGCGCAGGCGACGCCGGTAGCCTCAAACTGACCCACTACCGCCCACAAGACCGAACATAATCCGAAAACAACCCTTGACGCCACCGAGAGTTCGCTGTATGTTAGGTACATCGCGCCGGCCATCGGTGCGCCGCCGCACCGAACCAGCCGCCGCGTGGAAGAGGAGAAGGTACACCCGGCGGAGCTGAACGGAGGAGAACCGGAAAGCCCAAACAAAAAGTCGACGAAACGAAGCCAGTTTTCGCCCCTGGCGCTATCGAAAACGCCGTTTGTGTTAAGAAAACGAACCCAATCGAACCCAACCCGGGCAGCTTGACTGCCACCGCTGTGGCAGCGGTGCCCTCCTACGACGTAACCGCCTCCGCCCGCCCCTAGCCCGATCGGCGGTGACACCGGGCGGACCTTTGCCGGATCCAACCCAGGCCGTCGAGGAGCGGCAGAGTACGAGCCGCGCTCGTGTATGAATCGGGGTCCTCTGATCTAGCGTCGCAATCGGCCAACGATGCCGCCGGCGGCAGGTGGCAATCGTGCGCTCGGAATCGCCATAGGCCGAGTGGACGAAGGCCGTGGTATCGGCCATACTGCACACGCCCAAGGTATCGGGAATCGAAGCCTGCGAACGGATGTAGACGGACCATGAGCATTCTCGTCGACGGGGAAACGCGGATAATCTGTCAGGGAATTACCGGCAAGGCGGGGGCGTTCCATACCGCCCAATGCCTGGATTACGGAACTAAGATCGTCGGCGGCGTCACCCCGGGCAAGGCCGGAACGCAGTCCGAGCATGGCTTGCCCGTCTTCAACAATTGCCACGACGCCGTCGCCGCCACCGGGGCCGACGTCTCCATGATCTTCGTCCCGGCTCCGTTCGCCGCCGATGCGGCCATGGAAGCCGCCGACGCCGGCTGCTCGCTCGTCGTGCTCATCACCGAAGGCGTGCCCACGCTGGACATGGTCCGTGCCCGCCATTTCCTCGACGAGAAGGGGGTGCTGCTGATCGGCCCGAACTGTCCCGGGATCATCACTCCGGGCCAGTGCAAGATCGGCATCATGCCCGGCTACATCCACAAGGCGCCCGTCGGCAAGAGCAAGTCGGTGGGCATCATTTCCCGCAGCGGAACGCTGACCTACGAGGCCGTCTGGCAGTGCACGACCCGCGGCATCGCCCAGTCGACCTGCATCGGGATCGGTGGCGATCCGGTCAAGGGTCTTAACTTCATCGAATTGCTGGACATGTTCGAGAAGGATGACGCCACCGACGCGGTCATCATGATCGGCGAGATCGGCGGCACCGACGAGGAGGAGGCCGCAGCCTACATCGAACGCCACGTGACCAAGCCGGTCGTCGCATTCATCGCGGGCCGCACGGCGCCGCCCGGCAAGCGCATGGGCCACGCCGGGGCCATCATCAGCGGCGGCGAAGGCACCGCCGAATCCAAGATCCGGGCCCTGCAAAACGCCGGCGTGGCGGTTTCGGATTCACCCGCCAAGATCGGCGAAACGCTCCAAACGGCCCTGGCCGAAGAGAGTCGCCGGGTGGTTACTGCCGGCCGGTCGTAACCACATCCAACCGCCCGGCGAACCGCCCGTCCCGACAGGCGGCGCAACCTCGGGAGCGGAAGGTCGCGGCCGCAACACACATCCACGCATCAATCGTCGCAGCGCGGGATGATCGTGTAGACCGCCGTCTGCACGGGACCGTCACGCCGGATTCACGACCTCCGGGTCGGAGGAATGGACCCGGGGTGCTACTCGCGGTCGCCGTTGCGGAGCCCCCCGGCGGAAGGCGTGTTATGATCTCAAGACGATGATGCTGAGGCGGCACGTTCCGAGGGAGAAACGACCATGAGCATCCGGGCATCGTTTGCGGCGCTGACGATCAGCGTCACGCTGGCGGTTGGCTGCGCCTCGAAGGCCCAGCGCCTGCACGTCCAGCAGTGGGGCACCATGTACGAGGTGCTGCGGGAAGGCAAGGCCGAGGGCCGCGTCGGGCTGGGCGAGCTGACCCACCCGGAAACAGTCGGCGTCGGGGCGCTGGAGCGGCTTGCCGGCGAAGTCATGATCGTCAACGGAGAGGTCTGGACGGCCAGAGTCGAGGACGGTGAACCTGTCGCCACGCAGGTCAGCGACCCGGGCGCGGTTCGGGCGGCGCTGCTGATCGCGGCCCGAGTGCCGCGGTGGCGGGTCGTGGCCATCGACAGCGACGTGGCTCCGGGCGACTTCGAGGCGCTTCTCGCCGCGGCCATCGACAAGAACGGCCTGAGCCATGAAAGCGTCGTTCCGTTCATGGTCGAAGGGCCGCTCGCTGCCGTCGAGATGCATGTGGTCAACGGCCGCTGTCCACAGGCCGGAGAAACCGCGGACCCGACGGACGATGCGTACCGCGGCGCGTGGGCCCGAGCGCGGGGCACGATTGTCGGGTTTTTCGCCGAGGACCGGGCCGGCGTCCTGACCCACCACACGTCCAGGGTTCACGCCCACGCCTTGCTTGTGGGACCGACGCCGATGATGGGACATGCGGACCGGATCGGCTTGCGGCCCGGCGCGATGCTCATGCTGCCGATCGGGGATTGAGCGTCGATCGCGCAGGCGGCGGCCAGCCTGCGCAGTCCGCTTGCCACGACCGTGCCGAGGCGAGTACCCTGGTCCCCGGGCCTCACCGACTTCCTGGATCGGCCGGAGATCAAGCCATGCAGACCACGCACACCGAGTGTATCTACAGACTGGCAGCCGCTGCCGTCGCGGTGGTTCTAATCACGTCGGCGTCCGCCTGGGCGGAATGGACGCAGTTCGGCGGCCCGAACCGCGACTTCAAATCGCCCGCAACGGGGCTGTCGACCGAGTGGCCCGAGGGTGGCCCGAAGAGGCTCTGGAGCCGCGCGTTGGACGGCGCGTACTCCGGGGTCGCGGCGACCAGTGACACGCTATTCACGATGTCTCGCTCGGGCGATGAGGACATCGTGGTCGCGCTGGCGGCCGACAGCGGGGCAACGAAGTGGGAGCACCGTTACTCGGCTCCAGCGTTTCCGGGACTGGACCAGAGCTTCGGCATGGCCCCTCGCTCGACACCGTTGGTTCTTCCGGACCGGGTGATCACGGCCGGCATCACCGGGCGCTTGCATTGCCTGGACCGGGAGACCGGCAAGGTCCATTGGTCGCACGACCTGATGGCGGAGTACGGCGCCACGCGTCCGCGCTGGGGCTATTCGTCGAGCCCGCTGGCGTACAAGAACACGGTCATCGTTCCGGCCGGCGGTAAGGGGCACGGGGTGATGGCGTTCGATCGAAACAGCGGGGCGGTGGTCTGGAGCAAGCACGACTTCGCGAACGCGTACTCATCGCCGATGCTGATCGACGTGGACGGGCAGGAGCAGCTTGTGGTGTTCATGGCGCCGGGTGTGGCCGGCCTCGACCCGGCCACGGGCGAGCTGCTCTGGCAGCATCCGCATCGGACGGACTACGACGTGAACGCGAGCCTGCCGGTGTGGGGCGAAGACAACCTGCTGTTCATCTCTTCCGATTACGGCACGGGCAGCCGCGGACTGCGGCTCACACGCTCGGGCGACCGGACGAACGTGGAAGAGGTCTGGCAGCAGAAGAAGATGCGCGTGCACTTCGGCAACGCCATCCGCATCGACGACCTGATCTACGGCTCGACCGGCGGCAACGGCCCGGTGTTTTTCGCGGCGGTGAACGCCAAGACCGGAGAGTTCGCCTTTCAGCACCGGGATCTGTTCGCCAAGGCGCAGTTGGTGCATGCGGACGGGAAGCTGATCATTCTGGACGAGGACGGGCAGCTTTGCATCGGGACGCCCACGGCCGAGGGGGTCACGATCCACGCCCGTGCACAACTCCTGGACAAGGTCGCCTGGACGGCGCCGACTCTGGTCGGCACGCGGCTATACATCCGCGACAACAAGACCATCATGGCGCTCGATCTCGGCTAGGCCACGGTCCGGCGGCGCGGGCTCCGCGGTTGCCTTTGGCGGGCCCGCGCCCGCTCCTGACCATCCCCGCCGGGACACCTCCGCGACTCGCTACGCAAAGCCCCGGATGATGCCAGCCGGCTGCCATCGCCACATGTCACCATCGCGCTGCGACACGGGGTGGTGGGCCGACCCACTCGAACTTTCGGGTTGAAAGAACCGCTTCCTCACGGGCGCGGCTCTGTTCCGAGTACGCCCACCCGAAGAAACAACCGCATCGATGCACCAGGTTACCCGACTGTCCAAGGCGCCGGACGGCTCCAAACCGTTGTGGTGCGGGTCCGCGGCTTGCGTCCGATATTCGGCTCTCGGGACGGGCGGGCGGAGAAGGAGAATGAGGTGGATCGGCGCGGGTCAAGCGGCCCGGCGCGGCTGCCGATAAGCCGGTACGCGATCACAAGCGCCTGGCATTCGCGCGTAATGTAATCTTTGGGTTGTCCGTGGTGTCATCGCCCAATCCGCAATACGAAGGTGACCGAATGAACCAGCCAGTCAATTCCGGTACAACGCCGAATCGCCGGCAGAAACGAGTGATCAACCCGTCGTTCCAGTGGAAGTACGCGGGGATGACGGCGATGACGGTGTTCTTCGTGTCGTCGATCATCGCCACCATCCTGTACAGCGTCCTGCATCACCAGGCGCGGATGCGGCTGATCGATCCGGAGAACTACACCGCGGAGGTGACCCAGGTCATCCTTCTCTTCGCGGTGGGTTTCTCGGCCCTGACGGCCGGCGGCGTGGCCCTCTGGTCGCTCGTCGTCACCCATCGGATCTGCGGCCCGCTTTACGTCCTGGATCGCTACCTCACGCAGTTGGCCGGCGGCCGGCTGCCGTTCGTGCGTCCCTTGCGTCGCAAGGACGAGTTCAAGCAACTGATGGCCAACTTCTCGCAGGCCATCGGCTCGGTCCGCCAGAACAAGCAGATGGAGCTTGCGGTCCTGGACGAAGTCGCCAGGCTCGCGAACGATAGCGTCAACGACCCCGCGGGTCGGCAGCAGGCCTTGCAGAGCATCGCGGCGAAGGTCGAAACCCTGGCCCGCCAGACGCGGACCTTCCTGGGCGAAGATGAGCTCGATACGCCCGCCGCAGCGGGGAAACCCGCGTTCGAGGCGAAGGCGAAGACCGCCCAGCCGCTTGGCAAGTTCGACCTTTAGCACGCCCGGGCGAATGCAGGCTACACGCACGGGGCAATCAACGCGCACCCGACGGCGCTTACGTTCCCACTTCGACGAACGATACGCCCCACACGTGCTCATTGCCGCGCTCGATCTTGTCCAGTAGTTCCTTCTCGAGCGGCTTGTCCAGCTTGATCTGAGCGCACGCGCCCTGCGTATCCTCGCAGATCACGTTCTCCATCTCCTCGACGTTGACCCCGGCGTGGCTGATGACGCCGAGCACGTGGGCCAGCACGCCCGGGCGGTTGCGGTGCCGCACCACGGCCACGTACCTGGCCGGGGAACGGGCCCGGAGGTTCACGCAGTTCGCCACGTGCCCGGTGTGCACGTAATGAGTGACGATTCGGACCGTCTCCGCGGCGATCGCCTGCTGGGCCTGATCGGTCGACGCCCCGATGTGGTGGGTGCCGTAGACGATGCCGCCGGCATCGAGAATGGGATCCGTGAACGGAGCCTGTCCCTCGGACGGCTCGTCGGGAAAGACATCGAGCCCGACGCGGAGATCCTTCTCCTTCACGGCGCGGGCCAGGGCCTCGTAGTCCATCACCTCGGACCGGGCGGTGTTGATGACGTAACTTCCGCGGTGGAGCCGGCCCACCACGTCGGCGTCGATGATCCCGTCCGTGTCGGGAGTCGCGGCCAGGTGGAGGGTGAGGATGTCGCACTTCGCGGCGACGTCGGCGGGGCTCTCGCAACGGACGATCTCGAGGGCCTCCGCCCGCTCGTCGGTGAGTGACCGGCTCCACGCGACCACGTCCATTTCGAAAGCAAGGGCCCGCCTCACGACGGCTTCACCGATCCGGCCCAGGCCCACGACGCCAAGGGTTCGGCCTTTCAGCCCTCGCGCGGCGGCGTATTCCCGCTTGTTCCACCGGCCGTTGCGGAGGTCGACGACGTTCTCGCACACGCGGCGATCCAGACCGAGGATGAGGGCGAAGGTCAGCTCGGCGACGGCGATGGCGTTCTTGCCCGGGCAGTTGGCGACGAGGATGGCGCGCTGTGAGGCGGCGGTTACGTCGATCGTGTTAACACCGGCGCCCGCCCGCACGACGAGGCAGAGCGTGTTGCCCGCCTGGAGCATATCGGCGGTCACCTCGGTGCTTCGCACGACGAGGATGCGGCACAGCGTCTTGACGATGGCGTCGCGGAGGGCCTGCCCGTTGAGCCCGGGGTCAAGGACCACGTCGCAGCCCGCGGCGCGCAGGGCGTCAACGCCGTTCCCTCCGAACTTGTCGGCAATGAGCACGCGCATGGTCATACGTGTCGGCGGTCTCCGATCGCATGCGGGGCTGAGTCTCGGCCCGCGACTCGATGGGATCATGGTGACGGCACGGACCCTGCGCGTCAATCCGTGGGGCGGAGACGTAGTCGGAGCGACCGGTCCCGTGTGGTCGCGGCTGCCTTCCCCGCAGACGCTACGTTCGTTCGCTACTGCCTGGTGCTCCATCAACGATCATTTGATGGCTGGCACAGGCAAACCAGTTTGCCCGTGAATCGGATCACACTCCACACGGGCAAGCTGCCGCTTGCCCATGCCACCCGCCCTATAACGGTTGACCAGGCACTAGACGGCGGCGACGCCCGGGGGCCTGGGGTTGACGCAGTGGAGCAACTCGCCGCTCTTCATGTAATGATCGATGATCCGCACCGCCTCTTCCGCGACGGCGGTCTGCGCCTGAGCCGTTGACGCCCCGACGTGGTGGGTGCCGTAGAGGTGAGGGGCGTTGCCGATCGGGTCGGCGAAGCGGGTGTCCGTCGCCGCAGGCTCGACCTCGTAGACATCGAGCGCGGCGCCGGCGATGGCGCCGGCGCTGAGGGCCTCGGCCAGGGCCGCCTCGTCCACTATGCCCCCGCGGCTGCAATTGAGCAGGAAGGCGGTGGGCTTCATCATGGCAAGCTGCTTGCGGCCGATGAGGTGTTTCGTATCGCTTCCCCCGGGTACGTGCAGCGTCACGAAGTCCGACTGGGTGAGCACGTCGTCCAGGGTAACTCGGCGGACGCCGAGTTCGCACTCCGCGTTGTCGTGGGCGATGACGTCAGCGTAGATCAGGTTCATGTCGAACGCCTTGGCGCGCTTGGCGACCTCGTAGCCGATCCGCCCCAGCCCCACCACGCCGAGCGTCCGCCCCTTCAGGCCGCGGGCCTTGCCGTATTCCTTCTTTTTCCAGATCCCCTGCCGCAGGTCGTCGGTCTCGTCGACGATACGGCGGTCGAGCGCGATCATCAGCCCGAGGGTGAGCTCGGCCACGGCCACGGAGTTCATTCCCGGGCAGTTGCACACCCGGACGTCGCGGCGGGTGGCGGCGTCCACGTCGATCGTGTCGTAGCCGGAGCCGGCTCGGATGACGAGCGACAGGTTCGGTGAGGCCCCAAGCACCTCGTCGGTGACGCGCGTGCTGCGCACCACCAGCGCATCGCAGCCGGTTCGGGCCACGGCGTCGTGGAGGGCGTCACCATCAAGCCCCGGTTCATAAAACACCTGGCAGCCGCGATGCGCGAGTTCCTCGATTCCCCGGTCCTCGAATCTGTCGGCGATGAGCACTTTCATGGCAGGTTCCCCGAATAATGACCACGTCGCAGCGTTGAGACGATCCAACGCCGCGATATTCCGACTGGCACGATTCGTGCCGGGGGCGCGAAAACCGGCGATTCCGACCCGCTCCTGGGCGTTGATCCGGCCCGTGGATGCTGCTAGACTAAGCACATTAACCGCTTCCGGGCGCATCACGCCCTGTACACGGGTCGCACAGGCCCGAAGGCCGGGGGGAACGGAACATGCAACGCCGCGAAATCCGCACGCGTACGGTTCTGGTCACGGCGGGCCTGGTAGGGGCCCTGGTTTCGATCGTCGTGGCCTACTCGACCGGACCGGACCCGGGTATGTCCGGCGGCCCGATCGGTTATCAGACCGGCGCGGGAAACTGCACCCTTTGCCACGAGTTCAACACGGGGCCGGGCATCGTGGAGCTTCTGGGGGCCCCCGCGCGCTACCGGCCCGGAGCCGCGTACGACCTGACCATCCGGGTGTCGGACCCCAAGCAAGCCGGAGCAGGGTTCCAGATCAGCGCGGAAGGCGGCGGGCAACACCGCGGCAGCTTCAACCTGGTTGACGGCCTGCTGACGCAGTTCGTCGACCCGAACTACGTCAGCCACAAAGAGGCCGGCGTGGACGAGTCGATCGCCAATTGGGCGGCCAACGGTGGGTCATACGGCTACGAGGTTCGGTGGGTTGCGCCGGCGATGGACGCCGGCGCGGTGACCTTGTTCGTTGCCTCATTGGCCATCAACAACGGCACCTGGTTTCTCAACGACCGGTTCTACGCGACGTGGGCCACGCTCGCGGCAGCCCTTCCCGGCGACGTGGACGGAGATCTGGACGCCGACCTTCGCGACGCGGCCGCGATGCAGCGGTGCTTCGGTGAAGCCGTCTTGGACGCCGAAGACCCATGCCAGTATGCGGATGCGACGGCCGATGATTTCGTTTCACTGGAGGATGCCGCGGTACTGGTGGACTCGCTGACCGGCCCGACCGCAACCGCTCCGGCCGCCTACGTGCAGGCCGACGCGGTGCGCGGCGGCATGCTGTACGACCGCTGGTGGCCGGTAAGCCGATCGCCGGAGCCGACGGGGGACCATCCGCTTTATCCGCTGATCGGGCAGCAGTCGGACTCGGCGACGTTCCGCTGCAAGGAGTGTCACGGGTGGGACTACCGCGGCGCGGATGGGGCTTATGGCGAGGGGTCGCATTACACCGGCATTCGCGGCGTTGCGGATACGACGCTGAGCGCGCAGGAGATCTTCGACCTGCTCAAGGCTGACCCGATGGAGATCGCCGACGGCCACGACCTCGATGCGTACGGCCTGACCGACCGTGATCTGTGGGACGTGGTCAAGATGACGCTCGAGGGGGTGGTGGATACCGACCCATACATCGACGCGGCCGGGGGGTTCGTTGGCAACGAGGCGCTGGGCAGTCTCGTCTACGCATCAGTCTGCATGTCGTGCCATGGGAGCGACGGAACGACGATCGACTTCGGCGAGCCCGGAAGTCCCGAGTACGTCGGCACGATCGCCAACGACAACCCCTGGGAGTTCCTGCACAAGGTCCGGTTCGGCCACCCCGGCTCACCAATGCCCACGATGGACCTGCTGCAATACAGCGTCCAGCTCTCGGCCGACGTGGGCGTGTATTCGCAAACCCTCCCGGTCGAATAGGACGCCGCCCCTCGACACGCCCCGGCCCATCGCCGGCGCGGTCCTCGATACACGCCGCGAGCCCGCGTGGGTGATCAGGGTATTGCCGCTTCACGGAAAAAAGCGTATCCTGTCGCCCCGTCGTTGGGCCGGGAAACGACGCAGGGGCTTCTTGGGTCCGGCATCCAAGCGTACGGGGACAGGCCGGAGCGATCCCCGTCTACGCGCAACCAAGCGAGGTGGAGTATGTCCAAGTATCGCATGCTGCTCGGCCTGTTGGTCGGGCTCTGCGGGCCATCGGTCGGCGTTGCACAGAATTGCAGCGGCGACGCCGATTGTGACGACGGCAACGTCTGCACCGATGACATTTGCATCATACTGCCCTTCCCCGGCGGGTTCTGTAGCTTCCTGCCCAATACCGATCCGTGTGACGACGGCAACCTGTGCACGATGAACGATGTCTGCGACGCCGGAACCTGTTCGGGCACGCCGATCCCGGATTGTTGTGCCATCAGTGTGGCACTCGATGGCCAGCGCGACCGAGACCGCATCCTCGAACCCTTCCGAACCTATCGCGATGGCGTCCTCGACTCGACGCTCGAGGGCCGCGGGATCGCGGCGCTGTACTACCGGCATACACGGGAGGTGGCCGACATCCTCGACGCTTCGCCCGCGTTGCGGCTCGAAGCGGCCTGGACGCTCTTTCGCGTCGCGCCGCTTGCGGCGCGCGTGGCCGCCGGCGGGGATGCCGTCCTCTCCCCGACGGACGTGGCCGCGATAGACCGCCTCTGCGCCCTGATCCAACGCCAGGCAAGCGACGAACTCGCTCACGACCTGCAAATCCTGCGCGAAGCGCTGGCCAACGACGAACTGCCCGCGGTGCTCGGCGTGCGGATCGACGCCGGCCGCATCCGTCGGCGGTAGCCGGCCGGATGGACCCGGGGAGTGATGCGTCGGGCCGGACGCGTGGAGCCGGTAATCCCGGCACCGGGCGCTTGCCCACGGGACGGATTCACCGCCCGGGGCCGGCGCGGGACTCACCTGACCGCGGTTAGCCTGCGGACGCGGCCCTTCGTATAATGCATCGAGAGGGGCGCACGCGGTTGACGCTCCTTGCGATCCCGAGGCGGGCGACCGATATGCTCTTTCAGCCTCCATTACCGCTCAGCTACTCGACGCCGAGCGAGGCGGAACTGTGCGCCGCCATTCGCGAGCGCAAGGAGCGGCTCGGCTCGCGGGTGGTCATTCTCGGGCATCATTACCAGCAGGACGAGGTGATCCAGTTCGCCGACTTCACCGGCGACAGCCTCAAGCTGGCCCAGCTCGGCGCGCAGCAGAAACACGCCGAGTTCATTGTCTTCTGCGGCGTCCATTTCATGGCCGAGTCGGCCGACATCCTGACCGGCGACGACGTCAAGGTGATCTTGCCCGACCTCTCGGCCGGGTGCAGCATGGCCGACATGGCCGACATCGACCAGCTCGAGGACGCGTGGGAATATCTCGTGGACGAGTGCGGCGCCACGGTGGTGCCGATCACCTACGTCAACTCGGCGGCGTCGATCAAGGCCTTCTGCGGCGGACACGGCGGGGCATGCTGCACCAGCAGCAACGCCTCCAAGGTCCTCGAGTGGGCGTTCCGCCGGGGTGACAAGGTTATCTTCCTGCCCGACCAGCACCTCGGCCGTAACACCGCGTACGCGCTCGGCGTTCCGCTCGACGAAATGGTGGTGTACGATCCGCATCGGCCCGGCGGCGGGCTCACGCCGGAACAGGTCCGCCGCGCCAAAGTCGTCCTTTGGAAGGGCCATTGCAGCGTGCACGGCCTGTTCACGCCGGCCCAGTGCGACGAGATCCGCCGGCTGGACCCGGAATACAAGATCCTCGTTCACCCCGAATGCGCGTGGGAGGTCGTGCAGAAGTCCGACCTCGCCGGCAGCACCGAGTTCATCATCAAGACGTTGCGCGAGGCGCCGCCCGGCTCGAAATGGGCCATCGGAACCGAGATTCACCTGGTCAACAGGCTCTCGGACCGGCATCCCGACATGGCCGTCCGATCGCTCGCCGGCATTCAATGCCTCTGCACGACGATGTACCGGATCGACCTGAAACACCTGCTGTGGGCGCTGGATGAGCTGGCCGCGGGGCGGGTCGTGAACCAGATCAAGATCGATCCGGAAACCCGGAACCTCGCCCTCATCGCCCTGCGAAGAATGCTCGACAACGTCCCCGCCCAGCCCGTGGCAATCAAATGAGGCCTGCGTCGGTCCTGGCAAACGTCAGGGTGTGGACTTCCGGCGTCGTGAAGACGCCTAACGGCGCTTCGTCGCCGCAATCAATAGACGATTACCCGTCGCAAGAGTTGCCATCTGTTCGGCCTGGGCGTCTGTTGGCTTCTTGGTGTTGCAGTGCAGGTGACCGTACTCGGGGTCGAGGGCGTCCGGCTCATGCCACGGTGGCAATGCCGGAGTAACGCCTTCGACCAAGTCCGGATGGGTCAGCTCGCAGAGGCCCGGCAGGGTGCCCGAGGGCATGATGACCTTGGCTTCGCGGTATGCCTGCAATCCGTGCTCGGTCCGAAGTCGCGCGTCACGACAGGTAAGCGACAGCGTGGAGTGACGGTCGAGGAACGCCTCTGCAAACACCGTGCCATCTCTCAAGTGTGACCGTTTCGACGTACGACGAAGGAAGGACGTAGAGGCGTCGAACTTCAGCGTTGTCCCTTGAGCCACGCAACCGTCTCCCGTGGGCCCATCGCGCTTGCCGGACATTCGCTGACTCGTAGGAACTCGTCCGTCGTGGTAAGTCGAATCGACCCGTCCGGGAGAATGCGGAACGTCGCGCGCCGTCCCGTCGTAAGCGATTGAACGACCAGGGCCACGGCGCCGGTCGACTCGATGGCGGCTGCTTTCCTGATGTCATCGCGCAACACGACTGCCGGAGCAAGCGCTTCGACAATGTCGAGGCACAATCGGATGTGTTCGGGCGGCGGGACGGGCAGGCCCTCCTCTATTGTGTCCTGCCGATCCTCCTCGAGGCTGATCCGCACTCGTTCGACAAGTACGGAATCTTGCTTCAGGACCAGCTCACGGAACTGAGCGCGTGCGGTTGCAGGAGACTCTTCGAGTGCCGGTGGGTCATGCGAAGCACCATTGTCGAGCGGAATGCGAGCGTCGTCGGAGGCATCCTCGCTACAGGCGCCCCCACGGCGTGACCGCCTGTTCCAGGGCACCCGCGGCTCATTCTCGGCAACCGAAACCGTTGGGAGGAAACACCCGAGGACATACAGGTTCGAGGCTGGTTGACATTCGGCAATCGCGTTCATGCCGTACTCTCCATACGTAGGCCCCATTCTCGCTTAGCCTTGTCAGAGATTGCCCCGCGAAAGAAAACCTGTAGTCGATCATGGACCAGATCAAGGCAAGCCTCGTCCGATCTCTCGCCTACCCTTGTCCCGGCAACGGTCGTCAGCAAAAAGCCGGTCGACTTGGACGCGTCGGAAACGGCGACCGTTCCGCTCTCCAGCCGGAAACGCAGATCGACTTCTTCCTCCACGCGCCACGAAAGCTCGACCTTATGGAGCCCCTGGTTGCCTTGCAGGATCCCGACGTGGAACTCCGGCTCGAAGTACTCCGTCAAAACGGCTTCCGCCTTGGTCGGCTCGATGAAGTTGGTGTAGGCCAGATTCACAACCGCAGTGTCGGCCTTTTGGGCCGCGTTGCGGAGCAGGTCACGTACACGCCAAAGCCAACGCCGAAGTTCCGGAAACCGCGGATAAGCTGGCACATCGTCTCCGACTTTGCGGAGCCAACGCACCACCAGAACGCGTTCCTGCAGACTGAGTTCGAGACCGACGGCATTACCCTCATAGACGACACCGGGTAAGGTGCTTGGCCCGATAGCAATCTCATGGTGGGCAAGTCCGGGGGGCACCTCAAACTGACGTGGTTCCGAGATCTCCTTGAAGTCGCCTTTGATCTCGGTGTGGAGTCGGTTGACCAGACCAAAGCTCAGCGGGATCGGGGGGTCGAACGTGCAACGGACCGCGGCTTCAATCAGAGGTAGGTTGTCGAACTTGAGGCATATCGGGCACATCCCGGTCGCTCCAGCTATTACACCCTAGCATCCGGAGCCGCCACCGTCCACCCTATGCCACACGGCCGCGGCGCTGCCCAATGGCAACGGGCCTCCGTGGCCCTGCGGCGGATGCTCGACAACGTCCCCGCCCAGCCCGTGGCGATCAAGTAGCTGCCGACCAACGCGCAGGCAGCAAGGCTTCCACGCTCAACGCGGCCGACGTAGCCCGCGGTGGCGCAGTGCGCCCGGCCTTCTTGCACGTCGCGAACGAGCCCTACAATACACCCATGGAAGGCGTCGCCGAGATCCTCCTGCACGAAAATGAGCTCCCAACCCGCGTCGCAGCCCTGGCAGGCGAGATCGCCGACGCCCACCCGGACCGCGACCGCGGGATCACCATCGTCACCGTTCTGTCCGGGTCCATCGTGTTCCTGGCCGACCTGCTTCGCCAGCTTCCCCTCAAGACCAGGCTGGGCCTGATCCACGTTTCCAGCTACGCGGGCCGGAACAGAGTGGCCCGCGGACCCACGCTCATCGGGACGTCGCTGCCGGATTTGCACGACCAGGATGTGCTGATCGTCGATGATATCCTGGAGACCGGCGGCACGCTGCGGCTGGTGCAATCGGCGGTGGCCGACGCCGGACCGCGGGCGGTGCGCACCGCCGTGCTGCTCCGCAAGCCGTGCCGCCGCGACCCGGAGCCGACGGTCGATTTCGTCGGGTTCGAGATCGAGGACGTTTTTGTGGTCGGCTACGGGTTGGACTACAATGGATGGTACCGCAACCTACCCTATGTGGCGGCGTTGCGGGCCGGCCCGTTGGGCCACGGAATGTGTGGATGATCGAGACCGCAACAGATCCGCGTAAGTCGGTCGCGTTCGCCGCCGCGTCGGAGGCCCCGCCGACCGTCAGCGAAGCGACCCTCCCGTGGGCGGCGCTGCCGGGCGGCGTGGTGGACGGCGGCGAGATCGTCATTCTCGCGATCAAGCCGTCGATGTGGAAACCTGTTTTCGACTCGGCCACGTGGCTTGTTGCCGCGTGCCTGATGGCTGCGGTACTGACCAGGCTGGGGGCGGCGTTACCGGGCCTTTCGCTGACCTCGACCGCACAGTTGGTTCTGCTGGCCGGATTCGCCCGCCTCGGCATCGCGGTCTTCCGGTGGGTCCCGACGTGGCACGTGCTGACCAACCGGCGGATCATCGACATCCACGGTGTGCGTGCGCCCGCAGCCGTCTCGTGTCCGCTCATCGACATCCGCAACACCTACCTGCGGCCGTCCCCGGCCGAAAAGCTGCTCGGCCTGGGATCGATCCTCTTCATCAGCAAACATGACGGGGATCAACCGCGGGCCTGGCGCTGCATCTCCCGCCCCGACGATGTGCACGCCCGCATCCGCCGCGCGATCGAGCAGGCTATCGACCAGCATGGGGCGGCGTGAGCACGCACCGGTGACCCGGCCACCGATCATCTACGGAGGCGCGGCCGCGCCCAGCGCGGCCAGGTCCGCCAGCAAGGCGAGTACCTCCGGGTCCTCGTTCCCACCCGTGGTTTGACGCACGACAACCGCCTCCTGGAGCAACTCTGCCGCCTCGACCGTCCGCCCGGGCGTTGCCGCTGGGCGCCGTTCGGTGGCTCAGTTGCACGGCGCGCGACCGAGGCGCCGCCCCGGCCTCACCGGCGTTCGGAGCTGACCTTCGCCTCGCGTGGCGTACGTGCAAGGAACGTCAGCAGCGCCGCCAGAAGCGACAGGACGACGAGGCCGGTTGTCGGGGAAACGTCGAATTGCCCCCACGCCGCGATCAGAAGACCCGGCGGTGAGCAGTTGAACAGCGGGGAGTACTCCAGGGACTCGGCAAACAGGTCGGTCATCGCGTTCGCCCGAACGGAATCGACCACCGGCGGCCCGGCCCAGCCGGCTGCCAGGACAATGCCGGTCACGATCCACGCCGCCTTCACCCGCATGATCCCGAACACCAGCAGGAAAACGCCTCGGGCGATGAGCAGACCCAGCACCAGCGACGCCACGGTCAGCCCCCAGATGTACATCGCGGACTTCGCCCGGAACTCCGCGTCCGCCTCCAACCAGGGATCGGCGACCAGATGCGTCCAAACCGACCGCCCGACCGCGGCCATGATCGCGCAGATGAGCACCACGGCTCCCAGCGCCACGGTACCCTCGCCGATCCGATCCCACCGGCTGCGCGGAGACCGTCCCTCGCGGATCAGGCAGCGGCACTCCGCGGTGCACAACGTCACCACCGCCGCGAACGCCAGCGAGAGGATGAGCGTGGCCACCCATTGGATCACCACCACGTCGCTGTCATAGAGCCGGCCCAGGCTCGTACCCTTGACACGATCGAACGCCGCGATGCCGCCGGTGGCGACCAGCAGCCATAGCGTCAGGAACAGCAAGCCGCGCCAGCCGTTCATGGCCGGCAGGTCCGGCCGACGGTACTTCACCGCCGCGACCATGACCCAGAACACCGCGAACAGCACGTTGACCAGGAAAATGATGATCACCGCCGCGTCCGGCGTCGTGCCCAGCCCGGCGATCACCCAGAACCCGAGTCCGATCGAGTAAACCGAAAGCAGCAGGCCCGCCCCCGGCAGCAGGACGATCGCCGTGAACAGCGTCGCGAAGCCGATCAGGAACGGCGCCGGACTGATCGGCTTCGAGAGCCGCATGCCCGAGAACATCACGGCGCTCCAAAGCGACACCGCCCCGCTCAGAAAGAGCAGGTTGCCCTGAAGGAGCGGCTCCACGGGTGCGCTGCCGACAATGCTGATCAGGACGCCCGCCAGCACGCCGACCAGAAAAAGAGCGAGAATCTGAATCGTCGCCCCGAACAGATAGCCGAGACACACGCCGATGTTGGACATCGGCGTCAACCGGTGCGACTCGACCATTTTGGTCTCATAGTCCCGCAGCATGGCCCGGTACACCGCGTTGCACCCGCCCAGCACGACGATCGCGATCTGGATCGCCGACAGCGCCAGGAGCATGTAGCCCGCGGCGGACGGCAAGGGGCTGCTCACCATCGCCCGGCGGAGGGCGAACGCACCGACCGTGATCAAGCCGGCGAATCCCAGCGCGAACAGGAACGTCCGCCGGTGCCCGCCCAGCAGACCGTACTGCACGCTCCAGATCGGAAGAGGAAGCTGAAGACGCTCGCGCATCAGTCCACCTGTTTGACCCCGGCCCGAAGGTACGCCGCCTCGAGCGTATCCTTGATTGCTCCGAACGACACGACGGCGACGCCCCGCGTCACGAACGTCCGCAGCAGCTCCGCCGCCTGCCGGTCATCCGCATGGTAATCGAACGTGAAGCTCCGGCCGTTGCACTGTAGCCCGGACAACCCCTCAACGTCACCCAGCAGCGCCACCAGCCCCGGATCGTCCTCCACGATCGTCAGGCGATACGGCCGCCGTTCGATCTGCGCGTCGCGCAGCGACGCCGTCTCGCCCCATTTCAGCACGCTGCCGTGCTCGATGATCGCAATGTGCGTGGCCACCTCCTCGAGGTCCGCCAGAATGTGCGACGACACGATCATCGCGCAGCCCTGCTCGCGCAACATCGCCAGCACGCTGCGAAGCTGGATGCGCCCGGCCGGGTCCAGACCGGCTAAAGGCTCATCCAGAAGCAACACGTGGGGCCGAGGCACGAACGTCCGCGCCAGCGTCACCCGCTGCCGCATCCCGCGCGACAGATGCCGGATGATCGTGTGCCGTTTCTCCTCCAGCCAGAGCCGCTCGAGCCAGAAGTCGATCCGCTCCGCAGCCTCGCCGGGCCGCAAACCGTACGCACCGGCAATGAACCGCAGAAAACGCTCGATCGTCAGGTCCTCATACGCCGGCGGCGAGTCCGGCGCGAAACCGACGTGATGCCGGACGATCTCATGTTCCCCCAGAACCGGCTTGCCCATGATGCGGGCCACGCCGCGGGTGGGCGCGTGCAGGCCGGCCAGGACCCGCAGCAGCGTCGTCTTACCGGCCCCGTTCGGGCCGACCAGACCCAGAAGCTGCCCGCCGTGGAGCTCGAAGGAAACGTCTCGAACCGCCACCAGCGGCCCGAACTCCACGCGGATGTGCTCGGCTTTCAGTAACGCCGTGGTGTAGAGTGCCTCCGCCGCATTCATCGTTTTGGATCATAGCGGTGGACGCAGCCGCAGGACAGCGGGACGGCAGTCCTGCTCGCTCGAGGGCTTCAGCGAGCGCTCACGCTTGACGAGCCGCGAACCGCGAGTACAGTCGGTCGATCAAGACCCGGTGCAGCCCGGTGCACGCCTCCGCCGATATCGATTACGCGACAAAAAGGGAAGCAGGCCATGTCAACCATCATCACACACGTTGAGGGACGCGAGATCCTGGATTCCCGCGGGAACCCCACGGTCGAGGCCACCGTCGTGCTCGAGGACGAGAGCTTCGGCGAGGCGGCCGTGCCCTCCGGCGCCTCCACCGGCGAGCACGAGGCCGCCGAACTCCGCGACAACGACCCCAAACGCTTCAACGGCAAGGGCGTCCTCCACGCCGTCGGCCACATCGGCGACGAGATCGCCCAGGCCCTCATCGGCCTCGACGCGACCGACCAGGAGGACGTCGATCAGACCATGATCGACCTCGACGGAACGGAGAACAAGTCGCGGCTGGGGGCCAATGCGATCCTCGCGGTGTCGCTGGCGACGGCCCGGGCCGCGGCGCAGTCCTGCGGCCTGCCGCTGTTCCGCTACCTCGGCGGGCCCAAGGCCCACGTGCTGCCCGTGCCCATGATGAACATCCTCAACGGCGGCAAGCACGCCGACAACAACGTTGACTTCCAGGAGTTCATGATTCAGCCCTGGGGCGCCGCGTCGTTCCGCGAGGCGCTGCGCATGGGCGCCGAGTGCTTCCACGCGCTCAAGAAGGTGCTCTCCAAGCGCGGTTACAACACCAACGTCGGGGATGAGGGCGGCTTCGCCCCGAATCTGAAGACCAACGACGAGGCCCTCGAGCTCATCACCGAGGCGGTCCATGCCGCCGGGTACAAGCTGGGGCATGACATCCACATCGCCCTCGACCCGGCCACTTCGGAGATGTTCGACAAGCAGACCGGCAAATACACGTTCTTCAAGTCCGCGCCGGACAGGAGCGTCTCCTCCGACGAGCTCGTCTCGTTCTGGGCGGGATGGTGCGACAAGTACCCGATCCGAAGCCTCGAAGACGGCCTCGCCGAGGACGATTGGGACGGCTGGAAGAAGTTGACCGCCAGACTCGGCGAACGCACGCAACTCGTCGGCGACGATCTCTTCGTCACCAACACCAAACGACTCCAGCGCGGTATCGATATGCGGGCCGGTAACGCGATTCTCGTTAAGGTGAACCAGATCGGCACGCTCACCGAGACGTTCGCCGCCATCGAACTGGCCATGCGCAACGGCTGGAACGTCGTGATCAGCCACCGCTCCGGTGAGACCGAGGACACGACCATCGCAGACATCGCCGTCGCCGCCAACGCCGGGCAGATCAAGACCGGAAGCGTCTGCCGCAGCGACCGCGTCGCCAAATACAATCGCCTGCTGCGCATCGAGGACCACCTGGCCCACTCCGCCGTCTACGGCGCCGAGTTCTGGAACAAGTGATGAGCCCAAACGCCGGAACGTCGAAACGTCGAAACCAAGCCGCACGGCGGATTCATCGCCGTTCCTTCGACCGTCAGCGACACGCTTGCCTCGTTGCCTCGATGCCTCGTTGCCTCGTCGCCTTGCCTCCATTCGCCATTCGCCATCCGCTGTTCGCTGAGGCCGTATGCCCTCCACCCCGCTAACCCCGACCGATCCACTCAACGGAGCCGTCTACTGGCTGCTGGTCACAATGGGCGTCGGCGGGCTGGCCCTGTGCGTGCTGCTTCCCGAGTCGCGCGAATTGCAGCGGCTGGCGGCCGCGGAGCAGGCCCACGTGCGCAGCCTGAACGCAATCCGGCAGAACCTCGAGCGCGAGGAGCGGCTGCTCGAGGCCCTACAGGGCGATCCCGCCGTACTGGCTCGCCTGGCCCGCCGCGAGCTGAATTACCGAAGTCCGTACGATCGCTTCGTGACCCTCGCCGCCGAGGAATCGGCGCCGCTTGTCGTGCCGGAGGACGAGCCGGGCGTCTCGTCTCCGCAGACGGCGGACCCCCTCCGCGCATACCTGCCCGACTACGACTACGACGGCATGCTCCACCACGCGGAAACCCGCAACGCCATCGCGTTCCTGTCCATCGCCCTGCTCGCGACGTCCGCGGGCCTCTTCTGGCGCCGGCCCGTTGCCCACTGGGCCGGGTGACGGACGATCGGTCGAAGCGCGTCGCCCCCGACCGGCGGTTGCGGGACATGGGTCATCCGCGCAAGAAAGAAGGACCCGCAGTATGCGGGCCCTTCTCGTGAAACCTCTGTCCGTCGGGCGATCCGGGGCTACTGCCCGGCGTCGTCCGTTCGCACGTTGCGGTACCAGACCAGCCGGTCGTCGCTGAGCCCGGCGCCACTTCGACGATCCAGCGTCCCGACGATGTCGTTCTTCCCATCACCGTCGAGATCGACGACCAGCAGGGCGTTGATGTGCGTCGACACGTCGACCTGCTCCACGCCGACGCCCGTGCCGCCGGGCGCCGGCTGCGAATCGGTCGTGCCGCCCGCGTCGCCTCCGTCGTTCTGGATGATCGGGTTCGACGCCCAGGGGTCGAACACCGAATCTCCCGCCGTGCCGTCGAACCAGAAGACGCCGCCGCCGACCGCCGTCAGGACCTCGATCTGTCCGTCGCCGGTTATGTCGCCCGCGGAAAGCGCCTGCGGCTCGAGCCCGTTGAACTCCGTCAGCGTAAACACGGGCCAGGGGAAGTTAAAGCGGTTGGGAACGGGGTCGGCCGGTGGAAACTCCGGAGCGACTACCTGGGAGTTGGGGCGCCGGAACCACTGGATGATCCGCCCGAGAGACGAGCGCACGATCACGTCGTTGAAGCCGTCATTATCCACGTCGCCAATGGTCAGGATGTCGGCGTTGGTGTCCACCTGTCCCACCGGACGCACGCCGGACTCCCATCCGTTGGCGTAGAACCGGAAGCCGTCACTCGTTCCGCGCACGATCTCGTCCCGGCCCGAGGGACCGCCTTCGGTGTGTGGGATCGCGGGGTTGCGGCGCCACGAGATGTTCAGTGTCAACGCGTTGGTGAACGTCGCGATCACGTCCGGATCGCCGTCGCCGTCGACGTCGTCGACCGCGATGTCCTTCACCGCGGAGGCGCTGGACATGAGGACCAGCGGCACGTTGCGCGACAGGCCCGCCGGGGGCGGCGCACCCCAAAGCTGCGGCACCCGGCCCATATCGCCGCCCGGGTTCATCCAGAGGTCCACCGTGTTCGTCGGCGGCTCCTGCCCGAGCTCCTTGCATTCGGCCGGGTTGAGCGCCACCAGAATGTCGTCCATGCCGTCCTGATCGATGTCCACCACCTCGAGGTCCGTGAATCCCGACAGCTCCGGTCTGGTCTGTGCTTCGTTGAAATCGACGTCGTCGCGCCCCGGAAACTGATGGTGAATCCACGTGTCGTCCACGAACGGGTTTATCAGAGTCATTTCCTGCCACCGGTCGCCGTCCGGGATCAGCGCTGCATTCCCGGGGCTGAAGTAGACGAGAATCTCGCCTTCCAGCAGGTTGATCGGCGACGGGTCGTCGAGGTTGTCACACACCCCCGGGACGATGTTCCCGCACTGTACCGCGATTACGCAGTCCGGATCCAAAGCGCAAGCGGGGTTGCAATCCGCGTCCGTCGTGCACGGTCGTCGTTCCGGCGGGCAGAACGTCTGCCCGCCCGCCGCCTTCACCAGCACCACGATGTCGAGCCAGCCGTCGTTGTCGATCTGCCCCAGCCTCACACCGGCCATCACCGCCGTGGGCGACGTGCCGGCGATCGTGACCGTGCGGAACGAGATCTTGCCCGCCGGATCGCGCCGCTGAAGGTGCAGTTGGATCGGCTGCGACTGGTTCCAGCCGCTGACAAGGTCCAGCAGCCCGTCCTGATCGACGTCGCCGGCCACCGCGAATTTCGGGCCCGCCGTGTCCTCCTCCACGGGGTCGATCTGGAACGCCGTGAAGAAGCTCTGCGTGGCCTCCGCGGGAAGCTCCACGTCCTCGTCGCCAACGATATCGCCGGTACCTGGCGAGTCGCCGGTGAAGCCGTTGTCCACGTTCGAGAAACCCGTCCCGCCGGTCTGGTCGTTGATCGTCTGCACGACCGTTCCGCAGCCGACGACGACCCCAAGAACGACCGCCGTGACGGCGAGCCGCTTCCACATCGTTGTCAATGTACTCATGGTCATCTCCCGGACCTACCGATCCGCCAACAGCTCTGGCGCGTTGTATGCAGGGTTATCGGCGCGGCGTCCGAGTGACTTGCGAGCCTCGCGCACACGATTAGCGTCCCGATAAGCACGGCGTTTTCGCCCCTATATCGGCCCGCCCGTCGCAGGCGTTACCATGTGGGTGGCGACCCGCCGAGTAACGTCGGCCGGATCGAATGGCCGTGCAATCTGACAGGCGTGACCGAACCGCGCTTCGCGGGCCCTGGAGGGCGTTTGCCAGGATCCATGATCAAGCCTACCGTCAATCCGATCGACGCCGGTCGTCTGCTTGATCTGCCGGATGACCAACTCCTCGACCAGTGCCAAGTAGACTGTTATCGGTCGCAGGGGCCCGGCGGGCAGAAACGGAACAAGACCAGCTCCGCCGTACGCATTCGGCACGTCGCAACGGGCCTCGCCGCAACCGCTACCGAGGACCGGTCCCAACACGTCAACCGCACGCGGGCCCTCCGCCGGCTTCGCAAGGCGATCGCGCTGAACGTGCGGTCCGCTGTCGACCGGGAGCGATACGAGAAGAGCCCCCTTCTGGTGGAGTGCATCCGCGAAGGCGAAATCTCCGTCGGCCGCCGTGACCACCGCTACCCGAACGTGTTGAGCGAAGTTCTCGACGTGCTCTTCGCCTGCGACATGAGCATCCGCGAGGCCGGCGCCGAGCTCGGCGTCCCCACCGCCAGACTCGTCAAGTTCATCGAGAAAGATCCCAAGCTCTGGCAGCGGGTCAACGAGCTACGCGCCGCAGCGGGCCACAAGCCGCTGCGATAAGGCCCCCTCCGCACGCCGTCTTCATTCGCCATTCGCTCCTCGACATTCGCTATTCCGCCCTCATCCCACCGTCATGTATTGCAGACTGCCGCGGTACCGCCGGGCCAGGTCTTCGCGCAGCCCGGCGTGCTCGCGCCGGGACAGGTCGGGATCAGCCCGCAGAATGCGAGCCGCATCATCGCGGGCGTTCTCCAGCAGCCGAACATCGGAAACCAGGTTCGCCACCCGAAATTCCGGCAGGCCGTGCTGGCGCGTGCCCAGCAGCTCACCCGGGCCGCGCAGGCGGAGGTCTTCTTCCGCGATGCGGAAGCCGTCGGCGGTGTCGCACAGAATGCGCAGGCGCTCGCGCGACGGCTCGCTCGACGATTCACTGAGCAGGAGGCAATACGACTTCCTGCTGCCACGCCCGATCCGGCCGCGAAGCTGATGCAACTGCGAGAGGCCGTAGCGCTCCGCGTGCTCGACGATCATCAGCGTCGCGTTGGGCACGTCGACCCCGACCTCGATCACCGTCGTCGCCACCAGAACCTGCAAGTCGCCGCTTCGGAACCGCTCCATCGCCGCGGCTTTCTCGCCCGCCCTCATCCGCCCGTGGAGCAACCCGACCGAATACCCGCTCAGTATCCTGCCGCCGAGCCGCTCCGCCTCCGCCGTCGCCGCCTTCAGCGGCAGACTGTCCGACTCCTCCACCAGCGGATACACGACGTAAGCCTGCTCACCCGCGTCCAGGCGCGTCCGTACGAACCGCCACGCGTCCGCGACACGCTCCGGAGTGACAAGCCGTGTCACCACCGGCTGCCGGCCGGGCGGAAGCCCCTCGATCGTGGACACGTCGAGTTCGCCGAACAGCGTCATGGCCAGCGTCCGCGGGATCGGCGTGGCCGTCAGCACCAGCGTGTGCGGGGCCGTACCCTTGCTGCGAAGCCGTGCCCGCTGCGCGACGCCGAACTTGTGCTGCTCGTCGACGATCACCAGACCCAGGTCGCGAAACCGGACGTCGGATTCCAGAAGGGCGTGCGTGCCGATCAGCAGGTCGATCTCCCCGGACGCCAGGCCCTTCAACAGGCCTCCACGCTTCGACTTTGCGGTAGAGCCCACCAGGTACCCGACCCGCACCTGGCTGCCCTCGAGATACCGATCGACCTTCGCCCGGTGCTGACCGGCCAGCACCTCCGTCGGGGCCAGCAGCGCGACCTGCACTCGGTTGGCAATCGCTGCAAGCGCCGAATAAACCGCGACCGCGGTCTTTCCCGCGCCGACATCCGCTTGAAGAAGCCGGTTCATCGGTCGGGTCCGGGCCAGGTCGGACGTGATCTCCCCGACGGCCCGGTCCTGCCCCGAGGTCAACCCGAAGGGAAACCGCGCTCGAGCACGCCGATCGATCCGTTCGTTCATGATGATCGGCTTGGCCGGCGGCCCGACGTCGACGTTGCGCCTGCCGAGCTGAACCGCGATCTGGCACGCGAGCAGTTCGTCGTACGCCAGCCGCGCCCGCGAGACTTCGACTTCTTCAGGTGACGTGGGCCGGTGGCATCGAAGCACCGCCGTCCGCCGAGGCGGCAGCCGGCGCCGCCGACGCACCGCCTCCGGAAGCGGATCGCCAAGCAGCTCCACAGCTTCATCCAGTATCCCCGAGATGACCTTCGCGATCTGCCGGCTGGGCAGCCCGGACGTCGCCGAGTAAACCGGTTGGTACCGGTCACGGTCCGTCGCGAACGGATCGTCACCGTCCTCGATGAACGTAACCTGCGGATTGGTCAGAAGGGCCAGCTCCCGGTCGACCTCCACCGTACCGGTCAACCGTACGACCGAGCCATAATGGAGCTTCTCGCCCAGATAGGCGCTGTTGAACCAGCGCACTCGGCAGCGGCCCGTGCCGTCAACAACCGTGGCCGAAATGACGCCCGGGCCACCGGAGCCGCTGGCCAGCCTCACATTCCGAAGCTCACCCACCACCGTCGCAACGACCCCGTACGTCAGCGTCCCGATGGCCTGCGACCGGGGAATCAGTTCGTGGCGAAATGGAAGGTACTCGAGCAGATCGCGTACGCGGTGGACACCGAGCCCGGCGAACTCCTTGGCCCGCCGCGGGCCCACTCCACGGACAAACTGAACCTCCGTGTCCAGAGTCAGGACGGACCGCTTGCTCGTCCCAGAAACCGCAGCCACAGGGCCGGGCTGTCGCTGATCCCGATGGTGGTGCGCCATGCCGCCGACCGCTCGCGGGCACACGCACCGGCTCGGCGGTCATCCGCCGAGCATTCCCGAGCTGGCAGCCTGTTGGAGCACGCAGCTTCGCTGGTGTGGCACCGCCGTCGCGGCGGTGACAATACGGGCGGGACGCCCATCCCACACGTTCCTCAACAGGCTGCTACGGAATCAACAGCCGCTGCCCGACGCGAATCTTGTTCGGATCGCCGAGGGCGCTCCGGTTCGCCTCGTAGATGTCCTTCCAGCGCCGCTGCTCGCCATAATACCGGCGGGCCAGGGCATACAGCGTATCCCCCTTGGCAACCGTGTGGTAACGCGCCCCGCCCGTGCTCGAGCCTGTCAGACCCGCGTCCGAGGCCGTCGTTCCCGAGTCATAGCTTTGCGCCGACGGATACCCCGCATACGGATCCGAGGTCGCGGTCTTCGCCGCGTACGCCGAGTCCGTCGAGGGCGTGCCGTAGTCATAGTTGTCCAGACCTGCCCCGTAGGCCGGATCGTTCGCCAGATCCGGGCCCTTCTTCTGGAACAGACTGCATCCGCTCAGGACCAACACCAGGCTTGCCGCTGCCGCGAAGTGGATCGCGTTCCGTCGCATTGGGCCGACCTCCTGTCAAGAACTACAAAAACCGTCACCAACCGGCTCTATCCTACCTGGATTGCCCGCCATGTCAACAAGAAAGGCAACGCTGGCCCCGCCTCGCCACCCGACCGACCAATCGTCAGACCGTTCGTGCCCCAATCGTCAGACCGTTCGTGCCCCAAGCGCAGCCGACGGGTATTCTCAGAGCCCCAAGCATCAGCAACTGGTGTTTTCAGAGCCCTGAGCGCCAGCGACGGGACAGCCCGGGGTCGCGTCAACGGTGGGAACCGCGGGCCCGACAGGACGGCCCGTGGCAACCGAATCGTCGCGCCGAACCGCCGCCCGACCGACCAATCGTCAGACCGTTCGTGCCCCAAGCGCAGCCGACGAATATTCTCAGAGCCCCAAGCACCAGCAACTGGTGTTTTCAGAGCCCTGAGCGCCAGCGACGGGTCAGCCCGGGGTCGCGTCAACGGTGGGAACCGCGGGCCGACGGGGCGCGGCAGGATCGGGGGAGGGCGCGGTGTGCCGGTGCCGGCGGAGCTGGCAGCCGACGCGCACCGAAGGGCTATTCCGGAGGCTCAGCGTCCGGTCTTGCGTCAGCTTTCCGGTCTTCCTTCGGGACCAGTGCTTCGAGACCGCGGACGAGCTGGTCGAAGATCGCCTGGGTGCGTTTCTCGCCGGCTTCCTGGAAGTGGGCGACCTTGGCGTACTCGTTCGCGCGCCGGGCCTGGGTGATCCGGTCGTCGGTCTTGCCCTTCTGGTAATCACGAAGCTGCTTGGCCCGGCGGAGGAGATACTTGGCCCGGTCAACCCGAGCGCCGTCGATTGCGTGCTTCTTGATGAACTCCTCGACGTACACGTCCCACTCGTCCCGCTCCTTCCAGCGCTGGACGAGCCACGGCGCTTGGCCGTGGTCCTGGTAGTACTTCTCGCGTGCAGCGGCGCGACCCCGCTCGATCAATTCCTGATACTCCTCGACGGACATCTGCGGCTCGGCGAGCATCTTGGTGATCCTCGGATCAGGGTCGATGCCGTAGATATCGCGCAGGATTCCGTACTCCTCTCCGCTGATCAGACGGCTGCCGTCCCAACGCATGCACCCGTCATACCAGTCGTGCGTAGGGCGTGGAGCGTCTGGGACAAGCAACTGCGTGCCCCACAGGACCCCGATGTCTTCCGGGCGGATCTCCTGCATGTGCCAGGGCTCGTCGAAGGTCGCCCGCTGCACCTCGATCACGTGCCTCGGCGCCGCCTCATCCAGTTGGTAGAACTCGATCCGCGAGGGGAACCAGCGCCCGTCCGTCTGCGTCAGTTCCGTGAGGCTCTCATAGACAAGCTTGTCGCCCTGGTAATACGTCGCCCGCACCGGCTGCCCGCCTCTTGAATGATCGAGGTCCCATTCCAGGCGCCGCCCGTCGAACTCGGCCACGATCGTCTCGATGCCCCCGTTGCGAACCGAAGAAAACGCCGCCGACGCGAAGTGCTTGTAGTCATTCTGAGCGTCCACCCCCAGGACCGTGCGGTGAAAAAAGGGCAGCCAATACGGGGCCACGCCGGCCGATGTAAAGTCCAGGGGCCGCGTCGGCGGCACCATGACATCATCGAGCGACACAGCCGAGCCGGTCGTCGGACGCTCGACGTCCGCCACGTACCACACCCGTCCCTCATACAGCATTCGGTTGCTTGTTCCACGGGCCTCTTCCTTCCGGACCCGCTGGCCCTCCTCGCTGCGCCCGCTGGGGGAGTAATGAAAGCCGCCCTTATCGCCGAGGCTGCTTTCCCACACCACGTCAACGGCGCTGCGGGTGATATAGCGTTCCGCCATGTCCTCCTCAGGACCGCCCAACCACCTTAGCGTCCATTCGACCTGCGAGGTCTTGGCCTGTCGGGATTCGATCACCTGCTGCAACTGTGGCGGGAGATGCTCACGCAGGTCGCCAGCCCCCAGTAGCAGTAGTATCAGCGCCGTGCCAAGCGCAGCCATTGTCCTCTCCTTCCGTCTATCTCAAAGCGAGTCCGGCGGGCATTTTTGTCCGGTGTCCTCGTACTCGTAAATCTTCAACGTAGTCACATGGGTGCAGCTACACGTGCCTTCGATGCAGCTTGTGCCCTCCTCCTCACAGTCGCCATACCAGCAGCCGTCGATTTTGTCGACCTTGCGCTTCCAACACGTCCCCGGCGCAGACTTCAACTTCTTTACGCTCGCTACGCTGAATCTGCACTCTCCCAAGCAATACTCCTCATCCGCGCCGCAGCATTGCAGCGGAGAACAGGCGGGTCTGCTCCCATCCCACTTTGCGCAAAACGTGCCTTCAGGGCATACACTGGGCGTGGGGTTGGGTATTGCGGAATTGTCCGCCTCGGCCCGGGGCAACTCCGGCGGGCCGGTCACGCACATGGCGAGCGACCCCACCAAGACCAGCGAAAGGACCGCGATGCGAATCCGCGCGAACGTCGTGAGGTTCTCCAACATCTCATCTCCTCCAGAAAAGAAACGAACGACCAAGGTCGGCGCCCCGACCCGTTTGTGTGCGGTTCGTGATCGCGGCGCGATGCGCCACGATTGCTGCGGTGAAGGGAGTGCGCGTCGACCGCGCCGCCGGCGCTAAGCGTAGCGCGGCAAGGCGGTGGTGACGGCTGCTAAGTGGGAGGATTCTCGCATGCCGCCGGGGCGGCGCTTGCGGTGTTCCGAAATGTTCGAGTGGTGGTGACATCGCACTGACGTAGGCGTCCTCGACGTCGAACCGAACCCCGGCGCCACCACCTCACCGGACCTCTTCGCTACCAACTGGCCAACCATCATAACATCGGCCGACACGTAAGGGCTCGCGCATAAATAAATTAAATGTTTTGGCGTTCCTCGTCAGATAGAGAGGATATGCCAGATGCGGTTGTTGTGGAATGGGTCAGAGAGAAGTACGAGGTGATGCAGTCATCGCTCAACG
>Ga0214472_10001062_pt1 | contig 31771 bp, 24 predicted proteins | sample RVTome_6_FD_207662 | JGI IMG/M metagenome (GOLD analysis project Ga0214472, IMG submission 207662) | Soil microbial communities from uranium-contaminated site in the Upper Colorado River Basin, Wyoming, United States - RVT140D175 | ecosystem: Environmental > Terrestrial > Soil > Contaminated >...
GCGCCCGCTCCTCCGGCGCATTATCAATCTGGTCGTAGGCCTTGAATTCTCCCCCGAACTTCTCCGCCATCGTCTTCGTGATCGCCGCCGTCAGCGTCGTCTTACCGTGGTCCACGTGACCAATCGTCCCCACGTTCACATGGGGCTTCTTTCTTTCAAATTTCTCCTTGGACACGACTGTTCACCTCATTATCTTGATTAGTTAAATTTGAATGATTACTTCTTGACGATACCTTCGGCAATATTCGCCGGGACTTCATTATATTTTGTAAACTCCATCGTGTAGGTCGCACGACCCTGTGTAGCAGATCGTAAATCCGTGGCATAACCGAACATATCGGAGAGCGGAACCTCAGCACGGATGATCTTGCCGGCAGGTGAATCTTCGGTACCCTGCAAAATTCCACGGCGGCGGTTCAGATCACCGTTGACGGATCCCAGATACTCTTCCGGTGTGACAATCTCCACCTTCATAATCGGCTCCAGTAATACCGGTTTGGCCCTGGCGCAGCCTTCCTTGAAACCCATGGAGCCGGCAATTTTAAAGGCCATTTCACTGGAGTCAACGTCATGATAGGAGCCGTCATAGAGGGATACCTTGACGTCCACCACGGGGTAACCGGCGATGATACCATTTTTAAGCTGTTCCTGAATGCCCTTATCGACTGCCGGGATATATTCTTTAGGCACAACACCACCGACAATTTCATTGACAAATTCATAACCTGCACCTGATTCCTGTGGCTCAAGCTTAAGTACAACATGGCCATATTGACCGCGGCCGCCGGACTGCCGTACAAATTTTCCTTCAGCCTTTTCAACGGTATTACGTATTGTTTCGCGATAAGCTACCTGCGGTTTCCCCACGTTAGCCTCAACCTTGAATTCGCGTTTCATGCGATCAACGATAATTTCCAGGTGCAACTCACCCATGCCAGAGATGATGGTCTGGCCTGATTCTTCGTCGGTATGCACTCGGAATGACGGGTCTTCCTGTGCCAGTTTGTTGAGGGCCAGTCCCATCTTTTCCTGGTCAACTTTGGTTTTGGGTTCTACTGCAACTGCGATTACAGGATCAGGAAATTCCATGCGCTCTAGCGTAATAATATTGTTAATATCACAAAGCGTATCACCGGTCGTTACATCCTTCAGGCCTACCGCTGCAGCAATATCCCCGGCGCGTACTTCCTTGATTTCTTCACGGCTGTTGGCGTGCATTTGCAATATGCGACCAACGCGTTCTTTCTTGCTCTTGACCGGGTTGTAAACGGTATCACCGGATTTCAATACACCGGAATACACGCGGAAGAAGGTCAGTGTTCCGACAAAGGGATCAGTAGCAATTTTGAATGCCAGTGAGGCGAAGGGTTCTTCATCAGAGGAATGGCGTTCTGCTTCTGTTTCTTTGGCATCATCCAGTATGCCTTTGATTGGCGGGACATCAATCGGGGAGGGAAGATATTCAATAACACCGTCCAGTACTGCCTGGACACCTTTGTTCTTGAAGGCAGAGCCGCAGAATACAGGGACAATCTCATTTCCAAGCGTACGGGCACGTATCCCTTTTTTGATTTCACTTTCCGTCAGAGTTTCGCCACCCAGGTATTTCTCGGTGAGTTCTTCGGAAGACTCGGCGGCTGTTTCTACCAGTTTATCGTGCCACTGGTTACACAACGTCTGCATATCCTCAGGGATATCCCGCAGATCAAATGTCATGCCCTGACTGGCGTCATCCCAATAGATGGCTTTCATCCTGACCAGGTCGATAACGCCCAAGAATTTTTCCTCTGCACCGATGGGTAACTGCATGGGTACCGGTCTCGCTCCGAGGCGTTTGTGAATCTGCTCCACCACACGCAGAAAGTTTGCACCGGCGCGATCCATCTTGTTAATAAAGGCAGCACGTGGCACACCGTATTTATTGGCCTGGCGCCAGACTGTTTCCGACTGGGGCTCAACACCACCAACAGCACAGAACAGTACAACGGCACCATCAAGCACACGCAAGCTGCGTTCAACTTCAATGGTAAAATCTACGTGGCCTGGAGTATCAATAATATTGATGCGGTGTTCCGGATATTGTTTGTCCATACCGCTCCAGAAACAGGTGGTCGCTGCAGAAGTGATAGTGATACCACGTTCCTGTTCCTGCTCCATCCAGTCCATGGTGGCAGCACCGTCATGTACTTCACCTATCTTGTGTGATTTGCCAGTATAAAACAGGACACGCTCAGTGGTCGTTGTTTTGCCGGCATCAATGTGCGCGCTGATACCGATATTACGGTAGCGTTCAATAGATGTAGTCCTTGGCATGTCTGTTTTCGCTCTGTATAAATGTATGGGTTTACGGGATTACCAGCGGTAATGTGAAAAAGCCTTGTTTGCTTCTGCCATCCGGTGGGTATCTTCTTTCTTTTTAATAGCAGTCCCTTTGCTTTCACAGGCATCCATTAACTCACCGGCCAGACGCAGACCCATATTCTTTTCTCCCCTTTTTTTGGCCGCTTCCACCAGCCAGCGCATGGCCAGTGCAGTACTGCGGTCATGCCTGACCTCCACGGGAATTTGATACGTTGCCCCGCCGACACGTCTTGATTTCACTTCAACCAGTGGACGGATGTTTTCTATGGCCTTGGCAAAAACTTCCAGTGCATCACCCTTGCCCTTGGCAGTTATTTCATCCAGGGCACCGTAGATAATTTTTTCTGCAACAGATTTCTTGCCACTGCGCATCACCATATTGATAAATTTTGCCAACACCTGATCCTTGTATTTCGGATCAGACAATATGGTTCGTTTTTCAGCTACTCTTCTTCTGGACATGGCGCGTCTCGCTAGGTATCTCTATATGGATCAGGATTTTGGCCGTTTGGTGCCATACTTGGAGCGACCCTGGCGCCGCTCAGCCACACCGGAAGTATCAAGCGTACCGCGCACAGTATGATAACGGACACCAGGCAGGTCCTTTACACGCCCGCCGCGTATCATGATCACAGAATGTTCCTGCAGATTATGACCCTCACCGCCAATATATGTGGTGACTTCATGACCATTGGTCAGGCGGACACGGGCAACTTTACGTAAGGCGGAATTTGGCTTTTTCGGGGTAGTGGTATAAACGCGCGTACACACACCGCGCTTTTGGGGGCAGGATGCAAGTGCCGGTACGGTACTCTTGGTACGCTGGAGTTTGCGGCCTTTTCTGACAAGTTGATTAATCGTTACCATTTTTAAAAATGTGTCCTGAAGTTCAAAATCGGTTTTGCCTTATCAATTTTCACAGGGCCATAAACACATCCCACCGTATATTCAATGGATTCAAATCCAGAGACACACGGCGCCAAAGTGTTTTTTGGGTGGCCAGAGTGATGTAAAGCCCGGGTAACCGGTATGAAATCATCATGATTCACCCGTTTCCCAGGCCGTATATAGTGACAGGCTGGTGATTTACCCCGGCCTGCCAAAGAGGCGGAATTCTATGCCCTTCAACACAAGCCTGTCAAGGCAGATTGGCAATAAAATTCAGGAGGTTGACGTGTCCTCCACAGAAGCTGATTCGGATTCCATCTCCTGTGGATTTTCCACTGTGGACTGGCCGTCCGTATCAAGGCTGGCAATGGTTTCAGCCTGCTGCTTTTGCTTTCTGGAATTATGATAGGCCAAACCGGTACCGGCGGGGATGAGCCGTCCGACTATCACGTTCTCCTTGAGCCCACGCAGGTCATCACGCTTGCCATTGACACTGGCCTCGGTCAGTACCCGGGTAGTTTCCTGGAATGACGCGGCAGAAATGAAAGACTCGGTTGAAAGCGAGGCCTTGGTTATCCCCAGCAGCACCGGTTCCCATTGCGCAGGCACCTTGCCTTCCGCGATTACTCGTTCGTTTTCATCCATGACCCGGGCCCGCTCAAGTTGTTCACCTTTGAGGAACTGGGTATCGCCTGGCTCAGTAATTTCAGCTTTGCGTAACATCTGGCGCACGATTACCTCAATATGCTTGTCATTAATTTTCACACCCTGGAGACGATAAACCTCCTGGATTTCATTAATGATGTAGTTGGTCAGGGCATGTACACCCATCAAACGCAGGATATCGTGTGGCGCCGGTGCACCATCCACAATGCTTTCACCCCGTTCGACATGCTCGCCTTCAAATACGGTGATATGCCGCCATTTTGGTATGAGTTCCTCGTGCCGCTCACCATCTGCATTGGTGATGACCAGCCTCTGTTTACCCTTGGTTTCCTTGCCATAACTGACCGTGCCGGTGATTTCGGCCAGAATGGCCGTTTCCTTGGGCTTGCGTGCTTCAAACAAATCAGCCACGCGGGGCAGACCACCGGTAATATCACGAGTCTTGAAGGATTCCTGGGCCAGACGGGCTATAACATCACCCACATTGACCTCAGCGCCATCGGTAACATTAATCACTGCCTTGGGGGGTAATAAATAATGCGCGGTCTGGTCGGTACCCGGGATCTTGAGTTCCTTGCCTTTGGCGTCCACCAGCTTCACCATCGGGCGCATGTCTTTGGCAACTGAACCGCGTGTCTTCTGGTCGGCAATCACATAGTTGGTCAGGCCTGTTATCTCGTCCACTACCCGATCTACAGTAACGCCTTCAACGATATCTGAAAACTGGACCATACCGGCAACTTCGGTAATAACCGGATGGGTATGTGGGTCCCATTCGGCCACCACTTTGCCCGGTTGAATTTCCTGCCCATCGGTGGCCGTGATCACGGCACCATAGGGGATCTTGTAGCGTTCACGTTCACGACCCACCTCATCCTGAATGGTAAGTTCGCCGGAACGGGAAACAACCACCTGGTTGCCACTTTCCTGTTGCAGTAATTTCACATTGTGCAATTTCAAGGTACCGCCTTTTTTCACTTCGATGTTACTGATTGCTGCAGCACGTGACGCTGCACCACCAATGTGGAAAGTACGCATGGTCAACTGTGTGCCTGGCTCACCGATGGACTGGGCAGCAACTACACCTACCGCCTCACCAATGCTGACCAGATGACCACGTCCCAGATCTCGGCCGTAACATTTGGCGCATATCCCGTAACGAGTCACACAGGTAATCGCAGAACGTACCAACACTTGATCGATACCGGATTGGTCCAGTACCTTCACCGAGTGTTCATCCAGCAAAGTCCCGGCGGGGATGACCACTTCGTCTGTGCCCGGCCGTATTACATCAACTGCAATCACCCTGCCCAGTACACGATCGGCGAGAGTTTCTACCACATCACCGCCTTCAATCAGCGATGCCACGCTGAAACCATCAGTAGTTCCACAATCGACCTCGATGACGACCAGATCCTGGGCAACATCTACAAGTCGGCGGGTCAGATATCCGGAGTTGGCAGTCTTCAATGCTGTATCGGCCAGACCTTTGCGTGCACCGTGGGTAGAAATAAAGTACTGCAACACATTTAACCCTTCTCGGAAATTGGCCGTGATCGGAGTTTCAATAATAGAACCATCCGGTTTGGCCATCAGACCGCGCATACCGGCCAGCTGCCGGATCTGTGCCGCAGAACCACGGGCGCCGGAATCTGCCATCATGAAAATGGAATTGAAGGAGGCCTGTTTTACTTCCTGACCTTCACTGTTTTTAATGAGGTCAGTACCCAGTTTGTCCATCATCGCCTTGGCCACCTGGTCATTGGTGTGTGACCAGATATCAACCACCTTGTTATAACGTTCACCATTGGTGATCAGGCCGGATGAATACTGGTCTTCAAAATTCTTGACCTGCATTTCTGCCTTTTGAATGATGCTGCCTTTTTCTTCCGGTACTACCATATCTTCGATACCAATAGAAATACCGGCACGGGTGGAATAGGCAAACCCGGTATACATCAACTTGTCAGCAAATACGACCGTGGTCTTGAGACCAAGTGTACGATACGCCGTATTGATCAGAGCGGAAATTGCCTTCTTGTTCATGTCCCGATTAACCAGAGTGAACGGCAGGCCTGCCGGCAAAATGTTGGACAGCAAGGCGCGCCCGGCGGTAGTGTCATAACGCTTCATGCTCACCTGGCGTTCACCTTTCTCATCCAGTGTTTCCTCCTTGATACGCACCTTTATGCGGGCATGCAGATCCAGTACACCGGCTTCATAGGCACGATGCACTTCATCGGTGTCCACCATTAACATACCGGTACCCTTTGCACCGGCAGATTCACGGGTCAGATAATAAAGTCCCAGTACCACGTCCTGGGTCGGGACAATGATAGGTTCTCCATTTGCGGGTGACAGGACATTATTGGTTGCCATCATCAATGTGCGTGCCTCAATCTGTGCTTCGACCGAGAGCGGTACATGCACAGCCATCTGGTCACCGTCAAAGTCAGCATTGAATGCCGTACAGACCAGTGGATGGAGTTGAATAGCCTTGCCTTCAATCAGGATCGGCTCAAATGCCTGGATCCCCAGACGATGCAGGGTCGGCGCGCGGTTCAACAGTACCGGGTGTTCGCGGATTACTTCTTCCAGGACATCCCAGACTTCCGGTCCTTCACGTTCAACGAGTTTTTTCGCCGCCTTGATGGTGGTGGAAAGACCGCGGCGTTCCAGCTTGCTGAAAATAAACGGCTTGAACAATTCCAGCGCCATCTTCTTCGGGATGCCGCATTGATGCAGTTTCAGGGTAGGACCGACCACGATGACTGAACGGCCCGAATAGTCGACTCGTTTACCCAGCAGATTCTGGCGGAACCGGCCCTGCTTGCCCTTGATCATATCAGCAAGGGATTTCAGCGGCAGTTTGTTGGTGCCCGTTATAGCGCGTCCGCGGCGACCGTTGTCCAGTAACGCATCTACCGCCTCCTGCAACATGCGTTTCTCATTGCGTACGATAATGTCCGGCGCATTGAGATCCAGCAGACGTTTCAACCGGTTATTACGGTTAATCACACGGCGATATAAATCATTGAGGTCTGATGTAGCAAAACGGCCGCCATCCAGAGGAACCAATGGCCGCAACTCCGGTGGTAATACCGGCAATACTTTCATGACCATCCACTCAGGCTTGTTGCCTGATGCAAAGAAGGCCTCAAGCAGTTTCAGACGCTTGGATATTTTCTTGAGCTTGGTTTCGGACTTGGTCTGTGGAATCTCATCGCGAAGCAAGGTTACTTCACTGGCGATATCAATTGTTGCAAGTAATTCGTGGATCGCCTCTGCCCCCATGCGCGCATCGAATTCATCTCCGTATTGCTCAATCGCTTCCAGATAACTTTCTTCTGTAAGCAATTTGCCACGTTCAAGTTCAGTCATACCCGGATCAATTATTACGTAAGCTTCAAAGTACAGCACCCGTTCGATCTCACGCAGGGTCATATCGAGCATCAGGCCCATGCGGGACGGCAATGATTTCAGATACCAGATATGCGCCACCGGGCTGGCCAGTTCAATATGTCCCATGCGGTCACGTCTGACTTTGGACAACGTTACTTCAACACCGCATTTTTCACAAACCACGCCGCGATGCTTGAGGCGTTTGTACTTGCCACACAGACATTCGTAATCCTTGACAGGTCCAAAGATCTTGGCGCAAAACAAACCATCACGCTCCGGTTTAAAAGTACGGTAATTTATGGTCTCCGGTTTTTTTACTTCACCATAAGACCAGGAACGGATCTTTTCGGGAGAAGCCAGACCGATGGAAATAGCGTCGAATTCCTCGACCTGACCCTGTTGTTTCAGCAGTTTAAGCAAGTCTTTCAAGATGTGCCTCCACAAGACATAGTAACTAAGCCTGTTTGTGATAAGTTGATTCTGTTTGCAATCGTAATCATGATGCCCAATCAATTCTGATCCAGTTCAATATCAATACCCAGTGAACGAATTTCCTTCACCAGCACATTGAATGATTCCGGCATGCCGGCCTCCATGCGGTGATCGCCATCGACAATACTTTTGTACATCTTGGTGCGTCCGTTCACATCATCGGATTTGACCGTCAGCATCTCCTGCAGGGTGTAGGCGGCACCATAGGCCTCAAGTGCCCATACTTCCATTTCACCAAAGCGCTGACCACCAAACTGTGCCTTGCCCCCCAACGGTTGTTGTGTGACCAGGCTGTAGGGACCGGTTGAGCGGGCATGCATCTTGTCATCAACCAGATGATTGAGCTTGAGCATGTACATGTAGCCAACGGTGACAGGGCGATCAAACCCATTGCCGGTACGGCCGTCATATAATTGTGTCTGACCGTTCTGCGGCAGATCAGCCAGAGCCAGCATGGCCTTGATCTCATCTTCTCCGGCACCATCGAACACGGGCGTTGCCATGGGTACGCCCTGCTTCAGGTTATGCGCCAATGTCAGGACCTCATCATCATTCAGTGACTTGAGGTTCTCCCGTTTACCGCTTGAGTTATAAATCTTGTCAAGGAATCCCCGAACTTCATGAGCATTCGCCTGCGCCTGTAACATCCTGCCTATCTTTTCTCCCAAGCCCTTGGCCGCCCATCCCAGATGGGTTTCCAGGACCTGTCCTACGTTCATGCGGGAGGGAACACCCAACGGACTGAGTACGATATCCACCGGCGTACCATCTTCCATATAAGGCATGTCTTCTACCGGAACAATATTGGAAATAACACCCTTGTTACCGTGACGGCCCGCCATCTTGTCCCCGGACTGGATGCGGCGTTTCACTGCCAGATAAACCTTCACCATTTTTAACACCCCAGGTGCCAGGTCATCACCAGAAGTCAACTTCGCACGCTTTTCTTCATAACGTTGATCAAATTGCGCCTTTAGTTTACCGATCTGCGCGGAGATCTGTTCAAGTTGACGATTGGCGTCTTCATTACGCAAACGTATCTCAAACCATTTTTCTCTCGGTGTTTCCGAAAGGTAGGCCCGGGTAATTTTGCTTTCTGCAGCAAGGCCGTTGGGACCGCCATCAGCCAGCTTGCCCAGTAACAGGGATTCAAGACGCTGATAAATCCCTTCTTCCATGATGCGTAACTGATCATTAAGATCTTTACGCACACTGTTCAATTCAGCCTCTTCGATCTCCAGTGCACGGGCATCTTTTTCAACACCGTCACGAATAAATACCTGTACGTCAATTACCGTACCGTTCATTCCGGAAGGGACTCGCAGTGAAGTATCTTTCACATCTGAAGCTTTTTCGCCAAAGATAGCGCGCAGGAGTTTTTCTTCCGGCGTAAGTTGTGTTTCACCTTTCGGTGTGACTTTGCCGACCAGGATATCGCCGGTATTCACTTCAGCCCCGATATAGACAATTCCGGATTCATCCAGTTTATTCAGTGCACTCTCGCTGACATTCGGGATATCGGACGAGATTTCTTCCGGACCCAGTTTGGTATCACGAGCCACGCAGGTGAGTTCTTCAATATGGATGGTCGTGTAACGGTCTTCCTGGACCAGGCGTTCCGAGATGAGTATCGAATCCTCGAAGTTATAGCCGTTCCAGGGCATGAACGCGACCAGCATATTCTGTCCCAATGCCAGTTCGCCCAGGTCGGTAGAGGGGCCATCAGCCAGCACATCGTCCCTGGCAACAATATCGCCGGGCTTGACCAGTGGCCGCTGGTTGATACAGGTATTCTGGTTGGAACGTGTGTACTTAATCAGGTTATAGATATCAACACCGGGTTCGCCTGTATTGATTTCATTTTCATTCACACGGACGACGATACGGCTGGCATCGACCGAATCCACTATCCCACCCCGCTCTGCGTTCACGGTGACACCTGAATCCATGGCTACCTTGCGCTCGATACCGGTACCAACCAGCGGTTTTTCCGAACGCATGGTGGGCACTGCCTGCCGTTGCATGTTGGATCCCATCAGGGCGCGGTTTGCATCATCATGCTCCAGAAATGGAATCAATGATGCTGCAACCGAGACGATCTGCATGGGAGAAACGTCCATGTAATTTACCTTGTCCGGAGTGGACAGGGTAAATTCATTCTGATAACGGCTGGAGATAAGCTCGTCAGTGAAACGGCCTTTCTCATTCAACGCCGCGTTTGCCTGGGCGATGACATATTCGCTTTCTTCAATGGCAGAAAGATATTCGATTTCATTGGTAACCGCACCATTTACTACTTTACGATACGGAGTTTCCAGAAACCCGTAATCATTGGCCCGCGCGTAGATAGCGAGTGAATTAATCAAACCAATATTCGGTCCTTCTGGGGTCTCAATCGGGCAAACACGACCATAGTGTGTGGGATGTACGTCACGCACCTCAAAACCGGCACGTTCGCGTGTCAATCCGCCCGGACCCAATGCCGAAATACGGCGCTTGTGCGTAATCTCGGAGAGAGGATTATTCTGATCCATGAATTGTGATAATTGACTGGAACCAAAAAATTCCTTGACCACGGCAGAGACTGGCTTGGCATTTATGATTTCCTGTGGCATCAGGCCCTCTGATTCTGCCAGGCTGAGCCGCTCTTTCACTGCCCGTTCAACCCGTACCAGTCCAATGCGGAACTGGTTCTCGGCCATTTCACCCACGCTGCGGACACGGCGGTTGCCCAGATGATCAATATCATCGACATAACCCTTGCCATTGCGGATATCGATCAATACTTTCAAGACATCAATGATATCTTCTTTTGACAAGACGCCTGCACCCTCCGCCTCCTTGCGGCCGACACGACGGTTAAATTTCATGCGACCGACTGCGGACAGGTCATACCGATCCGTGCTGAAGAAGAGATTTTTGAACAGGTTTTCCGCTGCATCCTTGGTAGGCGGTTCACCCGGGCGCATCATTCGATAGATTTCAATTTGTGCTTCCAGCGGTGATGTAGTGTTATCAACTCTCAGCGTATCTGCAATATACGCACCCCTGTCCAGATCATTGGTATACAATGTTTCAATGTCCAGCTTCTGTCCAGAATGTAATTTCTCCAGCAGTGCTTCGGTAATTTCATTATTTGCTTCGGCAATCAATTCCCCGGTTTCTGTGTCAATCACATCTTTTGCGAGAACCTGGCCGATGAGGTACTCGGGAGGGACTATCAGTTCTTTAAGATTGGCCTTTTCAATCTCCCTGATATGGCGGGCAGTAATACGTCTTTCTTTTTCAACAATTACTTTACCTTTTTTATCTTTTATATCGAAAGATGCTACTTCGCCTCGCAGACGTTCTGGCACCAGATGCAACACAATGCCTTTCTTGCCGAAAGATATCGTGTGTGTTTCGAAAAAGACATCCAGCATTTCTGCAGTAGAGTAACCCAGAGCACGCAGCAGGATGGTCGCCGGGATCTTGCGACGGCGGTCGATACGGCAATACACCTGGTCTTTCGGGTCAAATTCAAAATCCAGCCATGATCCACGGTAAGGAATGACACGGGCGGAATAAAGCAACTTGCCGGAAGAATGGGTCTTGCCCTTGTCATGTTCAAAAAAGACACCGGGAGAACGATGTAACTGCGAAACGATGACCCGCTCTGTGCCATTGATAACAAATGTGCCGGTACGGGTCATCAATGGCATTTCACCCATGTAGACTTCCTGTTCCTTGATATCCTTGACGACCTTGTTATTGACACCGGCTTCCTTGTCATAGATTACAAGACGCACCTTGACACGCAGCGAAGCAGCGTAGGTTATTCCCCTGAGTTGACATTCCTTGACGTCAAACACAGGATTGGCAAGACTGTAGCTGACATACTCCAGCATGGCGTTGCCCGAATAACTTTCAATGGGAAACACAGACTTGAATGCAGCATGCAGTCCGACATCCCTGCGTTCTTCGGGCACAGCATCCAGCTGCAAAAACTGACGAAAAGAATTTAACTGAGATGCCAGCAGAGGCGGCACATTCAGAATACTTGGCCGTTTGCCAAAATCTTTACGGATTCTTTTCTTCTCAGTGTAGGAGTAGGTCATCATTTTACCTCACAAAAATAATCTTTAACTTCATTACGCGCGACACACGACTTATTACTGATACTGTCGCAAACGTACCAGCAGGATGTCCCTCTCAGTCAACATACACGACCCGGCCGGTAGTCAAAACCACCAGCCGGGATGTGATATTGATTAAACGCAAACAACAAAATTATTTAACTTCGACGCTCGCGCCTGCTTCTTCCAGTTTCTTCTTGATGTCGGCCGCCTCATCCTTGTTGACTCCTTCCTTGACCGTTGAAGGCACGCCTTCAACCAGATCTTTGGCTTCCTTGAGTCCGAGACCAGTGATTGCGCGCACTACTTTGATAACTCCGACCTTGTTTTCGCCAAAAGACTTCAAGATGACATTAAATTCAGTCTGCTCTTCTGCAGCAGGTGCGGCTGCACCACCGGCAGCCATGGCCGCCGGGGCCGCTGCAACAGCTGCGGATACACCGAATTTGTCTTCCATCGCTTTCACCAGTTCGACGATTTCAAGCACGCTCATACTGGATATGGTTTCTAAAATATCTTCTTTGTTAACAGCCATGGTAAATACTCCTAAATTAAATTTTCAGATCATTGGATATGTGGTTAATGATTTAAGCAGCTTGTTTTTGATCTCCCACCGCAGCGATGGTCCTGACCAGCTTGGCATGTGGTTCAGCCAGCGTGCGAACAAACATGGAAATTGGCGCTTTCATCACGCCCATTAACATGCTGATAGCCTGGTCACGGCTTGGCATACTGGCCAGCGCGTCAATATCAGAAGGTTGTAACAACTTTCCATCCAGGGCGACCAGTTTCACTACCAGCTTGTCATTCGCTTTTGCGAAATCACGGATTATCTTTGCTGCCGCTCCAGGTTCATTGCTGGAAAACGCAAGTAACAATGGACCAACCAGCCCATCACGCATGCATTCGAAATTTGTATTTTCCAATGCCCTGCGCGCCAGGGTGTTTCTGACCACACGCAGATAAACGCCGCTGGCTCGTGCCGACTGCCGTAACTGCGTCATCTGTTCGACTGTGATGCCAGAATATTCCGCTGCAATAGCTGAAGGAGCATTTGCTGCAACTTCTGCAACCTCATTAACGATTGCCTTTTTTGCTTCAAGTGTAAGTCTCACAACTTGATACTCCTGTGTATAAAAGGCGGCGGGGAAATGCCACCAATCTGCCTTCCAGCATTTTGATCACATACCTGCGGCCCGGGATCACTCAAGGCCCTGTTACAGTATTCACATGAAGCGGACTTCATGATTGAAACTCAACTGCAGCAGAACCCACCTTGTTACGGTGACCCTCAGGAATGACCTGACTGGGTGACACCGTCTGCGTGAGCCGTCGTATTCGCCATCAAGCAGTCCTGTTACTTAAGGACCACACTCACGGTCTTTGACGTTTGGTAAGCAATACTCACCAACCCAAAGTCTGTTTTGGCAGGTGGAATATCGGAGATGGTGTATGGGCTCCCCCAATACCACCTGCCACCTGCCCTCTACTTAAATCGCCAATGTACTTTGATCAACAACCAGTCCCGGCCCCATCGTGGTAGATACCGAAATCTTTTTCATGTATATCCCTTTGGCCGAACTGGGTTTTGCCTTGATCAAATCATGTAATAAAACTTCCAGATTTTCTTTTAATGCTGCGGGCTCAAATGAAACCTTGCCTATGGTGCTATGAATAATGCCGTTTTTGTCGGTGCGATAACGTACTTGCCCCGCCTTGGCATTCTGGACTGCCAGTTTGGTGTCCTTGGTGACTGTCCCTACCTTGGGATTCGGCATAAGACCACGCGGCCCCAATACCTTGCCCAGCTTGCTGACCAGCGGCATGGCATCCGGTGTAGCAATGATCACCTGATAATCCAGATCGCCCGCTTGCATACGTTCGACCAGATCCTCAAATCCTACAGCATCTGCTCCGGCAGCCCTGGCTGCGTCGGCCTGTGCGCCCTGGGTTATTACAGCGACTTTAACAACCTTGCCGGTACCTTTGGGAAGTACACTGGCGCCTCTTACGGCCTGATCTGATTTACGTGGATCAACACCCAGGTTGACGGCAACCTCAACCGATTCATCAAATTTTACTGACGACACATCCTTGAGTAACTGCAATGCTTCCAGCACCGGATAAAGTTTGCCTGGTTGGACCTTTTCGGAAATGACCTTTCTGCGTTTTGATAATGTCGCCATGGTCATACCCCCTCGGTCTCGATACCCATACTACGGGCTGTTCCCGCAATCGTACGAACCGCAGCATCCATATCCGCAGCACTGAGATCGGGCTGTTTGGTATTGGCAATTTCTTCCAGTTGCTTACGCGTTACCTTGCCGACCTTGTTGGAATTTGGAGTACCACTGCCACTCTTGATACCGGCGGCCTTCTTCAGCAAGTGTGAAGCAGGGGTTGTCTTGGTTATAAAGGTAAAACTCTTGTCTGAATATACGGTAATGACGACCGGTACTGGCAGCCCTGGTTCCATCCCCTGGGTCTTGGCATTAAACGCCTTGCAGAACTCCATGATATTGACACCATGCTGGCCCAACGCCGGGCCTACGGGCGGACTGGGGTTTGCCTGTCCGGCTGCTACTTGCAGTTTAATATATGTACTGATCTTCTTTGCCACTGTTATCTCCTTGGGTACGAACGCCTCGCGGCTCCCCGTTACGTCTGTAATATGTGCTTCATAATCAATTATTGGAGACTTCTACTCCAATAAACAAATTTTCAGTTAATCTTTCTCTACCTGCCCAAATTCAAGTTCGACAGGTGTGGAACGGCCAAAAATCAAAACCGACACCCGCAACCTGCTCTTCTCAAAATTCACCTCTTCTACAACACCGTTAAAATCAGTAAATGGACCATCTGTGACACGCACTACTTCACCGGGTTCAAATAAAACCTTCGGTTTTGGCCGGTCTACCCCTTCTTCAACCCGCTGCAGGATCGCTTCTGCCTCTGCATCTGATATGGGCGCCGGTTTGTCACTGGTGCCACCGATAAATCCAAGCACCTTGGGCGCATCCTTGACCAGATGCCAGGAATCATCATCCATTTCCATTTGCACCAGCACATATCCCGGGAAAAATTTTCTGTCACTCTTGCGTTTTTTTCCGTCCCTCATTTCTACCACTTCCTCGGTAGGCACGAGAATTTTGCCAAACTTGTTCTGTAAACCACTGCGTTCTATCCGCTCATTCAGGGAACGCATCACATGATCTTCAAATCCGGAGTAGGCATGTACCACGTACCAGCGTAATGCCATGGACTTAGCCCCCCCTGCCTAATAACAGGCCGACAGACCAACCCAGAAACATATCCAGCAACCAGAGGAATATTGCTATCACGATAACCATTAATATAACTATCATGGTTGTCTGGAGTGTCTCCTCACGCGTAGGCCAGACTACTTTGCGCACTTCAATCTGCGCATCCTGCACGAAACTCCAAAGTTGCCGCCCTTTCTCCGATTTCAGTGTTATTAATACGGCAACTACGATGGTGGCAAGGAGACCAACCACTCTTAATAACAGGGAATGTTCCGAATAGAAATAAAATAGCGCCGTTGCTGACACTACAATCAATATCGAAAAAGCAATCTTGATGGTATCCAGCCGGCTACCGCTGGCTGTTTCAACTTTCGAATTCATAATCACCCTAAATATCTGTTACCTGCTATACCCGACCCGCTAACAGCATGCTTTCAGCAAACTGGCAGGCCAGGAGGGAATCGAACCCCCAACCTGCGGTTTTGGAGACCGCCGCTCTGCCAATTGAGCTACTGGCCTTTATTAAAATCTGTTTCATGGCATCCATGCCGTAATATCTCAATCATCCCAACCACCGGCCTCACCATCCATTGGCTCGGCGTTCGCTGGGAAATTCATCCACCGGATGAATTTCTGTTTCCGGCTCACCCAATTGAGCTACTGGCCTAAATATTACGGGGCCGGGGTTCAGATGTCAGAGGTCAAAGTATTGAGATTGTATGACTCTCTGGCCCCTGGACCCGGGCCCCTTGTTTAATTACTCAATTATCTTGGAGACGACACCCGCACCCACCGTGCGGCCACCCTCACGTATCGCAAATCGCAATCCCTCTTCCATCGCAATCGGCACAATCAGCTTCACCGTCATCTTGATGTTGTCCCCCGGCATCACCATCTCCGTCCCCGCAGGTAACTCTACCGCACCCGTCACGTCCGTCGTCCGGAAGTAAAACTGCGGCCGGTAGTTGTTGAAAAACGGCGTATGACGACCGCCCTCCTCCTTGCTCAAGACATACACTTCACATTCAAAATTCGTGTGCGGCGTAATGCTCCCCGTCTTGCACAGCACCTGACCGCGTTCCACTTCCTCGCGCTTCGTGCCACGCAACAGAACCCCCACGTTGTCCCCCGCCTGCCCTTCATCCAGCAGCTTGCGGAACATCTCAACCCCCGTACACGTGGTCTTCTGCGTCGCCTTGACGCCCACAATCTCCACTTCATCGCCCACCTTGATAATGCCCCGGTCGATTCGGCCCGTCACCACCGTACCGCGGCCCGAAATACTGAAAACGTCTTCGATCGGCATCAGAAACGGCTTGTCCACCGGTCGCTCCGGCACCGGGATGTACGCATCCAGCGCCGCCACCAGCTTCTCAATCGAGGGCTTGCCCAGATCGCCCGTGTCCCCTTCCAGCGCCTTTAATGCACTGCCCGTCACTATCGGCGTCGTATCCCCCGGAAAGTCGTAGCTGTCCAGCAATTCCCGCACTTCCATCTCCACCAGCTCCAGCAGCTCCGCATCGTCCACCATGTCCGCCTTGTTCAGGTACACCACGATGTAGGGCACGCCCACCTGGCGCGCCAGTAAGATATGTTCCCGTGTCTGCGGCATCGGTCCGTCCGCCGCACTCACCACTAATATCGCACCGTCCATCTGCGCCGCACCCGTGATCATGTTCTTGATGTAGTCCGCATGCCCCGGGCAGTCCACGTGCGCGTAGTGCCGTTTCTCGCTTTCATATTCCACGTGCGCCGTCGCGATCGTAATTCCCCGCGCCCGCTCCTCCGGCGCATTATCAATCTGGTCGTAGGCCTTGAATTCTCCCCCGAACTTCTCCGCCATCGTCTTCGTGATCGCCGCCGTCAGCGTCGTCTTACCATGGTCCACGTGACCAATCGTCCCCACGTTCACATGGGGCTTCTTTCTTTCAAATTTCTCCTTGGACATTGCTATATTCTCCTCAGCGAAACAATGAATTTAAAATAAACTCTCTACTCTGGTGCCCACGACTGGAATCGAACCAGCGACCTCACCCTTACCAAGGGTGTGCTCTACCAACTGAGCTACATGGGCTCATTAGTCACAAGCGATAAGTTATAAGTAATAAGCTAATGTACCCTAGTAACTTGTGACTTCGTTTTTTTTGGAGCGGGTGATGGGAATCGAACCCACACTACCAGCTTGGAAGGCTGGAGTTCTACCATTGAACTACACCCGCCTTGCTATTTATCTGCAAAGCTGGCGTCCCTGCCGCAAGTTCATCGGTATTCCACACACCGGCCCGAACATCCCCTGTTCGGGCGATCGCCCGAAAAAAGTCCACCGGACTTTTTTCTCGATTGGCCTCTCCCATTGAACTACCCCGCCTTGCTATATATCTACAACAAAGATCTGTCATCCCTGAATAGTTATAGTTCATTAAATAAATTATTCTGATACCGGATGTATTCCCCACCCCCCAAACATGGTGGAGGGGGGAGGATTCGAACCTCCGAAGGCATTGCCAGCAGATTTACAGTCTGCCCCCGTTGGCCGCTTGGGTACCCCTCCAAAAAAAGTAAGCCGACGATTTTCAATGATTTACAAAATGCTGTCAATCACATCCCGTGTTAAATCAACCCCCGGGACGCAGTATTTTGCCAGTATTGGCTTCTCTGATTTCGGTTGGCTGGCGATTAGAGCCAATGCTGGCATGAAGAATATAATCCAGAGACTCTCCAAAATAACCCCGGACTTTCAATGCGGTCCTTGCCGGTGGCCGGTTTGCGGGGTTGGCGCTGGTTGAGACCAGTATCCCGGTTTTTTCACACAGACTGCGTATAACATCATGTTTACTAACCCTGACTGCAATACTTTTGTGCTGTCCCCGGAGCCAGGCCGGGACTTCCGGCTTCGCGGGTAAAACCCACGTGACAGGCCCTGGCCAGGTTGATAATACGCGTTGGCGCATACTTTCATTGGGGAAATCTATATATCCGTCCAACTGTTCTATATTGGCCGCGACCAGGATCAGCCCCTTTTGTACCGGGCGATTTTTAAGTTTGAGTATCCGTGCAACTGCAAAATAGTCATATGGCACACAACCCAGACCGTACACCGCCTCGGTAGGGTAGGCGATAACACCACCCTTTAAAATGGTGCGGACGGCCTGATTCAGGTGCCAGCTGTTCAAGATAATCCGTGATAAACCGGGTTGTTTCCGTGATGCATCATCTTTTTCTGCTATGATCTTGGCGGCGGGTTTAGCCAGCAAGCAACCGGAATGTCACCGGAATTGAGTGTTATAAAGGGTAGCGGGATTATAGCGATTAGCCGGTCTTTTGTCGTGCTCTGCGTTTGCCGCGTGCCGGGGCTTCTGCCAGAAGGATTTGTGATTCTTCCAGCGTCAGGCTGGCGGGTTCACGGTCTTTTGGAATTTTTGCATTTTTCTTTCCGTCAGTGATATACGGACCATAGCGTCCGTTTAAAATGGAAATACCGCTGTCTCCGAAAATCTTGATTTCTTTCTCTGCGTCTGCCTTCTTTTTCTCGACGATTAATTCCAGTGCCCGCTCAAGAGTTACGGTATGCGGGTCATCTTCCTGTTTCAGGGAAACAAACTTGCTGCCATAACGGACATAAGGACCAAACCGGCCAATATTGGCCGCAACTTCCTCACCTTCTTCTGTATTGCCAAGCAACCTGGGCAATTTAAATAATTCCATTGCTTCAGCAAAAGTGATGCTGTCCATACGCTGGCCTGTCCTCAACCCGGCAAATAGTGGTTTATCTTCATCATCCTTGGTACCAATCTGGACGTATGGCCCATAGCGCCCCATCCTTACCGATACCGGTAATCCAGTTTTCGGATCCGCCCCGAGTTCCCTGGCCTGGGTAGCTTCCTTGCGGCTGACATTCTCTTCTTTTTCTTTCACCTTTTGCACAAAGGGTTTCCAGAATTCATTCATAAGTGGTATCCAGTCCTTCTCGCCGCGGGAAACAGCATCCAGTTCATCCTCAAGTTTTGCTGTAAATTCATAATCTACATAATCAGTAAAATGTTCAGTCAGGAATTTCGTAACAATGCGGCCGACCTCTGTGGGAACAAACCGTTTATTGTCCAGTTCAACATATTCACGCTGTAAAAGCGTTGAAATAATATTTGCATAGGTGGAGGGCCGGCCTATGCCATATTCTTCCAGGGATTTAACCAGACTTGCTTCCGTAAATCTTGGCGGCGGTTCGGTAAAATGCTGCTCAGCTCGAATATCGTTTAATTGTACAACATCCCCTTTCTTCAGTTGTGGCAGTACCTTCTGATCGCCTTCTTGCTTACTGTCATCCTGACCTTCCATATAAACTTCCATGAACCCGGGGTCTGCAATCGTTGATCCAGTTGTACGGAATACATTGCCTGTACCACAATTGAAATCGACTGCGACAGTATCAATTACAGCATGACGCATCTGGCTCGCCACCGTGCGCTTCCATATCAATTCATACAGTCTGAATTGATCACTGGTCAGTTTTGACTTGATGTCTTTCGGAATTCTGTCAACTGAGGTTGGACGGATACCCTCATGTGCTTCCTGCGCATTCTTCGAGGATGTTTTGTACTCCCTCGCATGGGATGGCAATTTTTCACGGCCATAGCGATCAGCAATAAATGTTCTTATCTCTTTTATTGCATCTTCTCCAAGCGTGACTGAATCTGTCCTCATATAAGTAATAAGACCCACTGCCCCGTCACCGATATCTATACCTTCATATAATTGCTGCGCCACCTGCATGGTACGTTTAGCGGTAAATCCGAGTTTGCGTATCGCTTCCTGCTGCAAGGTCGAGGTGATAAATGGGGCAGCAGGCTGGCGTTTGCGTTGTTTCTTTTCGATCGCATCAGCTTTCAGTTTACCATTGGCGAATTCTAATAGTTTTTGACGGGCAGTATTTGCAGCCTTGTCAGCTCCGATGCTGAATTGCTTGAGTTTCTCATCATCTAGGTGCGTCAGCTTCGCAACAAAACCTATACTGTCATGCAACAGATCTGCCTCAAGTGTCCAGTATTCCCTGGCTATAAATTTTTCTATCTCCTCTTCTCTTTCTGCGATCATGCGCAACGCCGGACTCTGTACCCTCCCGGCTGATAAACCGCGGCGGATCTTTTTCCACAATAAAGGAGATAAATTAAATCCAACCAGGTAATCCAGTGCGCGGCGCGCTTGCTGGGCATTAATTAATTCCATGGAAAGATCACGCGGCTGTGCAATGGATTGCTCAATCGCAGATTTTGTCACTTCATAAAAGACCACCCGGTGAACATCTTTATTTTTTAATGCACCACGTTCTTTCAGAAGTTCATAGAGATGCCATGAAATGGCCTCGCCTTCACGATCCGGGTCTGTTGCCAGATAAAGTGTTTTAATCTTTTTCAGCGCCTTGACTATGGCATCAACAGATTTAGCATTTTTTGCAATAGGCTCATATTTCATTGTGAAATTATTGTCTGTATCAACAGCCCCTGTTTTGGGCAACAGATCGCGCACATGGCCGTAAGAGGCCAGAACCTCATAATCATTACCAAGATAACGATTCAGGGTTTTTGCCTTTGCAGGAGATTCAACAATAACCAACGCTTTAGTCATAAAGCCACAGATCAATTCACAGGAGTAATTAAATTAATACAGAACAAAAATATACGTACATCGCCTAATGCAGATTTGCATTGATATCATCCATTACAATATCTTCCATCCAGGTAATAGCCGCCTCTTTGTCAGGCTGGTTAAACAAGACCATTAATACTACCCACTTCAACTGTTGAAGATCAATATCATCACATTCCAGTGCCATTATCCGATCAATCACCAATTCACGCTCATGAGAATTCAGCACCTTGGCCTGTTCGAGAAATAGCAGGAAACCACGGCATTCTGCATCAAGCCGGTCAAGCTCCTGACTACTGAACAGGCGTAATGAAGGCAACTTTGACAGATTTATGGAATCTGCATGTTCCTTGTACGATGCCAGGCCTTCAAGCCAGGCAAAGGCCTTTTCTATCTGTTGATCCCTGAATCCGGCCTCTATCAGCTGGTACTTGAGTGATTCCTGATCGGGAACAATTTCAAGATCTTCTTCAATATAATTATCAAAAATATACATGAGCACATCTAAAACTGTTTCTTTCATTCACTTTCTCTAGTTGATTCTGGTATAGAAACCACCGGACGAAGAGACGATCCCCTGGACTTCCAGAACTAAAAGCATGGAGGAAACAACATCAGCCGTCAATCCGCTAAGCTCAATTAATTTATCGACTGTGACCGGATCGAATGATATATGTTCAAGTAATCTTTGCTGCTCCACTTCAAGTCCGGCTGAATTTCCTGAGTATACTTCTGATCCTGCGCCTTGCCCGTCAGGCACAGTAATATTGATGTTCAGCTCTTCCACAACATCAATTATTGTCTCGACCAGCTTGGCACCCTGCTTGATTAAATGGTGACAACCTTTTGCCAGTGGATTATAGATAGAGCCTGGCACAGCAAAGACCTCCCGTCCCTGTTCCATGGCATACCTTGCGGTGATTAATGAACCACTTCTAGGAGCTGCCTCTACTACCAGCACGCCCAGACTCAATCCGCTTATAATACGGTTACGACGTGGAAAATTTTTAGCAAGTGGCGGGACACCCGGTTGAAATTCTGAAACGATGGCACCATTGACCGCAATCAACCCGGCAATCTCCTTGTGTCGTGCAGGATATACCCTGTCTGGCCCATTGCCCAGAACAGCTATTGTATTACCATTCACACCAAGTGCTCCGGCATGACTGCTATAATCTATCCCGAGTGCGAGACCACTGGTAATGGTCAATCCCAACCCGGATAACTGGGCAGCAAACATCTGTGCAGTTTTTCTTCCCCCGGCAGTAGGATTACGACTGCCGACAATTCCAATTTGTGGCGTGTGCAATACTCCCGGATTCCCTTTTACAAACAGCGCAATGGGAGCATCTGAAATTTCGTTGAGTAAAACCGGATAATAATTATCATGACAGGTAATAAGGTGATGATCTGGATGATCCAGCCAGGCGATATCCGTTTTGATTTCAGCAGCGGACTTTTTTGTTAAGTAGTCAATCGCTTCTTTCTTCAACCCCGCGTGCATGAGTTCAGTACATGGTGCTGATAATATATTCACCGGGCTTTTGAAAATCTCCAGTAACTTCTTTTGCTGAACAGGGCCTGTTGATGGGGTTCTGAGTAATACCAGCCAGGGTATACGGACATCATCCATAATTATTATTTCCTGCGTTGAATATCTTGTGTTTTTCAGTGGCCTTAATTATTAATACATATTTTTAACATCCAAAAAAAATACAGCACCAGTGTGTGGTGCTGTATTTTTTAAGTATATTTCTTGCTGTCACTCCCTGACCTGGCAGGACAGTTACAGGTTTTTTACTGCATCATAAATATGTATAGGACTGACGGCTTCCATCACCAGCGCATAGCTAATGTTTTCAAAAGTGCGGAATATCATCATGACGCCTGCATATTCTTCAGGTAACTGCACATTTTCGGGCTTGGAATTGGGTCGTCCCAGATAACCGGCAAGATCAGTTTTATCAAATGCCCGCTTGGTATCCCGAACATCATTCAGGACAGCGCTTACCGCACGATCAACTCCACTGGTCTCTTCATGTGACAGCACTATGCGTCTTTCATCTTCTGCCTTTTCCCTGGCTTTGGTCGCCGCATAATCTTTTACCACTTTGCCACTCTGATAGACACCCAGTACGTTGCCGATTTCCATACCGTCATTCGTGCCAAGATCCAGTACCACAATCTGGTATTGACCGATCTCTGATACACCATCGATTACCGAAATCACATTCCCATACACATCCCGGCTCGGATGGGTCGGGATGAAATTTGATTCGATATCAGCTTCGGATTCTTCCACCAACCGGTCACCGCTTAATACTTCCCGGGTTGAACGGACAATGATAAATGATGCGGGATCACCACCTTTTTCAATAACAGCATCACCCAAATACAAGGCCTCATAGCCCAGAACATTATCCTTGTCTTTGACCGGATTAACGTATGGCTTACCTTTACGATAGACTGCATAGCGTTTCGCTGTTGCATCTTCCGACAAGCCGCGCACATAAATCTTGTTGCCGGAACCTGATACCAGATGCTCATCATAACTGGAGACTACATACGGCCAGTCATTCATTTCATCAGCACTGACTACCAATGGGCGAAGCAGGAATTGCTTTATGGCATCTATCGGAATGGAAGGGATTGCGGTGTCTTTTTCATGCGAGCGTACTGTTGGTGATAACTTGACATAACGCCCGGATTTATCACCTCTGCCCACTGCCAATATGGGCCGACCATCTTTATATTGTAATGAAACAACATCCCCGGGATAGATTAAATGTGGATTTGCAATCTGCGGGTTGGCCTCCCATACCTGTGGCCAGAGCCAGGGTTCATTTAAAAATCTTCCCGTGATATCCCACAGGGTATCGCCCTTTACAACGGTGTGACTTTCAGGGTGATCCGGCTTGACAGTTACAGTATCCGCCATAACAGCTGTCGTCGCCAAAACAAAAACAGCTATAAACAAGAATTTTTTAAGCATGTCTATTACCTTACGTGCATTCCTTAATGTAGATTAGCAAAAAGTTTAGCAAAATATTAGCTTTAGCACCATGTTCTTGTTATTTATGGCTGATCCAGATAATTTCTGTATACTATCAGTAAGTTATTAATGTTCTAGAGTTACCCAAGATGGCAATATTAGATATTTTGCACTTTCCTGACCCCAGATTACGTAAAAAGGCACGGCCGGTTAAAGCCATAGACGCCGGGATTAAAACGCTCGCCAACAACATGCTGGAAACCATGTACAAGGAAGGAGGAATCGGCCTTGCTGCAACCCAGGTAAATGTCCAGAAACGGGTGGTTGTCATCGACCTGTCAGAACTGCGAAATGAACCTAAGTATTTGATTAATCCTGAAATAATCAGTTTTGAAGGGGTGGAGCAGATGCAGGAAGGATGTCTCTCAGTGCCCGATTATTACGACCTGGTCGAACGTGCAGAAAAGGTCAGTTTCCGCTATTTGGATCTGGCTGGCGAGACCATAGAGGACAACGCCGATGGGCTACTGGCTGTCTGTATACAACATGAGATTGATCACCTCGATGGTAAATTGTTCATAGACTATTTATCCCCCCTCAAACGCCAGCGATTGCGCAAAAAACTGGAAAAACAGGACAAACTGCAAGCACAGGTCCTGTGACAAAACCTAATCTGCGCCTGGGATTTGCGGGGACACCGGCCCTCGCGGCTACCGTACTGGACAGTCTGGCCAAACACACCAGCTATGTGCTGAATGTTGTGTACACACAACCCGATCGGCCGGCCGGCCGGGGCCGTAAAATCAATATCAGCCCGGTAAAACAGTTTGCACTGCAACATGGACTGGCGATTGAGCAACCGGAAACACCGGAGGCGATTGACCCGAAAAACGCCCTGTCGCAACTGGATCTGTTCATCGTCGTTGCCTATGGCATGTTACTGCCCGCAAAAATACTTAACCGGCCCCGGCAAGGGTGTATCAATATTCACACTTCGCTGTTACCCCGCTGGCGCGGGGCGGCACCTATACAGCGTGCGATAGCGGCTGGTGATCGTGAGACAGGTGTCAGCATCATGCAAATGGACGAGGGACTCGATACCGGACCCATCCTGACCCAATCACATTGTCCCATAGCTGCCCGGGAAACGAGTGGCTCCCTGCATGAGAAGCTGGCTTTCCTGGGCGCAAAATGCCTGATTCAATTACTGGAAAAAATGGCCACGGGTAAGGTAACCCCTGTTCCCCAGGATCCTGCCCGGGCAACGTATGCTGACAAGATCAGCAAGGCCGAAGCCAGACTCGACTGGGGAAAGCCAGCTGTGGAATTAGAACGGCAAATACGGGCCTTGAATCCAGCACCCGTGGCATATACTGAAATTAATGGATTGCTGCTCAGGGTCTGGGAGGCACAATTCGTAGGCCAACAAGCGACAGCAAAACCGGGGACAGTCCTGGCCTCTGACAAAACCGGGGTGGATATCGCAACCGGTGACGGGATACTGAGATTGTTAAAAATTCAACCTGCCGGTAAACGGATCATGACCATCCGTGAATTCCTCAACGGGCGGCCTGATTTTTTCTGTAATCCGGCAACATTTTAAACACCCGAATTTACTGCGGTATGCCCAGACATTCCATGTCCAGTCAATCAGGACCACGTGCAATCGCTGCCATGGTCATCCAAAAGCTGCTGGGTAAACGCCAAACTCTGTCCTTGATATTGCCTGATTATCTCCAGCGTCTGGCACAGAAAAAAGATCAGCCCCTGGCACAGGAACTCTGTTATGGCGTCATGCGCTGGTATTTCCAGCTGGATTTTCTACTGGGTCAATTGATTGATAAAAAAATCAAGTCCAAAGACACAGACATCAAGGCATTAATACTGATTGGTTTATATCAGTTCATCCATCTACGTACCCCGCCCCATGCCGTAGTGTCAGCCACCGTCGAGGCGTGTAATGAGTTGGGTAAAAGTTGGGCCAAAGGCCTGGTCAATGCCGTTTTGAGAAGATATCAGCGTGAAAGTGAACACTTACATAAGTGCGTTGAGGCTGATCTATCCGCCCTCTATTCACATCCGGCGTGGTTGCTGGAACTTCTGAAGAATAATTACCCGGATAGCTGGCAGGACATTGTAACTGCAAATAATTGTTATCCCCCCATGGCCCTCAGGGTCAACACTCGCAAAGTCACACGCGATACCTACCTGACCATGTTGAATCAGTCTGGTATACAGGCTCAGCAGGCACCGCCCTGGTTACTGGCCGCGATAATGCTGGAAAACCCGGTCGATGTGGACAGATTGCCCGAATTTATGAGTGGTTATGTATCGGTACAGGACCTGGCTGCACAGTTAACCCCGGGGCTGCTGGACCTCAAACCTCAACAGCGTGTATTGGATGCTTGTGCTGCCCCTGGTGGTAAACTTGCACACATCCTGGAATCTGCGCCCGAATTAACCGGGGCCGTGGGCATAGAGTCTGACCCGTTTCGATTTGATCGGCTACAACAAACACTGGACAGATTACAACTCAAGGCCACACTCAGGCACGCTGATGCCCGGGAAACTGCCACCTGGTGGGATGGAGTGGAGTTTGATCGAATATTGCTGGATGCACCGTGCAGTGCTACGGGCGTAATCCGCCGGCATCCTGATATAAAAGTCTTGCGCACACAGGCAGATATTGAGACTGTGATAACACTACAAAGGGAATTATTAACCGCACTCTGGCCGTTGCTGAAGACTGGCGGTAAGCTTTTATACGTGACTTGCTCAATCCTGGACGCCGAGAACGATCAGCAGATCAGGGAATTTTTAAATAAACACACAAACGCCAGGATCATCATGGTTGAGACTGATTGGGGAATAAACACACACCATGGACGCCAGATCCTGCCCGGACAGAGCAATATGGATGGTTTTTATTATGCATGTGTGCAAAAAACATAAAGACATTACAACCGGCCGGAAAATTATACATATCCATGTATTACTCCTGATCTTCCTGTTTTCCCGCAGCAGCATTGCCGCCACGCACGGTATTAATATAGAAAGTGCTGATGGCGTGATAATCGAAAATATGTATAGCGTTAATGCTAATATTTCATACCAGCTTGGTAATGAAAACCGCAATGCCCTGGAGCATGGCATCCCGCTGGAATTTGACATTGAATTTCGTATAAAGAAGCACCGTCCCTGGTTTTGGGACAAAATCCTGATCTCAAAGACAATCACATTCAGGCTGGAGCATCAACCACTCAGCCGTAATTTTCTCGTTACAAGACTTAATGATGGCGACCTGGAACAATTCCAGAAACTTGAAGATGTTCTGGAATACATTGGTAAGATAAGAAACTTTCCCATGATAGATTCTGCAATACTTGAACCCGACGGGATTTTCTTTGCACAGGTTAAAATTCACCTGAAAATTGAAGCCTTGCCTGCACCATTAAGGCCACTGGCCTATATTTCCAGTGAATGGCGCCTTTCCAGCCCGTGGCAAACCTGGATGATTAAAGAATGAGAAAAAGCGGCCAGTTGATCTTTAGAACAGGAGTGGTTCTGTTCTTCCTCATGCTCAGTTCCCTGTTGATGATGAGTAATGCGCTACAGGATTCGAGCCATTTCAGTGATTTCTACCTGGGACTACTGATTTTCAACACCCTGGGCCTGCTGGTACTGGTTGTGCTGATTACGCTTAATCTCAAGCGCCTTATCAAGCAACTACGCAACCGTATCCCCGGTGCAAAAATGACCATACGGATGGTAGCTATGTTCACAGTGCTTTCTGTAACGCCCGTGCTGGTTGTATATTATTTTTCACTGGATTTTCTTATCCGCGGCATAGATAACTGGTTTGATCTGCGTGTTGAGCAGGCACTTAATGATTCTCTTGATTTGAGCCGCCAGTCACTCGATACACGTATGCGCGATTTGTTGCGTAGAACCAAACAAATGGCGGAAGAATTATCTGATATCACGGATGCGACCATCCCTTTTGAAATTGATGATATGCGGATGAAAAGCGGCGCCAAGGAACTTACCCTGCTCACACGTCAGGGAACGATTATTTCATCCAGTGCAGATGACCCGTTTCATCTGGTCCCGGATCGTCCCAGCGAAACCATACTGCTGCAATTGCAGCAGGGTAACAATTACACTGCACTGGATACCATACGTAATGCCGGTCTGCATATCCGTGTCGTAGTTAATGTACCAACCTTCAGTATGGAGAGTGAAGCCAGAATCATCCAGGCATTGTATCCGGTGTCAGAGCGTATCAATCAACTTGCGGAAAGCGTGCAGGACGCTTTTATAAAGTATAAAGAGCTGTCCTATTTGCGTGAACAACTGAAGAAAAGTTTTGTAATTATCCTGACCCTGGTACTGTTGTTCAGTATCTTCAGCACGGTCTGGGCTGCATTCTACACGGCCAGACGGCTGGTGGAGCCGGTCAGTAACCTGGTCAAGGGCACACAGGAAGTTGCGCAGGGAAATTATACAACACAAATCCCCGTACCAGGCAATGACGAACTGGGTTTTCTGGTAGCCTCCTTTAATGAAATGACCCGCAAGATTGCACAGGCACAGGATGCGGTAAGCCGCAGCCGGCATGAGGCTGAAACCCAGCAAGCCTATCTTGAAGCAGTACTGGAAACGCTTTCATCCGGGGTACTGGTACTGGACCAGGACAACAAAGTGCGCACCTACAACAGCTGTGCAGGACAGATACTCGGTATTCCGATCGCATCACATATTGGTCACTCGATAGAGGATATCGCTGAAGAATATTTGTCATTCAAGCAATTCAAGGAAGGGTTAGAATTACAATTATCATCCACACATAATAACTGGCGGGAACAAATTGCAATTACCAACAGTAGTGGCCGGATAATTCTCATGTGCAGCGGGACAACTTTGCCCGGTACACATAATATGCAACAAGGTCACGTTATCGTTATTGATGATATTACTGCGTTGATTCAGGGACAACGGAATGCAGCCTGGAGCGAGGTGGCCAGACGTCTGGCACATGAGATTAAAAATCCATTAACGCCCATTCAACTTGCCACGGAACGCCTGCGTCATAAATATTTACAGGGCATGCGTGCAGATGACACAGACACATTTGACCGTCTGACCAACACCATTATCCAGCAGGTTGAAGCCATGAAGGATATGGTAAATTCATTTACTGATTTTTCCAGCACGCCGGAGATTAATCTGCAAATGACAGATATCAACGATCTGTTGAAAGAGGTTATCGATCTGTATGCCAATCTTAATAGCAATGCTGAAATTATCACTCGCTTGTCTGACAATATTCCTTTAATGGCTGCAGATAAAGGCAGGTTGCGACAGGTATTCAATAATCTGCTGAAAAATGCCTTTGATGCATGTGATCGTTGCAAGGTATTCAGGCTGGAAATCAGCTCTGACAGCATGACTGAAAATAACCAGAAATTCGTGGAAATAAAAATAAAGGATTCTGGCACAGGGATAACTGAGGATATAATGGATCGCATGTTTGATCCCTATGCTACCACCAAAACCAAGGGTACAGGGCTGGGACTCGCCATCGTTAAAAAGATAGTAGAAGAGCACAAGGGGCTGGTGATGCTAGTCAACAATTCTCCAGGCGACGGGGCCTGCGCGATCGTGCGTCTGCCAGTTAACGAGCTCAATGATCAAAAAAGCGAAAACTGTGCAGTTAACCGGAAGGCCATATGATTAGCAGCAAGATACTGGTTGTTGACGATGAGCCTGATATACGCAGCATCGTCAAGGAAATTCTCGAAGACGAAGGGTTTTCGGTTGATATCGCAGAAGATGCCGAACAGGCAAGATCTTTACGTAAAACCTTTAACCCGGACCTGGTTTTACTCGATATCTGGATGCCAGGCACCGATGGCATATCCTTGTTGAAGGAATGGAAAGAAACAAAGACACTTGATATTCCTGTGATCATGATGTCGGGGCATGGGACTGTTGAAACAGCTGTGGAGGCTACCAAGGTAGGTGCTTACGATTTTATAGAAAAACCACTCTCACTTGCCAAATTAATCCTTACAGTTAACCACGCCCTCGAAAAAATTTCTCTGCAGCAGGAAAATGAGCGGCTCCGCACCCAATCACGGTATGTGGACCTGCCTTCGGGGAAAAGCAGGGCCATGCAGCAATTGCATGAACAGATTACCCGCATCGCAAATCACAATACACCCGTGTTGATTATCGGTGAAACCGGATCAGAAAAAGAGATATTCGCGCGTGTATTACACAAGCGGAGTGATCGATCTGATGCACCCTTTATTTCTGTCAGCGTATCGTCATTATCGCCAGAGAGCACCATTACTGCCTTATACGGCAGTGAAGAGGGAAACATTAAACGCCAGGGCCTGATAGAACTGGCTGAAGGAGGTATATTGTTCCTCAAGGATATTGCGGATATGGACATCACCCTGCAGGCCAGACTGCAAAATACCATCGAAAACCAGCTATTCACCAGGGTGGGCAGCACGGAAGCACACAGCATCAATGTCAGGTTTATCGCCGCTACCAACCAGGATCTGGAAGAACTGGTACATGCCGGGAAATTCAGGGATGATTTTTATTACCAGTTGAATGTGTTGCCGTTAAAAATACCGCCGTTGCGTGACCATCATGAGGACATCCCTGAGCTGCTTGATTTTTTTATTGAATATTTTGTCCAGCAACAGGGCCTGCCGCGCAGGCAATTTAATGCTGCCGCATATAATTACTTGCGTAACTATAATTGGCCTGGAAATATACGCGAATTGAAAAATCTCGTACAACGGTTAATGATTCTTGGTACCCGGATAAATATTGATATAGACGAAATAGAAATAGCCCTGGGCAAACAGCAAAACCAGACAAATGACAAGGAGTTTAATGCAAATTTCGAACTGCCATTACGCCAGGCACGTGAACAGTTTGAAAAAGCCTATTTACAATATAAACTTGAACGGGCGAACGGCAGCGTCAGCAGGGTCGCCGGCGATATCGGCATGGAACGTACGCATTTGTACAGAAAATTAAAATCGCTTGGCATCGATATCAAACCTGACTGATTTTCAAAAGTAATTATCTTTAATGAACAGATCAGAACATACACTTATTCTTTTCCGGATAGTCGTATTATGAAAATTATTATCCTCGGGGCCGGGCAGGTCGGTTCATCGGTGGCAGCAAATCTGGTCAGCGAAGCAAACGACATCACCGTAATTGATTCAAACCCCGATTGTTTGCAGATTTTGAGTGAGCGGCTTGATTTACGCACCATAACCGGTGTGGCATCCCATCCATCCGTACTGGAGAATGCGGGGGCAAAAGATGCCGATATGATTATTGCTGTTACCAACAGTGATGAGACCAACATGATTGCCTGTCAGGTTGCTTATACGCTCTTTCATACACCCACCAAGATTGCCCGTGTCCGTAATAACGAATATCTCAAACACCCCGCCTTGTTTGCCCAGGAGGCACTGCCAATTGATGTGCTTATCAGCCCGGAACAGGTGGTAACTGAATATATTGAAAGGCTCATCAGTTTTCCCGGCGCATTGCAGGTGCTTGACTTTGCAAATGGCAAGGCACAAATGGTAGCTGTCTCGGCCCATTACTATGGCCCGCTGGCAGGAAAGAAAGTGTGTGATATTTGCAGTAAATTGCCTGAAATTGAAATTCGTATAGTTGCTATATTCCGCGCCGGCATATCGATTATACCTGACGGTAATACAGAAATTGAACCGAACGATGAAGTGTTTTTTATCGGTGCCCCGAAACATATTCGTACATTACTTAAAACCATACGCAGTACAGAGAAGGATGCCAAGCGCATCATTATTGCGGGCGGAGGTAATATCGGGATGCGTTTGGCCAAGTTGCTTGAGGACCGTTACCAGGTAAAAATCATTGAGTTGAACAGT
>Ga0214472_10001064_pt1 | contig 31692 bp, 32 predicted proteins | sample RVTome_6_FD_207662 | JGI IMG/M metagenome (GOLD analysis project Ga0214472, IMG submission 207662) | Soil microbial communities from uranium-contaminated site in the Upper Colorado River Basin, Wyoming, United States - RVT140D175 | ecosystem: Environmental > Terrestrial > Soil > Contaminated >...
GGATTTCATCATGTCGCCGCGAGCGGATCCTGCGCATTCCCGACTCCTTTCAGGCCTGCCGCTCTTCGATGTTGTCGAAGCGTCCCGCCAGCAGGCGACTCTCGACCCATTCGAAGAAGGTCATGAGCAGGACTGCCGTCCCCACGATGAGGATGATCAGGGCATCGAGTCGCTCGAACTGGAAGCGGCTACCAAAGGTAATGAGGAGTCCGCCGAGGCCGACGACGCTGACCAGCATTTCGCCGAAGATCGCGCCATTGACGCTGCGACCGATCCCCATACGCAGGCCGGTGAGCATGAGCGGCAGAGCCCCGGGCAGGATCACACGCCGCATCACGAGGTGCTCGGGCATCGAGAACGAACGCGCCATCTCGATCAGCTGCGCGTCGACTTCCTTCACGCCCGAGTAGGTGTTGATCGTGATGACGAAGAAGCAGAAGAGGACCACCGCTGCAATGATCGATTCGCCGCCGGTGCCAAACAGCAGCACCAAGATGGGGACGATGGCCGACACCGGGGCGCTCATCAGGACATCGACGTACACCCCGAGCACCTCGTCGACGATCCGGTAGCGGGCCATCAGGATGCCCAGGGTGAGTCCGGCCACGACCGAAATCCCGAGACCTACCAGCAACGAGTAGATGGTCCCTCCTGCCTGCTCGGCGATCTGGCCCGACGCAACGAGCTCCCATCCGGCCGCAGCCACATCGGTGAGTGGCGGGAGCACGAATAGGAGGTCGAGCCGTCCAACGATCTCCCAGACGACCAATAACGGAATGAGCGTCAGGACGCCCGGCACGTGGCGGTACAGCCAGATCAGCGGGCCGGCAAGAGTGCTCACGCGAGGCCAGCCTCCTCCGGATGCACCACCCCCCGGAGCACGTGGCGCATGTGGGCCACAAGCTCGTTGAACTCCGGCGTGTCGCGCACCTCGGCGGCGCGTTCCCGGTCGATCGACACGTCGACGATCTCGAGGACCTGCCCAGGCCGGGGGCTCATGATCACCACACGGTCCGATAGGTATACGGCCTCATCAATCGCATGCGTGACGAAGACGACGGTCTTGCGGTCGCGGGACCAGATCTTCAGCAGTTCGTCCTGCAGGAATGTTCTGGTCAGGGCATCGAGCGCTCCAAAGGGCTCGTCCATCAGCAGGATCCGTGGATTGACGACCAGGGCGCGAGCGAGCCCGACCCGCTGCTGCATGCCGCCTGACAACGTCCGTGGATAGTGCTCCTCAAAGTCCGACAGGCCAACCCGGTCCAACGCGGCTCGGGCGCGCTCTTTGCGTTCGGCCGACTTGACGCCGCGACCTTCCAGTGGGAATGCGACGTTGTCCAGAACGCTCGACCATGGCAGGAGCGCGAAATTCTGGAAGACGACGGCGCGATCCGGTCCTGGCCCGGATACCGACTGCCCATCGATAGCGATGCTTCCGCCGTCATACGGGGTGAGGCCGTCAAGGATGCGCAGCAACGTGCTCTTGCCACAGCCCGACGGGCCAAGGATGCTGAGGAACTCGTTGTCACGGACGTCAAAACTCACACCGTCAAGCACGTGCAACGGGGCCCCACTTTGGGTGCGGTAGTGCTTCTGGACTCGATCTATCGAGATGAGCGGCGCTCCTACCGTCATGTTCGCTCACCCTTCCATGCTGTTAGCCGTCGCTCCAGCCACTTCACAATCAGGAGAATTGCGACGCCGATGATCAAGATCACGATCACGACGGCGAACATCTCCGCCGCTTTGAAGCGGCCGCGATAGACATTGATCAATCGCCCAAGCCCCACCGAGACGATGATCAACTCGGCGACCACCATCCCGACGACAGCCCGGCCTGCCCCCAGCCGAACGCCGGCCATGATCGCCGGCACCGCTCCTGGGAATCGGACGCGCCGAAACATCAGGACTTCACCGGCACCAAAAGACCGTGCCATTTGCAGCAGATCCGCATCGACGCGCTGAATGCCGGTCCGGGTGTTCAGCGCGATGACCGCCACGGAAAACAGGAATACGAGCGCGATACGTGACGGCAGTCCGATCCCGAACAGTCCGATCAGCAAGGGGACCAACGGCGCGAGCGGCGCCGTCATCAGGATGCGCAGATAGACCGCGCTGAGGCGATCGAACACCTGGGATCGGGCCGCCAGCAGTCCGGTTCCGATTCCAACCACCAGCGCGAGGCCAAACCCGAAGAGGAATGACTCGAGGGTGATCGCAGCCGACACCCAGAGCTCCGTGCCGCCCAGGAGTTGAACGAAGGCCTCGGCCACCGCCGAGAAGGGAGGGAAGGTGAATGGGGTACCGAAGGTCCGACCGGCCCACTCCCATATACTCAGAATCAGCACAAGCAGACCGATCCGGAGGCCTAGCACGAGCACGCGACGCGGCCACGTCGTCGGCTTGGCGCGAGATACGGCGGGTCCGCCACCGATCGGTCGCAGGCTAGCGACCATCCGGGCTTCCTCGCATCAACCGCCACACACGCTCCGGCGTCATCGGCAGCTCGACATCATCCGGCCACACGCCGGTCGCCCGAGCGATGGCCGACATCACGGCGCCGCCGATCGGGTTCAGGGACCCTTCTCCACCTCCCTTGGCACCGTAGGGCCCGACTCCGTCCTGCCGCTGCGCAAGAATCGTATCGATGATGCTCGGCATGTCTGTCGAGCGCGGTACGCGGTAGTCGACCAAGTTGGGATTTGTGAGCTGGCCTCCGTCGTATTCGAGCTGCTCGGCAAGCGCCGCCCCGAGTCCTTGAGTGGCGGCCCCCAGGTCTTGGCCCTCCATCGCCGCCGGATTGATGGCGAAGCCAACATCTCCGACCGTGGCGAGCCGCTCGACGCGCACCTGACCGGTCTCGCCATCGACGAGTAGGCCGACCCCAGCCACTCCGATCTCCCAGAAGGGCGGCATCGCTTTGGTCTCCCCCTCCGGCCGTACGATGCCGATCCCGATCGCCTCGCCGCCGTCGATGCCGAACCACGATGTGACGACATCGCCGTAGCCAGCCGCCCGACCATCGGGCCCGCACAAGGCACCGTCAGAGGCCACCACAAGATCTATCCCGCAGGACCAGACTTCGGCCGCCATACGCCGCAGGTCGGCGAGCGCAGCCTGCGCTGCCCGGAGGACTGCGAGTCCTACCAGCGTCGTCGTGCGACTTCCGTTGGTGGTCCGCTCGAAGGGCGTGGCGATTGTGCTCGATTGCGCGATGGCCACCGCGTCCATCGGCAGCCCGAGTTCCTCGGCCACGATCTGGCTCAGCACGGTCGCGCTGCCCTGGCCGATCTCGACCGCTCCACTGCTCACGAGCACCGACCCGTCGGGACCAATGCGGACCATCGCGGTCGAAGTCGGGAATGCTCCGGCGTCGGAGGCTGAACAGCCAAAGCCGATGCCATATCGATATGGCGCGTCGACTTGCGGAGGATCGCGCTGGAGGGAGGTCAGCAGTAGATCAAGGTCCGCGGCGACGTCCGCGTCGAGGGGTCGGCGCTTGGGGAGCAGCTCGTCCCCCTTGGCAGCCAGGTTCCGACGCCGCAGTTGGCCGGGATCGATCCCCAGCTTATGGGCCGCGTGATCGAGGTTGTACTCACCCGCCAGGTTGCCCTGTGGTGCACCAAAACCGCGATACGAACTGGCCGGGACCGTGTTGGTGTAGAGCAGGCGGGCGTGGATCCGCAGATTGGGAATGCGGTACGGGCCGAAGCAGCGATGGACTGCCTTGTCCAGGATCGACGGGCTCGAGTCCGCGTACGCGCCGGTGTTGAAGTCAACCTGGAAATCCCGTGCCATGATCGCGCCATCGGACGTCAACCCTGTTGAGACGATCACCCGAGCCGAGTCGGCCCGCGTGGTGAGCATTGCCTCCTCGACGGTCAAGCCAATGCGCACGGCACGGCCGGTCAGGTGCGCCGCCACTGCAGCGAGGGGCTCGACCTTCGTCCACGACTTGGATCCGTACCCGCCTCCCACGTACGGCGCTTCGACCTGCACCTGCGAGTGAGGGACCTGGAATATCCTGGCAAGCTCGGCTCGGACCATGAACGGGTGCTGGGTCGACGAAACGACGTGCAGCTGACCACCGCGGTACTCGGCGACGGCGGCGTACGGCTCCATCGCATAGGCGTAGAGCATGGGGTAGGTGCCGGTGGTTCGGACCGTCAGATCCGCAGCTCCAAGCGCCGCCTCGACGTCGCCCCATTCCAGATGCGCCTCGTGTGCGACGTTCGTTCCCAGGTGGTCGTCGGGGACGGTCTCCCACGCGACTCCGGTCCCCCGTCGGTAGCGCGACTCATGGACGAGCGGCGCGCCGTCGCGCACCGCGTCATCGATACCGATGACTGGTTCCAGATCCTCGTACTCGACCGTTACGGTCGCGGCCGCTGCCCGGGCGGTCAGCCGCGTCGACGCCACAACGATCGCTATCGGTTCACCCATGAACCGGACCTTGTCGACGGCCAAGACCGGGTGATCGCGAATGATGTGTCCGTAGTACGGATCCAGGTGGCGCAGGTGTTCGGCGGTGAAGACGCCGATCACATCCGGCGAGCCGGCTGCCTCCGTGGTGTCAATCGAACGGATGAACGCGTGCGCCCGCTCTGACCGGACGATGGCGGCATGGACCATGCCCGGCCGGACGACATCGACTGTGTAGACGGCGGCACCGGTCACCTTGGCGCGAGCATCGACCCGGGCCACGGGCTTGCCGACGATCCTACTCACCGTGCCCACCCTCGGCACCGTGGCCTGCGGCAGACAGGACGGCTTGGACAATTGGCCGATAGCCGGAGCATCGACAGATATTGCCCTCGAAGTACTCCACGATTTCACGCCGGGTCGGCGATGCATTCTCCTGGAGGAGCGCCGTAGCCATCATCAGGAAGCCTGGGGTGCAGAAGCCGCACTGCAGGGCGAACTCGTCGATGAATGCCTGCTGCAGCGGACTGAGCGACCCATCCGGCGCGGCGAGCCCCTCGACCGATTGGACGCTGGCGTCATCCACGTCGATGGCGAGATATGTGCATGCAGACACTGGATGGCCATCAACCAGCACGGTGCACGCCCCGCACACCTGCGTATCACAGCTCACCTTCGTGCCGCTGTGACCAAGATGGTCACGCAAGAGCTCGACAAGCATGGTGGGCAGCGGTACGACGCTGGCCACCGACCGACCGTTCAGTGTGAACTGGACCCTGCGGGACTGGTAAGGCGACGTCACGAATCGACTTTCCTGGCGCCAGATAGGGCGCGAGACACGAGTGTCCTGACGAGGTCACGTTTGTAATCGGCAGCGCCGGCTGCGTCCTCCATTGGCTCGATCGCATCCGCAACTGCGTCTGCGTCAAAGCCTCCCGGAGTTGGAGCGTCGTGCCAGCTCGGGATGTAGCCAGCCGCGCCGACGCAAAGGCGCCAGCCTGTTGCAGCGCCGACCAGGGCGACGCCGACGGTCGGGCGCTCCATTATCTGAAGGCGGTGGTATTGCTGGAAGAGCAGATCGCCCGTCGGGATCACGACGTCGACGAGCAGCTCGTCGTCGCGCCGGTCTACGGTGAACGGGGCGGAGACGAATGACTCCATGTCGACGCCCCGTCCGCCTTCTTGGCTCCGAAGCCGAAGCCGAGCGCGCAGGGCGATCAGGGCAGGGATAAGGTCAGAGCGCGGCTCAGCGAAACACAGGTTTCCTCCGACTGTGCCCTGCCAGCGAACGCGTGGGTTGCCTATCACGCTGGTTACGTTCGCCAGCATCGGAAGGCGTTCGCGCACGATCAAGGAGGCGGCCACCTCGGCATGGGGGGTCGCGGCACCGATCGTGATGGAGTCGTCGTCCGATCTAACGCCTCGGAGCTCTCCGACCTGTTTCAAGTCCACCAACCGCTCCGGGGCCGTTAGGCCAAGCTTCATGGCAGCCAGCAACTCGGTTCCGCCCACGTAGGGCACGGCTCCCGACGCCACGGCGGCGAGCGCCTGCTCCACCGTGGTCGCCCGCTGGTGCTCGAACCGGGTGATCACCTGAGCTCCTCTTCGGCACGCGACAGGAACTGGTCCAAGATGGCGTCGGCCTTGTGGCGGATCATCGGCCCTCCGAGCGTCGCGACGCGTCCCTCGACTGAATACGTGCCGTCGAAACGAACGATCGTGCGGCCTGCGTTAGGCACGAGCTGCATGCCGGCATCGACCGTCAGGCGAGACCCAACCTGGCGATCCTGCCCGCTGGCCCGAAAGCGGATACGGGCAGGCACCTCCCTCTCTGTCACGCGAATGTCCAGATCTGCCCGAAGTCGGAAGGGGCCCATCCGGTCCTCCAGGGACGCTCCGTAAGCCACGAGAGGGGTTCGGGTGATGACCTGCCCCACGATGCCGACCCAGCCGGCCATACGATCAACATCAGTCAGAACGGCCCAGCACTCCTCGGCCGTCCGTAGCGTCTCGAACTGGCGCTCAAAGGATCCGCTGGTCACGCTCGCGCTACTCCCGCGCTCCGGCGATGGAGTGAAGCACGCAGAGCTCGACCTGACTCCGGTCGAGCTCCGCGATGGGTCAGTTGCCTAGGTGCTCCAGCGCAGCGTCCAGAGCATCCGTGTTGAGGTAGTCGGCCGCCTCTGTCGATGCATCGGCATCCAGCGTCCCCAGATCGATGTTGATCTGAACAGCCTGCCCGAAGTTGGCAAACAACTCCGTGCCGCCATCGGTGACCCAAAGGCTGCGGTCGATGTACTCCGATGCGAGGGCGTCAAGGTAGTCCGGATCTTCGTCCGGGAACATGCTCACCAGTTGCTCGGTGGTCCAAGCGGGATCGTCAGACATGTGCCGCGCGGTTTCGATGAAGTGCGTCAGCACGCATTCCGCCAACTCAGGGTTCGAATCGAGCCATTCAGTCCCGGCCACGAGTGACTGCGAGGCGAACGGAATCTCGCCATAGTCGAGCAGCACGTGGAAGCGGTCCGGATCAGTACGCTCCAAACGGATCGAGTCGGACAGGAAGAGCGGGGTCGCGTCAACCTGACCTTGCGTCATCGCCTGGGCTCGGTTCGGCGAACCCGCGATGATGACAAACTCCGCCTCGACGCCTGCATCATCGAGTGTGCCCCGCACGAGTGGGGTGCCGGTCGAGGTCTCCGAGTGGATAGCAATCGTGTTTCCAGCGAGATCAGCGGGCTCCTGGATATCCTTGGTGACAACCAGCGTCCAGTCGTTTCCGATCGTCACGCCAAAGATCTGCAGGTCGGCGCCACCGGAAATCGTGATCATCGGGCCGTTCACCCCGATGGCCAGGACATCAACCTCTGCCTGCAGCAGCGCCTGCATGGCGAGCTCGGACTGCTGGAAGAAGACCGGCTCCATCGGGATCTTCTCCGAGGTGTCGATGGCGATAAGCGCTGGCGCGTAGGCCGGCTGAGTCGCGGAAGCGAATCCGACCGTCACCGGATCATCGACCGTGAAGTCATCGCATGGCGCTGCGGCGACCTCAGAAGCGGTCGCCGTCGGCGCGGCGCTCGCGGCCGTCGACGGAGCAGCCTCGCTGGGAGCCTGGCTCGGACTCGCACCTGATGAGCACGCCGTAAGAACGAGTGCAATTGCCGCGAGTAGGGCCGCCGAACGTGTACTCCTCAACTGCATGTCGCCTTCCTCCAGTCGTTTTGCTGGTGAACCAGCGTTTCCATACTGTATCATCCCCTGCAAGTGCACGGGCAGGCAATCTGACAACAGGAGGACGGAACGTGGCGGTTCGCCAAGCGGCCTACGCGGCTCCCGCCGCGGCATGCGCTGCCGAGGTACTGAGCGCGCTGAAGCGATCCGATCAGGCGCTCACCCTTGCCCAGCTCGAGCGAACCCTCCCCCGCTCCAAATCGCTGATCTTCCGCGTACTGCGGGAACTGGAATCGCGAGAGCTGGTGGCGCGCGACTCGAGCGGCCGGTATCGCCTGGGCATCGAAGCGTTCGAGCTGGGAGCCGCGTACCTCCACCAGTCGAGCTACACGGACGTGATCCGTCAGACCCTGGAGCAGCTCGCCAGAGACACCGGCGACACGGTGAATCTCGGCGTTCTGCGGGGCGGGGAGGTTCTTTACATCATGAAGTTCCCCGGAGCCTCGTCATACGTGACCATCTCGCGTGTCGGCGGGCGAGTGCCTGCTAACTGCGTGGCCATTGGGAAAGCCTTACTGGCCCAGCTTCCCGAGGAGGAAATCCGTGGGCGACTCCGGGATCCGCTTACGAAAATGACCGAGCGCTCCGTGGACCGTGTCGATGACCTGCTGGATGAACTCGGCCGGGTGCGGCGGGACGGGTATGCCGTCGATCGAGAACAAGCAGCCCTGGGACGCTGCGCCGTCGCATTGACCGCCAAGATGAGCTTCCCAGACGATCTGGCCGCGATCAGCCTCTCGACCGCCGCGTCCACGTTCGATACTCGCCGAGAGGCTCTCGTCCAGCACCTGCAGAGGGCCCGCGATACGCTTACCCGCGATCATCAGACGCGGATTGCACTTGCGCATCTGGGGCCGGAAGACCGTGATGGCATACCAGATGCCCTTGATACCCCAAGCGGGAGCCCGATGGGAAACCGAGCCTAGTCCCCTACTCCCCAGAATGTCGGGTCGTAAGTCATACGACCGGATCATGTCCAGCCAGCTTCTGGACGTCGTCCCCTACCGGCGCAGCGTCAGGTGCCTCTTCGCCATCGTTCCGGGTCCCACAGTCTTGCTGGTGGATCACAGCCAACCACAGATCGTGCCAAGACCGGCACTTCCTGCCCGGGGCTCCAGGCGATGCGACCGCCGCCGGTGGCACGGCGCCGTTGGAGACGGCGCGGGCGACTCGAACGCTGAGTCCCTGGCGCTCAGCACGAGGCTCCGGAGCGTGGCCGGCGCCACGTACCTCACGAGGAGTGCCTCAGGTCCGTGAGCGCCCGAGTCACGTCGTGCTCCGCCGTTCCATGATGGCCTTCGACCGTGACGAGAATTTCGGTCGTGTCCTCTCGCGCCGCACTCCCGGCGCTCTGCCGCCGGGTTCCGGGTGCTCAGTCTGGATCGATCCGAGGTCAGCCAACGCTCGTCACCGCGAGCGAACCGGACGCTCGTGCCACTCGAGGTCCCGCGCTGGTTGAAGACCGCGACTGGAAGGGCGTACCGGACGCTCACCAGGTTCGCGAGATCCACGAGCGTCCCGATGACGGCAACGCGCCCTGCTCCGCCAGGTGGGCACCGCGATGGCTGACCTCGAGCCGAACGCGGGCAGCGGCCAGTGGCGACCCCCTGGTACCCGCCGTACCTGACCCACGAACGACCTTGCCGTGCGCTCAGCCGACAGGGCCGCCCAACGCTGCGCGTGGCGTCGGGGCGCGATCCCGCGGTTCGGCGACACCAGGGACCTTGACAAGCACCCTGCGGAATCGCACCATGCGATACGGCGTTACGCAACGCGAGACGGCGTGGGAAGAATGGAACCTGCCGTCGGGGCGCCGGATTGGCCGCACGATCCAATGGGTCGAGCGAACAGGAGGTAGAGCAGATGACTCCGTTTGCGCGGCGGCGCTCGCAGTTCGGCCTCGGGTTGCTCGCCGCATTCAGCATCATGATCGCCGCGTGCGGCCCATCGACATCGTCCCCGGCTGCGTCCGGCGACGCTACCAGCACGCCCGCCGGCGAGTCGCCGGCCCCCACGGACGCTGCCGCCAGCTGCTCTGACCAGCCCTTCGTGTGGGCGGACGCCGGCGAGCCGTCGACCCTCGACCCGGCGATCACGGGCATCAACTGGGAGTTCACGGTCGACCGCAACGTCTACGACCACCTCACGACCTACGACTCGGCGGATCCTTCGACGATCCTGCCGGCACTCGCAACCGAATGGTCCAATGACGGCCAGAACACCTGGACCTTCAAGCTGCGCGACGGCGTGACGTTCCATGACGGGTCGCCGTTCAGTGCCGACGATGTCAAGGCCTCGATCGATCGGATCCTCAAGCTCGGCCAGGGTCAGGCGTATCTGATCTCGAGCGTCGGCTCCGTGACGGTCGAGGACGCGACAACCGTTCAGATCGAGACGAAGTCGCCCGACGTCTTCCTTGCCGCCAACCTTTCCCACATCGAGATCGTGGCCAAGAAGGACATCGATGCGAACGCCGCAGACGACGGCCAGGCGTGGTTCTCGGAGAACATGAACGGCACGGGGCCCTACCGGTTCGTGTCGTGGGATCGAGGCTCACAGATCACGCTGGAGATCAACGACGACTGGTGGGGAACACGACCTGAATGCCCCATCGAGACGGTGATCGACAAGTTCGTCGGCGACGGCGCGACCCGAGCTCGTGGCCTCGAGGGTGGCGAGTACGATCTCGCCGCGTTCGTCGCGCTCGATGAAGCGCTCCGGATCGGCGACCAGGATGGGTTCACCACGGTCAAGGACGACAACCTCTGGTCGTGGCCAGCGATCTACCTCAACACCGCACTGGCCCCGACTGACAACGACGACTTCCGCAAGGCCCTCGTCCTGGCCTTCGACTACCAGGCGATGATCGACTCGAGCACGGGACTGGCGGCGACCCCGCGCGGCCCGGTGCCCGATTGGGTCCCTGGCAGCCCCGAGAAGGACCTCGCGGAGATCTCGACCGACCTCGACGCGGCCAAGCAGGCCCTTGCCGACTCCGGCCTCGAGGGCGCGACGCTGAAGTGCTCGGTCCCGGCCGGCTTCCCGGAATTTGACTTCGCGGCGACGGTCCTCCAGTCATCGGCCCAGGAGCTCGGCGTGACCGTCGAGATCGCCCAGTCCCCGTTCGTTCAAGCCCTCGAGGAGATCAAGAGCAACCAGTCGAACTGCTTCATCGTGGGAAACGCCAACATCAGCCCGACGGACATCACCAAGTTCTTTGATGCCCACTACGTGTCGACCGGGTTCTTCAACACGACCCACTTCGCCAGTCCCGAGTTCGACGGGCTTGTCTCGGATATTCGCTCCACGTTCGACGACGCAGATCGCTACGACCTCACCAAGGACGCGGCGCAGGCGATCGTCGACACGCACATGATCATCTGGGCCAATCGCCCGCAGGCGGTCGTGCCGATCCCCGATCATGTAACCGGCTACGTCATGGACCCTGCGGAGTACATCAACTGTCGGTTCTACGAGTTGAGCTTCTACGCCAAGTAGAAGCGCGATGGCGAGGTCGGGTTCGCCGCTCGGCACCTCGAGGACGGGCGCCTGTCTCGGCAGGCTCAGCCTGATCATCGAGCGCGCCGTGCCGGCGGACCCGATCGGCGTTTCGGGGATCACGACACACCACAAGGGCGAGCGACCCATCTGAGCTGAGAGGAGCAAGAGAGATGCCACCCACGTCGCCGCGTCCGCTTCTCGTCGGCGTCGCGATCGGCGACGTCACGCCACCCGTGGGGATCGACGTCACGGGATTCTGCGTGCGACCCGCGACGCGGGCGATCCACCGGACCCTCCGAGCGAGCGCGATCGTGTTCTCGGACGGCGAGCGCACCGCCTGCCTCGTAGCCGTTGATTCCCTTGGCTTGACGGTGCCGTACGCAACCCGCCTACGCGAGGACATCGCCCATCGGCTGGCGATCGATCCCGCCGGCGTGATGATCACCTGCAGTCATACCCACAATGCCCCGTCAGTCGCCGTCGAGCTGAAGCTCGGCGGACGGCAGGACACGTGGACCGAGCTCGACGCCGCGTACGAGGCGTTCTGGCGGCTGCGCATCATCTCCGTCTGTGAGCAGGCGGCGAGTCCGCTGACCCCGGCCCGCATCGCGGCGTCGCGAGAAGGCAGCGCGGCCATCGGCGTCAACCGTCGGCTGCGCCTGCCGGACGGGCGGATGATCGTCGGGCGGGTCAAGGATCGACCGGCCGACCACAGCGTCGGAGTGGTGCGCGTCGATCGCCTCGACGGCACCCCGCTCGTGTCGCTCTTCAACTATGCGTGCCATCCGATCACGCTCGGCCCCGAGGCCGCGATCGTGAGCCCCGACTACCCGGGCGCCGCGCGGGCAGACCTCGAGGACGTCACCGGCGCGCCGGCGATCTTCATCCAGGGGGCGGCCGGCGACATCGCTCCCGTGGATGGCATGGGCCCCGAGCCGTCGATCGCCGACGCCCTCGGCAGGACCCTTGGCCTGGAGGCCGCGAAGGTCTGGTCGACGATCGAAACTCGGAACGTCGAGCGCCGGGAAGAGATCGTCATGAGCTACAACGCGATCTCGCGACTGACGACCATCGAGCATCCGCTGCCCAACGCCCACGTCGGCGTCTCGGCGTCCTGGACGGAGTTGCCTCTCTCGCCGTTGCCATCCCTGGAGTTCGTGACCGAGGTCGGAAGCGCCGCGCGGGCTCGCCTCGACGACCTCGTTCGCGACGGCGCCGATGAGGGACAGCTAAACATCCAGCGCCTCGAGGCGCGCTGGGCTGACCGGATCACGCGGCTGTTCGAGCAGGGCTCACCCGCAACAACGACTCCCGGACTCGTCCAGGTGCTCCGAGTTGGAGAGGTGACCTTCGTCGGCCTGCCCGTCGAGCCGTTCGTGCTGCTCGGGAGGGGGGTGATCGACGCCATCGGCCCGCGCACCATCGTCTGCGGCTACGCGAACGGCACCGTCGGCTACTGCCCCATGCCGTCCGATCATCTTGAAGGCGGCTACGAGGTCGAACGTGCCCACCGGGTGTACGGGCAACCGTCGGCACTCGCTCCCGAGGCTCCCGGCGTCATGGTGGACGCGGCTGCTCGCCTGGCGGCCGAGCTCGGCGCCCCAGCCGCAGCAGCGACGAAGTGATGAGCGCCGACCCTGTAACTCGGCCCGGCACGTTCGAGGTCCACGTCTCCGGCCTCGGGTTCCCTGAAGGGCCTGTGGCCCTGCCCGATGGGTCGATCGCATTCGTCGACCTTGTTCACCAGAAGATCCGAGCGTTCGACGGCCACGCGACGCGCGTCATCGCATCGGTGCCCGGTTGTCCGAACGGGATGTGCCTCGGCGCGGATGGCGCGCTGTACGTCGCGAACAACGGGGGACTCGGCGTGGAGTCCCTTGGGGTCCTGTGGCGCGCGACACCCGAGATCACCGGGCGGATCCAGCGGATCACGATCGACGGGACCGTGTCTGACTACGCGGTGGAGCTTCCCGGGCCATTGCCGTGGAGGCCGAATGACGTCATCGCCGCCCCGACCGGCGAGATCGTCTTCACCGACCCCGCGAATTGGGAGGTCCTGCCCGACGAAGACGCGTATCAGACCGGGCGGATCGACATCGTTCGCGAGGGCGGTCGTGTCGATGCCCTCGCCGCTGTCCCTGGGTTCCCCAACGGGCTGGCATTCGGTCCTGATGGCGCGCTCTATGTCGCCCAGTCGAACCACCATCGCATTCTGCGGTTTCTCTGGAACCCGGAAGGGCTGGCCGCTCCGGAACTCTGGTCCGAGCTTCCCGCGAACGTGCACCCGGATGGGCTCGCCTGGCTTGGAGAGCGCCTCTTCGTGGCGGGAAGCGTCGGGGACGAGGTTGATGTCCTCGACAAGGACGGATCCGTGCTCTCCCGTACATCCCTGGGCGCGGGTTCGGATCCGACGAACCTCGCCATCCAGGGTGGCCGGGTATGGATCACCCTCGGGCTCCCCGGTCAGCTCATCAGCATGAGGCTCGACGAGTTCGAGCCGTAAGGACCCCACCGGCGGTGCCGCACCTCCTCCGCGGCACCGCTGCGGGGACGGCGTGGGGCCGGGCAGGACTGGTCCTGGAAATAGCCCGAGGTCCAGTACGGGCCTGAGCGCCTGCCAGAGTGGACGAAAGATTGGTCCAGCTCGCGCGCGCCATCGATGGCCCTACTGCCCGGTTATGCGGCGCTCGCGGTCGAACGGATCGCCCGCTCCAGGGCGTCGAGCCCAGCATCGAGGTCCGCTTCGGAGATAACGAGCGGAGGACCCAGGCGCAGAACGTTGCCCGCAATGCCGGCCGGGGGAAGCGTCAAGACCCCCTCGCGATCCGCCGCGTACAGGACGTCGAGCGCCCGGTCCGGATCTGGGCTCCCATCCTCGTTGACGAACTCGATGCCGAAGGCGAGCCCGATCCCTCGAACATCGCCCACCCCCTGGATCGCACCGACCCATTGGGACATCCGCTCGAGCGCGTATCGACCGAGCACGGCAGCGCGGCCCGGGAGGTCCTCGTCCTCAAGGACGTCAATCGTTGCGAGGCAGGCAGCACATGCCAATGGGTTCCCGCTGTAGGTGCTCGAGAACGCGCTGGCAGGTAGTGACTCCAGGATCTCCCGCCGGCTGATGACCGCGCTCATCGGCAGGCCGCTCGCGATTCCTTTCGCCACCACGACGACGTCCGGGACGATCCCGAATCGATGGAAGGCGAACATGCTTCCGCTGCGGCCGAATGACGTTTGAATCTCGTCGAGGATGAGGACTGCCCCCTGGCTGTCTGCAAACTCTCGGACTCGTGGCCAGAACTCCGGCGGCGCGACGTACGCTCCTCCGGCACCGAGATAGGCCTCCACGACGATGGCCGCGAGGCTCCCCGTGGTGTTCGATTCGAACACCTGTCGGGAGGCGTCGAAACAGGCCACCTCGCACTGCGGGTAGGTCAGGCTCAGGGGGCATCGGTAGCAGGTCGGGAACATCCCCACGATCGAACCCGGCATCATCGGGCCAATGCCGCGTCGGTTTCCGGGGAGTCCCGAGAGTGACATCGTGGCGTGCGACTTGCCGTGGAACGCCCAGGAGAAGGAGAGCGTCTCGTACCGTCCGGTGTAGGCCTTGGCCGCCTTCACCGCGACCTCGATAGCCTCCGCCCCACCGGTCAGGAGGGCGACCGCGTCGAACGTCGGTCCAGCGAGTCGCGCCAGACGATCGACGACCCTGGCTCGATCCGGATGTGGAGCGTCATAGCAGTTCAGCAGTCGGGCGGCCTGTTCCTGGATCGCAGCCACCACCCGAGGATGGCAGTGGCCGGTATTGGCCACGAAGATGCCGGACGTGAAGTCGATCAGCTCGCGACCATCGGCCGTTCGGACTCTCGCGCCGCTCGCCGACTCCCACGTGACGTGGTCGTGGCCCGGCGCCGATGGCTCCAGGATCGCCCTCGGGACTGCAACCGGCTGGCCCATGACTGCCACCTCGTGCTGATCCATGATTGCCACCTCACACGCGAGCCCGTGAATGTTTGTTGAGCGACTGATGCCGCCGCACGAAGTCCTCAATCGCCTCCGCCGTCCGTCTCGCCGTGAGGCCGTGCTTCTCGAGGAGGTCATCGTTGGTCGCCGACTCTCCCCAGACGTCTCGAATCCCCAGGCGGAGAATCGGCAGGGGGGAGTGCTCCCCTAGGACCTCGGAGACCGCCCCGCCGAGACCACCGGTCGTCTGATGCTCCTCGGACGTCACGACGAGCCCCGTGGCTCGAGAACTCCGGACGATGGCCTCGACATCAAGCGGCTTCATCGTCGGTAGATGCACCACGAGCGCCTCGATACCTCTCGACCGGAGGACGTTGGCGGCCTGTAGAACGCGAGCCGTCTGCTGCCCAGTCGCAAAGACGGTGACGTCCCTACCCTGATGCAACTGGACGGCGCGTCCGATTTCGAACTCGGCCGCCGCCTGGCGGATTCTCGGTCCTGGGTCGCGCGTCAGGCGCAGGTAGACCGGGCCATCATGCCGAAGCGCGGCGCCCAGGGCGGCCCGCGTCTCGAGGTCGTCAGCCGGGGCGATGACGACCATGCCGGGGATGCCGCGCATGATCGCGAGATCGTCAATCGCCTGATGTGTCTTACCCGTGACGCCAGTGAGGAGCCCGCTGTACCCGCCCACGATCTTGACGTTCAGGCGTGGTTGGGCTACGAGCACACGGACCTGGTCAAGGGCTCGATAGACGGCGAAGCACGCGAACGTGGTCACGACCGGCAGGAAGCCCTGCGTCGCGAGCCCGGCCGCAACGCCGATCATGTTCTGCTCGGCGATCCCAAGCTGAAGGAAGCGTGAAGGCTGGGCGACGGCGAAGATGTCCGCCCGAGTCGAGTTGGCAAGGTCGCCATCGAGCACGAGCAGCTTTGGGAAGGTGGATGCCAGATCCACGAGCGCGAGCCCGAATTCCTCGCGCTCGGATCGACCGATCCCATGCAGAGCGTCATCAGTCCACATGGAGCTCGCCCAAGCCCGCCGCCAGCTCGTCGGGGGTCGGCACCCGCGCGTGCCACTCGTAACGTCCCTCCATGAACGACACGCCCTTGCCCTTGATCGTGTGAGCAAGCACGACAACGGGTCGGCTCTTCACCTTCTGTGCGGCCCGGAGCGTCGCCATAATCCGCCCCATGTCGTGGCCATCGGTTTCCAGGACGCGCCACCCGAACCCGCGCCACTGTCTCCGAAGCGCCCCCGACGGCCACGGTGGCTGCCGGATCAGGGGTGCCTCGGCCGCCCAACCGTACTGCTGGAGACTGTTGACATCGACGATCGCGCAAAGGTTGTCGAGGCCATAGCGTGCCGCGACGAACGCTGCCTCCCAGACAGCGCCCTCCTGGCACTCTCCGTCGCCGAGGATCACGTAGATGCGCTCCGGTCCAGCCCGGAGGCGCGCGCCGATCGCCATGCCCACTCCGGCCGAGAGTCCCATGCCGAGCGATCCCGTGGACATGTCCAGCCCGGGCAGCAGGGTCATGTCGGGATGTCCTTGGAGCCTCGACTCGAGTTGGTCAAACGTGTCCAGCTCCTCGATTGGGAAGTAGCCGCGTCGCGCCAATGTGGCGTAGAGGGCGATTGCGGAGTGGCCCTTCGACAGGACGACTCGATCACGGTCAGGCCAGGCGGGCTCGTCAGGCCGGACTCTGAGGATCGAGAAGTACAGGGCGACGAGCAGATCGGCGACCGATAGCGGCCCGCCGATGTGCCCCGCCCTGGCGGCCGCGACCGAACGCAGCACCAGAGCCCGGACTTCATCCGCCTGCGCCGCGAGCCCGGCAAGCCCGTCCGGATCGCCTTCGACGGCAAGCGGTGAGCCTATAGTCCGATTCGTCCCGCGACTCATGGCACCGACCACATGTCCGTCCGTGTCAGGCTGCGTGCTGCATTGACGCACACGATGTCGCATTGCGAGACCGTGGTACCGTGCGATGGTACACGGTCGAGCTCGATTCGCAACCCTACGGCTCGATGCGCGCGCACTAGACGACATGGCGACAGAGAGGGCTCGACTTGGCAAGCGCTATCCCAGCTGGCCCGTACAAGGCATGCGTAGCCGCTCGGCGCGCCGCGGCTCGACCTCGAGACGCTGCCCGTACACTGCTGTAGGTAGTCCGATGGCGGGAGGAGACCTCCACTGCGGAAGCCGGCTGGCCCGCCAGTCCCCAGCTGTACAACCGGTAAGGACCGCATGATCGAATGGCGAACAGGTTGAGCCAGGACGAGCATCCCACAGCACAGCGCGAGCGCAAGAACGGGATCCTGGTCCTCGGCAAGGTCAAGGCGATCCTCGATGCGCTGGGCGACGTCGGCCAGGCCGGGCCGTCCGAGATCGCAGCCCGAATCGGTGCCAACAAGAGCACGACCTTCAGGCTGATGGATTCGATGGAGAGAAACGGTCTCCTCGACCGGACCCGGAGCGGCTCGTATGCCCTCGGCCTCCGGCTCATGGAGCTCGGTGCCATCGTGGAAAGCCGACTCGATCTGCGCAACGTGGCGGAACACGATCTCGGTGAGCTCAACGCAGCGATCGGCCTCACCGTGTTCATGACCGTCCGCCACGGCGACAACGCAACCTGCATCCTGCGGATCCCCGGTGCGCACCTTGACGTGACCGAGCTTCTCCTCGGTGGCGTGCTCCCCCTTCACCTCGGCGCCGGCCCGCGCGTGCTCCTCGCGGCGATGACGGACGCCGACCTGGCGGCGTACCTCCGCCAGGCGCCGTTCAAACCGAGGACCCCGCACACGCTCACGACGAGCGCCCAGCTGCGCGCCGACGTCGGCCTGACACGAGCCCAGGGGTATGCGCTGTCGATGGAGGATGCGACGCTGGGGGTCGCCGCCCTGGGTTTTCCGATCTACGACTCGTCCGGTGCTGTCGTCGCAGCAGTAAGCGCGGCGGGGCTCCGCCACGAGTTCGAAGGGGGCCGCGTCGCCGCGCTCGCGGACCGACTCAGGGCGTCGGCGGCTCGAATCTCCGCCGCTCTCGGCGGCCGCATCCCGGAGCTGCCAGAGACCCGCGCGGACTGAATCGTTACCGTCGCCCGTCCGGTCCCGGACCTACGACTCTGCGCCTCGCGCCGAGTTCTTGACATGTGCGACGCTTGTGGAGCATCGTGACGATCATTCCCGTAATGCGAGATTGAAGGGGCGAAGCTTGCCTGGGGTCGAGCACCGATCCGTAGAGCCACCCGACAGCAAGGCGAGCGTCACCGGCTTCTTCCACTGCGGCATCTCGGTAGCCTCGCTGGATCGCTCGCTTGACTTCTACTGCGGCGAACTAGGCTTGGAGATCCAGGCCCAGCGCGACGCGACCGACGAGTACCTCCGGCAGATGCACGGCCTGCCCTTCACGGTGGTTCGCATGGCCTTCCTCAGGATCGCCAACACGACGTCGGTTCTCGAGTTGCTCGAGTACCGAGGTGTGGAGGTATCGCGACCGAGCTACATTCCGATGGACCCAGGGACCGGCCACGTCTGCTTCCTCGTGGACGATCTCGAGGCGATGTACGCGCAGCTGACCGCACGTGGCTATTCCGCGCGCTCGCCAGGACCGATCGAGATCGTCGCCGGACCGAACTCGGGATCGCGGGCGGCCTACTTCGAAGACCCCGACGGATACCCCGTCGAGTTCATCGAGCGCCCGGCCCACTAGCTGCGCGCCGAGGGCCCGAGCGTTCCCTGGTGGACCGCAGCCGGAGGATCCGAGCCTTCGACCCTCGGCTTGACAATGCCAAGAGTCGGTCCAACAATGGCACGATACGGGACGGCATCGCACTATGCGAGACAACCCTGCATGAGCGGCCTGCTTGTCCTCGCACCCGGACGGGACGATCTGCGGAGGCACGGAGTAGTGAATCGGGAGCGGGCGGATCGGTCCAGCATCGGCCCGGCCGCGCCCCAGATCGTCGGACCTCGAATGAGCTACCTCGCGCCCCAGGACGTCCGGGAGGCGCCGCCGACCTACCCGGGTGCCCGGGTCGCCCGCATCCTCGACAACCAGGACCCGGGCGCCGAGCTCTATGCGGCGATCATCTCGATCGAGCACGAGGTCCCGCGGCACTTCCATCCGGTCTTCGAGCTCCAGTACGTTCTCGCTGGAACGGGCCTCGCGATCGACGCGGATGGTGGGCAGACGCCGATCGGACCTGGTGGGACCGCCCTGGCGCCGGCCGGCGCGGCTGGGTCGCACGGCTTCCGGAATACCGGTTCGCTGCCCCTCACCATGCTGTGCGTCTTCCCGGCCGAGGGAGGCTGGCCCCCGGGCCGAACGATGCTTCCGTGACCGTCCACAATGAAGATCGGGCGGCCGTGAGCCGGGGTCCGAAGCACCCCGGGCGTCGACCCAAGCCGCCAACCACGTACAGGTACGGGAGAGCGGTGAACTCGGCGGCACCCACCATCGTTTCGATTCCCGGGACGCGACGCGTGCACGACCCCGCCACCACGCTGGGCTGAAATGGTCCGGGTCGTCGCGCGGCGCCTCGTGTGGACCATGGTGATCCTGTTCGCGATTGCAACGATCACCTTCCTTCTCGAGCGCGTCGTGCCGGCGAACCCGGCTGCGTTCCTGGCCGGGCAGAACGCGCCCGCCGAGACGGTGGAGCGCATCAAGGTGCAGTACGGGCTCGACAAACCCATCCCAGTCCAGTACGTCACGTACGTTTCCGGGCTGGTGCAGGGCGACCTCGGCGTGTCGTTCCGCACTCGGCGGGCCGTATCGGAAGACCTGATCCAGTTCCTGCCGGCCACGCTCGAGCTGCTGTTCGTCAGCTTTGCCGTCTATGTGGCCCTCAGCCTGGCGCTGGGGATCGTGGCCGCGCAGATGCGGGGCCGACTGGCGGATTCGGTCATCCGCGTCACGACGATGGTCGGGACGGGCATTCCCGTCTTCTGGCTGGGGCTCGTGCTCCAGCTCGTCTTCTACTACTACCTTCGATGGCTGCCGATCGACGGTCGATACCCCACCCGAGCAGACCTGCCCGAGCCGATCACCGGATTCCTCCTCCTCGACTCGATGCTGCGCTTCGATGGCTCGCAGTTCACGAACGCGCTCGGCCAGTTGATTCTGCCGGCGGCGGCCATCGTCCTGAGCCTGCTGGCCGTAGGCGTTCGGCTGACCCGCGCAGCCTTCATCGAGCAGGGTGAGCGGCAGTACGTCCGGACCCTCCGGGGGAAAGGGGTTCGCCCTTCACGGATCTTGCTCAAGCACGTGCTCCGGAACGCCCTGAATCCGATCATCACGACCACCGGCACCCAGTTCGGCTACATGATCAGCTGGGTCGTCCTGGTCGAGGTGATCTTCAACTGGCCAGGAATCGGCCTATACGCCTTCAAGTCCTTCGAGATCTTCGACTACGCGCCGGTCATCGCCCTCACGCTGGTGTCGACCGTTGTCTTCGCGATAGTCAACCTCGCCAGCGACCTCCTGTATCCGATTATCGACCCCCGAGTCCAGCAGGTTTCCCGGTGAGCGGCGTCGCGCGGATGACCAGCGGCCTGCGCGTGGCGCGGGTGATCGAGCGCCGCCCATCATTCCTCATCCTGTTCGCGGCCGCTGTCGTGCTCATACTCCTAGCGTTCGCCATCGCGCCCGGACTGATCGCAACGGGCGATCCGATCAAGCTCGACGTCCCGAATCGGCTGGCTCCACCGTCCCTCGGTCACCCGTTCGGCACGGACGAGGGCGGGCGCGACATCTTCAGCCGCGTCGTCTTCGGCACGCGTAACTCACTCGGGATCGCCGTGACGGTGGTGCTCGGCTCGGCCCTGTTCGGGATCCTTTTTGGAGCCGTCGCCGGCCTTGCCGGCGGGGCGGTAGACGAGGTCCTCATGCGGATCGTCGACCTGTTCCTCGCGTTCCCGGCCTTCGTCCTGGCCCTCGCTCTCGCCGCTTCCCTGGGCCGCGGGCTGGGAAGCATCGCCCTCGCGTTGGCGATCATCTGGTGGCCGGGCTATGCGCGGCTCGTGCGAGGCGAGATCCTGGCGCTTCGCGAGCAGCAACACGTCGAGACGGCTCGAGCACTCGGGGTCCGCGGGCTCCGTCTTGTGCGGCGACACATGCTCCCGTTCATGACGAGAAGCGTGAACGTGCGGATCACGACCGACATCGGCTACGCCCTCGTTGCGGTCACGGCCCTGTCGTTCCTCGGGCTCGGCGCGCAGTCACCGACGCCCGAGTGGGGCCTGCTCATCCGCGATTCGCGGAGCTACTTCGGGTCGGCCTGGTGGTATCTGCTTGCGCCGGGCTTCATGGTCATGCTCACCACGGTGGCGTTCTCGCTGATCGGCGATGCCGTGGCGGAGCGAGGCGACCGATGAGCGAGCTCCTTCTGCGGGTCGACTCCCTGCGCGTCACCTTCCCTCGGCGCCACGACGCGCCACTGGTGGCCGTCGACGACGTCAGCTTCGCGGTCGGCCAGGGCGACGCCCTCGTCATCGTCGGGGAATCCGGGTCGGGCAAGACCCTGACGGCCCTCTCCATCCTCGGGCTGACGCCGCGCACCGCGGCCGTATCGGGAACGATCTCCTTCGAGGGCACGGACCTGAGGGCCCTCCCCGATCGCCGCCTACGCGAGATCCGCGGACGCGACATCGCGATGATCTACCAGGACCCAATGAGTGCGCTCGACCCCGTCTGGTCGATCGGGAATCAGATCAGCGAGGCCATCCGGGAGCATGAGCGGGTCAGCCGAGCCTCGGCCGGCGCCCGAACACTCTCGCTCCTGCGGCGCGTCGGCCTCCCGGAGCCAGATCGCATCGCCCGCGCGTTCCCACACGAGCTCTCGGGCGGAATGCGACAACGGGCGCTCATCGCCATGGCCCTTGCCTGCTCTCCAAAGCTGCTGATCGCCGACGAGCCCACGACGGCGCTCGATGTCACCATCCAGGCGCAGATCCTCGAGTTGCTCAAAGAGCTCAGGCGGGATCTCGGCCTCGCGATCATCCTCATCACCCACAACATGGGCGTGGCAGCGGACCTCGCCGATCGGGTCCTCGTCATGTACGCCGGGCACGCTGTCGAGACGGGGACGTCGAGCCGCATCTTCAGCTCGCCCTACCATCCCTACACGGACGCGTTGCTGCGCAGCGCGGAGATCGCCGGGCTGGACCAGAAGTCACCGCTCGTCGCGATCCCCGGTGTCCCGCCCCCGATCGACGCGCGGCCCACCGGCTGCCCGTTCCACCCCCGTTGCGATCGCGCTCAGGACGACTGTTCGGCGGTGCGCCCGGATCTGCGCGGCTCCCCGGAGGCGCTCGTGGCCTGCCATCACCCGATCGTCGAGCCCTCGGCCCTCGCACGCCGTCCCGAGATGGGCGATGCCTGAGCCGCTGCTCCAGGTGTCGGGCCTGAGCAAGGCGTTCGTCGCGCGCGGCCAGGCAGGCCCGCCGATCCGCGCCGTCGATGGCCTCGACCTCGCGATCGATCGTGGCGAATCGGTCGGGCTGGTCGGCGAGAGCGGCTCGGGCAAGTCGACGGTGGCCCGGCTGGTCCTGCGTCTCATCGAACCCTCAGCCGGACAGATCGAGTTCGACGGCCGCGACATCACGCGCTTAGGGCCCGCTGCCCTGCTTCCGGTCCGTCGCCGGATGCAGGCCGTCTTCCAGGACCCGTATGCGTCTCTCAACGCTAAGTTCACGATCCGGGACGTGCTGGCGGAGCCGTTCGAGGTCCATGGCCTTCGAGGAGCCCAGAGGACCGACGCCGGCTTGACGTCTCTGCTCGAATCCGTCGGACTCGACGGCTCTCTGCTCGGCAAGCGAACGCATGTCCTGTCCGGTGGCCAGCTCCAGCGTGTCGCAATCGCGCGCGCACTCGCGCTCGAGCCTGACTTCATCGTTGCCGATGAATCGACCTCGGCCCTCGATGTCTCTGTCCAGGCACAGATCGTCAATCTGTTTCTCTCGATCCAGCGCGCCCGCCACGTCGCCTACCTGTTCATCAGCCACGACCTCGATCTCGTGGGCCATGTGAGCGATCGGATCGCGGTCATGTACCTCGGGATCGTGGTCGAGACTGCGCGAAGCCGGGACATCCTGCGCCGGCCTCTCCACCCATACACGCAGGCGCTCATCTCGGCTGTTCCGATCCCGAGACCCGAGCTCCAGCGGGAGCGCCGTCGCGTTCTCCTCAAGGGTGATCCACCCAACGCCGCGGCCGTCCCTCCCGGCTGCCGGTTCCACCCCCGCTGCCCGATCGCCGAGGCGATCTGCGCGACGGAGATCCCGCCCCTGCGTCCGGTGCCGGGATCGGACGGCCACGCCGTGGCCTGCCATCTGGCGCCGGATCGGACGGAAGCATCGGGGCGTGCCATCACCGAGGCTGCCCGAGGCGTCGCCGCGCGCCAATCAGGTGCTTCGCAACCTGCTCTGCCTGACGCCGGCGACGCGCGCGGCCCGATGGCCCCGCCTGCCAAGGCTCCTGAAATCGGGCAAGGGTCGCCCCCTATGAGGTCAGACGCGTGATGCAGAAGGATGGGTGGCGAGGCCGCTTCTTCGAGGACTTCGTCGTCGGCGACATCTACGAGCACCCGCTCGGCCGGACCATCGTCTCGACCGACAACCTCTGGTTCACGCTCCTGACCCAGAACACCGCCCAACTCCACGTCGACCACAACTACGCGGCCCAGACCGAGTTCCATCGGCCACTCGTGAACTCGACGTTCACGCTCGCGCTCGTGACCGGGCAGAGCGTGACCGACGTTTCACAGAACGTCTTCGCGAATCTCGGGTGGGACGAGGTTCGATTGCCGAACCCGGTGTTCGAGGGCGACACGATCTACTCGGTCTCCGAGGTCCTCGAGTCGCGCCCATCCCGCTCCCGTCCCGATGTCGGCATCGTCACGGTCCGAACGACCGGTCACAACCAGGACGGCGTCGTCGTGATCTCGTTCCGGCGATCCCTGCTTGTCTACAGAAAGGGTGCCGGACCGCAGGTTCGTCGCCCGACCCTCGAGTCGCTCGCCGCGAGCGGCGAGGTTGAGGGTCCGGTGCGATGACGGCCGCAGAGGTGCGCGCCGGCGCTGCCGACGCTGGCCCGGCAATGGAGCACGAGGACCTTCGCTGGGCGGTCCGCCAGCTTTGCGAATCGTTCCCGGACGAGTACTGGCGCACGGTCGACGCGACGCGGGCGTACCCGGACACGTTCGTCGACGCCGTCACCCGGGCCGGCTATCTCGGGATGCTCATTCCCGAGGAGTACGGTGGCGTCGGTCTCGGGATCGTCCCGGCCTCGATCGTCCTCGAGGAGATCAACGCGTCGGGCGGCAACGGAGCTGCCATCCATGCCCAGATGTACACGATGGGCACGGTTCTCCGACATGGATCCGAGGACCAGAAGCGAGCCTACCTCCCGAAGGTCGCCTCTGGTGAGCTCCGCCTACAGGCATTTGCCGTGACGGAGCCGACGGCCGGTACCGACACGACCCGAATCAGGACGTCGGCGGTTCGAGACGGCGACCGCTACGTAATCAACGGCGCGAAGGTCTTCATCTCCAGGGTCCAGCACTCGGATCTGATGATCCTCCTGGCGCGCACAACGCCGTACGAGGAGGTCACGAAGAAGTCCGAGGGCATCTCGGTCTTCCTCGTCGATCTTCGTGACGCGCGAGCGTCGGGGACGATTTCGGTGCGCCCGATCGCGACGATGATGAATCACGAGACGAACGAGGTCTCCTTCGACAACCTGGAGGTTCCGGTTGAGAACCTCATCGGTGAGGAGGGGAAGGGATTCCGCTACATCCTCGACGGGATGAACGCAGAACGGATCCTGATCGCGGCCGAGTGCATCGGGGATGCCCGCTGGTTCGTGGAACGCGCGCGTCGCTACGCGACCGAGCGCATCGTCTTCGGGCGGCCCATTGGCCAGAACCAGGGCGTGCAGTTCCCGATCGCGCGCGCATATGTCCAGACCGAGGCCGCTGACCTGATGCGCTGGCGGGCGGCCTCGCTCTTCGATCAGCGCCTGCCCTGCGGGCCCGAGGCCAACATGGCCAAGCTTCTCGCCGCGGATGCCTCGTGGGAAGCGGCGAACGTCGCCCTCCAAACGTACGGGGGATATGGCTTTGCGGCCGAGTACGACATCGAACGGAAATTCCGGGAGACGCGCCTGTACCAGGTCGCGCCGATCTCGACGAACCTGATCCTCTCCTACCTTGGCGAGCATGTTCTCAAGCTGCCGCGCACGTACTGAACCCAGGTCGCGACGATCGAAGTCCGGCCGACGAACCCGGGAAGGGGTGTCGTACACCCCGACTCACCAGGATGCACGCGGGAGGCGATGACGTGGACACCATGGAGCTTGGGGCCAACGTACGGACCGGGATGTTCATCGGCGGCGAGTGGGCGACGTCGGCGAGCGGAGTCATCCCCGACATCGATCCGTCCACGGGGCGGACGCTCGCGAACGTGACGGCCGCAGCCGTGTCCGACATCGGTGACGCGATATCCGCCGCCCGAGCAGCGTTGGAGTCGGGGCCCTGGGCATCGCAGCCGCCCGCGGAACGCGGACGTGTCCTGAACCGGATGGCGGGACTGATCCGTGACCGTTCGGACGGGCTCGCGAACCTGGAGTCCCTCGACACGGGCAAGCCGCTGCGGCAGGCGCGGGCCGACGTCCAGGTTGCCGCCCGCTACTTCGAGTTCTACGCCGGCGTCGCCGACAAGATCATGGGCGAGACGATCCCCCTCGGTCTCGATCTGACCGACTTCACCGTTCGCGAGCCGATCGGCGTATCGGCGCAGATCATCCCCTGGAACTACCCGCTCCAGATCGGTTCACGGGGGATCGCGCCGGCGCTGGCCGCCGGATGCACGGTGGTCGCGAAGCCGTCGAGCGAGGCGCCGCTCGGGGTGCTCCAGCTCGCCGAGATCGGACGCGAGGCGGGCCTTCCCGCCGGGGTTCTCAACGTGATCCCCGGACGCGGCTCCGTGGTCGGAGAGGCGCTCGCGACCAGCCGTGAGATCAGCCAGCTCACCTTCACCGGATCCGTCGAGACGGCGACCCACGTCGGACGCGCCGCAGCGCTCAACCTGATCCCGGTCGTCATCGAGGCCGGAGGCAAGTCCCCCAACATCGTGTTCGACGATGCCGACCTCGACCTCGCCGTGCCGGGCGTGGCGAACGCGATCATCCAGAATGCTGGTCAGACGTGCTCGGCCGGCTCGCGACTGCTCGTCCAGGAGGGCATCCGCGACGCGTTCGTCGGCCGCCTGATCGAGCGATTCGCCGGGCTGCGTCTCGGACCCGGCATTGAGGATCCGGACATGGGCCCCATCATCAGTCGCGTCCAGCTTGACCGGATTGCCGCCCACGTCGATGGGGCCCGCAGCGCCGGCGCGCGAATCCTCGTTGGCGGCGATCGTTCGGACGCGGCGGAGCTTCGGGATGGCTTCTTCTACCAGCCCACGATCGTCACCGATGTCGACCGTTCGGCACCGATCGTTCAGGAGGAGGTCTTCGGTCCGGTCCTGACGGTTCTTCCATTCCGGGACGCCGACGAGGCCCTCGGTTTGGCCAACGATTCCGACTATGGCCTGATCGCCGGAGTCTGGACCAGGAACATCGACACGGCCATGCGACTCGCGAGGCGGCTCGCGTGCGGTCAGGTCTACGTGAACACGTACGGAGCTGGCGGTGGCGTCGAGCTCCCCTTCGGCGGCTACAAGCGCAGCGGATTCGGGAGGGAGAAGGGCCTTGAGGCGCTCCGGTCGTACACGGCGGTGAAGAACATCTGCGTCCGGCACGGTTGACCGTGCAGCGCGATCCGACGCTGGACATCGCCGCCGGCCCGCTCGCGGGTGTGCGAGTCGTTGCCGTGGAGCTGGCAGTGGCGGCACCGCTGTGCACGCGACATCTAGCGGATCTCGGAGCCCTCGTGACGAAGGTCGAGCGGTCCGGCGGGGACTTTGCGCGCCACTACGACACGGTCGTTGACGGCCTGTCGGCCTACTTCGTCTGGCTGAATCACGGAAAGGAGTCCGTCGCGCTCGACCTGACGAGCGCCCCCGATCGCGTCAGGTTTGATGCGCTCCTTGGCGACGCAGACGTGTTCGTCCACAACCTCGGCCCTGGTGCGGTCGATCGACTGGGCTACGGGTGGTCGACGATTCACGCGCGATGGCCTCGTCTGATCGTCTGCGCCGTCTCCGGCTTCGGCTCCGATGGGCCATACCAGGCGCGAAAGGCGTTCGACCTCCTCGTCCAGGGCGAGAGCGGGCTCCTCTCGGTCACCGGCTCCGAGGCCGAACCCGCGCGTGTCGGCATCTCGATTGCCGACATCAGCGCCGGGATGTACGCACTGTCGTCGGTCCTCGCGTGCCTCTACCAGCGGGGCAGTCGAGGCGTCGGCCAGCTCATCGACATCTCGATGCTCGACTGCCTGGCTGAGTGGATGGCGGTCCCGATTCTCTACGAGCTGCACACGGGGGCTGCCCCGCGACGGACGGGGCTCCATCACAGCACGATCGCCCCGTACGGACCGTATGCGACGGCAGACGAAAGCGGTGTCATCGTCGCCGTGCAGAACGACGCTCAGTGGAGGCGATTCTGCGCGGTGGCGCTGGGAGCGCCTGCGCTGGCCCTCGATCCTCGCTTCGCCACGAACCCGGATCGCGTCGCGCACCGTGCCGAGCTCGATGCGGTCATCGAGGCTGCATTCGTGGCGAAGCCAAAGGCTGAGGTCGAGCAGCTCCTCGCGGAGGCGGACATCCCCTTCGGTTCACTCAACACGGTGCGGGATCTGGTCGACCATCCGCAGCTGGCGGCGCGCGATCGCTGGGCTCACGCGGACAGTCGGGTGGGGCCCATCCGAACGCTCGTACCGCCGTTCAACATTGTTGGCTTCACGCCTCGTCCCGGTCGCGTGCCGGACCTTCCGGCCTAGGCGATCGGTCTGTGGGCACAGCTCCTGATGACGACGGCCGGCTCGAGTGGGCCCGCTCATGGCTGTTCGTCCCGGGCGACAAGGCTGATCGCTGGCTCGCGAAGGCGACCGCGGCGGACCCGGACGTGCTGATCGTCGACCTCGAGGACGCGGTCGCCGCCAGCCGAAAGGATGCCGCTCGAGACATCGTCGCGGCGGCTCTCGAGCGCGATCGCCCGTCGATCCCGCTCGTCATCCGCATCAACGGTATCAACACGCCATGGTGGACCGACGACCTCGAGATGGCCGCCACGGCCGGCGTCACCGCATTGATGGTCCCGAAGGTCGGGTCAGCCGATGACGTGGCCCGCGTTGCCGCCCTCCTGGATGCGCGTGGCCCCACCAGCGAGCCGCCGTCACGACGGACCAGCATCGTCCCCATCATCGAGACCGCGGCTGGGGTCCTGCGCGCAGAGGCCATTGCCGGCAGTCACCGGGTGGTGGCCGTCGCGCTCGGAGGCGAGGATCTGGCCGTCGACATCGGCGTCACCCGCACCCCGGGCGGCGCTGAACTCGAGTTCTCCCGGGGGCATCTCGTCATCGCGTGCGCCGCATCCCGCTGCGGCTCCATCGATACGCCGACGCTCGACACCCGAGACGCGGGGCTGGTGGGCGCCCAAGCGTCCGCCGCGCGAGCCCTCGGCTTCACCGGGATGCAGGCGATCCACCCCAGCCAGGTCGCTCCGATCAACGCCGCCTTCGAGCCGCTGGACGACGAGATCGAGTGGGCGCACGCCGTCGTCGACGCATTCGAGCTCGCTGCCCGATCCGGCTCCGGGGTCACCGTCGTCGGTGAGCGGATGGTGGATGCACCTGTCGTTGCCTCCGCCCGGCGAGTTCTCGGGCGAGCCCGGCAGAGATGACGGCAGGCCCCGCGTGACCCTGGTGGGCAGGGTCGGTGCACTGCAGTGACGCGCGGGGGGGACCTCGGGCCCGGATCATCGACGGCCGCGCAGGCCCTGGCGCGATTCTGCGTCGACGTCACGTGGGACAGCCTGCCGGTCGACGTGCGCGCCCGCGCCGCCGAGCTGACGCTGGGCCTTCTCGGGGTCGCAATCCGCGGCTCGACGGAAGCGTCGACGGGACCGGTGCGGGCCGTCGTCAGGGGACGGACGAACGCCGACGGGGCGAGCGGCGTCGGCGTCCGAGAACGTCTCCTCCCGAGCGCGGCCGCGTTGCTGAACGGTGCAGCCGCCCATGCCCTCGAGCTCGATGACGTGACGCGCGAATCGTCGCTGCACCCCGGGGTCGCAGTGATCCCGGCGGCACTCGCCGTCGCGGAGTCTCGGAAAGCGGGCGGTACAGCCTTCGTCGAGGCAATCGTCGCCGGGTACGAGGTGATGATGCGTGTGGGCAATGCGCTCAATCCCGAGTCGGCCTACGCGCGCGGCTTTCATCCGACCGGTGTGGCGGGTGCCTTCGGTGCGGCAGCTGCCGCGGCCCGCCTGATGGGTCTCGACAAGCCCGGCATCACGAACGCGATCGGCATTGCGGGGACGATGGCATCGGGGTCGTTGGAGTACTTGAACGACGGTTCGTGGACCAAGCGGCTCAACGCCGGCTGGGCAGCCAGTGTCGGCGTCACGGCAGCCGAGCTCGCGGCGGCAGGTTTCACCGGTCCCGCATCGGCCCTCGAAGGAGTGCTTGGGGGTCCTGCACGCGTATACGGACTCCCCCCGGAGACATCTGCTCACCGCTGGTCTCGGCGCCTCCTACCAGATCACTCGCGTTGCGACGAAGCCGTACGCCTGCTGTCGATACAACCACGGTCTAATCGACGGCGTGCTCGCGATTCGGGCCGATCACAGCGTCGATCCGTCGGCGGTGCGTCGGATTCGCCTCGGGGTGCTCTCGGCGGGGGCCCTCCTCGTTGCTGATCCCATCGATGCGAAGCGTGCCCCTCGGACTCCGGTCGACGCCCAGTTCAGCGCCCCGTTCGCGGCGGCGGTCGCCCTCGTCCATGGGGCAGCCGGCCCGCTTCAATACACGCAGTCGGTCGTCGACGACCCGGTTGTCCGCGCGTTGATGGCCGTCACCGACTGCTACCGCTCACCTGATCTCGACGCCGGGTACCCGGGTCGCTGGCCCGCGGCCGTCGAGATCGAGCTGACGGACGGCCGGTCCTATAAGTCACACGTCGAATACGCCCTCGGGGAGCCAGAGAACCCGCTGTCGGGCAACGCCCAGAGGCTCAGGTTTCACGAGCTCGTCGGAGATCGGCTTCTCCCCTCGCGGGCCGCGCGCCTCGAGGCCCAGGTGATGGGACTGGGCCAGGCGGCCTCCGTCCGCCCGATCGGCGACGCACTCCGGGTGGCCCGAACGGCCTGAGGACGCCGGCCGGACTCGCGGGCCGGTCTGGCCGTGCGATCGATTGGGGCGCCTCACCGGGTGATCGGCAGCCGCCACTCCTTGACAGACGGTTCTGGCGAATCGACAATGGCCGCCATACGGGACGCCTATGCGCGATGCGAGACGTCGCGATCGTCGTCCCGCAGCGAAAGGGCGCCGGCCAATGGAGATCCTGCTCGACAGCGGAGACCCGTCGGAGATCCGTGAGGTGGCGGCGACGGGATTGATCCGTGGCGTTACGACGAACCCGAGCGTCTATGCGAGAGCCGTCCGCGATGGGGACTTCCTGACGCGCCTGCGAGAGCTCGTCGATGCATGCCCGGGGTACCTGTTCACCCAGGTCATCGGAACCGACGACGTGGATTCGATGGCAGGACAGGCACGGTGGCTGGCAAGGCAATCGGACAAGATCGTGGTCAAGCTGCCGGTGACCCGAGCGGGCCTCGCCGCCCTGACCCTGCTGAAGCGGGAGGACCCCGGCATCAGGCTTGCGGTGACCGGAGTGGGCTCGATCGCGCAGGCCCTTCTGGCGGGGGTGGCTGGGGCTGACGTCGTCGCGTTGTTCAACGGTCCGCTCGACCTCGAGAGCGACACTCCGGTCGAGATCGTGGCGCCGGTCAAGCAGATGTACGCGCACAGCGGCATCGAGACCAAGGTGCTCTCGTGTGCGCGGTTCCCTCGCAGCGCGGGCCAGTACGCCGCGGCCGGCTCCGACATGATTACGCTCCGCAAGGAGTACTTCGACCTTCTCTACGAGCACCCGTACACAGACAAGCGGCTCAACGGGTTCATGTCCGACTGGGCAGCCGCGTTCGGTGGCGAAACGTGGCCGCGGGCGTAGGCCGACCACCGCGATCTGACGCCCGCGAGTCGAGTTCGGGATCGTCGGCAGGCGGGCACCGTAGAGCAGGACGTCCGGCCGGCCGACCCGGCACCCCAGGTGGTGAACTCGTCAAGCAGACGCTGTACGAGCGCTGTAGGGTCGAGCGGGTCGAAGTAGAATGGCCGAACGCTCAAGCAGACGCTGTAGATGAGCGTACGCCGAGCGGGAGTAACTCAGCTGGCAGAGTGTCTGCTTCCCAAGCAGAATGTCGCGGGTTCGAATCCCGTCTCCCGCTCCACCCCCTGTTTGATCTGGCTGGGAATCGTCGCTGGAGTTGACAGTCGAGGTGTCACGCCAGGCGGCCATGGTCGGAGCATGCCACGCACGCCCTTCGACCCGACCGTGGTGCGCCCGCCCTGTCC
>Ga0214472_10001065_pt1 | contig 31672 bp, 20 predicted proteins | sample RVTome_6_FD_207662 | JGI IMG/M metagenome (GOLD analysis project Ga0214472, IMG submission 207662) | Soil microbial communities from uranium-contaminated site in the Upper Colorado River Basin, Wyoming, United States - RVT140D175 | ecosystem: Environmental > Terrestrial > Soil > Contaminated >...
CTCACCGGCCTGGCCACCGGCAAACCCGCCGGTCCGACATTCGCCGACGCCCAAGAGACGCAGAAGATCTGCGACGCGGTGCTATCAAGTGCGAAGACGGGGAATTGGGTGACGGTATAATAGAATTGCAATGACCAGGGGCGATAGATCGCAAAACTGTACCGAGAGGATTTCTGCCATGGAGAACAGCGAGATGGGCAAGGTCCTGGTGACCGCGAAGATCGAGAGCCTGAAAGATCTACACGCCGCGCAAATGGACGTAATTGCAGCCGAGCAGGTTCGAGCGATGGAGGTGACCGATGCTTTGGTCGATACGGGTGCGACTGGATTGGGCCTGCCTAACCGTCTGATCCAGAAATTAGGACTTCAACCGGTGCGGACGCGGCAGGCGCGCACGACCGCCGGAGTGACGACGGTCCAAATGTACGACGCGGTGCGTCTGACCATTCAGGACCGTGATTGTTTCAGCGACGTCACGGAACTGCCCGACGATTGTCCCGTGTTGATCGGTCAGATTCCTTTGGAGCTGCTCGATTTTGTCGTCGATCCAGTCAATCAACGGCTCATCGGCAACCCGGCCCACGGCGGGGAGCAGATGATCGAACTGTACTGACGGGCTACGCCCGCACCCGTTTTTGCAACTTTCCTACGACGGCCGAAAACTCCTTGCGATTTTCGGCGAGCTTCGCCGGTGACTTTTCGCCGGGGGCGTTGACGTAGTCTAGCACGATCCGCTCGGCGGCGATGAATTCGGGGGCGACATCCGCTACGGCGGCGGCGATTTCGATGGGGATGCGGGTGACCCCGTTGGCGTCGCCGTGCAGCAGGTCGCCCTGGTTGACGACCAGCCCACCCACGCGGACCGGCAGGCCCAGGTGCAGGATGTGGCAATAGGCGTGCGAGCAGATGGTGCCGCCGCTGAAGACCGGGTAATCGAGCGCGCGGACCTGTTCCAAATCGCGCCCGGCGCCGCTGGTAATCAGACCCGCGGAACCGAAGGCCTTGTAGGTGGAGCACAGCACTTCGCCGAAGGTGGCCGAAACCGGCGGATCGTCGAGATCCTGAAACACGACCACGGCGGGTCCGGGCAGTTGGGCGAACAACTCGACCTGTCCCTCCAGGCTGCCGTAGGCGTCTCCGCCGACCGGCGGCGCATCGCTGCGAAAGCTGGCCGTGGCCGCGAAACCGACCATCGGAGGCAACTGCGGGAAGTTGGCCCGGATGCGGCCGTCCATGTAGCCACGGTTGCGGGGCACCACGTCGAACAGCTCAATCACGTTCGAGACGGTCGGCGTGTCAAACTGCCGCAGCTTGGCAAGGGTTTCTGAGGAGATGGGCATGCATTGAACCCGTAGAAAATTGGCGTAGCCTAACTCGCCGGAGTTGGGCCGCGAAATAGGATGCCAAACTCCAATTCCGATCCATTAGCCGTTTTTCGGTAACTCGTTTGGCCGAAGGCCTCTTTTCATAGGTGCAGTCAAAGCTACCAGCCCGGTGTCGAGAGTCAAGCCGCGCTCGCTCATGGCCCGTGAGGCCGGCGGCGGTTTACATGTCGTAGTACAGACAGAATTCGTAGGGGTGGGGCCGCAGCCGCATGGCGTCGACCTCGCGGGTTGTCTTGTACCAGATCCAGGTGTCGATGACGTCCTCGGTGAACACGTCGCCGCGGAGCAGGAATTCGTGGTCGGCCCGTAACGCCGACAACGCCTCTTCCAGCGAGCCGGGGGTCTTGGGCACTTCGGCCAACTCCTCGGGCTCCAGGTCATAGATGTCCTTGTCCAGCGGATCGCCCGGGCTGATCTTGTTCTGGATGCCGTCGATCACCGCCATCAGCATGGCCGAGAAGGCCAGGTACGGATTGCAACTGGGATCGGGACAACGGAACTCGACGCGCTTGGCCTTCGGGCTGGGGCTGTACATCGGAATCCGGCAGCTAGCCGACCGATTGCGCTGCGAGTAGGCCAGATTGACGGGAGCTTCGTAGCCGGGCACCAACCGCTTGTAGCTGTTGGTCGTCGGATTGGTGAAACTCAAAATCGCCGGGGCATGTTTCAGCAGGCCGCCGATGGCGAACATGGCCGTTTCGCTCAGGCCGGCATACCCGCTGCCGGCGAACGTGGGCTCTCCGTTCTTCCACAATGAAATGTGGGTGTGCATGCCCGATCCGTTGTCTTCAAAGATCGGCTTGGGCATGAAAGTGACCGTCTTGTTGTGCCGCCTGGCGACATTTTTGACGATGTATTTGTACAGCATCATGCTGTCGGCCATTTTGACCAGTTCGTTGAACCGCATGTCGATTTCCGACTGGCCGGCGGTGCCGACTTCGTGATGCTGGGCTTCGATTTCCAGATCACAATCGATCATCACCTGCATCATCTCGTTGCGGATGTTCATCATCTGGTCGGCCGGTGGCACCGGGAAGTATCCTTCCTTGTACCGCAGCTTGTAGCCCAGATTCGGCCCTTCGTCGCGGCCGCGGTTCCATTGACCTTCGATACTGTCCACGTGGTAAAAGCTGCTGTACGGCGTCTGATCGAACCGCACGTCGTCGAAGATGAAAAACTCCGCCTCCGGGCCGATGAAACAGGTGTCGGCAATCCCCGTGCTCTTCAGGTAGTTGACCGATTTGCGGGCGACATTGCGGGGATCGCGCGTGTAATCTTCGCGGGTGATGGGATCCTGGATATTGCAGATCATCACCAAGGTCGGCAGATCGGTGAACGGGTCGAGAAACGCCGTCTCCGGCTGCGGGACGACGAGCATGTCGCTCTCGTTGATCGCCTGCCAGCCGCGGATGCTGGAGCCGTCGAAGCCTAACCCGTCTTCGAATACGTCCTCATCCAGTTTGGAGACCGGAATCGTGAAGTGCTGCCAAAGCCCTGGAAAGTCCATAAACCGCAGATCGACCGCCTTGACATCCTTTTCTCGGCAGAGCGCCAGTACCTCTTTGGGAGTCACGTTAATCCCCTTTCGATTACACGTTTCCAGAAGGTTGAACCGAACCGTCGCCGCTGCGGAGATCGTCGCCGTCTTGGCGAGTCCACCGCGCGGTCAAAAGCTCCGCACAGGTGCAAACACGATGCCAACGCCCGTTTGAGAACCGGCATCATAGCGCATAATTCACCCGATGCAATCGGCTTGCGCCGTTTTTCCAGAAAATCGAAGGCTGCCGGCGCTGCACAGGGTTTAGGCAAAAAATGATTACGTACTAGGCAGAAACGCCATTCGCGCGCGGTGCGAAACGCCGCTCCGTTCTCCGGCGAGGCAGGTCAATGTCGGCTGCCGGCGCGCATGTGACGTCCGGCCGCGGGAGTCGCAACAGGTTCACTCGTAGGCATACCGGCTTCGGTCGCTGCCGGGGCGCCGGCTTCGTGCTCGACTGCCGGCGCCGTTTCCCGCGGACCACGGTCCAACAACGCAAAGAAGGCGGGAACCAGGACCGGACGCACCACGAAGGTGTCGAACAACACGCCGAACGACAGGGCAAATCCAAGTTCAACCATCCCGTTGAGCGACCCGCTGGTCATCGACAAAAACGTGCCGGCCATGATCACGCCGCAACTGGTAATGATGCCGCCGGTGCGGGCGACCGCCTGGCGCAGGCCTTCCAGCGCGCCGTGGCGGCGTTGCTCCTCAAAGATGCGGGTGACTAGATAGATGTTGTAGTCTTCGCCCACGGCGACCAGGATGACGAACAAAAACAGCGGCACCTTCCAATCCAGCCCGTCAAAGGAGTCTCCGCGCAGCAGGGAAAAGAAGCCTTCGGTGGCGCCCATGGTGACCAGGAAACTAAAGATCACCGAAACGATCAAATAGCAGCAGATCAGCGGCCGCCGCAACAAGATGATCAGCACCGCCAAGACGGCGATCACCACCAGCTTTTGGATCAGCGCCCGATCGCTCATGGTGACGGCCTGCAAATCGCGGGTGCCGGCCGTGGTGCCGGCGTAGGAGAACTCCGCTTGATACCAGGGCGAGCGTGGATCGGCGGCCAACGATTTCAGCCGGGAGTCGACCCGGTCGAGCAGTTCCCGGCTTTCACGTGAAAACGGATCGGAGTCCAGCACCAGGTCGAACCGCGCGATCTGGCCGGCGTACGGTTCACCGTGCGAGACGAATTTTTCCAGCGTACGCGGATTCTTCAGCGCCGCCGCCAATCGGCGGCCCGTTTCCGTCAGGGGATTGGCCGGCGTGCCCGGCGGATCGCCCAACGGCTGATACAAACTGCGCACACTGGCGACGCCTTCGATTTCGTAAAGCAGGCTGGTCAAGACGGCGATCTGCCTTTCGCCGTCCTTATTGTCAAACATCCGCGTTTTATTCAGACCGGCTTGCAAGACTTCCGCCCGATCTAGTTTGCGCGTGGCGGTCGCAAAGACTTCCGACCCGTAGGTCTGCAATGCTTGGTTCACCGATATATAGTCAACCGGTTTGTCGAGGAATACGTCACGGCCGCCGGCCGGCGCGCCGGCCAGCGGCGCCAGCGAAAGCAATTGCCAATCGTCTTCCACAAGGCGATACTGGTGATCGGCGTCCTGGCGGATGTACTGCGGCGATTCCTTTTTGACCAGCACCGTGATAGGGCCGGTGTCGCCGGCGGGAAAGTATTTGCGAAACTGCGCGGTTCCCTGCACGCTGGTGCGATGGTCTTGCAACTCGCCCAGCAGATCGTAGGTCACCTCGACCGACGTGCCCTGGTAGGCCAGTGGCAGCAAGAGGACGACGCAGCCCACCATAATCAATCCCGGTCGCGCAACGACGGCTCGTCCGACTTGACTCCAGAACCCGGAGTGTACCATCCTCGAACGATCGCCGTTGCGGCCACGCGTCGGGTCCATCGGCCAGAAGACCGTCTTACCGCAAGCCCGCAACAGCGCGGGGGCCAACGTGACGCTGGCGGCCAGGGCGACCAGCAGGCACAGCGCGATGGCCGGTCCGCTGCTTTTGTATTTGCCAAAGTCCGCAAAGATCATCGTGGCCAGACCGACGACGGTGGTCATCGCGCTGCCGGTCAGCGCGCCGCCCACCTGAGCCAGCGCGCGGCCGATGGCGGCGGCCTTTTCGCGCCCTTGTTGCAGTTCTTCCTTGTACCTGGCGATCAGAAACAGGCAGAAATCCGTGCCCGAACCAAACAGGATCACGACCACGAAGATTTTCGTCGTCTTGAAAATCTTGAAATCGAACCAGGAGAACCAACTGAATTCAGTAAGCTGCGCGAGCGCGGCCACGATGTCCATCGCCACCGAGACGCTGGCGGCGATCGTCGCCAGCGGGATGACGACCAACAGCGGCGCCCGGTAGACCACCAGCAGAATCGCGAACACCAGGATCACGGTCGTCCATTCCGTGCGGTCGATGCTTTCCTTGGCCGAACTGAGCATGTCGCCGCCGATGGCGGCCGAGCCGGTGATCCCCAGCCGCAGATCGTCCGGCGTGTCCGCGTCACGCCGAAAACGGTTCAAAAGCGACTCCGACTCGGCCAGCACCCGCACATTGTCGGTGGCCATAAACTCATTGCTCAACTGGGCGATCACCAGCGCCGCCTGCCCCACTCCGGAATCGATCTGTTTGACCGGGCTCACCAGTTTGTCGCCGATCACCCGGTCCGACGGGCTCCAGACGTCGACGATCGGCAATTCGTCCGGCGCCGTCTTTTCCAGTCGCTCGGACAAGCGCTCGACGGCGGCCAGGTCGATTTTGGAAAGCGGACCGTCGGCGCGCTCGACAACCAGCACCAGTTGGCTTTTCGCCTTGTTGCCGGGAAAGGCTTCGGCCAGCAGCCGCTCGCCGACGACGCTGGGCATCGACGCGGGCAGATAGGCCAGGTCACCGTCATGCGTGACGTCGTCCCAGCGGGGGGCGGTCGCCTTCAGCGTGACCACCAACGCCACCCAAAACAGGATGACGATGAGCCAATGCCGTGAAACCCAAGCGCCCAGGTATGCGAACATAGCGGCTCATCAATCCGTGAAATCCGCCGCCGATCCCCCGCAAGCTGCAGAAATCAACACCGGCGGCGTCAACTTTCCCCACTGATCGTACCGGGTTTAATCCAACTGTCCAAGAGATGCTGCGGCCGGAGCGGGCGTCAGGAGAGACGTGGCTGAACCGCCGCTCTTGGCATGCCCGCCTGACGTGGGTACGCTCCGAGCAGTTCCTCGTTCGTCACCCTCTTCCCCTTCCCAAGATCCGAGTCCCGCTGCGCCCCGGTTGAAACCATGACTTGAGGAGCCGTACGAAAGATCATGTACGGATCTGTGGGAGCCCTGACCGAGCAATCGGTCAGGGCCACCCGGCCATTTTGAGGCAAATCGCCAAACTCCGGCGAGTTCGGCTACATTTTGAGGAGGAAACGCGGATGCTGACATTGGCGGGACAGGAGGTGTTCAAGGCCCCGGCGGACCAGGTGTTTGTCGAGGTCACGGATTTGAAGAAGTTGTCCGAGTGCATTCCCGATTTGCAGTCGTATGAGTTGCTCGATGAAAACCATCTGAAGTGCGTGGTCCGGCCCGGTTTTTCGTTTCTGCGGATGAAAATGAAGGTCGACCTGACGGTCGTGCGATACGCGGCCCAGCGGACGGCCACGATGCGGGCCGACGCCCGCGGCATCGGAGCCTCCATGGCGGTCCAATCAAGGTTGCAAGTCAGCGAGCGGCCATCAGGTTCGGTGCTGGACTGGTCGGCCGAGGTGGTCCAGATGACCGGGCTGGTCGCCACGATCAGCGCCGATCTGGTGCGCGGCGCGGCAGATCAGGTGATCCGTGACAGTTGGGCCAAGCTCCGCCGGCAGTTGGGCGAATAAGCGTCCGCTACGGCAGGTCACAAACGGTGAGCCGGCCCCCGCGATTGTGCGTCATCTTAGGCGAACGGCAGATGGGAATTTACCAGCATACAAGCACGACGCGCCAGCGAGTGAGCCGGAAACCCACTTGCTTGCGCTGCGTGCTGGTATGCGTTCAACTGCCGCTCGCCTTACAGCCAGATTGTTCGACGACCGGCAAGATCACCGCGTGAAAGGGAGCCAGCGGCGTCCGCAGGTGGAGTAAAGGCCAAGAATCTGGCAATTTTTACGCAAATTGCTTGTTCTCGACGCGCTCTGTCTATACCCTATCAGTGGCTCTTGCCAAATGACGGAAGTTTCTCTGCCGGAACGCATTGCCTTGATCCAACCCGTTTGACGGGAATGTCTTGCGCGCATCCGGCTGGACTCGGTCTTTGCGCTTTTTTCTGCCGAGAAACTTGCCCGTCGAACCATACCAGAATCAGCATATCAAAATCATGGTGCGACTGATGAGAAGAAGTCCGCGATTCGCTACACGCCGCGCATGTCTTGGTTGGGGTTTGGCGTTGTGTATGGTGTTCGCCAACGGAGGTGGCGACGCACGGGCCGTTGATGTGTTCTGGGACGGAGGCGTCTCGGACGATTGGAGCGACCCAGGCAACTGGAACACCGCGACGGTGCCGGGCACCGGCGACAATGCCGTCGTGGACAACGGACTGGTTAGCCGCATCACCACTGACGTCAGCGCCGTGCCCGGTGCGATCGACAACTTGTTCATCGACAACGCCAGCGAATTGGAAGTCGCCACGGGCGGCGCTTTGAACGTCCTCAATCGCACGGTCGTCGGCTCGCGCGTCGACACTTCCGGTACGCTAACGCTCTCCGGCGGCACGTTGGATGTGGGCGGCGAAGTCGCCATCGGCGAGAACGGCGGTTTCGGAACGGTCAATCAAACCGCGGGCGACTTTAACTTCGCCACCGGCGCCGCGCTGAACGCCGGCTTCAGCCTCGGCGGTACGGGCACGGGCGTTTACAACATGCAGGGTGGCACGCTCAGCCAGGTGGGCGGCGACCCGGACAGCCCGCTCTCTTGGAACTATATCGGCCGCGACGCCGACGGCAACGGCACCCTGAATCTCAGCGACGGCACGATTTCTTTCGGTGCGCTGACCGCATTGGGAGGCGCCAACGGGGCCACCGGCACGGTCAATCAAACCGGCGGCACGTTTGAAGTCCGCGACCGGCAACTGGTGCTGGGCGACGACGGCACGGGAATCCAATCGGGCGTGTACGACATGAGCGGCGGCACACTCCGCGTGGGCGATGATTTGAGTGTCGCAAACGGCCGCAATTCCTCCGGTATGCTCACCATCAGCGGCACGGCGGCCGTCGAAGTCGGTGACATATTTCGCATCGGACAGGGCGATCCCGACGGATCGCCCGCCGACGGCGTCGTCGTACAAACGGGAGGAACCGTGGATGTCATCACGGCGGCGCTGGTGGGCGTCCAGCCCGGCGCCACCGGCCTTTACGACATCAGCGGCGGAACCATCGCCACCAACCAAGCTTTCTATGTGGGCGCGCTGGCCGGCGGCCAAGGCACGCTGAACCTCAGCGGAACCGGTGACGTGACGGCCAACGAACAGATGGCGATCGGCATCGGACCTGGCAGTGCCGGCGTTGTGAACCAAACCGGCGGCGTGCTGCGGGTCGTTAATCCTTCGCCGGACGTCGATTCCGTTATATGGGTCGGCACGGAATTGCCAGGCTCTGATGTGGGCGCCGATGGCGAATACAATCTGAGCGGTGGATCGGCGATCGTAGACGGATTCCTATCGGTCGGCGAGGCAGCCAACACCAGCGGCCGGTTCAATGTTAGCGACACGGGCGACCTCACCGTCGGCGTCGCGCTGCAGGTGGGCGGACAATCCGACGTGGACGATACGTCGCCCGGTTTTCGCGCGCCCAATACGGGCCACTTCAACCAGACCGGCGGCAGCGTGAACGTCCTCGGCCAATTGCAGATCGGCGTGGGGGAAACGTCGACCGGCGTGTACGAACAAACCGCCGGGGATCTCACGGTCGGGGGCATCGTATTCATGGGCATCCTGGAGAACTCTACTCTTCCCGGCGGAGAAGTCGATGAGGCCGACGGGACGCTCAACATCTCCGGTGGAACCACTCATTTCGTCGGCGAACTTTTTTTGCCCGACGATGTACGTGTCTCGGCGGTCATCGGCTTTGAAGGCGTGGGCACGATCAACCAGGACGGCGGGACGTTTAGTGTCGATGGGCAATTCGTTATGGGCGCCCAGATTTTGGCTGGCGGACCTACTGGTGACGGAACATACAACATGACGAGCGGCACGAGCACGTTTGGCGCCGATGCGCCCGTGTTTTTGGGCGCGACCGGCACGGGGCTGATCCATCAGACGGGCGGCTCCATCGAAATGAACTCGAACCTTCAGATCGGCAACGACCCGGGCTCGGCAGGCACCTACGACATGTCCGACGGCACCCTGGTCGTCAACGGCGCCACATTTCTGGCATTGGACAGCGCTGATTCTGGCGGCGGCAACGTCGTCAAATCCACCGGCGACTTCAATATGAGCGACGGCCAGGCCGAGTTCAATGAGTCCATTTTCGTCGGCGTCAACGGAGATGCATCCTTCAACCAGACCGGCGGCGTGCTGTTCACCCGCAGCGCCAGCGGCGACGACTTCATCGTCGGGTTGGACCGGCTGAGCGACGCTGAGCTGAACATCAGCGGCGGTGAGGCGTTCGTCGACGGCCGCATCCTGGTCGGCGTATTGGACTCGCAGAACGCCCGGCTGGTGATCAGCGGAGACGCGCTCTTGTCGACCGGCGGAGACGTCTTCATCGGCGACGACCTGGACGACTTCACGGATCCCAACGACGTAGTCGACAACAACGGCTTCGTATTGCACTCGGGCGGAACCTTCGAGGTGGGCCTCGACCTGATCCTGGGCAAGGCTTTCTTTGACGACGGCAACATCCAGGCGCAATCCAACGGGGTATACAACCTCAGCGGCGGCTCGCTCACGGTGTCCGGCGCCACGGTGCTCGGCTCGGAAGGATTTGGCCTGTTCACCCAAACCGGCGGCGAACACGAAGTCTTCGACATGCCGATCGCCATCAACGCCACGTCGTCCGGCACGTACCAACTGCAAGGCGGCGTGCTGAACATGCTGGGCGGGGCGATCACCATCGGCAACGGTCAGCCGGCCGCGGATGATTTCTTTGAATTCACCGGCGGAGTGCTGCGCGACGCGGGCGTGATCGATTTCTCGCTGGTCAACGCCGGCGGCGCGATCGAACCGGGCGCTTCGGCCGGACTGACACTCGTCAACGGCGATTACACGGTCACCAGCCCGGACGCCGCGTACAACGTGGAGATCGGCGGCCTGTTCGCCGAATTCGATTACGACGTGCTCGACGTGCTGGACACGGCCACGCTGGACGGCATCCTCAACGTCACGCTGATCGACGGATTCGAGCCGGTGCTGGGCGACACGTTCGACGTGCTGTTGGCCGGCGTCGAGGTCGTCGGCACGTTCGCCACCGAGAATTTCCCCAGCTTCAACGGTCTGACGTTTCATACCAACTATTTCAGCAATTTGGTTCAACTGGAAGTCATTGAAGACCTCGGCCCGATGTGCATCGCCGGCGACACCTCCGATTGTGATGGAGTGGTGAACATCGATGATCTAAACGCGGTACGCAATCTGTTCGGCACCGGTGACGGCAGCAATTCAAACGGCATCCCCGGCGACACCTTTCCGTTTGATGGATTTGTCAACATCGATGATTTGAACAGCGTGCGGAACAATTTTGGCACGATGGCCCCCGCGCCAGTCCCCGAACCGGGCACGCTGCGACTCATTTTGTTGGCGGTAATCGGCTGTTTGTTGGCTGGTGTCCGATTGCGGAGTGCCGGCCGATGGCACGGCGCGCTGGTCTTGCTTGCCCTCGCTTGCTCCGCTTCCACCGGCCAGGCCGCGAACATTTTTTGGGAGGGCGGCGTGTCCGACCAGTGGGACAACGCCGACAACTGGATCGGCGCCCTGTTGCCGGGAACCGGCGACAACGCGATCATCGGCAATGCCGCCATCAGCCAGGTGTCCATGGACGTCAGTTCCGGGCCCGGACCGGTCGACAATGTCTTCATCAATGGCAACAGCCAGGTGGACGTGGTCGCCGGCGGATTTTTGCAGGTCGGCCGACGCATGAGCGTGGGCAACCTGGTCGGAACCAGCGGAACGTTGAATATCGAAGACGGCGGCATCGAAGTCGGCGCCGGCATCGACGTCGGCGAGAATGCCGGCAGCGGCACCGCCAATCAAGCCGGCGGCGACGTGCTGTTTGCCACGGCGCCGGGCGTGGTGGCGGGCCTGCGCGTCGGCGCCTCGAGCACGGGCACGTATATCATGACCGGCGGCACGCTGTCGCAGTTCGACGCGCCCGGAGGGAATCCGTTTTCGCGAAACTACATCGGACTCGCAAGGGGCGTCGCCGGCATTTTCAATCTGTTCGATGGAGTGGTTACGTTTGTGGCGCCAACCATCGTGGGCGGAACCAGCGGGGCCTCCGGCGTGGTCCATCAATCGGGCGGTCTGTTCGAAGTCGCCGGCGGATCCTCGTTGATACTGGGAGACGACGGCGAAACGGCCGACGGGCAATACAACCTCTCCGGCGGCGATTTGCTGGTGGAGTTCAACTCGATCGTGGCCGACGTCGGTATCGGGCAATTTCACCAGACCGGCGGCACCCACACCACGACCAATCTCACGTTGGCCGTGACGTCAACCGCCCAAGGACTTTACGAGTTGGACGACGGCGTCATGGACGCCTCTGCCGGCGCCCTCACCATCGGCATTGAAGGCACCGCCATTGTGCGTCAGGCCGGCGGCGAGTTGCACGCCATGGACATCGACATGGCCGCGTTGGACGGCGCCAATGGCAGTTACGGGTTCAGCGGTGGCACCTTGAACGTCGCCAATGCAATTACCGTAGGATTGGGCGGAATCGGAGTGTTCGACCAGGGCGGCGGCCAAGTCAACACGACCGATGTCGCGCTGGGACTGGACCGCGCCGATCCGGCCGTGGACACCGGAGATGGCACGTATCAATTGTCGGCCGGTTCGTTGAACTCGACCGGCACGGCGCTCGTCGGCGGTTCCGGGCGTGGATTTTTCGTGCACAACGGTGGCGATCACATGACCACCGGCATGGTGATCGCCGACAACGCCACGTCCCAGGGCACTTATCAACTTTCCGGCGGTGTATTGGACCTCGGCGGCGGAGACATCACGGCCGGCGACGGCGCCCCGGCGGCGACCGACTTCTTCGACTTCTCCGGCGGCGTATTGCGCAACGTCGGTTCCATCGGTTTCAGTCTCACTAATTCAGGCGGCGCGATCCAGCCCGGTGCGTCGGCCGGCACGACGGTGATCGACGGTGATTTCACGTTCACTTCGGCCGCGGCCGCGTACGACGCCGAAATCGGCGGCCTGATCGCCGGCGCCGAGTACGACCAGATCGACGTGATCGGCGCCGCCACATTGGACGGCATCCTCAACGTCTCGCTGATCGACGCCTTCTCACCGGTGCTGGGAGACGTGTTTACGATTCTCACGGCGGACAGCCTGTCAGGCGGGTTCGCCGAGGTGAATGTGCCGGTGCTGGACAGCACTCTCGATTGGCAGATCAATTACCTGGCGGACGCCGTGGAACTGGAAATCATCAGCGTCGGCGCGCTGTCCGCTTGCGGCGCGGGAGACACCTCGCCCTGCGACGGTCTGGTCAACCTGGACGATCTGAACCTGGTGCGCAACCATTTCGGCGCGGCCGGCGAGCCGGGCTTGCCCGGCGACACGTTTCCCTTTGACGGACTGGTGAATATCGACGATCTGAATGCCGTGCGGAACCTGTTCGGCGCCGCTCCGGCGGCCGTGCCGGAACCGGCCACGCTGGCGATGGCGTTGATTGGTCTGCTGTGCTGCGCGTGCCGCCGGCGCATGTTAAAGTAGAGGGCGTTGCGGTGGCGTTTGGTCTTCGGCCAAATCTCCACGTTATGCAATGGCCCCCTCAGCGCAATTGGCGGGCGGATTTGATCAAGACGGTTTCGGCCGGCAGGTTCTCGAATTCCGCGGTCGATTTGGTTTCGAGCTCCGCGATCCGCTCGACCACTTCGATTCCCTTGATCACCTGGCCGAAAACACAATATCCGTATTTGTCCGCCGTGCGGTCCTGGTGGTCCAGAAAGGTGTTGTCCGCCAGATTGATGAAGAACTGGCAGGTCGAACTGTCGATCGCATCCGGCGCGCGGGCCATGGCGATCGTCCCGCGTCGGTTCGACAGCCCGTTGTGCGCTTCGTTGCGGACCTCGACGTTGGTCGGTTTTTCGGTCAAATCCGGCGTGTAGCCGCCGCCCAAAACCACGTAGCCGCTTTCGACTTGATGGAAGATCGTCCCGTCGTAATGGCCGTTGTTTACGTACCAGAGGAAGTTGTCCACCGTCAGGGGCGCGTTGTCGACGTCGAGCTGCACAACGATGAGACCCAGAGATGTCTCGATGGTCACCTCAGGGTCTTGTGGCACCGGCGGCTGGTTACTGCTTGAATCGGCCCGCGGACCCGAGGGCGCCGCGTCCTGCGCTTCGGCTTGGCCGGCGCCGACTGATTCTGGCGACGAGGTCTCTTCGCCTCCGCAGCCCACGACGCAACTGACAATGATCACCCACAGGGGCGTCCATGGCTTCCAGTGAATCCGCATTGCAACGAGCCTCCATGCCTGGCTGCGATGGTTGAAGTGGGTTCGCTCTTTTCCGCGTTGAGCGTCGATACGCCGATCGGCCCCCCGACCGTGCTGGCGAGAAACCGGGCGGCGGAAGCGCGGTATCATGGGCATAGTCGCCCAATGGTGCAACACCGATTCGCGGGCAATTCGCGTCCCGCCGGGCGATTTGGGAGGGGTGGTGAAGTGTCGCTGGCTGCCGATGGGTGTTAAAATGCGATTTTTGGCGGCCCCGCTCGAGGGCGTCCGACACTGCATGTCTTGCGGATTAGGGAATCGTGGATGCCGATGCGTTGGTTCAACGTCGCCGCGCTGTTGTTTTGGCTGACCACGATGGGTTGGCTATTCACAGAAAAAATTCTGCCGTCGTTGGATGTGGGCGAGCCGCCCGGCTACGGCATGCGCGACACTCCAGTGCGCTGGGAGTTGTTCATCAACGGCGATCCGCTGGGCTGGGCCACCAGCGAAGCCCGGTTGGACGAAGACGGAGTCGTGCAATACGACGATCACGTCCATCTGGACCGCTTGCCGTTGAGGGAAATCGCGCCGGCCTGGTTGCTGTCCTCTCTCGATTTGCAGCTTTCCGATACGTGGATGGATGTGCGAAGCATGTCGCAGGCCGACCCCTTAGGGCGGCTGATCGGCTTTCGGTCCACCGTCGCATTAGGGTACTTGGAGAACGTGGCGACAATCGAAGGCAAGGCCGACGACGGTCGGCTGGACCTGACCGTCAGGGCGGCCGGCATGGTACACAAGAAGACGATACCGTTGCCGGCGGAAAACAACATCGACGGCGCGCTGTCTCCGGCGGTCAATCTGGGCCGGCTGCGAGTCGGTCAACATTGGACCGTTCCCGTCTACAGCCCGCTCGGCCCACCGACCGCGCCGGTCGAGATCTTGTATGCGCACGTCGAGCGGGAAGAGCCGATCATCTGGAACGGGCACATCGTGAAGACCAGCCTGGTCATTTATGCCAACGAACCTGCCGGCTCGGACGTCGGCTACGGCAATTGGCACGCCCGGGCCTGGGTCGCCGCGGACGGCCGCGTGCTGAAACAGCAGATCGCCGTTGTCAACGCCTACGTCACATTCGTCCGCCAGCCGGCCGACGTGGCGGTCGAAACGTTCCAGCGAGCGGCCGCCGGGGCAAATTGACAAGGCGCCGACGGGCAAGCGTCAACGTAGTTGGCAGATGGTTGGGGATAGCGTTTCATGATCGAATTCGAAAACGCAACCCGGAAATATGGCGACAAGGTGGCCGTCGATGATCTCAACTTACTCGTGCCGGCCGGCGAACTGTTCGCGTTTCTGGGTCCCAATGGCGCCGGCAAGACGACTTCGATCAAGATGCTCGTCGGTTTGTTGCGGCCGACCTCCGGAACGGTGCGGGTGGGCGGCTACGACGTCACGCTTCATCATCGCGAAGCGGCCAGCCTGCTGGGCTACGTCCCCGAAGACGTCAGCCTGTATGACAAACTGACGGGTCGTGAGTTTTTGCACTTCGTGGCCGGCATGTACGGATTGGACGACTCGGCTGCCCGGCGCAGCGCTGATCGGCAAATTGACGCCTTCGTCATGGGCGAATTCGTCGATCATCTGACCGAAAGCTATTCGCACGGCATGAGGCAGCGACTGGCCTTCGCCGCCGCGTTGCTGCACGACCCTGAAGTTCTCGTCGTCGACGAACCGATGGTGGGACTTGACCCTCGCACGGCGCGCAACGTAAAAGACCTGCTGCGGGCGCAAGCGGCGGCCGGGAAGACCGTTTTCATATCGACCCATTCACTCTCCGTGGCCGAAGAAATCGCCGATCGCCTGGCGATCCTCGACCGGGGGCGATTGCGCTCGGTCGGCACGTTGGAAGGCTTGCGCAAGGAACTGGCCTCGCATAACAGCTCGCTGGAACAAATGTTTCTGGAAGCCACAGGCGGCGCCGCTTCGGCGGGCAAGAACGAGCCAGCGGCCGGCTAAGGCGATCCACATGTCCGATGTTTCCACCTTCAGTCCCGCCGCACCGCACGCAAGCCGGCTGTTGTCGCCGCACGAAGAAGCCCGCGTGTTCCGCCGCTTGCGCGGCCGGCTCGTTGCCAATCTGCTGCGCCAAGCGCTCCGCGAAGCCCGGCTGCGGCTGTTCGCCGTGTTGGCGCTGAGCGCGGTGTTGTGGCTGGCGTTGTTCGAGTTGTTTTCACGCGGTTTTCAGTTTTTGATTGCCACGGTGCAGCATCCCGACACGCAAGCGCAAACCGTGGGGGCGATTTACCGCGTGTTCTTTGTGTCACTGATGGTGATGCTGGTTTTTTCCACCGCAATCATTCTTTACGGCGGTCTGTTCCGGTCGCGCGAAACCCGGCTACTGCTGACAACGCCGGCGCGGACGGAACGCATTTTTACCTACAAACTTCAGGAAGCGGTGCTGCTGAGCAGTTGGGGATTCGTGCTGTTGGGTAGCCCGCTTTTGATCGCCTACGGGATTATCGCGTTGGCGCCCTGGTATTATTATCTGCTGCTGATTCCCTACACGCTGGCGTTCGTGTTCATTCCAGGTGCATTGGGGGCGATTCTTTGCCTGCTGTTCGTGTATTTTTTTCCCCGTCAACGCTGGCACCTGCTGGCGGCCGTGGGCGTGGGTACGATCGCGGCGTTGCTCTGGTGGGGCTGGTCGCTGGCCGGGGGGGCGCGAGGCAGCATGTTGACTCCCGCCTGGTTTCATGACGTGTTCGCACGGCTGCGATTCAGCGAACACAAGCTGCTGCCCAGTTGGTGGTTGTCGACCGGACTGCTGCAAACGGCGCGGGGCCGATGGTCTGAGGGGGTTCTCTTCCTGGCGTTGACCGTCTCCAACGCGCTGGTGCTGCACCAACTGGCGGCCTGGCTGGCGCATGCCCGCCTGCGGACGATCTACAGCAACTCGGCCGGAGCGTCGGCCGGCAGGAAGCGGACTCGCCCGGCTCTGATCGACGTGGCCGTCTACCGGCTGACTTGCTGTTTGCCGCCGGTCGTCCGGCTGTTGCTGGTCAAAGACCTGCGGCTGTTTCGCCGTGATCCACTGCAATGGTCGCAGTTTTTGATCTTCTTCGGATTGCTCGGATTGTACTTCATGAACACCCGCTGGCTGCGTGACGACTCGGGCCAGCGGGTTTGGATCGCCATGATCAGTTTCTTGAACGTGGGCGTGATTGGCCTGATACTTTCCACCTTTACGACGCGATTCATTTTTCCGGTGATCAGCCTGGAGGGACGCCGCTTTTGGATCCTCGGTCTACTGCCAGTGGACCGCGATACGATTCTGCGGACAAAATTCCTGTTTGCGTTTTTTGGTCTGCTGGCGCCGTGCTGCGTGTTGGTGTTCCTGAGCGATCTTATGCTGCACGTTCCGTTCTCCTTGATGCTCACGCACCTGGTGCTCTGCGTCGTGCTCTGTTCCGGGCTGTCGGGCATCGCCGTCGGGTTGGGGGCGCGGATGCCGAACTTGCGCGAGGAGTTGCCGGCAAAGATCGCCGCCGGATTTGGCGGGACGTTGAATCTGGTCGTCAGCACTTTCTACATCGTGGTGGTCGTGGTGATGGTGGCCGTGCCGGCTCATTTTTGGATTTCGGACGGCGCGCCGGCCAACCGGCAGCTTGCACCAACCTGGAACCAATACCGGTGGTTGATCGCCGGCGTGGGGGGCAGCGTCATCTGCGGCCTGTTGACTACGTGGATCCCGCTGCGGATGGGGTTGCGCGCGTTTCGCAAACTTGAACTTTGATTCGATGGAAAACACGACCTACGACATCGCGATAATCGGCGGCGGCATCATCGGGTTGGCCACCGCCATGGCACTGGCCGAAGCGGGACGCCGCCGGCTGATCGTGCTGGAGGCCGAAGACCGTCTGGCGGCGCATCAGACCGGCAACAACAGCGGCGTAATCCACTCGGGCCTGTACTACAAACCTGGTTCGCGCAAGGCCCGCAACTGCGTGGAAGGCCGCGAACTGCTCTACCGGTTTTGCCAAGAACACGGCGTGGCCCACGACCGCTGCGGCAAGGTGGTGGTCGCCACAAGCGAAGCGGAACTGCCGGCGCTGGACGTTCTGCACGAGCGCGGAACGGCCAATGGGTTGAAAGGCCTGCGAAAGTTGGCGGCCGAAGAAGTGCGCGAGTTCGAGCCACACGTCGCGGCGCTCGGCGGATTGCTCGTGCCGGAGACCGGCATCGTCGATTTCGTCGGCGCTACGCGATGCTACGGGGTGATCGTCCAGCAACACGGCGGACAAATCACCAAGCATGCCCGGGTCGACGCCGTGCGGAATGCGCCGGCCGAACTGGTCCTGGAGACCACGGCCGGGGCGGTGCACTGCCGCAACCTGATCAATTGCGGCGGGCTGGAGTCGGATCGGGTGGCGCGGCTGTGTGGGTTGAAGCCCGAAGTGCAGATTGTCCCCTTCCGAGGAGAGTATTACGAACTGATCCCCGATCGTACACACCTGGTAACGAACCTGATTTACCCCGTGCCCGACCCACGCTTTCCGTTCCTGGGCGTGCACTTTACGCGGATGGCGCTGGGCGGTGTCGAGGCGGGGCCCAATGCGGTATTGGCGCTGAAGCGCGAGGGGTACAAGTGGAGCGACGTGTCTCCCGCGGACTTATGGGAGATGGCGACCTTCCGGGGATTTTGGCGGCTGGTGGCGCGGCACTGGAAGACCGGCATGGGCGAATTCTACCGTTCACTTAGCAAGGCCGCCTTTGTCCGGCAACTGCAGCGCTTGATTCCCGAGTTGCAGGCAGCGGACCTACAGCCTGGCGGAGCCGGCGTCCGCGCGCAGGCGGTTGACCGCACGGGAGCGCTGGTCGACGATTTCAGCTTCCTGGAAGCAGATCGGATGATTCACGTGCTCAACGCTCCTTCGCCGGCCGCCACCGCGTCGATCAGCATCGGCCGCACGATTGCCGAGTTGGCCGGGAAGAATTTTCAGCTTGATGGATAAAGAGAACGGGTAGCCGATTTCGCAAGCAGAAACTGGCACGGTTGGACGTTGGTCTCCCAAGGGCTGAATGCTTGCGAAATTCAGCTACAAATGGCAGAGTGACAGGCACATGGGACGTGTTTTTATCACCGGCGGAGCGGGATTCATTGGCAGCCATCTGGCCGGCGCGCTGCTGGAGCGCGGCGATGAGGTGGTGGCCCTGGACAATGAGTCAACGGGGTCGGCGAAAAACGTGGCGGGATTGTTGTCCAATCCGCGATTTCGATACCATCGTGGATCGGTTGCCGATCGCGAGTTGGTCCGGTCGCTCTTAACAGGCGCCGATCAGGTGTATCATCTGGCGGCCGCGGTCGGCGTGCAGTTGATCGCCAGCAATCCGATCCAGACGATCGAGAGTAATGTCTATCTCACCGAATTGTTGTTGGCCGAGATGCGATCGCTTCAACAACAAGGGGCGGCCACAAAGCTGTTTCTGGCCAGCAGCAGCGAGGTTTACGGCAAGAATCCGCGCCCCCGTTGGGACGAAGAGGAAGACCTCGTGTTCGGCCCCACCACCCGCGCCCGCTGGTCGTACGGCGTGTCCAAGGCGATCGACGAGTTTCTGGCAATGGCCTACCACCACCAGCACGGCCTGCCAGTAGTCGTGGGACGGTTCTTTAACGTCGTCGGACCCCGGCAAACGGGACGCTACGGCATGGTGCTGCCGCGGCTGGTCGACGCCGCTCTGGCCGGCGGTCCGCTCGTCGTGCACGACGACGGCCGGCAAATTCGCTGCTTCGCCCACGTGCGGGACGTGGTCCGCGCGGTCATGGGCTTGATGGATTGCCCGGAGGCGGTAGGGCAGGTGTTCAACATTGGCAGTGACCGGCCGATCAGCATCCTGGAACTGGCCCAAAAAGTGGCTGACGCGGTCCATCCGAATCTAAACATCGATTTTGAAAGCTACGAGGACGCCTTCGGCGCCAACTTCGAAGACGTCCGCTCGCGCGTGCCGGACTTGAGCAAACTGCGCAACACGTTGGGTGAACAAACGGTAATTGAACTGGACGAGATTATCGCTGAGTTGGTCGCGTTGGGTCGCGGCGCGGACGGATCGGAAGCCCCATGACGACGCCGCAGCGAGTCTTGATCGTGGGCGGAGGTTTCGCCGGCTTGAACGCCGCCAAGGCGTTGGGAAATGCCCGTGACGTGGAGGTCACGCTGTTGGACCGGCGGAACCATCATCTGTTCCAGCCGTTATTGTATCAGGTGGCGATGGCCGGCTTGAGCCCGGCCGACATCGCCGCGCCGATTCGCTCTTTGCTGTCCCGCTATCGAAACATCCGCGTGTTGCAGGGCGAGGTGACGCGCGTCGACGTCGAATCGAACACCGCTGTCACCAGTTGCGGCGATTTGCCGTTCGACTATTTACTGATGGCCTGCGGCGCCCGGCACACTTACTTCGGCAACCCGCAATGGCAGGAATACGCCCCGGGCTTGAAAACCTTGGAGCAAGCGACCGAGATTCGCCGTCGGGTGTTGACGGCCTTCGAGGAGGCCGAGCGGATCAAGGATCCGTCCCGGCGGAAGATGCTGCTCACGTTCGTCGTCGTGGGAGGCGGCCCCACCGGCGTGGAATTGGCCGGCGCGATCGGCGAGATGAGCCGCTTCACGCTGGCCAAGGATTTTCGCAATATCGACTCGAAGCTGACCCGCGTGATGTTGATCGAAGCCGGGCCGCGGATTCTGCCCACGTTTTCCGAGAAGCAAGCCGGACAAGCCACGCGCGATCTGGAAACATTGGGCGTGCAGGTCTGGACCTCGAGTCTGGTGACCAAGATCGACGCCGATGGCGTGGAGATTGGCCAGGAGCGCATCGGCGCCGCCACTGTGTTGTGGGCAGCCGGCGTGAAGGCTTCGGGGCTTGGCGCCGAGTCGGGATTTGAAACCGACCGGCAAGGGCGAGTCATGGTAGAAAAAGACCTGAGCGTGCCGGGCCATCCGAATGTCTTCGTGGCCGGCGATCAGGCGAATTTCTCACATCAAACCGGCTCGCCGCTGCCCGGCACCGCGCCGGTGGCCATGCAGCAGGGACGGGCGATCGCCGCCAACATCTTAAGTGAAACCCGCGGGCAGCCACGCAGCCCGTTTCGCTTCGTCGACAAGGGCCAGATGGCCACCATCGGACGCAGCAGAGCGATCCTGGAATCGGGCCGGATCAAGATGCACGGCTGGTTGGCCTGGGTGGCCTGGCTGATCGTGCACATCTATTACCTGACGGGATTCAAGAACCGCCTGTTCGTCGTCCTCCACTGGGCCTGGTCCTACATGACCTTCCGCCGCGGCGCCCGGTTGATCGTAAACAAGGAATGGCGGTTTGGGGAGGATGAGTTGTAGCGGGAGGGAGACGGCAGTCGGGCATTGGCAGTGCCATTCGTTCCTGACACCTTTTCTCCCTTTTCTCCTTGGCCAGGGAGGGTTGCAGGAAACGCGAATGGCGCCACAAGCGGCTGAATTCTCGCGAATCCAGCTACCGCTAGAGTTCGAATCGGTTAGCGATCGAATCGGTTAGCGATCGGATTCCGCGTCGGCGTCGCGCTCCCAGGTCAGTTCGGCGTCTGCTTGAAGCTGTTCGACCCAGCGTCGGGTCAACTGGTCCTGATCGGCGTTGGCCAACGACTGGTAGCGGGCGAAGTTGTCGATCATGAACAACTCGCGGGCAATGCTTTCAGGGCTGATTTCTTCCATGCGGATCACGTAGGCGATGGTCTGCGGGTGGTTCATCGCCACGGCCACCTCGCCCGGCGCCAAGTCGAAGGTCGTCCGCATGAATTCCGGTCCCGCGTCGACCACACCTTCCACTTCGCTCAGCCTCAGTGGGGCCTGGGGATCGAGGAATGCCGTCGTGCCTCCGCTGACCCAACTGAAACGGGGTGGCGTGAGCACTTCGATTCCCGACCGGTCGGCGAACAATTCGGTCAACGGTTTGCCGGCCGCCGCCGCTTCGTCGCGCAGTTGCTTGGCCGCCGCCAACGCCGGCTCGCGCGCGGCGATGGTCTTCCACGCCCGCACGACTTCGTCGCGCACCTGATCCAACTCCGGCACGAAGTCCTCAGTGCCTTCCAACTTCCAGAAGACGTACTGATTGCCCTCGATGTCCTGCGAACGCTCCACGCGGTACACGTCAAAATCCTGATAGGCGACCCGCACGAACGCGGTGCCGTCGACCGTGGACTGGCCCAAGTCAGTTTGGTCGTAGATTTCACGGGCTGACAACAACGACGTCATCTGAGCGGTGACGCCGTCGACGTCGGCGACGACGGCCTGGGCGTCAAACTCCGGCTTCGGCGAGCCGTCGCCCTCGTTGCGCTCGCGGGCGATCTCCCAACGCGTGAGTCGCGTGGAGTAGCGGCTCATCTCTTCGGCCACGCGGTCGATGGCTTCCTGCATCGCTTTGCCGACCCGCTCGGCGGCCAGCAAGTCGCGGATTTTGTCGCGCACTTTCCAAAGCGGATCGTGCTCCGGATCGGGACCGCCGCGGATGTCGTCCGGCAGGATGTAGATGGCCTCCGGCCAGGTGTCCGACTCGTCGGTGTCCGACGGAGCGTCGACGTCGGTAAGGCTTGTGGTGTCGGTCGCCTCGTCGCTGTCGACTTCGGTTTCCGTAACGTCGTCGTCGATGTCCACAGTCGGTGCGTCTTCGGAAGCCGGCGGCTGGTAGGCCACGCGCCGCAGAGGCAACCGGCTAAGCGCGGCCTGCGGATCACCCGGCTGTCGGGCGTCAACAGGAGCATCGCCGGCTTCCGGCGGTGTTTCGCCTGCGTCATTGGGAGCCGCGTCCGCCGGTTCGGCTGGTTCGACAGGCTGATCACGAGCATCGTCGTCCGCGTTGTCAACTTCATCCGTCGTCGGCTGCGCGGCGCCCTCATCGCCGGCGTCGGATTCGTCCGTGTCTACATTCATTGGTTCGTCGGGAGCCGTTTCATCGGCGCCACCCAGCGGCGGCTGCGCTGGCTCAATCGACAAACCGCTGTAGGGAAACTCGTCCTTGTGCTCTTCGTAATACTTGGCGATTTCCTCGTCGGTGATGTCAATCCCTTCGGCGAACTGATCGTAGTCGGCACGGAAGTATTGAAACCGCCCTTTGGCCGGCTGGCGGAAGCCGGGATCGGGCGACCCGGGAATTGGGTACTGCGACTTGTATTCGTCGAAAAACCTCTGCAGTTCCGCTTCCGATGGATCGGCGACTTGGTCGATATAATCGGAAACCTGAACCGGCGCCGCTTCGATCTTGGCCGATCGGAACACGCGTTGGTAATAATCCCACCGCGCCAAGGGCGGCGTCGGCCGCACTCCGGCAAGATAAAGATTGGCGAAGTTGCGGGCCAGCAGTTCGTGTCGCAGGGCGTCAAAAATGAAGGTTTGCGACACGCCGAACCGCTGCGCGAGATTGGCCATTTGGCCGGCGTTGACTTTGTTTTGGGTTTCTCGCTCTAGAAATTCATTGACCTGCCGGTCGGTGACCACCATCCCCATTTCCGCGGCCTTTTCGGCCAGCAACAGGGTGTTGACCACCTGCGCTTCGGTCGCCTCGCCGAATGCCTGGTAGCTGGAAGGGATGGGGAACCCCAGAGCGGCTTCCATGACACCGTTCATGAAGCCATTGGCGAACTGGCGCCGCCGGATCAATTCGTACATGTCCTGTTCATGAAAGGTTCCGTGCCGGCTGGTAAACACGACCGGATTGCCGCCCTGGCTGCCGGTGCCCATCATGTCGAGAATCGGCGGCAAGATGACGAACGCCACCATCAGCATCGCCATGAAGACGACGATCATCGCCGCCTGGTGCTTGCGGAATACAGAGAAAGGACTGGCCATGATACTTGTGGGTCCCCGTGCCAACGGATAACCCCCGGCTGAGAAGAAACCCTTGACAGCCGGGGGCTACTAATATTATTGAGATGCGCCGCCGAGTGTGCGGCCCAGCCGGGTCGTGATTGTAAGGACGATTGACGTAAATGCAATCCCAAAAAGGGGGTTTCGCGTTTTGCGGCAGGCTCCGGGGGCACGTTTTTGTGATCGGCCGAGCGAAGTGTCCAGACCGCCGGTTGGGCGGCGACGGTGCGGAATTTGCAGATTTTTCCTCCGGCGCCGCGCCCGCTCGCGCGGGATAAAGCGATGCGCGTGCCGCGAGGAGCGCGACTGAGGATTCGTGCGGCCAACGGCTGATATTTACTGACAATTACTACCCAGATTACCCCAGCCAGACGGACGTGACATGGCCAAGAAACCGCCCGCAGTCGCCGGAAAGTCGTTGGTGATCGTCGAATCGCCGGCCAAGGCGCGGACCATCAGCCGGTTTTTGGGCAAAGATTACGTCATCGAGGCCAGCATCGGACACGTCCGTGACTTGCCCCAAGGCAAGAAGCAAATGCCGGCCAATCTGAAGGACGAAGAATGGGCCTACTTGGGCGTGAACGTCCATGAGGACTTCGAGCCGGTCTACATCGTTCCGCCGGGAAAAAACGAGCAGGTCAAAAAGCTCAAGTCGATGGTCAAGGATGCCAGCGAACTCTACCTGGCCACGGACGAAGACCGCGAGGGAGAGGCCATCAGTTGGCATCTGCGCGAACTGTTGAAGCCGAAGGTACCGGTGCGCCGGCTGGTGTTTCATGAAATCACCAAGGAAGCCATCGAAGAGGCCCTGGCCTCGCCGCGCGACATCGACGACTCACTGGTCCGCGCCCAAGAAACCCGCCGCATCCTCGACCGGCTCTACGGGTACGACGTCTCGCCGTTGTTGTGGCGCAAGCTGGGCCGGCGCCTGTCCGCTGGTCGCGTGCAGAGCGTGGCGGTACGCCTGGTTGTCGAGCGAGAACGGGCTCGAATGGCATTCCGTTCGGCCACTTACTGGGACCTGTTGGGCACATTCGCCAACCGGGCCGGCAGCCAGCTTCAAGCCGCACTGATATCCGTCGACGGGCGGCGCATCCCGGCGGCCCGCGACTTTGACTCAGCGACCGGAAAGCTAAAAGACGCTGGGCTGTTGCTGCTGGACGAACCGGCCGCGGGGCAACTGGCCGAGCGGCTGCGTCGGGCGGAGTTTCGCGTCAGCGCGCTGGAAGACAAGCCGTACACCAGCAAGCCATCGCCGCCGTTTACCACCAGCACGTTGCAGCAGGAAGCCAGCCGCAAACTCGGCTTCACCGCGCGGCGCACGATGCAGGTGGCACAGAGCCTGTACGAGAACGGCCACATCACCTACATGCGTACCGATTCGACCACGCTGGCCGACGTGGCGGTCGAGGCGGCGCGCGAGTTGGTGAGGACAAATTACGGCGCCGATTTTTTACCGGACAAGCCGCGCCAGTATCGCACCAAGGTAAAAAACGCCCAAGAGGCGCACGAAGCCATCCGCCCGGCCGGCCATCCCTTCGAAGTCCCTGAAAAACTGCAAGGGGAACTTTCCGGGGATGAATTCAAACTCTTCGAATTGATTTGGAAGCGCACCATCGCCAGCCAAATGTCCGACGCCCGCGGCCGGCGGATCACGATTACCGTCGAGGGAGGCGGAGCGACGTTTCAGGTCAGCGGCCGAACGATCGACTTTGCCGGCTACCTGCGGGCGTATGTCGAAGGTTCGGACGATCCGCAGGCCGATTTGGCGGATAAAGAAATCGTGCTGCCGTCGGTCGAAGTCGGCGAGATGCTCGATTGCCGCGACTTGGAAACTAAGAGCCACACGACACAGCCGCCGAACCGTTACAACGAAGCCAGCTTGACCCGGGCGCTGGAGGAACGCGGCATCGGCCGTCCCAGCACGTACGCATCGATCTTGGACACCATCCAAGCCCGCGATTACGTCTTTAAGAAAAAAGGGGCCCTCGTGCCCACTTGGATCGGCATGGCCGTGGCGCAACTGCTGGAGCAGCATCTGGCGTATCTGGTCGATTACCAGTTTACGGCTCAAATGGAAGAAGACCTCGACGCCATCAGCCGCGGCGAAGCGGAACACGTCGCGTACTTGCGCTCGTTTTACTTCGGCAATGGGCAGGCAGGCCTGCAAAAACTGCTGAAGGACAAGGTCGAAGAGATCGATCCGCGCGCGGCCAGTCAGATTTTGCTCGGCCGCCCCGAGGGCGAAGGCGAAGCCGGCGAGGAGATCTACGTCCGCGTCGGCCGCTACGGACCGTTTTTGCAACAAGGCGAACGCCGCGCCAGCTTGCCCGATGAGTTGCCACCCGACGAACTGACGATCCCCCGGGCGTTGGAAATGCTCGATCAAGCGGCGCAGGCCGACGAACCGTTGGGCATCTGCCCCGAAACGCACAAACCGGTGTTTTTAAAGGTCGGCCGCTTCGGGCCCTATGTGCAGCGAGGTACGGCCGAGGACGACGAGAAACCGAAAAACGCCTCGCTACTCAAAAGCATGCAGCCGGAAGAGATCGACCTGGCCACGGCGCTAAAGCTGCTTTCGCTGCCGCGCGAACTGGGCGAAAATCCGGCCAACGATCAAATGGTCACCGCGTTCAACGGCCGCTACGGGCCGTACGTGAAATGCGGTGACGAAACGCGTTCGTTGCCAGCCGAGACTTCGCCGTTGGACGTCACGTTGCGGGACGCGCTGGCGCTGTTGGCCGAGCCGAAGAAGGGCCGTCGTTCCTTCGGCGCCGCCCGCGAGCCGCTCAAGGAACTGGGGGTTTCGCCGGTCACGGGCGAAACCGTGAAATTGTTCGAAGGCCGCTACGGCCCCTATGTGACCGACGGCACGACCAACGCCTCGCTGCCGGGGGGCGCATCGCCCGATGAATTGACCCCGCCGCAAGCGCTGGATTTGCTGGCTGCGCGGGCCGCCAAAGGGCCGGTCAAAAAGAAGAAAACCGCGAAGCGCAAAACCTCCACCGGCAAGAAAAAGGCGAAAGCCAGTTCCAGTCCGAAGAAAAAAACCTCAACCCGAAAGACCCCGACGAAGAAGAAATCCACCGCCCAGGCGCGTGGCGGCAAAAAAACCTCGTCGGCCGGCAAATCAACGGCCAAGTAAGCAGCAGCCGGGCAATCGGCTATCGACGCCGGGTGGCACCTGGATGGGCGTGATTTGCATCGCCCTTGTGACCCCGCGCCTGCATACACCTGCCAACTGCGCGATTTCACTTCGGCCGTACACCTGGCCGCATGACTCACGACTTCGCTCGGCGAGCGGACTATAATGGGAACCGCGTCCTGCTCCGCCCCAACGCGCCCTGGGGGGGCGGAATGTAAACTTGGGGACGCCCGAACGCGGATATGATATTGCGTTTTGAAGCCAATTGAACGGTGTTGTTCTGAAAATCGCTTTGGATCGGATATGATTTGCGTCAGCATCGGCCGCGGACGGCATCGTCACGTCATCGCGGAACATCGTCATCTGGTCCAACAGGGCGCGAAGCTGGTCGAACTGCGGTTGGACTATATCAACGGGCAGGTGAACCTGCGGCGGCTTTTGGCCGACAAGCCCTGTCCGGTGATCATCACCTGCCGGCGTGAACAGGATGGCGGAAAATTTTCCGGCAGCGAAGAGCAGCGGATGCTGCTGTTGCGCACGGCGATTGCCGAAGGCGTCGAATATGTCGACCTGGAGGAGGACGTGGCCGGGTCGATCCCGCGATTCGGCAAGACCAGGCGGATCGTCAGCGTGCACGACTTCCGCAAGACGCCCGACGACTTGGAGGCCATCCACGCCGGATTGGTCGACAAGGGGGCGGACATCGTCAAGCTGGCCACGCTGGCCAACCAACCGCACGACAACGTGCGGATGCTGCGGCTGATTTCCCAGTCCAAAGTGCCCACCATCGGGCTGTGCATGGGCGACATGGGCGTGCCGTCGCGGCTGTTGTCCGGCCGCTACGGGTCGCCGTTCACCTACGCCACGTTTCATCATGAGCGCGCCTTGGCGCCGGGCCAGCTCAGCTTTCAGCAGATGACGGACAACTATCGTTACGACGGCATTACGCCGGAAACCGGGCTGTACGGCGTGATCGGAGACCCGATCGGCCACAGCCACAGCCCTTTGATCCACAATGCGGCCTTTGGAAAACTGAACCTCAACAAGGCATACCTGCCGTTCCGCATCCGCCGTGAAGACCTCGGCACGTTCTTCGAGGACGCGGCCGAACTGGACATCAAGGGGCTGAGCGTCACCATTCCGCACAAAGAAGCCGTGATGCCCCTGCTCACCCGCTCCGACAAGTGGGTGCAAGGCATCGGCGCGGCCAACACGGTGGTGTTCGACGACGGTCAACGGATTGGCTACAACACGGATTGCCCGGCGGCGATCGAAGCGCTGGAAGAGGCCGTCAACGAGCCGGCCGGCGACAAGAGTCCCCTGGCGCACCGTGTCGCGCTGATCCTGGGCGCCGGCGGGGCGGCGCGGGCCATCGCCTATGGGTTGATGCGTTGCGGCGCGCACGTGGTAATCGCCAGCCGCAGTCTGCCACGCGCCGAAGAACTGGCCAAAGCGCTCAAGTGCAAGGCGATCGATTGGAGCGTCCGCCACGCCGTCACGGCCGACGTGTTGATCAACTGCACGCCCGTCGGAATGCACCCGAACGTCGACGAAGCGCCGTACGATAAGCACCGTTTGCGCCCCTCGATGATCGTCTTCGACACCGTTTACAATCCGGAAACCACGCTGTTGGTTAAAGAAGCCCGCGCGAGGTGCTGCACAGTGGTTACCGGGGTGGCCATGTTCATCCGGCAGGCGGCGCTGCAATTCAAACTGTTCACCGGGCGGGACGCGCCCACCGAACTGATGCGCGACGTGTTGAAACGCGCGATCGGGCCGGCCAAATACTAGCGAGGCATGATGCGCATCGTCTTGATCGGCTACCGCGGCGCCGGCAAATCGACAGTGGCCCGTGAATTGGCCACGCTGCTGGATTGCGACTGGGTCGACGCCGACGACGAGATTGAAGCACGGGCCGGCAAGTCGATCGCGTCGATCTTTGCCGACGACGGCGAAGGGCATTTTCGCGGCTTGGAAACCGCGGTGCTCCGCGATCTGTGTGCCCGCGAGCGCATCATCTTGGCCGCCGGGGGTGGCGCCGTGCTGCGCGAAGAAAACCGCGACCTGCTGGCCGCGGGCGGCAAGATCGTCTGGCTGCGCGCCGCCCCGGAGACGATCATCGCCCGGTTGCGCGCCGACGCCGGCACGGCCGCGCGTCGCCCTTCGCTGACCGGCGGTGGCACGGAAGCTGAAATCGCGGAATTGCTCGAGCAACGGACGCCGATTTACCGGCAGTGCGCCGACGTGACGGTCGATACGGATCCATGCGCGCCAGCCGATGTGGCCGCCGAGATTCTCCGCCAACTCAAATTGGATTCCTAACGCAACGGGCGCCGGCGTGGATATCTTTTGGCTGGTATGTCTGTTCGTCGCCGGGGCTTGTCTGGGCCGGTTGGCAAATATCGCGATTTATTCGATTCGCGTCCCGCCGCGGCCGCCGGACATGCCGCCCCGCTCACGACCGCTCTCCAGCCGGCGTCCCGCGGATTGGATTCCGATCGTCGGTTGGTTTTTCCGCGCTCGCGATTCCGGTCCCGGCCCGGCGGGCGCCTGGAAGCGGCCGCTGGTGGTGGAATTGTTCGCCGCCGCCGGCGTCGCCGCTCTCTATTGGTGGGAAGTAGAGCAAAAGGGGCTGCTGCCGCCGGTGGGGCTCGGTCGGATGCTGTTTCCGGGCTTCATGCCACACCCCGACGGCATTTGGGTGCACGGCGATTTTCCACGGGTGCTGCACGTCCTCTTCGCCACGCACGTGGCGCTCGTGATGTTGATGCTGGTCGCCTCGCTGATCGACATTGACGAAATGATCATCCCCGACGAGGTGACGGTGCCCGGCGCCTTGGCCGCGTTGGCCGCGGCCGCGATTTTTCCCTGGGTATTGCTGCCGGGCATGACCTGGCCCGGCCCCGGCCGTGGTGTGTCATTTTTGACGTTGACGTTTCCCTGCAATTGGCCGCCGGTCCTGGATGGGGCGCCGCAGGTGACGTCGCTGGCGATCGGGCTGGCATGCTATTGGGCCTGGTGTGTCGCGCTGCTGCCTTGGCTGTGGCGGCCGGGCCTGGGCTATGGCCGCGCTGCGCGGATGCTGCTGGCCTACGTCCCGCGCCGGGTCAGTCCATTGATATGGATCGTGATGCCCTTGGCCGGCGGCTTGGTGATCGCCGGAGTCTGGTTCGCCGGCGGAGCGCGTTGGGCCGGTCTGTTGACGGCGCTGGTCGGCTTGGCCGCCGGCGGCGGTCTGGTGTGGATCGTCCGTGTTTTGGGCGGCGCCATATTGGGCCGCGAAGCGATGGGGTTTGGCGACGTGACGCTGATGGCGATGATCGGCGCGTTGTTGGGATGGCAGGCGGTGCTGGTGGTATTCTTTCTGGCGCCGCTGGCCGCGCTGCTGGTGGGCCTGTTGCAGTGGATCATCCATCGCGACAACGTGCTTCCCTACGGACCGTACCTGTGCCTGGCCGCCGTGGCGGTGATAGTCGGCTGGGTCCCGGTCTGGGAGCGGATCGCGCAGATCCTGCAGGTCGGCCCGCTGGTCCCCCTGGCGTTGTTGTTGTGCCTGCCCTTGATGGCCGTGCTGTTCTTTCTGGTCCGCGTCGTCAAGTCATTGTTTCAGCCGCGAAACACGAGCTAGATTGTTAGTAGGCAGAGCGCAGTAGGCGATAGGCAGATTCTCGCGGCAGCGCGTCACTGCCCTCTGCCTACTGCCCTCTGCCTACTTTCTCCGACATTGTGAATCATGCCGCTCATCACCACCATCCACGATCTTGCCGCCGACGCGGACGCCGTCCGCCGTGGACGTTACGGCGTGATTGAAACGGTAGCGGGGCGGTTTCATTGTTTACGGCTGCGGCCGTGGCCGAAACTGGTCTCTTGGCCCGAGCTGATCCCTGGCGGCGAGCGGCTCAGCCGCCGGCTTCCCGGTGCGCGGTGCCTGTTGTATTACAATCAACCGCGGCGGTTTCCGAATTTTCTGGCCCTGCGTTTCGTGGTCTCCAGTCCCGACGCCGGACTGGCCACGTCGCGCCGCGCGCTTGCGGTCCTGGATGAGATCGCCCGGCTGAAACGGACCGACGCCTTGCTGTGCGACGCGTTCAACTCGCGGATTTCTGACCGCCTGTTGCGCCGCTGGGGTTGGGAGCCGCACACCCTCAGCCGCTGGCACCGCAACTTCATCAAACGGTTTTACGGCGTCTACGAGCCGGCGGCCGCTGGCGATATCCGGGCGAAAGCCGACGATCCGCAAGCGCATTGCGTATCGATGTCCTAGGCGGCGGTAATTCGCCATAAAAAGTGGGTTTCGTCTCGTTCGCGAGATCGCCTTTCGTCCACCACTTCGCCCCCACGGTGCTCGCCTTCGGCGCGGCGTTGGCCCTGCGGCTAGTGCCACCAGACTACCCGACGGCGGCTGGCATTTGTGGACTCGCGCGCACAGAATGACTCGGCGTTCGGGGTCGAGTTGCAAGTTGATACGGAAATATACAAACGGACACAAATTCTTAGCGGTATCGATGTCACTCAACGACTATGATGATTGAGCGACATCATCGGTCCGAGCGAGCGGTTTCCGGCGCTCGAATTCGATCCGGAGTTGGGCGATTCGGTGTCGCCGCTGCTGCACGTCACCGCGGACGATGCCCCGACGTTGTTGATTCATGGAGACCAGGACGAACTCGTTCCGCTCAGTCACAGCGAGAATATCAAGCAGGCCTTCGAGGAGAAACAGGTCGTGCACGAATTGATCATTATCGAGGGTGCAGCGCACGGTTTTCGTGGTGAAGCACAACAGCGCGCTACGAAAAACATGGTGGAGTGGTTCCTAACGCACCTCCTCAATCGACCAGAGGCTGCGGCCCATTGAAGGGTGCGCCTTGCCAGCGGGAAGTAGCAACCACGGCACCAACACTCTTGCGGGGCGCGGCCGCGTGTGGGTGTCACATTTGTAGGTAGAGTTTCGTGTAGTTCATCCGAATGGACCAGATAGCTGAGAATTCACGACCGTTTACGGTCGTTGGCCGCCGTCAGGCGGTATTAGGCCCGGCATTTATGCCGGGTACATGGATGCCCATTGATTCGTGGTTGTGCGCCGGCCGC
>Ga0214472_10001066_pt1 | contig 31662 bp, 25 predicted proteins | sample RVTome_6_FD_207662 | JGI IMG/M metagenome (GOLD analysis project Ga0214472, IMG submission 207662) | Soil microbial communities from uranium-contaminated site in the Upper Colorado River Basin, Wyoming, United States - RVT140D175 | ecosystem: Environmental > Terrestrial > Soil > Contaminated >...
AGCCGTCCGAGACCTCCTGCGCCAACGCGACACCAACTACGTCACCCCGCTCCTCTTCAACCCCGTCACCCCGTGACCAACCGCGAAATGCGGTAAACGGGTACGAATTATCTATCGCCCGAACCACTTGCGGAGTTTGTATAAAGTGGTGTCGCGCCCCGCCGTGGCGATGGAATCGGTCAGCGGAATGTCCTTGGGGCAGACCTTGACGCAGTTCTGGCTGTTGCCGCAGGCGGCGATGCCGCCGGGGCCGCTGAGCACCTCGAGCCGCGCGTCCCGGTCGACCTGCCCGATGGGGTCCGTGTTGAACAGAATGGCCTGGGAAATGGCGGCGGCGCCGAGAAAGCCGGTGGCGTCGTTGAACTGCGGGCACGCCTCGAGGCAGCAGCCACAGGTCATGCAACGCGACAGCGGATAGGCCTCCTCCTGGGTCTGCGGTGTGACCCTCGGGCCCGGGCCCAGATCGTGATAGCCGTCCACGCGGACCCAGGCCTTCACCTTCTTCAAGGCATTGAACATGCGGGTGCGGTCGACGACGAGATCACGGACGATCGGGAACCGGGACATCGGCCTCAGTTCGATCCCGGTCGGCGATTCCTGGAGTAGTCCCTCGACCAGCGCCGAGCAGCCCTGACGCACGTGGCCGTTGATGAGCATGGAACACGCCCCGCAGACCTCCTCGAGACAGCAGGCGTCATAGGCGACGGGGGTGGTCGCGTCTTTGTCGACGGTCGTCGGGTTGGCGGCGATGCGCTGCAAGACGGTGGTGATGTTCATGCCGTCTTCGTAGGGCAGCTCGAACGTCTGCCAGTAGGAGCCGCTGTGGGGGTTGTCCTGGCGCTGGATCTTGATCTTGAATTTCCGGTGGGCCATGGGCGCTTCGCCTGAATTATGAATTCAGAATAATGATGAATTCAGAATCGCAACAGGGACAACCACAAGAGCCACGCCCTGTTTCCGTCATGCTGAATTCTGGATTCTCAATCCTCAACGGCTCGTGCCTGCCGCAACGGCATTCGTCGGTTTCCCGAACGCCCGCTCGCGGCCTTGCATTTCCTTCCACACTTTCTCAATGATCTCGGCCCCTTTCAGCCCGTAGGTTCTAGGACGCGGCGGGATCAGGCTCAGGTCCACCTCCTCGTAGCTGAGATCCGGACCGCCGGGCGTGTACTTTGCGATCGTGGTCTTCAACCAGCGGTCGTTGCGCTCCTTGAAGGCCAGGCACCATTTGCGGGCCTGTTCGTGCAGCTTCTCCGGATCGTCCGCATCCGGCGACGGGATCTGGCATTCCGGTTTGTAGTGGGCCCCGCGGCACTCGTCGCGCTGAAGCGCTCCTTTGACAATGACGCGGGCCACGTCCAGCATGTCCCCCAGAGCCCGGGTGAAACTGAGGTTCTGGTTCGTCCAGTCGGAGCGGTCGGAGAGGGCGACGTTCCGATAGCGGTCCTGGAACTCCTCGATCTTGTCCAGCGTGGTCTTGAGGTCCTTGTTGTTGCGCACCACGGTGACATTGCGCGTCATCCAGTCGCCGAGTTCCAGGTGCATCGTGTACGGGTTCTCGGTGCCCTGTTTTTCGATCAGCTCCTTCATCCGCTGCTGATGCGGCTTGACCGACTGGTCGAACAAGGCGACCGGCTGATCACCCGCGTTTCCCTTGGTCAGCGACTTGAGCCAGTTCTCGATGCCGGGCGCGACGATCAGACCGGAGAAGACGCAACTCAACAGTGAGTTGGCCCCCAGGCGGTTCGCGCCGTGATACTGATAATCGGCCTCGCCGATGACGAAGATCCCGGGCACGTTGCTGTGCTGGTTGCGCGGCGAGCCGAGGACGAGGCCGCCGGCATCGTCGTCCTTCTCGTAGTCGACCCAGAGGCCGCCCATGAAGTAGTGCACGGCGGGGAAGATCTTCATCGGCACCGTCCGCGGGTTGACGCCCTGGAACTTCTCGTAGATCTCGAGGATGCCCTCGAGCTTGTGGAGCGTCTCGGAGGGCAGTTCCGTGACGTCGAGGTAGACGCACTGGCGGCCTAGCTCCACGCTGAGACCCTGGTTTACGCACACGTCGAAAATCTCGCGGGTGGCGATGTCGCGCGGCACGAGGTTGCCATAGGCCGGATAGCGCTGCTCGAGGAAGTAATAACGCTCCTTGGCCGGGATCGTCGTCGGATCGCGGTCGTCCTGCGGCTTTCGCGGCACCCAGACGCGGCCGCCCTCGCCGCGGGCGCTCTCGCTCATCAGCCGCAGCTTGTCCGTGCCGGGGATGGCCGTGGGGTGGACCTGGACGAACTCGCCGTTCGCATAGTTGACCCCGGCCCGGTAGGCACGGGCGGCGGCCCCGCCGGTGCAGATCATGGACATCGTGCTTCGGCCGAAGACCAGCCCGCAGCCGCCGGTCGCGAGCACCACGGCGTCGGCCGCGAAGGGCCGGATGTCCATGCTGAACATGTCCTGGGCCACGACACCCCGGCAGTGGCCGTGGTCGTCGAGAATCGGCCCGAGGAACTCCCAGTATTCGTGCTTCTCGACGAGGCCCTGCGTCTCCCAGTAGCGGACCTGCTCGTCGAGGGCGTAGAGCATCTGCTGCCCGGTCGTGGCGCCGGCGAAGGCGGTCCGTTTGTAGAGCGTTCCCCCGAAGCGCCGCTGGTCGCGGTAGCCCTCGGGGGTGCGGTTGAAGGGGACGCCGCAGCGGTCGAGCAGGTCGATGACCCGCGGACCCCAGTCGCACATCTCCTTCACCATTGGCTGATGTTGGAGGAAGTCGCCCCCGTAGACCGTGTCGTCAAAGTGCTTCCATTCCGTGTCACCCTGCTGGCGGGTGAGGGGATTGACCGAGTTGATGCCGCCCTGGGCGCACACGCTGTGGGAGCGCTTCACGGGCACCATGCTGATGAGGTACACGTGGATTCCGGCCTCGGCGAGCTTCATGGTGGCGGCGAGCCCGGCCAGCCCGCCTCCGACGACGACTACGTGTTGTTGGGCCATGGCGTCCTTCTTGCGTTACTCGTAGCTACCAGTCTACCAGGACCTGCCCGGCGCGAGATTGCGTCGCGGGTCATTCCCGGGGGAACCACGTCCCATGAGGCCGACGCGGCCATCAGCGTATTCTGGACTCCCGTATCGCGCCCCCAACTCCTGCGGACCTGCGCCACCCGCTCCCGGACAAAGGTGCGAGAAGGGATCCTCGCACCAGGACCTACCCGGACTCGGCCGGTATCACGGAGGCTGGGCGCTCACGTGCGGTTGCGGCTGTGCGTCGTTCACGTCGAAGGTCCTGAAACCGGTCAGTGCGCCGAGGCCGACAAGGGCCAGAAAGACTCCAAACACGGCGCAGACGTAGCCGGACACCTGCTGGGTGCGCGGCTTGATCGTGATGCCCCAGGTGATCAGCGCCGTCCAGATTCCGTTGGCCAGATGGTAAACGCTGGCGAGGATGCCGATGGCGTAGATCGGCGCAATCCACGCACCGGCCTGGATGGCTTGCGCGGTCGTCACGGCGGCCGCCGGCGCCCCGGTGTCGCTGTGCACGTCGAACTTCCCACCACCCAAAGGAGCGCCCAACCAGTGCATCTGGTACACGTGGTAGAGAATGAACACGAAGGCGATGTAACCGGTGATTCGCTGGAGCGTGTAACGGATGTTCGGGCCATAACGATAATGGCCCGGGTTCGGGATCCCCTCGAACGCAATGGCGACGCCGAGAAGTGCGTGGAAAAGCAGCGGAACGAAGATGAAGAGGACCTCTACCGGAACCAGCAGCGGCCCGAGGGCGTGAATGCGCTCCACCGACTTCTGGAACTCCGCGCCGCCGGCGAGCACCGACGCGTTCGTCGAGAGGTGGAGGACCAGAAACACTCCAACCGGTACCAGCCCCAGCAGCGAATGTAGACGACGGATCAGGAAGAAATGCTTCTCGCTGAAGCGGCTCGTTTGCGGTTCGTCGTCGGCCACCAGTGGCTCCTGCCTTCTCGCGCGGGAAATCGGTCGGGTCGTCGGCGGACGCCGCCCGCCGACGAAACCACCGATTATAAAACGGTCAGGACCGCGTGCAATCCTCCCCAGCGTGAAACATCGATCTGGCGTGCGACGCGATCAGCGGCGCGCCACCGAGCCGTTGCCGCCGGCCCACCGGCATCCGGACAGCAGTTCGCCCCGCGGGCCGCGCGACCGTCCCCGCATCGGCCCGTGTCAACCGGCTGTCGCCCATGCCTCCGACCCGCTTGACCCCCGCGCGCCGCGTCGATAGGTTTACCAACGAGGAGCGCGAGATACCGGACTCGCTTGACCCCCGCGCGCCGCGTCGATAGGCTTGAATTGTGCCTGTTGTGAATCGAGCTTCAACGAGCACGGCCTGGCCGTGGCTGCGGCCCGGTTGGGGCCCGACGGTGCGGCGGCCCCACCCGCTCGGGCCCGCGGTGGAATTGGCGATCCCGCTCCACCCGCTACGTGCTCGGCTGACGGCGGGGCTCGTGCTGCTAGCCTGTGGGACTGTACTGGGGCTCGCGGCCGCGCTTCGACCCGAGGCCTCCGGGTTCGGATCGCACCGCCAGCTCGGCCTGGGTCCATGCAGCGTGCTGGCCCTGACCGGGTATCCGTGCCCGACCTGCGGCATGACGACCGCGTTCGCATACGCCGTTCGCGGGAGAGTGGTGGCCGCGTTCCAGGCCCAGCCCGCGGGCGCGGCGCTGGCGCTGACGACGGTCGTCGCCGGGTTGCTTTCGATGTGCACCATCGTGACGGGCCGCGTCTGCACCGTGAACTGGTACCGGTTTTCCCCGATGTGGGTTCCGATGATCCTGGCCGCCCTGATTCTGCTTGGCTGGACGTACAAGCTCGTCGACGGCATCGCCGACGGCCGATTTCCAATGTAGCCCCGGTTGGCCCGCCACTCATGCAATTCCGATCGTCGACGACACACGACATGGGCCGCGCGGCGCAGAGGTGCGCTGCCCGGCTGGTCCTCTTCGGACTCCTGTCGCTGGTCGGCGCGTGCAACCTCCTGACGCCGATCGTCTTTCTCGGCGAGCACAAGAAGCGGGTCCACCCGGAGTTCGACAAGCTCCCGGGCAAGCAGGTGGCCGTTCTGGTCTGGACCGATGCATCAACGCAGTTCGATTATCAGTTCGCCCGGATCGAGCTGGCCACCTACCTGGCCGACAAGCTCCAGACCGAGTTGTCACAGCGCGACCAGGGCACCGTCCTGGTCGACCCCCGCGACGTCGATGACTTCCTTCAAAGCCATCCTGAGGCGCAGGTGGACCCGTATCAGGTCGGCCGCCAGTTCGATGCGGACTACGTCATCTTCATCGAGGTCCTGCGGATGCAGATACGCGACCCGGACCAGCCGCAGTTCCTGCGCGGCCGGATCGAGGCCTCGGTGAGCGTGCACGACATCCGAACCGACCCTGACCTGCCCCAGCGGTACGAGCTTACCCCGGTGGCCTGCTTCTACCCCGATGACCAGGCCGTCCTGCACACGGCGACCAACTCGACGCTGATCCGAGAGGCGACGTACCGGAAGTTCGCGGAGGTCGTCGCCAGGAAGTTCTATGAGCACCTCGTCGATTTGTAGGACCGTGTCGCCGCGACTCGCGGGCCGGTGGGGGCTCGTCGTCGCGCTCGCGCTGCCTGCCTCGGGCTGCACGTACTCGGGTGGCGAGCTGCTTTTCGCGTTGGGATTCGGATCGGGTCGAAAGGTGCCGGCCGAGTTCCGTCTGACCGACGCGCCGCTGATGATCTTCATCGATGATATCCACGAGCACATCGACTGGCCCCCGGCCCGGCGGGCGTTGTTCGACGAGCTCTCGCAGGAGCTCCTGCGGCATAAGGCGGCAAAGAAGATCATCCCGCTCGCGACCCTCGAGCAGTTGCAACAGAGCGTGCCGAAGTTCGATCAGCGCGGCTGCCGCGAGATCGGTGAGATCGCCGGGGCCGAACAGGTCCTTTGGCTCGAGGTTCGTGACTTCGTCGCAGACGAGGAGATCTTCGACGCCAATGACGCCGCGTACGTCGCGGTCACGGTCAAGGTCATCAACGTCCGCGAGACCAAGAGGCGCTCGCGCGTGCGGCTCTGGCCCGTGAGCCCGGACGGCCACCTCGTCACCGCGAGCATGTCCGGGAGCGAGGTTTCGATCAAGAAGGACAAGGACGATATCGTGGAGGAGCTCGCCAAACGGCTGGCCGCGGACGTGGCGAGGCTGTTCTACGATCATCGGGCGCCGGAATTCGAACGACCGCCATGATGCACGTCGGTCACGTGCTCGACGCCGCAGCAGGTTGGGAGCAGCGCGTCGCCATCGCCCAACTGGCCGATCGACTCCCGTCCGACCGGTTTCAAGTGTCCGTGGCGGCGATCGATCCGCTTCCGGCGGACTGGAAACGGTCGCTCGGTCTGCCGGTACGACTCGTCCCGCGGCGTGCCCGGTTCTCTGCTCTGGCGGCGCCGGCATTGTCCAGGTTCCTCGACGCCAAGCGGGTTGACGTGGTCCATGCCTGGGGCAGTCACGCCGCCGCGGCGGCCCGGGCCGCGACCGCCCGCCCGCTTGTGATTGAACTGTTCGATCCGGTTTCGGCGGCGACCGGCGTCAAAGTCCTCCGCTCACTCGCCCGCCCGCGAGGTTTCGGTATCGTGTGCGCATCCGAGATCGTCCGGCGGCGGCTGATCGAGGGCGGAGCGCCCCCCGAATCGACGGTGCTCATCCGCCCCGCCGTGGACTTCGCGCAGATCACGAGGTGGAGGCGCGGCGGCGTTCGCGACGAGCTGGGACTGTCGCGATCGGATCGTGCGATCGTTGTACCGGAGCCGATCCCCCACGCCGATGGTCACATCGACACGTTCCTTGCGGCCGCGATGCTCAACACGCTCTCCGGCGATCTACGTATGATCGTCCCCGGCGTCGGGCGCGAACAGGACAGACTCGCCGAATTGGACCGGTCCCTTCCGATCCCGCAGACGCTGGTCCGCCCGGGTGACCGCGTCCCGACGGAACAGCTCGTCGCGGTCTCCGACGTGCTCGTCGTCGCCGCGCGGGGTGATGTTCCGACGACCGAGATCACCTGGGCCATGGCGGCGGGCGTTGCAGTGATCGGCAGCGCCGTCTACGCCGTGTCCGAGATGCTCGCCAGCCGGGTCAACGGCCTGTTGTTCAAGCAGCTTCCGGGCAAGAGCATGGTGACGGCGATCGCCAGGCTCTTGCAGGACGTCGACGCACAGGCAATGGCCCGTGAGGTAGCCCGCGGACAGGCTTACGAGGTGTTCGGGCTCCGCCGATTCGTCGAGCAGCACGTGCGGCTCTATGAGAACGTGCGCGCCGGGAGGCTCCCGGCCGACGGAATCGCCGACCCTGCCCGGTCGGCATAGGATCACATCGGTGTACGAACGTGGGTGGGAGAGCCTGTCGGAGCCGCGCCCGTCAGGAAGCGGTCTTGGCGACTTGGTGGGAAACCGCTCGCTGAACCGCGCGGCTCGGTCTGCACACACGGCCTCTCACGCACGTTCAAACGCGAGCGTTCGTGTGAACTCCAGGAAGTCTCATGAGTGAAGCAGCGGGAGAAAGAGCCCTCGATCCGCGGCTGGCCCGATACGCCCGTCAAATCCTGTTTGACAAGGTCGGCGTCGAGGGGCAGGAGCGGCTCGGGGCCGCGCGGGTCGTGCTCGTGGGTTGCGGGGCGCTTGGTACCGTGCTGGCGAACACGCTGGTGCGGGCCGGGGTCGGACATCTGCGCATCTGCGATCGGGACTTCATCGAGCCCGACAACCTCCAGCGGCAGGTGCTCTTCGACGAGGACGACATCGCCGCCAACCTGCCCAAAGCTCAAGCCGCCGCGGCGAAGCTCGCCCGCGTCAACAGCGCCGTGATCGTCGAGCCGGTCGTCGCCGACGTCAACGCCGGGAACATCGAACACCTCGCCGAGGGCGCCCACCTGATCCTCGACGGGACCGACAACTTCGAAACGCGGTTTCTCATCAACGAGCTCGCGGTCAAATCGAGCCGGCCGTGGATCTACGGCGCCGTCATCGGAGCCACGGGACTGTGCATGACGATCGTTCCGAACGACACGCCGTGCCTGAAGTGCGTCTTCGAGCAGATCCCGCCGCCGGAGATGAACCCTACCTGCGACACGGCCGGGGTGCTCGCGCCGACGGTCAACCTGGTCGCGAGCCTCCAGGCCATCGAGTCGATGAAGCTCCTGCTCGGGCGCAACGACGAGATCAACCGCTCCTTGGTCCACCTCGATGCCTGGTCCGGGCGATTGGTGAGCCTGAACGTGCAGCGGGCCTACGACGAGGGCGACTGCCCGTGCTGTAAGCGGCGAGAATTCCCCTACCTGGACGGCGAGGTCGGCAGCGCCGCCACGACGCTGTGCGGCCGCGACGCGGTGCAGGTCAACGCCCCCACGCAGGAGCCGATCGACCTCGCGTCGCTCGCCAGGAAACTCGAGCCCGTCGCCCGCGGCGCCGTCCGCCAGAACGCCTACATGCTGCGGGCGAATCTCGACAGTTGCGAGTTGACGCTGTTTCCCGACGGACGGGCCATCGTCAAGGGAACCTCAGATCCCCAGCGGGCCCGGAGCCTGTATGCGAAGTACCTCGGAGCATAGGCCGGCGCACGCCGCAGATGTCAGCCCTCCGGCCGGGAGCGCGATCCGCCTTCCGCGTGACGTGGCTGACCGCCTCGTCGAGCATGCCCACCGCGCCTATCCCGCCGAATGCTGCGGCAGCCTCATCGGCCGGCCGGACGGCGCCGCGACGATCGTGCAGCGCTGCTTCCCCGCGGAGAACATCGCGCAAGCGGACCGCCGAAGGTCATATCAGATCGACTGGCGGAGCCTCTTCAATGCGTTCCGCGAGGCGCGAGCCGCGGGATTGAGGGTCGTGGGATTCTACCATTCACATCCCGACGGCTCCGCTGAGCCCTCCGTGCGCGACCAGGCCGAGGCGTGGATCGATCATCCCTACCTGATCGTCTCGTTGCACCCGCCGCAGCGGCCGCGGATTACGTGTTGGCGCCGCCGCGGTGACCAGACTCGCATGCTCCCGCAGCGCGTCGAGATCGAAGACCACCCGGGCCGCGAGGACTCCGCCGAACAGTCGGTTGAGTGACGGTCCCGGAGTACGGAATGCGCCCCCGGGCCGAATCCGCTCGATATGTCAGGGAGCGTGCGGCCGGGCATCCGCGTCCCTCGGCTGCCCGAACCGCACCTCCCTGCCCTCACAGCCCCTTGCCGCGGCTGTGCAAGCACGCCCGATACATTCCGGCTGGACGCCTGTTCCTTGCAGCGTTCGCCGTGGGGTCGTGTCTCGATCACCGCCCGGGCTCGGCTACCCGGTGAAACCGGATTCTTGCAATGCTCGGCTGATCCTGTGGAATATGCCCGACGACACGTCCCTGACGGCCCGGCTCCGGGACCGGCTGGAGGCGTAGCGGGACGCACGTTTTGATTCCGCGGGGCGGGAGTGGTGACCGGCCCGAGGCACCGATTTTGCCAAGAAAGCCGACGGCCAAAGCGTACCTCGATCTCGTCGCACCCCTCCGCGACGTGCTCTACCGGCACGCGCGGCGGACGGTCTGGAACGCGGCCCTCGTCGACGACGTGATTCAGGAGACGCTTCTGATCGCCTGGCGGGAGTTCACCCGCTACGAGCCCGGCACGAACTTCCGGGCCTGGGTGTTCCGCATCCTGGTCAACGTCACGTTCAAGTTCAACAAGCAGGAGGCCCGCCGACACGAGGTGGCCCTCCCCGATTCGGCGACGGATCTCTTTGCCGCGATCGAACGCGAGGAGGCGTGGGTCCGGCTCCTCGAGCGCCCCGAGATGCTGATGCAGCTTCTCGACGGCAGGCTGACCCGCGCCCTCCAGCGGCTCGGCGAACATGAACGGCAATGCCTCCTGCTACGCCTGTTGGAAGAGTTCACGTACAAGGATATCGCGTCGATGGTCGAGATCCCGGTGGGCACGGTCATGTCCCACGTACACCGGGCGAGGATCAAGCTCCGCGAGCGACTGGCCGAGTTGGCCGTCGAACAGGGCTTGATCAAGGAGTCCGCAAGATGAACTGCCGTGAAGTACGCAAGTGGATGAGCCCCTACCTCGATTCGGAGCTGGGCCAGACCAAGACCTTCGAGGTCAGCGAGCACCTGCGGACCTGTGCCCGGTGCGCCGCCCGGTTCGAGGCGGAGCGCGGCGTCGACGAACGCATGCGCGAGCGCCTCGCGGAGCCCGCCGAATCTCTGCCGGCCGACGTGTGGAGCCACGTCACCCGCGACATCACGACGCCCGCCTGGCTGCGGCGCCTCCATCAGGCGCGCGCCCAGCTCGCCGTGGCCGCTTGCGTGATCGTGGTGTTGGTCGGCGCGGCTTTGGTCTGGCTTCCTGTGCCGCGCAATCGGCCCCCGTGGGTCGTTGCCCAACTCGCGGTCGAGGCCCCGGGGCATCGGCCGTTTGTGGGCAGTGTCGCCGGCAGTGTGGCCGCCGTACGGATGCTGCGTAACGGCTTCGGCCTTCAACTACGCATGGAGCCCCTGGTCGTCGGTCCCCAACAGCACTATGACCTCCAACTGATCGGCGCCGCGCCTCGGTCCGACGGCCACGGCCGCGAGTTTCTCGAGGTGCGGCTCAACTGCTGCGGCAAGCCGGTAATGCTGCTCTTGGCCCGGCTCGGCGGCGGAGAGCTGCCCGAACCGTTCGACGCCGCACCGCTCGGCGGCAATGGACTCGCGTCGCGGCTTGACGACCTCAACATTGCCACGATGCAGACCGACACCTTCGTCGCCTTGGCCGCCTCACCACACCCCGTCGGCGACATTCTCGACCGCCTCACGGCGGTCTGATCGCCGGCGCACAAACCCAACGACCGGACGTGCCGCACCCGTTCCCAATTGTGGGAATCGGGGCGGATCGCGTGGAGCGGGGGCCCGGTACGCGCGTAGTATGGGTGGGCGCGGGAGTGCTGGGAGTACGTGTGTGCGGTGAATCGGCTGGGTCGGCACCGACGGTGCCGGCGGCCGACGCGGTTCGCCCTCCCGGCGGTCGCGTCGCGCTGGCATCCGGCCCGAACCCGGCCGCGGTTGGCTTTATTCATTCTTTTTCAACCGCGAAAGGGACACGTCATGAGTTCGCGCAGCCTTTCGGGAGTCTTGTTGCTGGTCTGGGTCTGCGCCGGGGGTCGGCTCTTCGCCGACGAACCGGCGGGAGGCGGGCACACGAGGGATGCGGGGGCGGTGATCCAGGCGGAGTCGGCCGAGCGGGCGGGGGACCTGCGCGAGTTTGAAGGTCCCTCGTTGGCAGAGCGGCCCGAGGTCATCCCGCTGCCGGTCGGGGCGAGGCCCGCCGAGGTAGTCGTGACCGCCGGGCCGGGGGTGACGGCGGCGATGCCGGGGGCTGTCGCCGCGGATACCGGTGGGCGGCTGGTGTATAGCAACACGCTCGGGACGTTTGTTCATACGCTCCGGGCGGGGCAGTTCATAGCGGATGATCTGTCGCTGACCGCGCCGCCCGGCTGCAACCTGCGTCGATACTCGTTCCAGGTTTCGCTCAAGGCGGACCCGGCGGGCATCGGCGGGCCGGTAACGGCGACCTTCGCTCTCCATGACACATGCCCGCAGGCCGGCGGGCAAATCGTTCCGGGGACGGGCGGCGCGGTCACGTTCAGCGGCGGGTGGGTGGATATCACGCCGTTGATCAACATCATCGTCTTGATCCCAGAGGGCTACGAAGTGCCTCTTCCGAGCACGGTCTGGCTCGCGGTGCGGTTCAGTCGCGACAACTGCGGTGTGGTGCTCGGCGCGCCGGCGCTCGTCGGCTTCTCCGATGACGCCTACGATTTTCCGCTGCTGAACTGTCGTGCGGGCGTCGGCGGGTTTCCGCAATTCCCGCACGCGAGCTTCAACGCGGAGGTGTACGTCGATTCCGCTTGCCCGCACGCGTTCCTGGGCTATCACAATATGGACCCCGGGGGACCGGGTAGGAGCTTCGGGGCCAATGTCCGGTACGCCGACGATATTGAGCTGCAGGGCGAATCGTGCAACCTTGTCGGGTATGAGATCGGCGTAAAGGGACTGGCCTCGTACTCTGTTGACCTGCGTCGCGACCGCGGCGGCTTGCCCGATGAGATCATCGCCGGGACGGGCACGAACTTCTTCGCACTTACCACCGCGGCGAAGATCCAGTATGTCCCCGTCGATCCGCCGATCCAACTCGACGGGCCGCCGAACCGGGTTTGGCTTTCCGTCAGGCCCAATACCTCAAACGGAAGGTGGATCCGAACCGGGCGGGATGCAACGGTGGGTCATACGGACGCGATGGTCGCGGTGGAGACGCAACCGGGAAGCGGGAGGTGGGAGCTGCGCACTGAAACGGACCACAACGACCCCGTCTACAGCGGCTACTACGCGGCGTTAATGTGCGAGGGCGATCCGCCTCTCGGCGCGTGCTGCGACATGTTCTTGCTGCAGTGCCAGGGAGGTGCTGACGATGGCGCTCGCTGCGGCACGCATGCCGGAGGTTGCGGCGAGGGCGGGAACTGCGAGCCGGTGTGCCGCGAGGTTCCGGAGATGAACTGCCCCTTCCCGCCCCGTGGTTTTTCGTTCGAGCCGAAGTGGGTGAAAGGCACGGCATGCGATCCCGATCCGTTTCCGCTTTCGTGCGGTGTCTCCGCCTGCTGCACGCCGGACGATACCTGCGAGAATCTCACCTTGAACGAGTGCTATGCCCTCGAACCCGTGGAGTTCGACCGGCTATGGCAGGGCGGGCTATATTGCGAAGTAGGGTTTCAGGACTGCCCGTTTAGCGCTTGTTTGCAGCGCCAGGGTGAGTGCCTGCTTGCGCACGAGTTTCCAGGCTGCCGCGATCCATATTGCTGTGAGTCCGTCTGCGCGGGCGACCCTTTCTGTTGCCGCGTTGAATGGGACCGCGCTTGCGTCGACGTCGCTACCGGGCTTTGCGCTTGGCTGACGGCAGAAAACGATGTCTGCGCTCCCACCGATCGCCTCGAGGGGGCGACGCTGGTGAGCGTGCCGGGCAGTGCGATCACACCGGGCTCGCTTGCCGGGACGGACCCGTCGGAACCGGGGTTCTGCTGTCATCGTGGCCCGGACCGGTTCTGCATGCGCGACAACGACATTCCCTGTTTTTCCGATCTGGATTGTCCGTTGCGGGATTGTCCGCCGCCCGATCCGCGGCCCGGCGCGCAGGGGTACGGGACGGTCTGGTACAGGTTTCTCGCCACGCACACTTCGGCGGAGTTGACCCTGGAATTCAGCGAGTTCCCGGTGACGCGGACGCTGCTTCAGGTGTTCGACGTAGGCGACCCGACGAGCCCGGAGAGCGCGTGCCATTCGCTGACACCGATGGCCTGCCTGGACGGTACGGCGGGCGGACCACATTCCGGTGCCGACAGGACTTCCGCCTTGTGCGTTCGCGACCTCGTTCCGGGCCGGGGATACTACGTCGCCGCCGCGGCGAAGACGGAGGAAGACCTGGGGCTGTATCGCCTGACGATCGACGCCCCGTGCGCGCCGCAGCGCAGGCTGGTCAACGACACTTGCCGCAACGCCGCGCCGCTCACCGGAAGTGTCGCCTTCAACCTTGACGAAGCGATCATCGAATGTCCGACGAGCGACTGCGGCGGACCGCTGCACCGCGACCTATGGTTCGACTTTGTAGCGCCCGAAGACGGGACGGTGGAGCTGAGCGCGTGCAGCCCTGATCTGATACCGGGCCAGCGGCCGTGGACGGTGATCGTTCGAGAGGGCTGCGAATGCGACGAGGGGGCACGGCCGGTCGTCCTCTGCGGCGATGTGGGGGACGAGCGCTGCCGCTCGAACTCCAGCGTGTCCTTCGAGGCCCGGAGCGGGCAATGTTACAAGATCCGCCTTGGCGCGAGATCCATTTCAGCGCCGAACGGCGAGATCTGCGTCAACTGCCGGCACTGCCCAAGGGCGACCGTGCGGTGGGACCGGCCGATCCTCGGTGGATTCGAGGACATGCGGCGGCCTTTCGACCCCCGAGATCCAGATGTGCTCGAAGGCATCGCCCTGCTCGGTGTTCAGGCATCCGAGGATGCCGATGACGCGTGCTGGTCGTTCTGCGAGACGTCGCTCAACCCAGATCTGCATCCACAGTATCCGCCCGGCATGGAGCACAACGGCATCAGCTTTATCGAGAACGCCGACAACTCCGAATATATCATCCACTTCAAGCGTCCGCTGACCCCCGGTGAGCAGACAACCGTAACCTACACCGACGACTACGGTACTGTCTCGAGAGCTCTTTTCGTCGTTCATCCGGGAGAGGTAAACGGCGACGGCGTCGCCGACGGCAACGATTTGCTTGCCTTCGCTGATGGGCTTCGAAAGTGGTGCTTCGGGCCACGACTCTGCTTGGACGGCCGGGACTACTGGCCCTTCATCGTGGACATGAATCGCGATGACCGGCTCACGGCTCAGGACCTGCTCGAATTGGTCGACCTGCTCGTCGGGGCCGGGTCGTATGAGCCGTGGCTGGGCAGCGTGGTACCGTTCGAGCCGGTTGAATGTCCGTAGGCGTTGCAGGTGTGACATGTCCGGCTCTAAGCCGGACATATCGGGTGGTGTTTCGGGCTTAGGTGTGACACCGATGCCGGCGGACGCGGCGGACATGCCCGGCTTGAAGGCCGGGCATGCCACCCATGGCCCGGCGGCGCTCGCAGCGAACATGCCCGGCTTGAAGGCCGGGCATGGCACGCGGAAACGGAATTGGGCACCTGGGGACGCGATTGGCACCCCCAACCCCCCTCGGTCCCCCCTTGGAAAGGGGGGAGGCAGGGTACCCAGCGATGGGATGGGCCACCCGATCAAATTGAGGTGATGGGCTGGCCGGTGGGGCCGGAGTAGGGGACCTTCACCAGGACCGCGGCGTAGATTTCGGCGGCGCCGCCTTGTCGCAACACTTTTGCGCATTCGGCGAGTGTCGCGCCGGTGGTTTTCACGTCGTCAATCAGTAGTAGCCGGGCTCCATCGACCTTGGCCCGACGGCGAAGGGCGAACGCGCCGCGGACGTTCTCCTGCCGGGCGGTGTGGCTGAGGCCGATCTGGTGCGGCCCGCCGCGAACCCGTCGCAGGAAGCGGGCCCGGCGAATGCCGGCGCGTCGGGCGACCTCGGCGGCCAGCACCTCGGCCGGGTAGATGGAGCGCCCGATCCGGTGGCGCCAGTGGGTCGGCACGACCTGAATGGCGTCGATGTGCGGTCGCCAATGGGCCGCGTCGACGGCCTGTGCCATCCAGAGGCCCAGAACGGAGGCGAGTTGATGCTCACCCTGGAACTTGAAACGTCGAAGAAGCGAACCCACGGATGTCAGCTCGCCGTTACTCCCACGGAAGGAGGCCACGCGGACGGCCCCATCGACGCGGGTCCGGTCGGCCCGGCACGCCCGGCACCGTCCGTCGACGACCTCGAAGGGCCCGACCGACCCGGCACAATTCGGGCAGAACAGGCCCGTTCGCTCGATGCGGGCGACCTCGCCGCACGGCCCGCAAAGCGACTCGCCAGCCGTCTCGACCCAATCCCGGCAGACCGGGCATTGGCGGGGGAAGAGGATGTCCAGGGCCACCTGCCCCGCGATTCGCGGCTGGAATCCGGCGGTTCGCGGCTTCTCTGTGGCCGATTCGTTCCGCTTCACAATAATTATCCGATAGCTACAATATACTTGGCGAAATGATTTTCCGCCCCGAAGCCGGCCCCGGCATCAGGATTGTCAGGCAAGAACGCATGATACCCAATCGAACCAGAGTGGCGACGCTGCCGTTGCTGATGCTCCTTGCCGCCGTCGCACCGGCCCAGACGCCGGTCAACCGAGTCGTTGTGAAAAAGGCCCAGGAGATTGACGCCCCGGCCACGATTCCGGTCGTGGGGACAGTGTACCCGAATCGGGTCAGTCGCGTGGGCTCGGAGGTCGCCGGGATCGTAGCGGAGATGGCGGTTCGGCAGGGCGACGCGGTCGAGGCCGGCGCGGTCCTCTGCCGGCTCAACGGCGACACGCTTCGGTTGCGACTCGATGAGGAGCGTGCCAGGCTCGAGGCACTCAAGGCCCGCCACGAGGAGCTTCTGGCCGGAACCCGCAAGGAGGAGCTGGAGCGCCTCCGAGCGCTCCGCGACGAGGCGGTTGCCGAGCATGATCGCTGGGCATTCGAGATGGACCGCATCACTCGCCTGTTCGAATCCAAGGAGGCCAACCCCAAGGAGTATCACGATACGCGGGCCAGCTTCCTCGCCGCAGAGCGGCGCAAGATCGCCGCCACGGCGAGCTACGACGAAGCGGTCGCCGGGCCGCGCAAGGAAGTGATCGCCCGCGCTGCGCATGACGTCGGTGCCCAAGGGGCGATCGTCGGGCGGCTGGAGAGCGACCTGGCGAAGACCGCGATCAGGGCGCCGTTTTCCGGATACGTTACCCAGCGGCTCGTCGAGGTCGGCGAGTGGATCGACGACGGCGAGGCCGTGGTCGAGCTGGCGGAGCTCGCGACGGTCCTGGTGCGCGTCAACGCGCCGGAATCGACGTTCCCCTACCTGAAAGTCGGCCGCAGCGTGCGCGTGAGGATCGACGCCCTCGATAAGACGTTCGACGGAACCATCCGCCATGTCATCCCCAGCGCAGACCTTACCGCCCGGACGTTGCCGGTCGAGATCCAGATCGGGAACGACGAAGGGCTCATGGCCGCCGGCATGTTTGCGCGGGCGACGATCCCCTCGGGCCCGCGGCGCAAGGCGGTGGCGGTGCCTAAGGACTCGGTCGTACAGAAGGACGGTGTGAACTACGTGGCGCAGGTGGTGTCCGGACAGGACGGATCGCCGAACGGGCTGCTCGTGCCGGTGACGCTGGGTGCGGAGGTCGAGGAGTGGGTGGCGATTACCTCCGGAAACATCCAGCCCGATTCGCCGGTCATCACCCTCGGCAGCGAGCGCATCCTGCCGTTTCCGACGCCGATCGAAGTGGTCGACGAGCTAGGCCGGCCCGTCGCGATGCCGGACGGGAAGGACAAACAGCCCGAGCAGTCGGCCGAGAAGGGCGGGGAGGGGGTCTGAATGGGGCTCATTCGGTTCGCAGTCGAGAACCCGGTCAAGATCACGGTTGGCGTGATCCTGCTTCTGTTGTTCGGGCTGTTGAGCTTGACGTTCGTGGGGATCCAGCTCACGCCGGACGTGGATCGTCCTCTGATCACGGTGAGGACGAGGTGGCCCGGCGCCAGCCCCCAGGAGATCGAGCGGGAGATCGTCGAGGAGCAGGAAGAGAAGCTCAAGAACGTCACCGGTGTGCAGAAGATGACCTCGAGCTGCAAGCAGAACGAGGCGACGATCCAGCTCGAGTTCCCCGTCGGCATCGACAAGGAGGTCGCGTTCCGCGAGGTGTCCGACAAGCTCCGCCAGGTCGGCGACTATCCCGAAGAGGTCGAGGAACCCACCGTCACCGCCACGGCGAACGATATGGAGCTGACCATAGCGTGGATGATCCTCTACTCCAGGGACGGCGTCGACGTCGCCACGCTGAAGACCTACATCGAGGACAACGTCAAGCCGATCCTCGAACGCGCCGAGGGCATCTCCGAGGTCGAGGTCTACGGTGGGCGGGAGCGCGAGATGCAGGTGGTGATCGACGCGCCCAAGCTCGCCGCACGCGGCCTGACGCTGCGCGACGTCGAGCGGGCGCTGCGCGCCCAGAACGAAAACAGCTCGGCCGGCACCGTCGCCCTCGGCAAACGGGACTACAACTACCGCACGATCGGCGAATTCACCTCGACGCAGGAGGTGGAAGAGACGGTGATCGCCTATCGCCGGGGCGGGCCGGTGCTCGTGCGCGACGTGGCCGTCGTCGTTGACGGCTTCAAGAAACCGATCAGCTTCGTTCGCAGCAAGGGCCGGCCCGTGATCGGCATGCCCGCGCGGCGGGAGATCGGCGCCAACGTCATCACGGCGATGGAGAACCTGAAGAAACAGATCGAGGCCGTCAACCGCGACATTCTCCGGCCCAAGGGCCTGAGCCTGGAGCTGACCCAGGTATACGACGAGACGACCTACATCTGGAGCGCGATCAACCTGGTGGTCAAGAACATCTTCTTCGGCGGGTTCCTGGCCGTCGTCGTGCTGCTCGTGTTTCTGCGCAGCACCAGCGCCACGGGCATCATCGCAGCGGCCATTCCGATCTCGGTCATCGGAGCCCTCCTGATCATCGCCCTGACCGGGCGGAGCATCAACGTCGTCCTGCTCGCGGGCATGGCGTTCGCCGTGGGGATGGTGGTCGACAACGCGATCGTGGTGCTTGAGAACATCTACCGCCACCGCTCGATGGGAAAGAGCAAGGTGCAGGCCGCCCTGGACGGCACCCGCGAGGTCTGGGGCGCCGTGCTGGCCAGTACCCTCACGACCATGGCGGTGTTCGTGCCGGTGATCACCATCGAGGAGGAGGCCGGGCAGCTCTTCAAGGACATCGCCGTGGCCATCACGAGTGCCGTAGGATTGTCACTCCTGGTGTCGATCCTCGTCATTCCGCCGCTGGCGTCGCGCTTCTTCAGCGCCTCCAAGGCGGCACAAACCGGCGAGCGGCCGTGGCGGCTGGCGCAGTGGGTCTCATCGCTCGTCACGAGCGTCAACCAGAGTGTGGGACGGCGCCTCGCGGTGGTGGCGGGAATCTCCGGGGCCGCACTGCTCGGCAGTTTTCTTCTCATGCCCGCGACCGAGTACCTGCCGGCCGGCAACAAGAACCTCATCTTCGGTTTTCTGTTTTCACCGCCGGGATACTCGGTGGAGGAGTTCCGGCGGATGGGCCAACTCGTCGAGGAGGGCGACCCGGACGAGCCCTACGACGGGATCCGGCCGTTCTGGGAGGCCGAGCTCGGTTCGGAGCTGGCCGCCAACCTGTCGCCGGTCGAGATGAAGCTGGGGCGCAACAACCAGATCACCCGTGTGATCCAGCCGCCGCCCATCGAGAACTTCTTCTTCGTGTCCTTCGACGGCGGGGCGTTCATGGGCTGTACTTCGAAAGTGGAATCGAACGTCAAGCCCCTCGAAAACGTGATGACCCGGGCCGCGTCGCGCATCCCCGGCATATTCGCCATGTTCAACCAGGCATCGCTCTTCCGCACCGGAAGCCTGCGCTCAGGCAACACCCTCGACATCGAGATCCGCAGCGCCAACCTCGGCGAGGTCGTCGCAGCCGCCCTCGCGATCCGGGGAAAGATCCAGGAGGCGGGGTACGCCTGGCCGTCGCCGTCGCCCGCGAATTTCGACCTGGGCCGGCCCGAACTGCAACTCGTGCCCGACCGCGAGAAGGCCGCCGACCTCGGGCTCGACGTCCGCGACCTCGGCTTCATCCTCCAAGCCGCCATCGATGGGGCGTTCGTCGGTGAGTTCAACGACCGCGGCGACCGGATCGACATGGTCCTCAAAGTCGCCGACACCGACCAGGCTACCTTGAACGAGATCGGGCAAATCCCGATTTTTACACCCTCGGGCCACGTCGTTCCGCTCTCATCCGGCGCGACGTTCGTGCGCACCACCGCCCCGCAAGAGATCAGCCGAATCGAGGAGATGCCCGCGGTGACCCTCGGTGTCAAGCCCAAGACCGGCGTGCCACTCCAGGAGACCATGTGGGAGATGGAGAACGAGATCATCAGGCCGCTGCGAGAGGCCGGGGCGATTCCGTCGTCGGTGATCACGACCCTCGCCGGGACGGCCGACAAGCTGACCCAGACGCAGCGGGCGCTGGTCGGCGACTTTCGCGGCCTAGTGCAGCGGCCGCAGCTCTTCGGATGGTCGGTGACGGCGTCGATGGGGCTGCTGCTCGCAATGATCGCGCTCGCAACCGCTGCGGTCCGGCTCGGCCTCGGCGGACGCGCAGCGACGACCGTGGGCGTCGGGTCCCTGGCGCTGGTGACCGCGGCGTTCCTGGCGGTCAATCCGGACTTCGCGTTGATGCTGCTTCAGTCGCGGGCGGTGCTGGCGCTGTTGATTACGTACCTGCTCATGGCCGCCTTGTTCGAGTCGTTCGCGTACCCCTTCGTGATCATGCTCTCGGTGCCGCTGGCGGCGGTGGGCGGGTTTGCGGCCGTGCGTATCGTGCACGAGGTGAGCCTCTACGACCCGACGTCGCCGATTCAGCAACTCGACGTGCTCACCATGCTGGGTTTTGTCATTCTGATCGGGATCGTGGTGAACAACGCGATTCTGCTCGTGCACCAGGCCCTGAACTACATGCGCGATGAGGGCATGGAGCCGTCGGCCGCCGTGGCCAAGTCGGTGCAGACCCGCACCCGGCCGATCGTCATGACCGCCACGACCTCCATTGTCGGAATGTTCCCGCTGGTGATCATGACCGGCGCAGGCAGCGAGCTCTACCGGGGCCTGGGAAGCGTGGTGGTCGGCGGCCTGCTCATCTCGACGATCTTCACGCTCGTGGTGGTGCCCGCGATGTTCTCGCTCTTCATGGACGCCCAGGCGTGGTTCTACCGCACGGCCGCCGCAACCGCGAAGTCCAGCGCCGGCCCGTCGTGGGCCACGCGCCCGGAGTTCGTGGACACGCAAACCAACATCTGACCGCCTTCGGCAAGGTGGCCTGTCCGCCGCCGCGTGGCATGTCCGCCGCCGGGTGGCATGTCCGCCCTTCAAGGCGGACATGTTCGTCCGGAGTCATCGTTCGGCGGATGGCCTTGCACGCTCCGGGCCAGCAGCGGCAGCCCCAGGAAGAAACATGCCCGGCTTCAAGGCCGGGCATGCCACCTCGCTGCGCATGCCACCCCGCTGCGCATGCCACCCCGCCGGGCATGCCATCCCGCTGCCCTGGGGTGGCATGTCCGCCCTTCAAGGCGGACATGTTGCTCCGGAGTCGTCGGTGGGTGGCATGTCCGCCCTTCAAGGCGGACATGTTGCTCGGGAGTCATCGGTGGGTGGCATGTCCGCCCTTCAAGGCGGACATGTTGCTCCGGCGTCGTCGGTGGGTGGCATGTCCGCCCTTCAAGGCGGACATGTTGCTCCGGAGTCGTCGGTGGGTGGCATGTCCGCCCTTCAAGGCGGACATGCTGGTCGGGAGTCATCGTTGGGTGGCACGTCCGCCCTTCAACGCGGACATGTTGGTCGGGAGTCATCGTTCGGCGGATGGCCTTGCACGCTCCGGGCCAGCAGCGGCAGCCCCAGGAAGAATCATGCCCGGCTTCAAGGCCGGGCATGCCACCCCGCCGGGCATGCCACCCCGCCGGGCATGCCACCCCGCCGGGCATGCCACCCGGGTTGACGTTCCTGGAGGCTCGGGCGAGACTTCGTTCCATCATGTCCGCCGCTCAGGTCAGGAAGTACAAACGCTGCAAGCGCTACAACATCCCGGGCCAGGCGCACGAGCTTACCTTCACGTGTTTTCAGCGATTCCAACTGCTCAACAGCGACCGGAGCCGGACGTGGCTTGTCGAATCCATCGGCAGAGCACGGGAGCGTTATGCCTTTGACCTCTGGGCATATGTCATTATGCCCGAGCACGTGCATTTATTGATGCTGCCACGTGGAGAGGAGTACATCATCAGCCGTATCCTCACGGCCATCAAGTGGCCCGTCGCCCGCAAGGCGCTTGAGGTGGTTCGCAACACATCGCCGGCATGGGCGGAGCGGCTGACGGACCGCCAGCCAAACGGGCGTGTCGACATGCGTTTCTGGCAGCGCGGCGGCGGATATGATCGCAACGTAACCAAAGAGACGACCCTTCACGAATGCCTGCACTACATCCACAACAACCCGGTGCGGCGCGGTCTGGTCGAGGATCCTGTCGAATGGCATTGGTCAAGTGCGCGTTGGTACTCCGGCGTTCGCGATGGGCCGTTGAGCATCGATGAGACCCTGCCGGCGGTTGTGTTCGACGCTGCCCGGAAATACGTTCGAGGATAACGGCCGAAGCCGCCTGCACCCGTCGTACCTTTGGGTGGCATGTCCGCCCTTCCAGGCGGACATGTTGCTCCGGAGCCGTCGGTGGGTGGCATGTCCGCCCTTCCAGGCGGACATGTTGCTCCGGCGTCGTCGGTGGGTGGCATGTCCGCCCTTCCAGGCGGACATGTTCGTCCGGAGTCGTCGGTGGGTGGCATGTCCGCCCTTCAAGGCGGACATGTTGCTCGGGAGTCATCGGTGGGTGGCATGTCCGCCCTTCAAGGCGGACATGTTCGTCCGGAGTCATCGTTCGGCGGATGGCCTTGCACGCTCCGGGCTAGCAGCGGCGGCCCCAGGAAGAAACATGCCCGGCTTCAAGGCCGGGCATGCCACCCCGCTGCGCATGCCACCCCGCTGCGCATGCCACCCCGCTGCGCATGCCATCTGGCTCTGCTACGCCGTCAGCCAACTCGCGAACGTCTCCTGGCGCATCGGGTGGGTCATCCAGGACTGATCGGGCATCGGGTCGCCGAGGCAGTCCTCGACCGTGCGGAGCTTCGGCAGCAGAACCGTCTTGCGCTGCCCCCGTTGGGTGACCCAGGCGATCTGCCCGCGCTGAACGATGTGTTGTACGATCTCGCCCGTCATCCGCACGTCGCCGGCGACATACTCGAACACGCGGTCGAACTGCCCCGCCCGCCACGCCCGCGGCGCTTCCTCGCTGGCCATCGACTTCCGCGCCGCCATGCTGAATCCCGTGGCCACTGCCTCGAGGCCAACGGGAAACCCCTTCAGCTTGAAGAACTGGAACATCGGGTCGTACATCGCCCGGGCCACGCGCGACGCGGCCGCAGCGTCGCCCGCTGCCCGCGCGATCCACTGAAGATCGAAGCCCAGCCCGTTCCAGGCGCAAACCGCGCAGCCTTCCCGCTGCATCCGCTCCAGGTACTCGAGCAGTTCGCCCGCCCGCGGGCGATCCATGCTCGCAAGCGGCGTACCGTCCGGGCCGGCCGAGTGCCACAGCCGCGGCTCCTCGCCATCGACCTGCGTCGCCGCGACGGCCACGTCGAACGGGGCGTACTTGTTGATGTCCTCGCCGGGCCGCAGCTCAAAGACGTTGGAGATCTCGATGTCGAAGCTCAGCAGTCTCATCGTCGCCTCTGGCGAGTGTTGCCGCAGCATCGTATTCCGGGGCGTGGCCCTGTCCAGGTGCGGGCCGACATGCCGCTCACTTCAGGCCTCTTTCCGACTGAGCATGCGATTCCTGCCGAGCCCCAATGTCACACGGCGAGGTCGTTGTCCGACGCCTCCGATCCTTTGTGTGATTTGAAGAAAAGCGCCATGCCAAAGGTGAGCGGCCCGAGCCGTCCGCAGAACATCAGGAGGATGACCACGAGCTTCCCCAGTCCGCTGAGCGACGCGGTGATGCCCATGCTCAAACCGACGGTGCCCAGGGCGGAGGCGGCCTCAAAGATGTTCTCGACGAAGCCGGCCCGTTGGGTCAGTTCGAGCAAGTAGGTTCCGACCAGGAGCATGAGCATGTAGAAGCCCATGTTCGCCGTCGCCGTCCACACCCGCGCGCGCGGCACGACTTTCTTGCGGAACCGGACCTCGGCATCGCCCCGCAGCGTGCTCCGCATGACGCCGATCAGGGCCGAAACGGTCGTCGACTTCACGCCTCCGCCGGTGCCCGAGGGCGAGGCGCCGATGATCATGAGGGCGATGATGACCAGCAACGTGGCGCTCGACAATGAGGCGGTCGGGATCGTGTTGAACCCCACCGTGGTCATGGCGGTCATGGCTTGGAAGAAAGACTCGAGCAGTTTGTCCTCGACCGGCTTCGCGTCCAGTGAGGGCTCGCCGACGAAGATCATGAATGTGGACACGACAGTGAGCCACAACGACATCCACAGAATGATCCGGCTCGTCAGGGTGACCTGTTGGACCTTGCCGGTGAGCTTGCGCCAGTAGTCCACCCAGACGATAAACCCGATCGCCCCGCAGTAGCTCAACGCCGAGATGACCAGGTTCAGCCAGAAGTCTCCGGCGAACGCCTCGAAGCTCGTGTCGTAAAGGCTGAAGCCGGCGGTGCAGAAGGCGGAAACGCTGTGGAATACGGCACTCCACAGGGGTGTGGCGGCATCCGCCCGGCGGAAGACCGCGTAAAGCGCCAAAGCACCGGCCGCTTCAATCACCACCGTGAACACCACCACGCTGCGGATGAACTTATCGATCCGGAACGACTCAGGAAGACTGAAAACGGTCCTGCCGACGCGGCTCCGCTCGGCCGAAAGCCCGCCCTTCGTCGACAGGATGACGAACGACCCGAAGGTCATGTAACCCAGCCCGCCGAGCTGGATCAGCATCAAAACCACGACCTGTCCAAAGGCGTTGTAGCTGTCGACCACGCTGACGGTGACCAGCCCCGTCGTGGAAACCGCCGACGTGGCGATAAACAGATTGTCGATCGCCGGGATGCCTTCGGGAAGCTTCTGCGCGAACGGAAGGCAGAGCAGCAGCCACCCGAGCAGGGTGTAGGCAAGGTACCCCAGTCCCGCGACCTGGGCCGGGTGAAGCCCTTTCGACGCGGCCTCTGTCCAATCGACCATTCGGCCCAGGAGGCGGTTCATCCGCCCCTTGGAGCCCTGGCCCGCTTTACCGCGAGAGGTAGGCATCCGGCAATTTTACACCCGGTGCGCCAGGGATGCTATCTCGCCTGTCGGCCGTCGTAACGCACGGGCGTCGATGACGTTCGCGGGCGAGAGGCAAGCGCGGGACTTGGTCAACGGGCCCGATCCGATAGAATGGCAGGTGAGTCGCGCGGAGGTTGACCGGCACGGACATGTCGCGAGAGCCTTGGGCAAGATGACGACCCGCGGGTACGCCAGTGCGGTTCTTGGCGCGTTGTGTTTCGCCGCGCTGCTTGCACCCCCTGCCGGTTGCAAGCGCCCGGCCGAGTCCGCGCGGGCCCCGACGGCCGTTCCGATGAACGCCGCGCCCTTCGTGGACGTCGCAGCGCACGCCGGCATCCGCCATACCCACCACAAGCCGGTCCTGGACCACAAGCTCGACAACATCATGTCGTGGGTCAGCAGCGTCGGGGCCGCGGCCGCGGCGGTCGACTTCGACAACGACGGATGGATCGACCTCTACGTCACCGATTCCAGGAAAGGCGAACCCAACTACCTTTACCGCAACAACGGCGACCGCACGTTCACCGACGTCGCCAAGCGGGCCGGCGTCGCCGATCTCAACGGCGAGACCGGCGTGAGCATGGACTGCCTCTGGGGCGACTACGACAACGACGGCTGGAGCGACCTCTACCTCGTCCGCTGGGGTCGCGACAGCCTCTTCCACAACAACGGCGACGGTACCTTCACGGAAGTCACCGCCAACGTGTTCACCAAGCGCGACGGGTCACCCGGTATCGACTGGGCCAACGGCAACGCCGCGGTCTTCTTCGACTACAACCTCGACGGCCGGCTGGATATCTACGTCGGAAACTACTTCGACGCGCACGACCTGTGGAACCTGACCACCACGCGAATCATGCACGACGACTTCGAAACCGCCCGCAACGCCGGACCGAACTTCCTCTACACGCAACAGGCCGATGGAACGTTTGTCGAGAACGCCGAGCGACTGGGGCTCGACGATCGCGGCTGGACCCTGGCAGTGGGCTCGGCGGACATCGACAACGACGGCTGGCCCGACCTGTACTGCGCCGACGATTTCGGGCCCGACCAGCTCTTCCTCAACAACCGCGACGGCACCTTCCGCAACGTCTCCGAAGAGGCGATCGGGCCCGACAGCAAGAAAGGAATGAACGTCGACTTCGGCGACTTCAACAACGACGGCTGGCTCGACATCTACGTGACCAACATCACCACCGCCGAGTACCTCCAGGAAGGCAACATGCTCTGGCACAACAACGGGCCTATGTCCGACCGGAGCATCACCCTCACCGACATCTCCCTCGAAACCGGAACCTACGACGGCGGTTGGGGCTGGGGGGCGAAGTTCCTCGACTATGACAACGACGGCGACCTCGACATCATCGCCGCCAACGGCTTCATCAGCGCCGCCGAGGGAGACTACTGGTATGACCTCGCCTCCTGGACGGTCCTGGGCCAGGCGAGTGCCGACGCCGCCAACTGGCCCGCCATCGGCGACCGCTCCTTCTCCGGTTACGAAAAGACCCGCCTCTTCCAGAACGACGGGTTCTACGCCTTCACTCAGCGGGCGAGCGCCCTGGGCCTCGACGGCGATCGCGACGGCCGCGGCGTCGTCGTCTTCGACTACGACAACGACGGCGACCTGGACCTGTACGTCGCCAACCAGAACCAGCCGCCCTACCTCTACCGCAACGACCGGGCCACCGATCGTCACTGGCTCGTCGTGACCCTCGAGCCCGACTCCGCCACGCCGGTCAACCGAAGCGGAATCGGAACCCGGCTCACAGCGGTTACCGCGGCCGGTACACAGATTCGCGAACGCGACGGCGGCAACGGCTTCAGCGGGCAGAGCGATCCGCGGCTTCACTTCGGGCTCGGGAGTGAATCGACCGTGCAGCTCCTCGAGGTCCGCTGGCCCGACGGCGGGTTGCAGTATCTCGAAAACGTCGCCGCCGATCAGTTCCTCGTCGTCCATCAGGACCCGAGCCGCTACGCCGAGAAGCTCGCCGTCGCGGTCGGGCCGCCCAAACCCTGGAAGCCCGCAGCAAGCGACGAAGCCCGCAACCCGCCGCGCCCGCCCGACGAACAGATCGAGCGCATGCTCGCCGAGCTCGAACAACAGATTGTCCTGCGCCCCGCGGAGTTCACTCCCGCCAGCCTCTACCGCGCACGCTGCGCCCAGTACGACCGGCACGACCGCGCGATCCGGTTCTTCGAGAAGCTCATCGTCGACCGGCCCGAGGAGATGAAGCTCCGCATCGAGCTGGCCTGCGCCTACGTGGACAAGATCCCCACCTGCGGCGGCGTGGCCGCCGTCGTCTGCAAGGGCACCCTGGCCCGAAAGTCGCTCGACCAGTTGGATCAGATCATCGCCCACGAGGGGTCGACGTGGGTCACCCATTACACCCGCGGAATGAACCACCTGCACTGGCCGCGGGCCCTGCGGCATTCCGATGACGCCGCCGCCGATCTCGAAGAGTGCGTCAGGCTCCAGCGGGCAACGGGGAACCCGGCCGAGCCGGCGCATTTCGTTCGCGCCCACGTCGCTCTAGGCGACGCGCTCGCCAAGACCAGAGCCTACGCCAACGCGCGGCGGGCCTGGGCGGACGGCATCCGCCTTTTTCCAGAATCCGCCGAACTGAAAGCGCGGCTGGCCATCGACGATGACGCCGAACTGCTCGAATACGTCGAAGAACAGCGAAGCCTCGAACGCCCCATCGACACCGGCCTGGCCTTCCTCGATCAGATGAGCCCGTCCGAAGCGTCGGCCCACGCCGCACCATGACCGACTCACGCCTCGACACGACGACGGCCCAGCCACGCCCGCACCAGAGATCCGCCGCGGCCGATTCCCCGCAGCGCCACGCCCGCCGGCTCCGCGCCTGCCTCGGCGCCATGGCGATCCTCCTCGCCGTCGCCTGCCTTCTCCTGTTGCTGCGCCTCGAACTCGCCCAATGGGGCTTTCTGCTCGACCGATACGAGCGCGCCGCTCTTCGGCGCGTACTGATCCTGCACGCGGCGGCGTTCGGCGTGGTCGGCGTCGCTCTGGCCCGGGTTCGTGCGATCCGCAAGTGCCCCGCGCTATGGCCCAAGATCGCCCTCGGCGCGATGCCGCTGCTCGTCGCCGTCTCATGCGACCGCATCGCCACCATCCATCACCCGCCCGTGCGCTACGAGCCTAGACTCTTCGCCCACCACCCGCGCCGCGGCTGGACGCTGAATCCCGGCTGGTCGGGCCTCGACCTCGGCACGCCCGTCGAGGTGAACCGCCAGGGCTTCCGCGGCCCGGAGGTGCCGCTGCAAAAGTCCGAGCATGAATACCGCCTGATGCTCCTGGGCGACTCGATCGCCTTCGGGTTCCGCCTCCCCGACGAGGTCGCCCTCGCCGCCAACCTCCGCCGCGGCTGCCTGCCCGCGGACCCCCGCAAACGCCTGACCATCGTCAACGCGTCGGTCCGGGCCTACTCCCCCTGGCAGGAATACGACCTTCTGGTGCACGACGGTCTGCCGTACAACCCGGATGTGATCGTGCACGTCTTCTGCCTCAACGACGTGCTCGAGAAGTTCGAACTGATCCGCTTCGGCGGCTGGACGCTGGGCCAGGAGCCGCCCCGGCCCGCACCGCTGGAATGGTCGGGCCTCTACCGCCTGACCCGCGACTGGCGGCACGAGCTGCTGCGCCCGTCGAAGAAGCAGCTTCGCCAGTGGCAGTATTCGATCTCGATCCGGCGGCTGCTGGCCAAGCCCGACGCGGCGAAGGTCCGCGACGGATGGGACATGGCATTCGAGTATCTGGACAAGTGCATCGCCGCGGCCCGCGAGCGGTCGATCCCCTTCGTCATCGTCTGCGCCCCGGTCCTATCCCAGCTCGTGCCCGAGTCCGCGTTTCCCGCTCCGTCACCGCAGAACGTGTTGCGGGACTTCGCCGAGAAGCGCGGCGTGCCCTACCTCGATCTACTCCCCATGCTCGACGAGCACATCCGCGCAACGGGCATCGAGCCCTGGGACCTCTACATCGATGAGATCCACTTCTCCCCCGACGGCTACGTCGTCGTCGCCGACACCCTCTGCCGCTTCCTCCGCGACCACGACCTGCTCGGGAACTGAAACGCGTTCACAAGTGCCGAGCGCGGCTTGCGCCGTACCGATCGCCGCCCCGCTAAGCTCAAAAAACGGTGACTGTCCCTCGGTCCAGCGAGCGCACAATATCGCTGCCTTCCAATCATCAGTTGGGCTCCTATGATCCGGGCAATGTCATCGCCTCACGGGCACGGCTCCGCGCACTCGGCAGGGGTGCTCTGGTAGTACCCAATGCGTTTGTAACCGTCGATGCACGCGCCGATGTCCAGAAACCCGACTTTCTCATGAACCCGTGGAACCGTTCCGTTCAACATGGCTTGCACGTGAGCGGAACAAATCCAGCCCTGGTACGCGTCAACGATGAATCCGATGTCGATGAAGTTGGGCTGGGCCGCACCGCCGGTCAAGGACCTCACATCACCCCAAAGGGCGGTCCGGACCGTCAATGGAGCGGAGTAGCACGATTCGTCCGCCAGGTCCGGGCAGGTGTCGCCGACGAGCTGCACCTCGTACTTCGAGCAGGGCAGGATCGACGCCCCGTAGGCGTTGACCACCGGCTCCGGGTTGCACTCTGAATTGTCGTTGCACGGATTGCTGCCGAAACGGCAGCGTCCCGCAAGAACCCCGTTGCAAAAATATGGTCCCGCGCACACCTGCGTCCATACCGGTTCCAGCGTTCCGTTCCAGTCCAGGAACAAGGGACAGCAATCCAGCGCCGCGCCCACGAACCTGAAACCAATATCTAACCCAGTGTTGCGAAGCAATTCCGGCCCGCCGACCCACGCAATCTCTCCCTCGTGCCCGGAGAAATCCAGCGCTCGGTACGTCGGGCAAGCCTCGAGGTCAGGGTGGTTCGGGTCGGTGTTGTAGAGCTCGACGATCCTGACCCGCACCGCCCACTGCGTGCCCGCCGGGGCGTCGGGGAAGGCGAACGATATGAACCGGTTCTTGTCGATCTGCACCGACGGCGGCTCGGGCAGCAGCGCCGGCGGCGGCACAGGCCCTCCCGCGAACGAACGACCGCACCCCAGCAGGCCGATCACCAGAACGACGCGCGCAGCACGGTTCATCACGAACCTCCTCTAACGATCGCGGCCCGGCGGAACGGGAGACCGGGGCATTATACCGCGCCCCGTGCCCAAACGGGGCGGGGAACCGCGAATAGCGAATGGTGGGCCGGGGCTATGATCGCCCCGGGGGTCGGCAACGCGCCGCTGCGGCAAGCCTCTGCCGGTCAACCCCGACCCGAGTTGTCTCGCCTGCCGAACGACGCGAGGAAGCCGCCCTCCGGTTCGGGTTCGACCCGTTGCTCGGACGGTGCGTCGTCGCCCGGCGCCGCGGGCGGTTCACATGATGGACGCGGCGTCGGAGGTGATTCTGGTTCGGCGGGCGTTTGCGCCGAGGTGTCCGCCTTCTGCCGCGAGCGCTCCGCCAGCCGGGCCGCGAGCGACGGTTGCAATGTGTCGACAGGAGCGGCGGGCGTTTCGGTCACCGTCGCGCTGCTCGGGGCCGGCTCGATGACGTAGGTGCAGCTCGTGCTGCTTCCACAGCAGCCGTCGGGGTCTTCGTCGACGACAATCTCGCGGTACGCGGCGTTGTTGTCGCGCAGGTCCTCGCATGACGTGATCCAGTGGTGCTCGACGAAATACGTCGCGCCCTCGTTGAGGTCGGGATCGAGGTCGTCGTGCGCCACCTGAAGCCGCCCGCAGATGTTGTCGATACCCCCTGGCTGCTGCGGGTCGTAGCAACTGGCAATCAGTGCCAGCGCCTCCCCGGTCACGCGGTTCACGTGGCTGCGCGGACCAAACGCGGCCTGGTTTGCGTTGTTCGTCGCGCTGTAAACATCGATGCACCCCGCCGGAAGGTGGTCATTGCTGCCGGTGTAACAACACCGCGAGGAACATGTGTTCGTCCCATGCGCCCCCGCCCATGCGTACTTCAGCCAACTCATCCCGATCTGCTCGAAACGGTCATTCTTGAGGCGGTAGGCCTGTTGCCCGACGAGGGAGCCTTTGTCACCATATACACCCCAATCCCAATAGATCGTCTTCTGATCGCCGGGATTGCAGTTGCTGTTGCTCGAGGAGAATGCGGCTACGCCGTCTTTGCTTCCCCAACTGCAAACGTCTGACGCTATATCGTTCAACGTGAGGTCGGACGTACTGCATCCGAGATAGCCCGCGTCACAGAGGCAGTTGCCCTCGCCGGCACATCCCTCGGGGCAACACACGCCTCCCGTACATTCTATACATTCCTCCGCGGTGACACTAGCGATAGAGAGACACAACGCCATGAGCACGAGCGCTTGATGCGTTTGTCTGGCAGCCATGGATTCACTTGCTCCTGTTCCGCCGGGCGCGGTGCGTCACGGGCACGGCTCCGTGCACTCGGTCGGGGCGCTTTGGTAGTACCCAATGCGTTTGTAACCATCGACGCACAGAAGGACGTCGAGGAAGCCGACGTCCTCGTGCACGGACGGGACCGTTCCGCTCAACATGGCTTGCACGTAAGTTGTGCAAACCCAGCCCTGGTAGGATCGAACGATGTACCCGATGTCGATGAAGTTGGGCTGACCCGCACCGCCGGTCAACGGCGTCACATCACCCACAAGGGCGGTTCGCACCGTCAACGGCGGCGAGTAGCAGGATTCGTCCCCCAGGTCCGGGCACGTGTCGGCGACGAGCTGCACCTCGTACTTCGAGCACGGCAGGATTGACGCCCCGTAGGCGTTGACCACGGGCTGCGGGTTGCAGTCAGAAATGTCGTTGCACGGATTGCTGCCGAACAGGCAGCGCCCCGCAAAGAGGCCGTTGCAAAACACGGGGCCCGTGCAAAGCTGCGTCCAGACTGGTTCCAGCGTGCCGTTCCAGTGCAGGAACACGGGACAGCAATCCAGCGCCGCCCCGACGAAACGGTAGGCGGGATTCATGTCGTTGTTGGGAAGAACCTCCGGGCTGCCGACCCATGCAATCTCTCCCTCGTGCCCGGAGAAGTCCAGCGCTCGGTACGTCGGGCAGGCTTCGAGGTCGGGGTGGTT